>OLIX01003133.1_pt1 | contig 11139 bp, 8 predicted proteins | sample 1601331 | NCBI WGS metagenome assembly OLIX01 (sample SAMEA2452120, study PRJEB22498) | human gut metagenome | biome: human feces; feature: human gut; material: feces | place: Australia | collected 2012 | reverse complement strand
TGGATCAAATAAAGTATTTAAAAGTTAAAAAATCTAGTGGAAAAAGTGTGTTTGTAGATAACTTAATAGATGAACGATTCGGAAATGGTAAGATATATCAATCTAAAAAAAGATTAGAACTAAGATTAAAACCTGCTGCTTGGGTTAATAGTAATTATACAATAACATTTCCAATTGGATTTAAGGTTAATAGCGCAAATATAAGACAATTAATTGAACAAAAAGAAATAGATAAGCTGAAGAGTGAAATTTACAATAAATTAATGACACAGGAGTAAAAGTTATAATAAGAATAAATGCGAAAAACACACAAGTATAAATAGATACTTGTATGCGTTTACTATGAAAATCAAACTTCATAATGATGTTCCAAGTAAAATATACAGGGAGTTTATTGAAAAAGTATAAAAAACTTTCACAAAAAATGAAAAAATAAATATATTATAAAGTGAAACAAAATTATCATTTAATGATAATAAGATAATTACAAATTAAATAATTATTAATATAAAATAAATAGGAAATCCTCCCTAGCGGGCAAGCCACGAGGGAGGATTTTTTTAAATAAATAAAAGGTCTAAGTGACCACAAATAAGGTCTAAATGTTTATTAGGTTGTGACCAAAATGTTTCTTTTGTAGCACAAATCTTGTCGGCTAGACATATAATCCAAGCCTCTTTTGATGTTGGAGGGATTGGATTTAGAGGAAACATATGGTGCAAAATAATATCTCTTTCTTTTTTATTAAGTTCTAAATCTTGACAGGCATTTTCAAAAGCAATTTTTGGATGTGTAAATCCATGGAATTTGGCTGGTTTATTTTTATCATGCCAATCATATAAAAAATAATCATGAAGTAAAGCCCCTCTTATAAGAGATCTTTTATCTACATTCAAATTAAATTTATTTGCAATTCGACAACTCATATAAGCTACGAATATACAGTGTTGATACACACTTACATCACCATGTTGAATAAATTTCTTAGTCATTGAAAAACGAGATTTAGTGTGTAACTCGTTCATTACCTCTGAAAAATCTTCAAGAAATTCTGGAATTCTTTTCATTTTAATCATCTCTCTTTATATAAAACTCCACTATATATTATGTACTGTGTATACTCTTATTATAGGCAAAAATCTAATAATTTACAATTTAACTTACAATTATGTATGTTAATCTTAAGTAAAATGTAAGAATTTGTACTTTTTGTAATGTGACATTCATAAAAAATGAATAATTTTATTGAATTTTCGTAAAATTGCATAAATAAATCCGTTAGAAATCTAAAAAAAATATTATTATGCATAATATAGTGCTATAATATATTTATACAAAATACATAATCATAGAGAAAAGAAGGGATTAATATGCAAAACGCAGTATTTAACATTACTGAAAGAACTGAAAAAGGTAAAAAAGTAAGAATGAAAGGCGAAGTACCTGCTATAATGTATGGTCAATCATTGGAAAAACCAATTCCTTGTCAAATAACTAAAAGAGAGTTAATAGATTTATTAGCATCAGACAGCTCAGTTTTATCATTAAAATTAAATGACAAAGTTGAAAATTGTGTATTAAAAGAAGTGCAAAGGGACGCATTTGGAAACATAGTACATTTAGATTTCCAATACGTTAAAAAAGGTGACAGTGTTAAATTAAAAGTTCCAGTAAGATTTGCTGGTACAGAATCATTAGACGCTAGAAGATTATTATTAGACGATATTGTAACAGAAGTTCAATTACAAGGTAATCCTAGCGAAATGCCTGAACATATAGAAGTAAATGTTGAAGGCTTAGAACATGGTGCTCAAATCCTTGCAAAAGATTTAGTAATTCCTGAAACATTAAAAATGGACTTAGATCCAGAAACTGTAGTTGCTAGAATAGGTTCATTAAAATCTGAAGTAGCAATTGATGAAGACGAAGATGAAGAAGCAACTGAATAATAAAAATGACAGTTTGTACAATTTGGTATATACCGAATAAATATATTTTAAAATAAATATTCTAACAAAGATATTACTGGATAAAATTCCAGTAATATTTTTTTGTGCAAAATTTTGGACTTTATTAAATAGATTTATATTTTATGATGTGGGTATATAAAAGATGTATATAAAAAGATAGATGATATCAGGAAAAATATGTATATTATATATTTGAAATAGATAAAATTTGATACAATTAAGATATTTTAATATAGAAATACGGAGGATGATTATGGACAATTCAAGATTTATTAAGATGATAAATATAAATCCGGCTCTTATAGAAAATATAGAAAATCCAACAGATGAGATGAAACTATTAGCCATTAAAAAAAATGGGTTAATGATTAGATATATAGAAAATCCAACAAAAGAAATGCAAGAGATAGCAGTTAGAAAAAATGCAAAAGCAATTGAATACATAGAAAATCCGAGTGAAGATATAATGTGTGAAGTGGTAAAAAATAGTTGGAGTGCTTTAGATTATATAAAAGATCCAACAGATAAGGTAATAAAAAATGCTATTGAAAATTCTGGTTGGTCTATACAATATGTAAAAAATCCAAGTGAAGAGTTACAGTTAATGGCGGTTAAAAAAAATTATGATGCAATAAAATATATCGAAAATCCATCAGAAAAAATTCAGTTGGAAGCTATTAATATAAATTATGATGCACTTAGATATATAAAAAATCCAACTTTAAATGTAGAAATTGAGGCGATAAAAAAAGACGAGCGTGCTATAAATTTTATAGATGATATAAATGATGAAAAGCTTATGGAATTTTTAAAACAAAATATATTAGTTGTGAAATATATTTATAAAAAAATCAGTGTTGATAATATAAAAAATGCAATAAAAGAAGCTATATCTAAAGAAGATATTGATGAAAAATATATAAGAGATTTTTTAAATTGCAGCATAATAGACAGAAATAGCAAAGAAATAAATTTAGATAAAATTATGTTTATATATAAATATGGAAGTAAAAAAGCAAAACAAATAGCAGTTGATGAAAAGTTAAAGATGATGTAAATTGCGTTAAATACAAATTATAAAGATAGAAAAATAATATAAATAGATTAAAGTTTGAAATAGATTATAAATAAATTAGTTTAGGAGAAATATCATGAATTTTTTAGATACATTTAGAAGTATTGAGTTAATATTAGCTACTGGAGAAGTACCATTAGTAGTAGGTGAAAGTGGAATCGGTAAGACGGCTTTGGCAAATAAAGTTGCAAGAGACAATGGATGGAAGTTAGTTGTAATAGATGGAAACCTGTTAAAAGAAGGAGAAATCGGAGGACTTCCAACAGTTGAATCTTATATAGCTATGGATACTGCAGGGCATAAAATAGAAAAGAAGACGACTGTTTATGCAGTTCACACGAAGCTTAGAGAAATAGACATGGAAATTGAAAAAGGAAACAATGTACTTTTATTTATAGATGAGTTAAACCGTTGTGAACATGCTGTTCAGCAAGAACTTATGAACCTTATATTAAATAGAGAAATCAACGGATATAAGTTAAACAAAGATGTAAAAATATTAGCTGCGATGAACCCATCTAATGAATATGGGGCAGAGCTTGATTATCAAGTTGTCGACATGGACCCAGCGCAAGAAAACAGATTTGTGTGGCTTAACATGGAATCAGATCACAACGAATGGATAAAATGGGCGATGAATAATGGGATAGAGCAAAAAGTAGTTGAGTTTATCTCTACTTTCCCAGAGTATTTACACAAAGTAAACGATGGAGATATAAATGCGACACCAAGAAGTTTCGAGAGAATTTCTAAAAGTTATGCAGTTTATAAAGAAAAACAAGATTCTATACCTAAATCAGTATTTTTAAATGTTGTTAAAGGAAATGTTGGAAGTGTTATAGCACAAGAATTTGTGAGTTTTATAAATTCTGATGTAAAACCTATAATAAGCTACAATGATGTGTTTAGTGGTGAAGAATTAAGCGAAAAAGTCATAGAGCAAACAAAAAATGAAAATCACACTAGACTTTATATCAGTGCGATGAATATATTAAGATGTTTAGAATCTGACATACAAAATGATAAATTAAATTCACTAGGATTTAATTATATAGCTAGATTAGTAGAGTTTTTAAAACTATATCCAGTTGATTTAATGATTGGAATTATGAAGGATATTAAAAATAGTTATGAAGATATATACAAAATAGCTATCGAAAATGAGGAATTTGTAGATTTATATTTTCAATCTTATAGCTTAATAAGGGGATAATAAATGGAAACTTATTTTAATAAACAGAAAGACGAACTTTACAATAAGGCTATCGAACTTGTTGAAAATGCTACACAAGTTAGGGTTGAAAGTGAAGATAAGGATATTGAAATAGAAGTTACAGATGATTTCAAAAGAGATTTCTTTTCGCTTATAGATAAGGTCAATTTTAATCTAATGGAAGATGAAGAAAACTTCTATGGCTACTTTTTATTCCAAATGAATAGAGATATAAAATTTGATATGAGTAGCCCAAGTGGAGTAAATTTCAAAGGAGCGAAGTATGTAATATATTTTAACCCATTTTTATTTTTAAAGCTAGATATTAAGCAAATGGAGACTACAATAAAACATGAAATACTTCATGTTTTATCACAGCATTTAATTAGATTAAAAGATTTTAAAGATAAATACAGCACTTTGGCATTAAATTTAGCTATGGATGTGGTGGTAAATCAATGTTTAGATTGTTTATGTCCTTATTCCATAACATTAGAATATATCAATAATAAATATAATTTAAACTTAGAAAAATTTAAAACTTTTGAGTATTATTTAGAAAAAATTCAAACAGAACTTGATTTGCAAGAAGAAAATGACGAGGGCGAAATAGTTGATAATAATGAAAATGTAGCAGTTGATTTTGACGCTGAAAAAACTCATGATATTTGGGAAGAATGTATAGAAATTGATGAGAAAACACTTAGGGATTTTACAGAAAAATTTGCTGATAATGCTAAAAAAGGAAGTGTGCCAACTTATATAGAGAATATGATAAAATCTCTTAAAAATAGTAAAGGAGAACTTCCTTGGAATTTATATTTGAAAAAATTAATGGGAACTATTGAAGCAAATAAAAAGAAAACTATTACTAGGAGAAATAGAAGACAGCCAAACAGACTTGATTTAAGAGGAGAACTTCGTGGACATAAAGCTGAAATTGCTGTAGCAATTGATATAAGTGGAAGTATAAGTGATGAAGAATTTAAACAAGCAATTAAAGAAGTTTTATCAATAGTCAAAAACCATAACCACGAAATAACTATTATAGAATGTGATAGAGAAATAAAAAGAGCGTATAAAGTCAAAAAACTAAAAGACGTTCAAGATAGAATTTCAACTGGTGGAGGAACTGAGTTCAGCCCAGTTTTTGAATATTTAAACAACAATAAACTCAAAAAATACAATATGTTGATTTACTTCACAGACGGCAAAGGCGAGACTGAACTAAAAGTAAAACCAAAAGGATATAAAGTTCTTTGGGTTATTTCAGGCAAAGGAGATAAAATATCGCTTAAAAATCCATATGGAGCAGTCAAAAAACTTAGCAAAGTCGAAGAAAAAAATAAAGGAAATATACTGGATTTAAAAGATGTTATGTACGACGGTTATTCTATGAATAATCAACAGCCTATTTTATAGAACTTATAAAAAACTATGTGATAATTTCACATAGTTTTTTATTTTGCACAAATACTAAATATAATAAAAAAATGATTAATGGAGACAAAATGAATAATGCAGAACTAATAATAACACTTACATTAATAAAAGGATTGGGGCGAAAAACTATAAATAAAATAATAAGACAAGGTGTATTAAATAGTTTAGAAACTAGTGAAACGATAGACTATTTAAATAATATAAATTTAAAAATAAAAGGAATTATAACTAAAGATGAATTAAAATATGCAAATGAAGTTGCAAAAAGAACAATAGAAATTTGTGATAGAGAAGATATAAAAATATCGACTTTATTAGACGAAGATTTTCCCCAAAAACTAAAAAATATAGATGATAACCCAGTAATTATATACTCTAAAGGAGATTATAATAATTTAAATGATAAGGGAGTAGCTATTATCGGTAGCAGAAATCCAAGTTTGCATGGTGTGAATGTTTCTTATAAAATTTCATCTATACTATCACAAAAAAACTATACTATAGTTAGTGGACTTGCGAATGGATGTGACACTTTTGCCCATTTAGGATCATTAGATACTTATGGTAAGACAATTGCAGTTATGCCTTGTGGATTAGATATGGTTTATCCAAATAATAACTGTGATTTATTTAAACGAATAATAAATAATAACGGTTGTGTTATAAGTGAGTATCCACCAAGTCAAGCTGTATCAAAATACAGATTAATCGAAAGGGACAGGTTACAAAGTGCTCTTAGTGAAGGCATAATTGTAATTGAAACAACTGAAAATGGTGGAAGCTTACATACTGTAAATTATGCATTTGATCAAAATAAGATTGTATCTTGTTATAAACATAATAAAAATTATTCAAATCTAAAGACAGTAAAGGGAAATATAAAATTACTGCAAAATGACGAAGTTATACCGATTTATGATACAAAATCACTAAATGAATTTTTAAAAAAAGTAGATAATTTTTATAAATATCAAAATACAAATCAAAAGCTACAAATATATGAAAATACTCAACAAATTAAATTTAAATTTCTAAATTAAAATAAACAGACTATTAATATTTAAATAAGTAAAAACTTTTCAATTTATGAAAAGCTCTCAATTTTATTATATATTTTATGTTAAAAATGATTTATTCCAAAATTTGAAGTATATATAACCATACTATTTGTAAATAATATAACTAGAATACTTTATTCTAAATAAATACAGTTATTTAAATCGCTTGCCTTAAATAACTGTAGCCGGTATAAGGAGGGCTATTATGCATAATAAAAAATGTAGCAATAACTGTCAAGGATGTCAATGTCATAAGGGGAAAGATCCAAAAGTAAAACGCCATGAACATGAAGATTTTGAAAAAAAATCTGAAATGAACAATAGCTGGATTTCAGCTATGAAACAAGATCCATCTACAGACGAGCAATCTCATGTACAATTAAACTACAGACAATATAAGTAAAATAGCCAACTTTGCACCAAATTTACTATAATAATCAATTAAGTTTTAGTCAGGAGAAATGCCAAATTCATTTATTTGGCATTTCTTTTGTTTATAACAATATGTTAAAAATTTTCTATACTATGTTAAAAAAATGTAAAATTAGGAGAAGAAAAAGGAATATCTGCTAATATACATAGTAAGATATATTGATATAAAAATATATCTAAGTAAAAAAATGAAAGGGGAATAGTAAATGGAAGCAAAAAGTCACTCGAAAAGTAAAAAAACTATAGGGGATGAACCTCCATCGCTCCAGAAAACTAAGGAGTATGAAAATAAAATAAAAATTGATGATTCCAATTGGTACAAGATAAGTACAACAGAAACGTTAAAAAGGCTTGACTCTAATAAAGAATTGGGATTAAAAGAAGAAGACATATCTTTAAGACATAGCAAATACGGGAAAAATAATTTAACTGAAACTAAAAAGCAAAGCAAACTAGTTAGGTTTTTAAAACAATTCAACAACAGTGTAATCTATATTTTATTAGTAGCAGGGGTACTAACTTTATCAATGCATCATATTTCAGATACAATCGTAATAGGAATAGTAGTTCTTGTAAATGCTTTAATCGGCTATATTCAAGAAAATAAGGCTGAAAATGAAATATCAAAAATTAAGCAGATGTTAGTTATAAGAACGACTGTTATAAGAAATGGCGAGAGATTTGATGTTGATGCAAGTGAATTGGTTCCTGGAGACATTGTATATTTAGAAGCTGGAGATAATGTACCAGCAGATATCAGGATTTTGGAAGCGAATAATTTGAAAATCCAAGAGTCAGTTTTAACAGGTGAGGCAGATTCAGTTGAAAAAGATGAAAAGACTCTTATTGGAAAAGTTGCAACATCTGATCAGACTAATATGGCATTTGCATCTACAAGTGTTACAAATGGAGATATGATTGGGGTTGTGGTTGCAACTGGAGATTATACTGAAATAGGCAAAATAAATCAAAGCATAAATAATGTAAAACAGCAAAAAACACCTCTAATAATTTCAATAAATAATTTAGGAAAATATATATCATATGCAATAGTTCTGACTGCGATTTTATTATTTGCATTTGGAGTTTTATTTGACATATATGAAATTCCTGTTCTTTTATTATCAGTTGTAACTATGGTTGTCGGTTCAATTCCAGAAGGACTGCCAGCTATAACATCTGTAATACTTGCAATAGGTGTTCAAAATATGGCAAAGAAAAATTCTATAGTAAAAAATCTCCCATCAGTAGAAACTTTAGGTTCAGTAAATATTATAGGTACAGATAAAACAGGAACTCTAACTAAAAATGAAATGACAATCAAAGATATAATAACAGAAAATGATAGATATATAGTAACTGGAGATGGATACTCACCAGATGGAGAAATCAAAAAGGTGGAAGGTAGAGAAGATTTATTAAATAATAAATCTAATAGCAAACTATATATTGAAGGTGACTTAAAAAAATTAATATTAATAGGTGCATTGGCAAATGATGCAACTTTAAATCAAGAAAATGGAAAGTGGAGTATAAATGGTGAGCCAACAGATGGCTGCTTTTTAACACTTTGTAAAAAAGCAGATTTAGATACATCTGATTTTGTTGAAATTGACAAGATACCTTTTGATTCTGACTTTAAATATATGGCAAAAATAGTTGATTTAGACGAAAGTAGATATTTAGTTGTAAAAGGTGCACCAGACAGCTTGATGGATATAATTTTAAATTCCAACAGTGAATTTAATCAGATATATTGGAAAAAGAAAATGACATGGTTGGCAAAACAAGGCAAACGTGTTGTAGCAGTTGCTTACAAAAAAATATCTAAAGACATAAATGAAATTGAGCATAATTTATTAGAAAAAGACTTACAATTAGTAGGTTTAGTTGGGATTATGGATCCACCAAAGGAAGAAGTTATCGATGCGATTTTACAGGCTCGAAATGCAGGTGTAAAAATTAAGATGATAACAGGTGACCACCCAGAGACAGCAGCAGAAATAGCAAGAAGAATTCAATTATCCGATGATAATAATGTTATAACAGGGCCACAACTAGACAAATTGACAGATGACGAGTTAAAATTTGTAATCCAAGATTACGATATATTTGCAAGGGCGACACCAGAGAATAAACTTCGAATAGTAAAAGCATATCAAGCTAACAACTTAGTTACAGCGATGACTGGTGATGGGGTTAACGATGCTCCTGCATTAAAACAAGCAGATATAGGTATTTCAATGGGAATTAAGGGAACAGATGTGGCTAAAGAATCATCAGATATGGTACTTGCAGATGATAATTTCTCGACAGTAGTAGATGCAATTAAAGAAGGACGACGAGTATATGACAATATCAAAAAGACTATAAAATTCTTGTTGCCAACGAGTATAGCAGAAGGTTTGATTGTTTTAATAAGTATAATCTTAAACAATCCGTTGCCTTTAGAGCCTGTTCAACTTCTGTGGATAAACATGGTATCAGCAGTAACTATATCATTTGCATTTGTGTTTGAACCAGCTGAAAGTAATATAATGAGCAAAAATCCTCGTCATAAAAATGAAAACATAATAAAAAAACAAGATACAGTTAGAATTTTATATGTGGCGATGTTAATAGCAAGTTTAGGTTTAGGTGTAAATCAACATTTATTATCAGTGGGAGTTAATCACAATATAGCGAGCACAGTGACACTTAATATAATTGTATTTTGTAAAATATTTTATTTGTTCAATATAAGAAATGATAGCAGTGCTATTTCAAAAAATTTCTTTACAAACAAAATAGCTTTTTTAGTTGTGGGAATACTTATAGCTTTACAAATGTCCATAACTTATATTCCACAAATGCATAGCATATTTAGAACGACATCAGTTGAAATGCAAAACTGGCTATATCCTCTATATTGTGGATTTATAGTATTCTCAATTGTGGAAATCGAAAAGATTTTGAGTTTTAAATTAAGAAAGATTAGATAGATTTTGTAATCTTTAAATTTTAATTTACAATACTTAAATTAAAAATTTATATACATTACAACAAAAAACTATGTAGGATAACTACATAGTTTTTTTATTTTCTATAATAAGATATAATATATAGAAGTGTAAAAATTGATATTTTCAAGATTAATATATAATAAGAAAAAAATTAAAGAGAGGTGATATTTTGCAAGGAATACTTAAAATTAAAGATGAAGACAAATTATTTTACAAAACTTTAGTTATGCTATGTATTCCAATCATAATTCAAAACTTAATATCAACTTTAGTAAATATGGTTGATACAGTAATGGTTGGAAGTTTAGGAGAAGTATCTGTAGCATCAATAGGGATAGCAAACCAATATTTCTTTTTATTTAATATGGCATTATCAGGAATTATAGGTGGAGCTGGGATTTTTATGGCTCAGTTTTATGGAAAGGGAGATAAGGACAGTATAAAGAAAATTACAGGGCTTAGTGTTATAGCAGCATTAATTTTAGGATTATTATTCTTTATGCTAGCAGTATTTTTCCCAAATGTAATAATTCACTTTTTCTCTCACGATCCATTAGTTGTGAAAGAAGCGAGATCATACTTTTTAGTTATAGGATTCTGTTATCCAATTATGGCAATTAGTTATATTTTTAGTATGGGGTCTAGAAGTGTTAGAAATCCTCGTTTAGGGATGGTATGTAGCTCTATATCTCTTGTTATAAATATAATTTTAAATTATGTTTTCATATTTGGTCATTTTGGTGCGCCAGCATTAGGTGTAAAAGGTGCTGCTGTTGCAACAGTTGTAGCTAGAATAGTTGAGTTTATATTATTAATATCATATGTATACTTTATAAAAGAAGATTATGAACTTAGATTTGGAATTAAGGACATAAAGGGAATTACAAAAGAGCTTGCAACAACTGTAATTAAGAAAAGTACGCCAGTATTTTTAAATGATACAATT
>OLIX01003123.1_pt1 | contig 11175 bp, 10 predicted proteins | sample 1601331 | NCBI WGS metagenome assembly OLIX01 (sample SAMEA2452120, study PRJEB22498) | human gut metagenome | biome: human feces; feature: human gut; material: feces | place: Australia | collected 2012 | reverse complement strand
TATAGTACCATACGTCCCTCGAAAAGTCTGCACAAATCGCGATTTTTTTTCATTTGATTCTTATTCAAAATAACGATGAATTTTTCCGGCGTTTCGGATTTTCTGTTTTAATTTGCACAAACGCCCGTAAAATCACAGAAAAAAACCTGCAAAAAACTTTTTTTGTTCTCTGCAGGTTTTCTATTGCAAATAAAAAGATATCAGATTTCTCCAGAAACTTCCGGTGCTGTTCCTGTCATCTGTGCTTCCTGCTCAAAAATGGCTTCGAATTCAGCACGGCTCAGCTTCTCTTTTTCCATCAGCTGCTTTGCACACTCATGCAGCACATAGGAATGCTCCAGAATAATCTGTTTCGCCTGATCGTGGCATTTCTCGATCATCTGGCGGACTTCCTCATCGATGGCTGCGGCTACATTCTCGCTGTAGCTCTTCGTATGGCCCCAGTCGCGGCCGATGAAGACCTCATCCGAGTCGGAATCGTAAGCGACAAGACCAAGGTTCTCAGACATACCGTACTTCGTAATCATGGAACGCGCGGTAGCCGTCGCCTGTTTGATATCCTGGGATGCGCCCGTTGTGATATCGTCGAAGATCAACTCCTCTGCCACACGGCCGCCGAGGCATACGGTGATGTACTGCATCATTTTGCCTCTCGTCTGGAACATATCGTCATTCTCCGGCTGCGGCATCGTGTAGCCCGCTGCGCCAGGACCTGTCGGGATAATGGAGATCGTGTAAACCGCCTCCATATCCGGCAGCATATGGAACAGGATCGCATGGCCTGCTTCGTGGTATGCAGTGATCTTCTTCTCCTTGTCGGAAATGATACGGCTCTTCTTCTCCGCACCGATTCCCACTTTGATAAAGGCTCTCTTGATATCCTTCTGTGCGATAAAGGAGCGGTTCTCTTTCGCCGCGATAATGGCCGCTTCGTTCAGCAGGTTCTCCAGATCCGCTCCGGTGAAGCCTGCAGTAGTCTGAGCGATCTGCTGCAGATTCACATCATCCCCCAGAGGTTTGTTCTTCGCATGTACTTTCAAAATCTCTTCTCTGCCACCGATATCCGGGGTTCCCACCGCTACCTTACGGTCGAAACGACCGGGACGCAGGATTGCAGGATCCAGAATATCCACACGGTTGGTGGCCGCCATAACGATAATGCCCTCATTGACGCCGAAACCGTCCATTTCTACCAGTAACTGGTTCAGGGTCTGCTCTCTCTCATCGTGTCCTCCGCCCATACCGGTACCACGCCGTCTTGCCACGGCATCGATCTCATCGATAAATACGATACAAGGTGCATTATGCTTTGCTTCTTCAAACAGGTCACGCACACGGGAAGCGCCCACACCAACGAACATTTCCACGAAATCGGATCCGGAAATGCTGAAGAACGGTACTCCGGCTTCTCCGGCCACTGCCTTGGCCAACAGGGTCTTACCGGTTCCGGGAGGGCCCTCCAACAGGACACCCTTGGGGATTCTGGCTCCGACACCGGTGTATTTTCCCGGCTCCTTCAGGAAATCAACGATCTCCTCCAGTTCTTCCTTTTCCTCTTTCAGACCGGCTACCTGAGCGAATGTGACACTCTTGTCACCCAATGTCATCTTGGCGCGGCTTTTGCCGAAGTTCATCATCTTGCCGTTACCGCCGCCTGCCTGTTGGGCATTCATCATCATGAACAGGAAAATTCCCACCGCCAGCACGACCAGCATCGGCAGCATATAGGTCAGGAACCAGTTCTCCCTTTCAATGTCATTGACCACCGGATCAAACCCATACTCACGTACCAGGGTCTCCAGTTCTGTAATGTCCGTTGCGTACAGCTTATGAGATACACCGTTCTTCATCTGGATCTCCAGATATCCGGTAGGTGCTTCTCCGTTGGGCTGCACCACGACTTCCGATACATTGCCGGCATCCAGATCCGCAATGAACTCCGCCTTGGTGTATTCATCTGTACGGTTGTTCAACAGGTTGAGGCCGAAGATCACCAGAAGCAGAAGTATGATAAATATAAAATATGAATTGATTGTTTTGCCGTTTTGTTTCAACTTCACGGGCCTCCTACATCTTTGTATCGCTTAATCGAATTCTACCACACCGATGTAAGGCAGATTACGATATCTCTGATCATAATCCAGACCATAGCCCACTACAAACTCATCGGGAATATTAAATCCGGTATAATCCACATGGACATCGATCACTCTTCTCTCGGGTTTGTCCAACAGGGTGCACAGACGTAAAGAAGCCGGACCTCTGTCCTTCAGCATCTCCAGCAGATAGCTCAGGGTTCTTCCGCTGTCCACGATATCCTCTACTACAATAACTTCCTTATCTTTCAGAGATTCGTCCAGATCCTTCACGATCTTGACTACACCGCTGGACTTGGTATCGCTGCCATAGCTGGATACGGACATAAAGTCCAGAGATACGGGAACAGTGATACGCTTTGCCAGTTCACACATGAAAAAGCTGCCACCCTTCAGTACACATACAAGGTGTACCTGCTTACCCGCATAATCCTTGCTGATCTGCTCACCGATCTCCTGGATTCTCTTATCTACTTCCTCTTCTGTCAACAGTACTCTGATATGTTCTGCCATTTTCTTTTGTCTCTTCGCTCTTAGGCGAACTCCTTTCTTATTAATTGTACCTTTAAAATACGTTTTGTATTCTCCGTTACTTTATAATATTCGCTGATACGGTATCCCACGACCCACAGTACATGCTCTCCCTCTGCCAGGATCGGCAGTCTGTCGCGTTCCGCCTGCGGGATCTTTTGATCGACCAGATAACTTTTCAGCGATTTATGGATCATCCCGCCTCTTCCGTCAGCAATGGTCAGATAGTCACCCGGCTTTCTTGTCCGTATCACCGGACATTTTTTTATTTTATCATAATCAAACCATTTCGTATACTGATTTGTGGGAACTTCTTGGTTTTTTTCATGGGCAGCGGCCAGGTCACACACACAGTATTCCACCGTTCCCACTTCACATTCCACTGTCCCTGTCTGTCCGGGAGAAAGCTGCAGAGTTGGTTGATATTTCTCAGCCACTTCCGTCTTCTCCAAAAGCTCCCTGTCTGTCCTCTCTACTGTCAGCAGGACTTCCTCATATTGCCGTCTACCCCGGATGCCGAACGGAAGACAGATCTGCCTGTTACCTTCCCTGGTAAACAAGGTCAGCAGCTCCTGAATATGCTGGTAAGTGATGTCTTTCTGCCCGGGAGACAATTGCTTCACTTCTTCATACAAGAGGCGCTTACGGATCACAGGATGCAACGACAGAAAAGACTCCACAGCAATACAGATCACCGCGTTCCGGCTGTCCCCCGTCTCTGCGGACTCTCCGTCACCGTCCGTTGCCCGGATACATCGGCCAGCTGCTTCTTTTGTCTGCAGTTCCAGATAGTCCTCCGTCTCCGCCAGCAGCTCCGCCGTCTGATTCATATGCGCTACACAGCCCTTTACAATATTCTCCTCCGCATAAGGCAAAATATGATGCCGAATACGATTTCTTGTGTAGTCATCCTCCTCATTGGTGGCATCCTTGCAATAGACAATTCCTCGCTGTTGTAAAAACTTCTCGATCTCCCACCGTTCCAGACATAGGAGCGGTCGTATAATCCGATCTCTCACAGGCAAAATGCTGGCCAGTCCCCGGATTCCACTGCCCCGGAACAAATGGAACAGCTGGGTCTCGCTGCGGTCATTGCTGTTGTGGGCCACTGCGATCTTCGTGGCTCCCCACTCCTTTGCCGCCTTTTCAAACGCCTCATATCTCGTTCTGCGCCCGGCTTCTTCCTCAGAGATTTTCTCCATGCGGGCTCTGTTCCTTACCTCTGCCCTGGTCAGGAAAAAAAGGATTCCTCTCTCCTCGCAGAGCTGCTCCACATACCGGGCATCTTCTCCGGCCTCCGCGCGAATGCCGTGATCCACATGCACTACGGCAATGTCTGTTGGTACTTCCTTCTGCCATTCCAGCAACAAAAATAAGAGGCAAACCGAGTCTGCCCCTCCAGAAACACCGGCTACCACACGGTCGCCGGCCTGCAGCATGTGATGCTCTCTGATATATGCAAATACTTTTTCTCGCGTATCCATCCATGTATTCATGTTTTTACTCTATCCTAATTATGGGGAAAAATCAAGGCGGCATCACGTGTTTTCCCACAGGCAGAGCACAAATACCGTCATATCGTCCCGAATCCGTCCCTCTGAGGCACAGATGGCATAGGACAATATTTTCTCTGCGATCTCCTGCGGGTTCTGTTCCTGCAGCCCTTCCAGCACCTGCGCCATGCGCTCTTCCCCGTCTTCCATCATATCCAGAACCCCGTCCGTCATCATGACCAGCAGATCTCCCGGCCGGATCTGACACATCTGTCGTTCTATCTGCACTTTTTGAAAAATACCTAACGGCAGGCTTTCGCCGCCGACACAGAGAACCCTTCCGGAGGTCTTCCAGAACGTGGCAACACCGCCCACCTTGCAGATCTCACATTCGCCGGTATGCAGATCCAGGCTGCAAAGGTCTATCGTAGGATGATCGTCCTCTTCATTTTGCGCATACAACGCGGAATTCAGGAGATTCACAGATGCCTCGGTCCCGAAGCCCGCCTCCAGCATTTTTTCCATGAGATCCATGACTCTGCCGCTGCCCCGGCTGGCATCCTCCCCGGAGCCTGTCCCATCAGACAACAGCAGGATCAGCTTCCCTTTTTCCGATTCCATGGTGGCATACTGATCCCCCGAGACTTTCTCCCCTTCTTTTACCGCCCGGCTCACCCCCGTCAGTGCTATGTATTTCGGTTCCTCTGTGAACAGAAAACAATGCGGCTCCTGCTCCACAAGATAAGGGCTTCCTGAAGAGACCTGCAGCTTTTTTCCCAATAATACCGTCAGCATGTCCGCCACCTGAGCCGCCTTATAGTGCCTTTTTTCGGTGGACAGTGTCATACTGATCCCTGCTTCTGTCCCGGAGCTGCTGCCGTCCTTCTCCACATAGCAGAGGTCTCTGGCGATGATCCCTTCACTCTTGAGCGCCTGTACCAGGCTTTTCCTCTTTTTCTCTTCCAGCGGACAATACCCCAGTTCCTCTCCTGCCACCCGTTCCATGATCCGGGCCACTTCCTGCAGATGGTCTCCCATGATCTGTCTGCTCTGCCACAGCATACATTTTTCCAGAATATTCTGCCTGTCCTCTCCTGTAATCTGTATCTCCTGCCGAAAGCTCTTCCCCAGTTCCTCAAAACTCTCCGCATATCCCATCAGTTTCTGTCTGCACAGCAGTGAGATCTGTGCACACTGTTCTCTCTCCAGCCGTTCCTGCTCCTTTTTCCCTATGATCATGGCATCCTCCCCTTTCTGTTTTCACGATTATAGGGCAGTTTTCCTCTTCCTTTTGTCAAATCGAGGGAGGGAGAGACTTCATTTTTTGCGACAAAAAAAGCAGGTTCACTGTTGAGAAACAGTTTCCCTGCTTAATTGTCTTCCTGAAAAAGGATCTCACCTTCGTATACCAGTCCCAGCTTATCCTTCGCCACCTCTTCCACATACGCTTTCGTCTGAGTGTACTTACCGAATTCCTCGATCTGTTCCGCTCTGGCCTGCTCTGCTTCGATCTGCGCGCCAAGGCTTGCGATCTGGGTATCATAGCCCGCAATCTTCTGTTGTAATTCCACGCTCCGCACCGCAACGACCACCATGATCATCAACACGACCAGGGTCACCAGGAACATACTGAACCGGTTCTGGTGTCTCTTGCGGTAGGCTGCTTTTCTTCTTGCCATACGCGCATCTCCTTTTAATGAATATTTTAAGCATTTTCCTAAGTATAGTCAACTGCTTTTTCAGCCAATTTCCCGTTATCCGCAAGGCTTTCCGGATTGGGTGCAGAAGAGTATTCAGGCCCAGTGCCACATACTTTACAAAAAAGGGACTGATTGTCCTGTGATACAGGTACATTCCCGCCAATGCCCCCAGCACGGCAAACCATCGCAGGTTCCCGTTACTTTCATGAAACATCAGCAGAAAGACCTTTCCCGCACAGTAGATCCAGAATGCCAGATCTTCCAGAGATACCATGCTGGTACTGTGAGCGAACACTCTTCGCAGGATCCGCAGAATATCATACAGAAAAGTGATCCCCACACCCAGCAGAAAGGAATGCAGCAGAAAAACATTTTCATCCATCAGCGGAACAGCCTGCCCAGGAAGGATTCCTGTTTTTCTCCGGATGCTGCGGTATCCGAATATACAAGGCTGTCGATCCGGCCGTCAATATCCACTTCCCCCTTGTCTAATGTCAGGCGGTTCACATGGAGCTCGTTGCCACGGATCATCAGCATCCCCTGTTCCGTCTCCAGCAGGATCTCCCGCAGATCAAAGGAAAGGACGTCATTTACCCCATTCACGGTACATGTCCGTCTGTTGGTCATGGTCACTTTATGCATACGTCCTGTCGCGTTTAAATCTTCCATTCTCTCCATAGCCTCCCATCCTCCGCTCCTTCCGGAACCGGACTTACAATGTATTGTATGGGAAAATGTGGAAATTTATACATAGAGAACCTGATATTATATATAACGGAAAAGTTCTTTGGCTTCTTCTTTTTTCACGGTCTCCTGTACATCCAGGACCTCGACTTTTACTTCCTTGTTGCCGAAAGAGATGGAAATGATATCTCCCTCTTTGACATTGGCGGATGCCTTTGCCGGCTTATCATTGATCAGCACTCTGCCGCTGTCGCAGGCTTCATTAGCCACAGTACGGCGCTTGATCAGTCGGGATACCTTCAAATATTTGTCTAATCTCATGCTTTTAACCTCACGATCATCCGTTTCTGAAAACCAAAAGAGACCCGAAAGGTTGTCCTATCGAGTCTCTGAAAATTCAGCTTCTATTATGCGTTCAGCATATCCTTTAATGCCTTACCAGCCTTGAACTTAGGAGCCTTGGAAGCAGCGATCTTCATAGGTGCGCCGCTCTGAGGATTTCTACCCTCTCTAGCTGCTCTGCTGGATACTTCGAAAGTACCGAAGCCAACTAACTGAACCTTACCATCCTTCTTTAACTCTTCAGCAACAACATCGGTGAATGCCTTTAATGCCTTCTCTGCGTCCTTCTTGGAAAGACCTGCCTGATCAGCCATAGCTGCAACTAATTCTGTTTTGTTCATATTGAACTCCTCCTGTAATGAGTTTTCGTTATTAATTTTACGCTCGAAAATAGTTCTTTTGAAACGTCTATACATATATATATCTGTTTTTATCCCTTTTGTCAAGGTTTTTCCGCATATTTACGGCATTTCTTCCCCTCCCGGAAAGGATCATTCTGTCGATGAAGAGCTGGCCGTCAGGTCTACAAATGAGTAGGATACATCCTTTTCTTCTTCATCCACCTGTACCGTATAACTTCTGGTTTCATAACCGGATTTTCGCAGGGTGATCACATGACTTCCTGGGGTCTTCTTAAAACTGCAGGGGGAAATTCCCACATAGTTGCCGTCCAGATATACCTCCACATTTTCCGGAGCATCAATATGCACGCGGTAATAGGTCGTAGTCGTATCTGCGGTGGAGGTAGATTCCGTTGCGGAAGAGCTGGAAGAACTGCTGCTTTCCGTACTGTCTTCACTGTCGGAGTCCGCCTTATCCAGCTGGACATCCACTCCCGCGGATTCCTGCCCCACCCTGAGATACTGTGTAAGCGACTTATAGCCGTCCGCCTTCGCTATGATCTGATGAATACCGTATTCCAGCGTGACCGGCTGGGAAGCATCCACCTGACTTCCATCGATATACAATTCTGCATCGGAAGGATTCAGGGAAAACAGCACCATACCGTACTGTGCCTCTGCCACTTCCAGATCACCGATATCCAGTGTTGTTTCCTCGTTGCGGTTGATCACGACATTTTTCGTGCCGCCACCTCCATTATAGCTGATATCTACCTGATAGCTTCCCTCCGGCACAGTCACCAGCATGTCCTCTGTGATCCGTACGATCTGTGTCTGGCCGATTTCCAGCCAGCCGCCCACAAAGTTCTCATCATTGACCAGTCTGAGGTATCCATGGCCTTTTTCCACCGTTACGCTGAGCACTGTGCTGTCAATGCCGTGAAATGTCAGGATATCCGCCGGATTCAGATCCATTTTTTCAATGCTGTGTCCCTGGGAAAAATACTGGGTATCCTTAGACAGCTGGAACACCTCTTCCCCGATGGCCACCTCATTCCGTACGGTATTCATCTCGTAGTGCTCCACATCTTCATACTGCCATGCTGTCTGCGCCAGCTGCATGGAGGTCAGATGCTTCTGACTTTTCAAAAAAGTCACATCCACGATGTCCCCCTCCTGCAGCTGACTCAGGGAAATTGCCTTTCCATATTTATCTGCGAACCGCGTTGTTCCGTCCATGGACAGCGTGTAACGTTTGCCTAAATCCAGATTTAACAGTGTGACAGTGTTGTCAACATTATTGATATCCACCAGTACCGCCGTATCTGCGGAATCATAGCTGTCCGGATTGGTGACAACAAAGCCGGTATCTATCCGCTCTGCCTGTGCCGTTGGCGCAGGTGTTGCCGCCGTCCCGGAGGATGCTGTCTGCCCGCATCCAGCAAATGACATTGCTGTCACAAGCAAAAGGATTACCACTGTCTGTTTCGTTTTCGAATACTTTTTGTCTTCGAATCTTTTCAACGTTTTTGCTTCTCCTTTGTCTCCTGACGCTGCGATCCTGCCGCAACGTCTCTTCCGTTGTCTGCCGTTCATTGCCCGGCTTTTATCTTTGCAGCAGTTTCAGGAATTTCTTTCTGGCCGCTTCCTGTTCCAACAGGCGGTCCAGTTTCTCCTGATTCTTCTCCGGGATCCAGGCCTTGCCGGAATTATAATAAAAGTTTACGATCTTCCACAATTTTTCAGGATAGGACAGGCGGTAGAACAGATCCTGTCTCTCATAGGGCTTTAACGGCCGTACACTTTCGTAAGCCGCCAGAAGCACTCTGCCCCATTCGGCATCCCATTCACTTTTTTCCAAAAGCTTTCGCAACAGCAGATACAGGTCTCTCACCGGCCCGTCTGCCTGACATTTTTCGAAATTCACCAGGAAAAATCCACGGTCCTGCCGCAGAATATTATGATATTGGTAATCTCCGTGGCAGAAACACAGCGGTGCTTTATCTCCGCTGTCGGAGGCAGCCAGCTCGATCTCTTTCCATTCTTCACACAGTTGTCTTGCTTCCTCTAAAAAAGGATCAATCACTGCAGACAACCGGATCTCGAACCAGGTCTTCTGGCTGCGCTGTTTCAAGAACCTGCGGGCTCTCTTGAGCTCCCGGTTATGCTTCTCATAGTCCCGGCTGGGGAGATATCTCTCTATGACCGGTGCCGAAGTCTCCTCCGTCTCCGGAAATACAGGTGTAAATTCCAGATCACCGTGCAGTCTCGCCAGAAGCCGCATGGCTTCCATACATTCTTCCCTGTCACGGATATTACATTCTCGGCCTTCCCACCAGGTCTTCAGAATATATCTGACACCGTCCCGGTCTGTCACCGATAACGCACCTTCCTTTGTGGCAAGCAATCGCTCCGCAGGAACGGTTCCCCGTTCCTCCAGGTGCTTCAGGACCTGCTCCTGCAGACGCAGCTGTTCCTCGCGTCCTGTATATTCCTTGAAGATCAGGCAGCCCTGCTGTGTATCGCACAGAATCGCTCCCCTTCCTTTTCGGGTACGCAATACTTCTATCTCATACTGCTCCAGCAGTGCCACTGCTCTGTCATTCACTTACAATCCCTCCTAAGATACGTCCTTAACCGTTTTCCGGTTCCTACGCTATCTTATGAGGAAAGCCTGTAAAGTATGCTCAATCTTTGTCTGCCGACAGTTCCTTTACCTTTTCCAGCAGCTGTTCTCTGGTATTCTGCTCGGGATGTTCCAATACCAGTTCCAGCAGCTGTTGCAGCATCTCTCCCAGCTCTCTGCCCGGTTTCATACCGGTGTCGATCAGATCCCTGCCGGTGACCGCCAGTGTTTTCAGGGAGACGCACTGCTTCTTTTCCAGCATTTCCTGATACAGTTTCTTCCAGAGTTCGAGATTCTCCAGTTTTTCTGTTCTCAGGTAATCGCTCTGTGCCAGAATATCTGCCCGTTTCACCGGAAACAACAGTGGGAAAATATCTTCCCCGATCTTATTCACCGCCCGGCGGACAATCCGCAGATCCGGTATCACATCATTGCCATAATCATGGTATCTCACCAGACGGGTGACCACCGCAACGGTATCATTATCAAATCGCAGTCTCCGCAGAATCTTCCGCGCCATCTCTTCTCCCACCGCCGGATGTCCGTAGAAATGAGTGATTCCGTCTTCATCCACAGTAAGTGTGGCCGGCTTGCCGATGTCATGGAGCAGCATGGCATAACGCAGATTCTTGTCCGGCCCGATCTCCATAAGTGCATGTAATGTATGCTCCCCTACGTTGTATTTATGGTGCTTATGCTTCTGCGGTGTCTCCATCATGGCATCGAATTCCGGTAGGATCACCTTGGTGACACCCATGTCATAAGCTTCTCTGAGGGTGTCGGGATGAGGGGACACCAACAGTTTAGTCAGTTCCACCTGAATCCGCTCCGCACTGATCTTCTGCAGGGTCGGTGCCAGCTTCCGGATTGCCGCCTCAGTATCTTCGTGGATCTCGTAGCCCAGCTGGGCTGAAAAACGAATTGCCCGCATGATCCGCAGCGCATCTTCTCCAAAACGTTCCTCCGGGTTGCCTACGCATCGGATCAGCTTCGCCTCGATGTCTTTTAATCCGCCGAAAATGTCGATCAGGCCTTCCGTTTCATTATAAGCCATGGCATTGATGGTAAAATCCCGGCGTTTCAGGTCCTCCTCCAGGTTCGGAGTAAACGTCACTTCTTTGGGATGTCGGCTGTCTTCGTATTTTCCATCTACACGGTAGGTCGTAACCTCAAAGCCTTCCTTGTCCAGCATGACGGTTACGGTGCCATGCTGGATTCCGGTGTCGATGGTGCGACGGAACAGCGTTTTCACCTGCTCCGGTCTCGCCGAGGTGGTGATATCCCAGTCCTCCGGGCATCTGCCCAGAATGGAATCCCGCACGCAGCCGCCTACCACATAGGCTTCAAATCCGGCATTCTGTA
>OLIX01003118.1_pt1 | contig 11179 bp, 6 predicted proteins | sample 1601331 | NCBI WGS metagenome assembly OLIX01 (sample SAMEA2452120, study PRJEB22498) | human gut metagenome | biome: human feces; feature: human gut; material: feces | place: Australia | collected 2012 | reverse complement strand
TTTTATTGCTGCTGGAACCATGTGCTCGATTCTGGACTTGATATCGCCGGCGCTTATTATGCCGAGGACGCCGTTAAGAAGTTGGCTTCGTTGTGTCATAAGTCGGGTTTGCCGTTGCAGATGTGTATTGACAGAACTATGGCTCTTGACGGCATAAATGCAGACCGCAGCCTTGTTGAGCTTCTCTTTGTTCAGGCTTACCGGCAGACTATTTCAGAGCCTAATCCGCTTAGATGTGTTGAGGCTCCGAGGCTTATGGCTATCAAGCTCGACAATTTTTTCAAGGCCAATTATGTCATGCGCCGCAACGTGCTGACAGGTGTTGTGCAGTATAAACGTGCGGGAGCCTGCGGCACAGAGTTCAGTCCGGTTACTCAGGAAGTTATCAACACTATTGCTGTTGAGGCTCAGCGCAATGGTATAAAGGTGTGGGCGCGCGACATCAAGGAACGTGTAAACTCTACGCTTGTTGCCGATTTCGATCCGTTAAACGACTGGCTTCTGTCGTTGCCCCAATGGGACGGACGCGACCGCCTAAAGGCATTTGCGTTGCGGGTGCCTACCGACAACCCTCGTTGGCCCGAATATTTCGGCGTATGGATGCGTTCAATGGTTGCTCATTGGATTGGGCTTGACTCTATTCACGGCAACGACCTTGTGCCTCTGCTCATTGGCAGTCAGGGCTGTGGCAAGTCGTCGTTCACAAAGATAATATTGCCGCCGGAGTTGCGTGCATATTATAACGACCGCATCGACTTCCGCAACGACAACACGCTGATGCGCGGACTTTCGTCCTTTGCCCTTATCAACATAGATGAATTCGACCGTTATTCTGCCGGTCGTCAGCCGCTTATGAAATACCTCATATCAAAGAGCGAAGTAACTGCCGTAAAGGCATACCGCAGCACTTTTTCAACCGACCGCCGTTATGCCAGTTTCATTGCCACAACCAACAGCCTGCAGCCTTTGACCGACCCTACGGGCAGTCGCCGGTTTGCGTGCGTTGCTGTTAATGGCAACATAGATTTCACTTCAAAGGTTGACTATGGGCAACTTTATGCACAGATCAGGCATGAGATACGCAGCGGAGCTTCATGCTATCTTGACAATGCAGCCACAGAGCAGCTTATGGATTACAACAGCCGCTTTATGCGCATAACTGATTTAGCTTCGGCAATAGCCCGTCTTTTCCGTATTCCTGAATCCGACGGTGCAGGGCATGAGATGTCGGTCGACGGCATTTTGTCCGCAGTCTGCCGTGCCTATCCCTGTCTGCCGGTGTCAAAGCTTACTGACAAAGGCGTAGGCATAGCCATGAAGCGTCTCGGCTTTAGCAGGCGCCATACCCGCAGTGGTGCGCTTTATATGGTTGAGCAAATAGTGAAATAATTTTTCAGAAAACTCATCACTCGTCACATCTTGACGTAACGTGTTTATTATCAATACTTTAAAGTGTGATGAGTTGACTTTACAACTCATCACACAATATTCATCGTTAACTTTTTTATATTCCTTTCCTGATTTAGGCTGACTTCCAACGGTCATAATCCTGAATTAAGTTGACTAATGTTAACCACAACCCTGTTATCGGTTGACTTTTTTCTTTTTCACCGGCTTATAATGTTTATATATAAGCACATTTCTCCCTATTTCTATTGTCTAAAAATCCAGTGTGATGAGTTGAAAATCAACTCGTCACATCATAACTGTTTGTAAATAAGAAAGTTACATGCCGTTGTGACGAGTGACGAGTTTTTAACAAAAATATTTTTATTATAATTATACCAATCTAAAAGGTGGTCTTTCACATTGCGAAAGGCCACCTTTTGTATTGTAAAAGCTATGCTTTTGGAGGATGAAAGGGCACATATTAGAAAATCGTATGATGTTGTTATATGGCTTATTTCTTAAAATTTATAATAAAAAAGCATCCGCTTATTTGCATTTTTAAATTTATATCTTTACTTTTGCCATAATTTAGTATGTTTTAGAAAGGAGAATAATCTAACCTATGATCACATTTATTGTAAGTTTAGTTGCCCTTGTGGTGGGCTATTTTATTTATGGACGCATTGTTGAGCGTGTGTTTGCTCCAGACAACCGTCCTACACCGGCTGTGAGTATGGCCGACGGCGTTGACTACGTTGTGTTGCCGGGCTGGAAGATTTTTATGATACAGTTTCTTAACATCGCCGGCACAGGACCGATATTCGGTGCCATAATGGGTGCCAAGTTCGGACCTTCAGCTTATCTGTGGATAGTCTTCGGCTGCATATTTGCAGGTGCCGTTCATGATTATCTCAGCGGAATGTTGTCGCAGCGTCATGGCGGAGCCGGTCTGCCGGAGCTTATCGGATTTTATCTCGGCAAGTCGACAAAGAAAGTCATGCTGGTGTTCTCGGTGTTTATGCTTATCATGGTGGGAACAGTGTTTGTATATAGTCCTGCGCTGATATTAGGCTCAATCTGCGGCGACTCACTAACGTGGGTTTATGTATGGTGCCTGATAATATTTGCCTATTATTTCCTTGCCACGATGCTGCCTATCGATAAGATTATCGGAAAGATTTATCCGCTGTTTGCCGTGGCCATGCTGTTTATGGCCGTTGCGCTCATGGTGGTGCTGTTGGTTAAATGGCCACAGCTGCCGGAGCTTACCGACGGACTGAGCAATCTGTCGCCTAAGTCGGGTCCTATATTCCCGTGCCTGTTTATCACCATAGCCTGTGGAGCCATCAGCGGTTTCCATGCCACACAGAGTCCGCTCATGGCACGCTGCATGGCACATGAGCGACAGGGCCGTCCGCTGTTCTATGGAGCAATGATAACCGAGGGCATTGTTGCGCTTATATGGGCAACGGTGTCTTCATATTTCTTCTATGGCGGAGCAGCCCAGGAACTTGGCGCGCCCCTTACGCTTCAGGCTCCCGAGGTGGTTACAACAGTGTCGTCGGGATGGCTCGGACTGTTTGGCGGCGCGTTGGCTATACTCGGCGTAGTTGCAGCCCCGATAACGAGCGGCGACACGGCTCTGCGCAGTGCCCGACTTATCATTGCGGAGTTTCTTAACTTTGAGCAACACACCATACGTCACCGTATTTGCATATGCGTGCCGCTGTTCTTGGTTACTCTGGGTTTCCTGTGGTTCAACATTGCCGACGAAGACGGATTCAACGTTATATGGGGATGGTTCGGATGGGCCAACCAGACGCTTGCCGTGTTTACGCTTTGGGCGTTGACGGTGTATCTTGCCCGCAAGTCAAAGCCTTACATCATAACGCTTATCCCGGCAATGTTTATGACGGCTGTATGTGTGGCGTTCCTTATGGTGTCTAAAAACTCGTTCGCGCTCAGTAACATGGCAGGCTATATAGCAGCCGTAATAGTGTTCCTGCTGTCAGGAGTGCTGTTTGCGTTTTGGCATAAGAAATACTGCCGTCCAAGCACTGATAACGATTAATTATAAGTGTTAAATATGCCATCTGCCCATATTTTGGGTTTTAGGCCATGACTTCTTCATGCGGAGTCATGGCTTTTTATATAAAACCAAATTGGTTGTTTGGCAGTATACGATTCAGTATTATAAATAAAGTTATGCTTTCATCCGTGTTATTACTGTTTTTATTGTAGTTTATCCGTCTGCTTTTGAGGGTATATCCACCGCTATACCTGTGAAAATACAGACACCGGCCAGACCGAAAACTGATGAAAGATTGGGAGTTAAACCTATAATGTGGATAAAAAAATTAGAGCCGGAGGACTCATGATAATCATTTGTCCGCCGGCCCTTTCTGAAGTTATATGTTATTGTTTAGGTCAAAAGAAAATCTGATAAAACATTATCCGAAGAATCCTACGATATACTTTGTTATGAAGTATCCGCCTACAACGAGCCATACATAAAGCATGCCTGCGAGGAGGAACGGTTTGGCTCCAGCCTGTTTAAACTTCTGTATGCTTGTGTCTGTTCCGAGAGCCGTCATGGCCATTGTGAGCAGGAATGTGTCGATATATTCAATAGCGCCGTTGAGCGGTATGTCCTTTACTGTTGGAGCATCGCAAAGATATTGCAGAAGAGAGTTTACGCAGATGATGCCTATGAATCCGAATGCAAACCAAGGAATTGTTATTTTGCTCTTTTCCTTATGTCCGTCGGGTGTAACTTTCTTGCGTCCGGCAAGTGCAAAGCTCATTATTACGAGTACCGGGGCGAGCATCATTACACGAATCATCTTTGTGATAGTTGCTGTTCCGGCTATGCCAAGGCTGTCTGTCGGGTCCATGGCGTTGCCTGCACCTGCTACGTGAGCCACCTCATGAAGTGTACTTCCTGTGTAAACGGCAACTGCTGTGTCGCTGAGTCCTGAGAGAAGTCCTGAACGGTACATGATGGGGTAGAGGAACATTGATATTGTACCAAAGATAACCACTGTTGAAACGGCGATTGCTGTCTTGTGGCTTTCGCATTTAACAACAGGCTCGGCTCCGAGAACAGCGGCAGCTCCACAGATGGCGCTTCCGGTTGAAGTCATGAGCGTGGTGTCGCGGTCGAGCTTGAGCATACGGCCAAACCACAGACCAAGAAAAATAGTTCCTGTAACTATTATTGCGTCGACGAGTATGGCTGGTACGCCTACGGCTGCAACCTGTGTCAGCGTAAGACGGAAACCATAAAGCACGATACCCGTGCGGAGAAGTTGCTTGGTACAGAATTTAATTCCGGGCACCCATGTCTCAGGCAGTTTGTTGCGAAGACTGTTGGCATAGAGCATACCGAGGATGATACCGATGATGAGCGGACTGAGCGAGAGCTGCTTCATGATGGGCAGTTCTGCCAGATAGAATGCTGCAAACGAGAATAACGCAATCAGCAAGATGCCGTGGAGGGTGTTTGCCCTGTTTCCTTTTTCAAACATGATAGATTACTTTTGTTTCTAATTTTTATAAAATTCCTTATTCCTTGTTCCGGCTTGCCCCGCTTTATGCGCGGGCGTGCCTTGTTAATGGCATTAGTTGTTATTTCCGGCTGCAAAGGTAATCAAAAAATCTTAACCTGCTATATCTTATTTTTTTATACTCTATAACCTGAAGTTATTATGCTTCGGCGCGTAAAGTCTTTGAACTTCTCGGTGAGCGGTGAGTCCTTTCCGGCTGAAGCCACAAAGCAGAAATGGCGGCTGAAGCTTAGTCCCGTTATGTCGATAACCCTGAATACGCCTCTTGCCAGTTCTTCCCTGACTGAGAACACCGACACAATGCCCACGCTGCGGCTGTGGCGCAAGAAGGCTTTAATGGCCTCTGTGCTTCCGAGGCGTATGCGTATGTTAAGCTCTTGCGGCTTGATGCCGTGCCTTTCCAGTTCGTTCTCGATAACTTCAAGTGTGCCCGAGCCTTGTTCGCGTATGACAAGCGGCAGGCGGCACAGCTCCTGCGGACTTATCTCTTCGGGCAGAGCCTCGTTGCCGGCAGGCTTAACTATAGCCACCAGCTCGTCTTCGAGAAACGGCTCATACTGAAGTCCTGCCGAATGGGTGATGCCTTCAACCATGCCGAGGTCGATGTCGTGGTTGACCAGTGCGTTCTCAATTTCGCGCGAGTTGCCGTTGGTGAGTGACACCTTTATCTGAGGAAATCTTTCGGTGAATTCAGCAAGAATCTGCGGCAGGATATATTGGGCAATGGTTGTGCTTGCTCCAATGCTTATGTGTCCGCTGCTGCGCTCGTTGAGCAGGTTCATGTCATATTCCATGCGGTTATACTCGTCGAGTATGCGGCTGCAGTGTTCAAGCATGAGCCGCCCGGCATCGGTGAGCATTATCTTTCCGCCGGTGCGGTCGAACAGCCTTACAGAGTATTGCCTTTCCATTTCGTTGATATGTTTTGTTATAGCCGGCTGGCTCACGAACAGCTCTTTAGCCGCACGTGTGAAGCTGAGGTTTTTGGCCACGCTGTAAAATACTTTCAGTCTGAAGTCTGACATATAATGTGGTTATGTTTTTCTTAATCAGGCAAAAATACAACTAAAAAACGAGAACTGAAAGCAAGGCGTGATAAAAGTTGCAATGTTTTGTCGATAAGGTTTGTCAGTAATCGTATGGACATATAAAAACGGCTGCAACAAAAATTGATATTGCTGCAGCCGCTGTTATTGTTGCCTGTTCAAAACTTTACGCTTTGGGCGGCGCAAAGCCTGTAGGTCGGTTTATCAGTTGTTTTTGCTTACAAATATAGCATTTTTTATCTCAATGACTCCGTTATATGTCAGGTGAGCGCCGATAACAGTTATCTCGTCACCAACCTTAAGACCCTTCTTTGTTACAAAGTCATAACGGTCGTCACCCTTTGCGCCATATCCGGGATAAAGGCCATAGAGATAAACCTCGTTTGTGCCGTCAGAGATGTACACATTGCCATAATGCTCATTGTCAATTTTTGTAATCTTGCCGGTTATCATGTAGTTGTCGTTGCTGTCAGCGAGAACCATGAAGTCGGCTATCGAGATAGTTGTTGTAGGATTCAGTTCGGTAATTTCGCCTCCAACAAGCTCTACAGTGCCTTTATATGTGTCGTGCGTTCCGACAACGGTTACAATGTCGCCGTTCTTCACGCCTTTAGCCACACCGTTAGTGCTCTTGTAAACCATGGTAGAGCCGCTCCAGTCGGTCAGCGTGAATGTTCCGTTGCTCTGAACGTCTGTAGCCACACCTGTAAGACGATACTGAGCTTCGCCGTCGGCAGCCTCGTTGAACTCTTTTACAGATACGTCCTGAATGCCGCCGTTCTGTGTAATAACGGTCTGTGTGGTGTAAGTCTTGCCGTCAGATACTGTACCAAGTGTCAGTTCGGTTGAGCGTATTCCGCCTTCGTTGGCTGTAGCCTTGAAGGTGATTTCGGCTGATGTGCCGCTCTGCTTTATTGAGGCGATAGAAAGCCAGTCCTTGGCATCTTCAGGAATATCTACCGAAACACCGTCGCCTTTAGTTGTTACAAAAGTCGTGATGGTGCCTCCCTCTTTGGCAATGGCGTCTGCTGAGAGTGAGTCAACCTTGATAAGGCTCTTGGTGATGTTTACCACGATTACGTTTTTCAGCTCTACAGTGCCGTTGTAGGTCTGCTTAGGACCCTGAACAGTAATCTCGTCGCCCACATCGATGCCCAGGCTCAGGAAGTTTTTCTCTGCTCCGGTTTTGTCGAGAGTACCATAGATATAAACTTCGCCAGTTCCGTCGTTGATATACAGGTTGCCGTAAGTGGTGTTAGAGATAGCCGTAACTGTACCTGTTACCTGATAAGTCTTGTTGTCTGGACCTGCCAGTACCTCGGCGCATGTAGCATTGGTTACGCTAACTTCGCCCTGTACAATATTGATGTGCTGAGTCTTTCCGTTGCAGTGGAGGGTCATGGCGTCAGAGCTGCGTCCGCCGCTGTAAGCCTCGGCTGTGAATGTAAGAGTAGTGCTGCCGGCTGTACCAGATGTTGTAGAAGGAGTAATCCATTCGGGCACATCTATGAGCTGCCAGTCGCTTTTGGCGGTAACTGTTATTGAGACGCTACCGCCTTCCTCTGGTATAGATATGTATGACTGTGACACCTGAATGTCATCAAGCAGAGTGATGTCATCGTCGGTTGAGCAACTTGTGAACAAAGCCACAACACTCAGCAGAAGCAGTGAAAATATATTTTTAAGTTTCATAATTATACTTCCGTTTTTTTAAATTAATTGAATGTATACTTAATTCCGATTGACATATACCAGCATTGGCCTATGGCATGGTTAGATGTCCATGTCTGTGTTGAGCCGTTGATGGCAGAAGGAGTTGAGAACACTGCGTATCCGTCAGCGTCGGTGCCTTCATATTTCAGAATCTTGGCCTCAGAGCCTATGGCCGGGTTAAGATACTTGGCTACGCCCCATGAAGAGTTGAAGAGGTTGCCTACGTTCTTGATGTCGAAACTCAGTGTCAGCATGTGCTTGCATGCACCTGTGTTGAACACAAAGTCGTGCTTATAGCTGAAGTCGAAGCGGTGAACCCATGGAGAATATAAGCTGTAAGCCTCGGCATACTCGCCCTGATGATTCTTCAGATAGCTGTTGTTGTGAACATAAGCCATGAAGCGGTCGCGGTCGTCGGGAGTCTTGAAGCGGAACTGGTTCTTTTCAACCTGCTCGTCGGTAGGAATGAATATTGGGTCGTAAGCCTGTCCGTCGCCGTTCATATCGTTCTGCAGCATGTATGTGTAGTTGTAAGAGCCGCGCCATCCCTCATAGATGAGGCTGAAGTGGTTGTGGCTGTTGTCGTGAGCTGTGATTTGAGCTATCACGCGGTCTGGCTCAACATACTGTGAGTTGTGCAGCTTGATGTTGTTAGGACCTTCTACAGAAGGCAGATATGCTATTGTAGAAGAAGCGTTAGAGCCTGGCATACCAGTAAGTTCCTTAGAGCAGGTGTGAGTATAGGCTGCCATGATGTCGATGTTCTTTGTAGGAGATGCGTATGCTGACAAGCTTGCGCTCCAGCCGTAGCCCTTGTGTGTGTTTGTCAGAACATAAGCAGGCACAACACCTTTGTTGTATCCTGTGGGGAATATAGGACGGTTGTCAACGCCATTGAAACGTGCAAAGCCGCCTACGTCAGGTATTGACCAGTCTTGCATTGTAACGCCATATATGGTCTTGTTGAATATACCCTCGGCTGTAATAGTCAGCGGGAAGCCTACTGGTACAACATAGTCTACTGCCAAAGAAGTCTTCCATACTTCAGGCATTTTGAAGTCGGGGTCTACGGCAGAAATCTGTGAAGGCAGAGTGCCGTCCTCAGGTTTGATTGTCTTTGGATAGCCAAGTTCGAAGAGCTTGTTCTGCAGAGCCTCGATTGTTGGATAACCGTTTTGGTTGGTTACGAGGCCTCCGGCAAACTCGTCCATAGTGAAGCCTTGTTTTGCGGCATTAGAAGCATTGATTATTGCCTGATACTGCACCATACCTGAGTTTGTCGGCATATTGGTGAAGAATACCAGCGGCAGACGTCCCTGGAATATACCTGAACCTCCGCGCAGTTTAAGAGTGTTGTCGCCGAGAATGTCCCAAGAGAAACCTACACGTGGGGCAATAGTCAGGTTAGAGCCGGGCCATTTGCCTGTGTCGATGTGGCGTCCGTCGTAGTCAAGGTCGTAGATTGCCTTGTTGGTCATAAGGTCGGCATTGTTGAAGAACATGTCATCGAAGCGCAGACCATAAGTCAGTTTGAAACGCGGATTGATTGACCATTCGTCTTGGAGATAAATACCAAGAGTGTTGAAACGAACTTTGGCGGCAGGATCTGTCTCGCCGTTGTATCCGTATGTCAAGTTTACAATCTCAGGAGCGGCTCCGTTCAGGAAGTCGTCGAGTGAGTAGTAGCGATAGTATCCCGAACCATTACGCATATAAGAGTTGAGGGCCATCTGATGTTCAAACTTGGCTCCAAGCATAATCTTGTGGTTGCCGGCATAATAGGTAACATCATCTTTGATGTTCCAGATGTTATTGCGCACGGCGTTGTTGTGAGTGAACAGCTCCTTACCGAGTGATATATAGCCGGTGTTAGTGCCTGTTCCGTCCATGATGTCGATGAATGGGAAGTCAGCCGAGTTTGTGAAACGTACATCGTCGAGCTTTGAGTAAGTTGCAAGGAACTGGTTAGACAGATTCTCTGAGAAGCGGCTGTTCAAGTCGATAGAGAATGAGTGAACCAGGTTGTCGATGGCATACATAGAGTTGGCATAGCTCATTGACATCTGAGAGAAACGTCCGTATGCAGAACGTGTACCGCCGTCCATTGAAGATACGTTGGTAGGATTCCATCCGCGGTTCTTTGTGTAGTTGTAGCGCAGAGACAGGTGGTGCATATTTGTGATATTCCAGTCTAAACGTGCCAGCAACTTATAGTTGTTCTCATCAGCGGGGAAGTTAGTCCATGAACCTGTGTCGTATCCGTATTTGTCTTTTACAAAGTTAGACACTTTCTCCAGGTCGGCAAGTGTAGTGCGTGATATATAGTTGTCTGGATCAGCAACGCCGTCAACAGAACCGCGCCAACGGTTAACCACGGTAGGAGTGGTGCTCATTTCGCCGCTGACGAAGAAGAACAGTTTGTTCTTGATTATCGGGCCGCCGAATGTCAGTCCGTAGGTTGTCTTCTGGTCTTTCTCGCGTGCACCGCTTATCTGTTCGCGGTCAACAGCGTCACCACGCATATATATAGGCTGTACCTTTGAATGTGTTGGTACCCGACTTAGTGATGGCATTTACACCACCGCCGATGAAGTTGGTTTCACGTACATCATAAGGTGAGATAACCACCTGCATTTCTTCGATGGCATCTATTGATATAGGGTTGCCGCCGCCTGGCAGACCGTCGCTCAGACCAAAGTTGTTGTTGAAGTTGGCACCGTCAACGGTGAAGTTGGCAGTACGTCCGTCTGTACCAGCGAAGCTCATGCCGTTGCCGCCATAAGGAGACAGACGTGTGAAGTCGGTTATTGAACGGCTTACTGTAGGCATGTTCTCAAGTTGTCCGAGTCCGATGTTGGTAGAGGCGCCGGTCTTTTCAGCCGTGAATTTTGTAGCTTTGGCAGAAACTACAATCTCGCCCAGCTCATTGGTGTCTTCGGTAAGGTTTACGTTCAGGTTGTAAGCTTCTGCCAGTTGAAGCTTAACATCCTTTGTTACGCTTGTTGTGTAGCCAATGTAGCTGACTGTGATGGTGTAAGGACCGCCCACACGCATACCATTGATAGAGTAGCGGCCGCTCTCGTTAACCACTGTGTTATAAGTGGTACCCGACGGCTCATGCACTGCCCTTACGGTGGCGCCGATGGCCTTGTCGCCTCCGGCCATAACGATACCATTAATTCCTGATGTTGTCATCTGGGCCATCATGCTGGTCGTAAAGAACAACATCAACGCGAATAGAATTTCTAAACGTTTTCGCATACTTGTTTTAATTTGAGATTAAAAATAAATTTTAATAATCACACATATTTTGTTTAAACAACAATCACCTTTTTTGTTATTCAGTGTTTCATTATCTTAAATACGATGTGCAAAATTAATTAAAAAATAGATATATTATGTTACGATACATTTATAGTCAAAAGTAAGTGAAATGCGAAAAATCATTCAAAAAATAGTATCTTT
>OLIX01003097.1_pt1 | contig 11248 bp, 11 predicted proteins | sample 1601331 | NCBI WGS metagenome assembly OLIX01 (sample SAMEA2452120, study PRJEB22498) | human gut metagenome | biome: human feces; feature: human gut; material: feces | place: Australia | collected 2012 | reverse complement strand
GCGAGGATGCACACTGCGGCGTATAAGGTAGTTGTCGCAAGCGACCGCCGCAGGCACATTCTTTGTTCTGATTGCCAGATATTGGTAAGAAGTCACTGGTGACACTTTCTGTAGGTGTTAGAGAAAAGGAATGTTGCTATTATAAAAATGATAGAATATAATAGTTATAATTTAAATATTAGGGGGTGCTTTAATGGCAGAGAAAATGGAAATATTAGTTGAAAAGCGAAGACGCGGAGCTAGGAGTAATCAAAAGCTTAAGATACTGTATCTTGCAAAAATTCTTCTGGACAATACAGATGCTAATCATGATATTACATTACAGGAGATTATAGATAAACTGTCTGCAAATAATGTCACGGCAGAACGGAAAAGTTTGTATGATGATATTGCCCGGCTTGATGAATTCGGAATAAAGATAAAAAAGACGCAGTATGGAAAAACATATCATTATCAGGTTGTTAAGCGAGATTTTGAATTGGCAGAATTAAAACTTCTTGTAGATTCTGTTGCAGCGGCGAAGTTTATTACAGAAGAAAAATCAAATGAGTTGATTAAAAAAATAGAACATTTGACGAGTAAACATAATGCCACTATGTTGCAGCGTCAGGTATATGTGGCAGGGCGTGTAAAATCAATGAACAATGGAATAATGGAAAATGTCGATGCAATTCATACGGCTATAGCTGAGAATTCAAAGATATCTTTTCAGTACTTTCAGTGGAATGTGAAAAAGGAGGCGGAGCTTAAGCGGGATGGTAAGAGATATGAAGTCAGTCCATGGGGGTTATCATGGGATGATGAGTATTACTATCTGATTGGATATGATTCAGATGTAGGAATTATTAAGCATTATCGTGTAGATAAAATGCTTAGTATAAAAGTAGAAAATAAAGTTCGTGAAGGCAGATATAAATTCAAAGAACCTGATATGGTAACATATGACAAAAAGATGTTTAATATGTTTAATGGGGAAGAGCGGAATGTGGAAATTCTGTGCGAAAATAGTTTGGCAGGAGTTATGATAGATCGTTTTGGAAAAGATGTAAGAATAACCAAAGTGGACAATGGACATTTTCGAGTTGTGGTAAAAGTAGCTGCCAGCATGCATTTTGTACATTGGATTATGGCATTGGGTGATGGAGTGAAGATTGTTGCACCGGATAGCTTGGTAGAACAGATACGAGAGGAAATTAATCGATTGGCAAACAAGTATAGTAAATGACAGAACAAAGATTCGATAAAAAATGAAATTCAAGTGGAGATTTATGGACTTGTAATTTGGCATAATAGAATTATCTAACAGAGGGACACGGAGGAATGTTGCAGAGAAAAATTATAAAGGCAATAAAAAAAGACCATTAGGTCTTGATTTAATCTGCACCATGCAGAGTCAAAAGACGATGCCGGATAAACCTTATTTGCACTCGCTTTGTTAATTCTCTTTTATTATAGCATGTAAACAAATATAGTCAACAATAAAATGATAAAAAATCAGGAGGAAATTTTATGACAGCATTCAAGTATTATTTGGGATTGGATATGGGAACTAATTCTGTGGGTTGGGCAGCAACTGATCCAGGGTATAGATTATTGAAAGCAAAAGGAAAAGATTTATGGGGAATACGTGAATTTAATGAGGCATCTGGTGCAGTTGAAAGACGTACACACAGAATAAGCAGAAGGAGAAGACAAAGAGAGCAGGTTAGAATTGGCATTTTAAAAGACTATTTTCATGATGCCATATGTGAAGTGGACCCTGGTTTCTTTCAAAGATTAGAGAATAGTAAATATCATGAGGAAGATAAGGATGTTGAAGTAAGATATAAAAATAATATTTTTAATGATAGCAATTATACGGACAAGGATTATTTTAATGAGTATCCAACCATATATCATTTGAGAAATGAATTAATAAGCAGTACAGAAAAACATGATGTCAGGCTTGTTTTTTTAGCCCTGCTGAATATGTTTAAACACCGTGGTCATTTCTTAAATGCAGGATTAGGTGAAAATAACGGTGAAAGTAATATTGATAATGCGTATTTTGAATTAACAGAATTACTTTCAGAATTAACAGAATATCATTTGAGTCAGGATATAGATTGTAAGCAAATAGAAGCAATTTTGTCCCGCAGAGATATGAGCAGAACGCATAAAGCGGAAGAACTTGCAGGGGTATTGCACGTAGATTTAAAGAACAAGCCATATAAGGAATTAATAAGAGGATTATGTGGTTTAAAATTCAATGCATGTGTTGTTTTTCCAGATGTACAGAGTGAAGAAGTGACTAAACTTGATATCTGTCTTTCAGAATCTACTTTTGATGAAAAATCAGATGAAATTGCCAATATAATCGGTGAAGATTATTTTGAAATTATTATGGCTATGAAAGAAATGTTCGATATTGGATCTTTAGCAAGTATTATGAAAGGACATAATTACTTATCACAGGCAAGAGTTGCGTCATATACAAAGCATAAAGAAGATTTGAAACTTTTAAAAGAGGTTATAAAGAAATATTGCAGTAAGAAGGAATATGATAAGTTCTTTAATAGTGATGCAGATGGTTCCTATGCATCATATGTAGGATCTTATAACTCAAAAAATAAGGAAAGAAGAGTTGGAAATAAAAGAACCTCGGAAGAATTGTATAAGGAAATTAAGAAACTTTTGAAAGATGCTCAAAAAGAAGATGAGAATGTACAGAAAATACTTACATCTATTGAAAATGAAACATTTTTGCCGAAACAGCTGACAGCATCTAACGGAGTAATTCCAAATCAGGTGCATGCAAGAGAAATGAAGAAAATACTTTCAAATGCAGAAAATTATCTTCCATTTTTAACGGAAAAGGATGAAACAGGGTTGTCGGTATCAGAAAGAATATTAAAACTCTTTACATTTCAAATACCGTATTATGTTGGCCCAACATCAGAAAACAGTGGCAAAAATGGAGGAAATGGTTGGGTTGTAAGACGAGAAGATGGACAGGTTTTACCATGGAATATTGATGAGAAGATAGATATGAAAGCGACATCAGAAGCATTTATATCGCGGATGGTGCGGCGTTGCACATATATTAGCGGAGAACAGGTATTGCCGAAAGCTTCACTGGAATATCAAAGCTATTGTGTTCTTAATGAAATTAATAATATTAAGATTGATGGGGAGAGAATCTCGGTTGAGTTAAAGCAGGATATATACAAAGCTGTATTTCAAAAAGGGAAAAAAGTAACAAAGAAGCAGTTATGTAAATACTTACATACAAGAGGAATTATTGAAACAGAAGAGCAGGTTACAGGAGTGGATGTTTCAATAAATAATGCATTAACAACATATGGTAAATTCAAACCGATATTTGGTGAGGATATTTCTAAAGACAGTGTTCAGAAAATGATAGAGGACATAGTATTTTGGTGTACGGTCTACGGAGATTCTAAAAAATTCCTGAAAGATAGAATAGAAGAAAAATATGGAAATAAACTTTCGGAAGAGCAGATTAAAAGAATTTTAGGATTTAAATTCAAAGATTGGGGTAATTTATCAAAGAAATTTTTAGAACTTAATGGAGCAGATACTTCAACAGGGGAATCAATAAGTATTATCAGAGCACTATGGAACAATAATCTGAATTTAATGGAGCTTATAAATAGTAGTTTATATAATTATAAAGAATGTCTGGCAGAGTATCAAAATACAATGCTGAAAACATTATCTGAGATTGAAGCGGAAGATTTGAATGAATATTATTTTTCTGCTCCGGTAAGGAGAATGATCTGGCAGACAATTCTCGTGATTAAAGAGTTGGTTAAAGTATTGGGCTGCGAACCAGAGCGTATATTTGTTGAAATGACAAGAAAACCGGATGAACATAAAACCCGGACTTCAAGCAGACGTAATAAATTTGAAGAATTATATAAAAAAGTAAAAGATGAAACTACTGATTGGATGCAGGTGATTGCTAATGCAGAGGAAGATGGAAAAATCAGAAGTAAAAAAATGTATCTTTACCTCACTCAAAAAGGAAGATGTATGTATACTGGAAAGCATATAGAATTGGATGATTTATTCGATAATAATCTGTATGATATAGACCATATTTATCCAAGGCATTTTGTGAAAGATGATAATATTGATAATAATCTGGTTTTAGTCTGCAAAGAAAAGAATGCGCATAAGAGTGATCATTACCCAATAGAGGAGGAAATCTTTTTATCACAGAAAAAAATGTGGCTGGAGCTTAGAAAATCTGGATTTATTACAGAAGAAAAATATAATCGTCTTATGGATAGAAATCCATTTAGTGATGAACAAAAAGCGGGATTTATTGCAAGACAGCTGGTAGAAACCAGCCAGGGAACAAAAGGTGTAGCAAATATACTGCGACAACTTTTGCCGGGTAGTAAGATTGTTTATGCAAAGGCGTCAAACGTATCTGAATTTAGGTGTACAAGGGATGATATTCAGAAGAGTCGTTTGGTTAATGATTTCCATCATGCTCATGACGCATATCTTAATATTGTAGTTGGAAATGTATATTATGTGAAATTCACTCAAAATCCGCTTAACTTTATAAAAAAAGATTATGATAAGTATAAAGAAGATTATAATTTGTCAAAAATGTTTGACTGGGACGTAAAACGTAATGGTGAAGTGGCGTGGATTGCACAGAGAAAAGATGGGGCGGCAGGAACAATAACTACCGTAAAGCGGATGTTAAGCAGAAATACGCCGTTGATGACCCGATATAGTTTTGATGGAAAAGGCGGATTGACAAATGAGACTCTTTACAGCGCTAAAAAGGCTAAAGGTGAGGGATATATTCCGTTTAAGTCATCAGATGATAAAATGCAGGATGTTACAAAGTATGGTGGATTTACAAGTGTAACTGGTGCATATTTCTTTTTGGTAGAACATACTGAAAAGAAGAAACGAATCCGGACAATTGAATCAGTGCCGGTGTATTTGGCTCAAAAGATAGAACAGAATCCGGATGAACTTAAAAAATACTGTGAGGAAATATTGGGGCTTATTGATGCAGATATAAGGCTTAAAAAGATTAAAATAGGATCTTTGATAAAACGGAATGGTTATTTCTGTTATATTACTGGAAAAACAGGAAAACAATTGATTGTACGGAATGCAGTAAATTTATGCTTAAAAAATGAGTGGATAAAATATATTTCAAAGCTGGAAAAGGTCAAAGAAAAGGATGCTGTAGATAAGATTATTACAAAAGAAAAGAATGAGGTTTTGTATTCAGAACTTATACAGAAATTTAAACATGGTATTTTCTCAAAAAGGCCAAATCCTGTTGGAGATAAGCTGGAAAAAGGCAGTGAAAAGTTTAGCAATTTATCAATCAAAGAGCAATGTACGGTATTGTGTCAAATATTACAATTAGCGGCTGTTTTAGGAAGTGAATGTGATATGACATTATTGGGCGAATCTGCACATTGTGGAAAAATGTTGATAAGTAAGAAAATTGGAGATGAAGAAATATATCTGATTAATCAATCTGTAACAGGATTGTATGAAAAGAAAATCAATCTCCATACAGTATGAGCTGGCGGACTGTTGTCATCTCAAGCAGTGCAAAGTTAGATTATCAGATGGGCTATCTGATAGTGAGAAATCAGGATGTTGTCAAAATACATATTAGTGAAATTTCTATATTGATGATTGAAACAACATCCGTTTCTCTTACTGCAGCATTACTTTGTGAGTTGACGAAAAAGAAAATAAAAGTGATATTTTGTGATGAAAAAAGAAATCCTTCCTCTGAATTAATTCCATATTACGGAAGCCATGACACGAGTATGAAAGTGCGGAAACAGATTGCGTGGTCAGAGGATATAAAAACATCGGTATGGACGGAAATAGTTACTGAGAAAATTAGAAAACAGGCTGAAAATCTTGAAAGGTGGGATAGAACGGAAGCTCAGATGCTTTATGAATATATTACACAGATTGAGTTTGGTGACGCAACGAACAGAGAGGGGCATGCAGCAAAAGTTTATTTTAATGCATTGTTTGGCTTGGATTTTACGAGAACAGCTGAAAACAGTATAAATGCTGCATTGAATTATGGCTACAGTTTACTACTTTCTACTTGTGCCAGAGAAACAGCCCTAAATGGATATATTACGCAGATTGGATTATTTCACGATAATATTTTTAATCAATTTAATTTGGCGTCTGATTTAATGGAACCATTTCGACCAATAGTGGATAATCTTGTAAAAACGATGCATCCAGATAAGTTTGAACATGATGAAAAAGTTGAAATATTAAAGATGCTGCAAAAAGAAGTGATTATAGCCGGACGAAAGGAGTGCGTGAACAATGCAATGAAAATATACTGCCGGAGTATTTTTGACGCATTAAATGAGGGCGATATTTCATTGATTAAGTTCTATAAGGATGAGTTATAGGTATATGAGAATAATGGTTTTGTTTGATCTTCCGGTACTAACTGAAAAACAGCGCAGGGATTATAGAGAGTTTAGAAAGTACTTGTTAAAAGCAGGTTTTTTTATGATGCAGGAATCAGTGTATTGCAAATTAGTTCAAAATGCAGGAGTAGCAGATGTTGTTCAGGAGAGTATCCGGAAGAATAAACCAGGAGAAGGACTGGTGCAAATATTAAGAGTGACTGAAAAGCAGTTTGCAAAGATGGAATATGTGGTAGGAGAAAATAAGTCTCTGGTATTGGATACGGACGAAAGGCTGGTGATTTTATGAAGTTAGTAAATACTTTATATAATCTGGAATTTGATTTAATGGAGAATCAGATACTGGTTTTATCAATAGAGAATCATTTGGCGTATAGAAATATTTTGGAAGAATTGTGGAAACAATATAAAGGAGAAACGGGAAATTTTATTTTGTCAGATGGGGATAAGGAACTGAAAATGTCACAGAGGATAGAGTGCATTTATAATATTTTTAATATTAATACCAATGATCGTAAAATTATCTCTAAATTGTATCAGGAACTTACATATCAAAATGACGCACTATTACAAGAAGAAAGCATACGTTTTAAGCAGGAATTGATGGAATATTTTGATAAACTCATTTCTACGGTACCATATAATCTAAAATATAATTTTGAAGTTGATTTATCAAGCTTAATGAAAGTGATATCCGTAGAAACGGATGTGGAATGTGACTCGTTACTTGAAAAATTGCTTCAATATGTAAAACTTATGAATCAAATATGTGGAATCGATATATTTGTGATTCCAAACTTAAAGTACTTTTTTTCAACAGAAGAGACCATGCAATTTTATCAGTTTGCAATGTATAATAAGATTTATATAGTTGTCATAGAACCAACACTATCACCGCATATAGAAGGTGAAAAAGGCTGGATAATTGATGATGATTTATGTATAATTGAACTGTAAGAATTAACACTATATTCGCAATATAGTATAAGCTCGGAGATAACCTTAAAGTAATTTGAGGTTTGAGAGCTTTGTTAATTCAGAAAGATGTAAAACGGTATGCAATGCCGCCGCCCGGTCCGGACGGTTTGAGAGCTTTGTTAATTCAGAAAGATGTAAAACAAATCTTCATCCATGCGTTGCACCCCCTTGTTTGAGAGCTTTGTTAATTCAGAAAGATGTAAAACACCTATATAGCGGTATAATAAGGATGTAAGTTTGAGAGCTTTGTTAATTCAGAAAGATGTAAAACTTTGATGGAACCGTAGAAGTTGATTATAACGTTTGAGAGCTTTGTTAATTCAGAAAGATGTAAAACTAGAGATGCAAAATCAATACTTGATTCTAGTTTGAGAGCTTTGTTAATTCAGAAAGATGTAAAACTTGCTTTATCCGGCACATTATAAGCAGTAAGTTTGAGAGCTTTGTTAATTCAGAAAGATGTAAAACTCTGCTGTTATCCCAAAGACAATTTTAAATGTTTGAGAGCTTTGTTAATTCGGAAAGATGTAAAACAATTATAGCCGCGATTCTCGGAAAAAGCGGGTTTGAGAGCTTTGTTAATTCGGAAAGATGTAAAACCGCGAGCAGTATCGTGTAATGTCAGACAGTGTTTGAGAGCTTTGTTAATTCGGAAAGATGTAAAACAAATTGTTACTGCGCTCATTTTGGCGGTGGGTTTGAGAGCTTTGTTAATTCGGAAAGATGTAAAACTATACCGCGTAGCAAATTCAATCACGTGGGTTTGAGAGCTTTGTTAATTCGGAAAGATGTAAAACATCTCCGTCTATCTTCTCATACACTATAGTGTTTGAGAGCTTTGTTAATTCGGAAAGATGTAAAACCTAAAAGAGAATATGTCTTACTTGGAATTGTTTGAGAGCTTTGTTAATTCGGAAAGATGTAAAACAGCAGCAGTCCAAGTTATTCCCAGCATACCGTTTGAGAGCTTTGTTAATTCGGAAAGATGTAAAACAATGCCGACAGCGTTTGCAACGAGAGGTAGTTTGAGAGCTTTGTTAATTCGGAAAGATGTAAAACTATATCATGCTATTATATTTACAGAACAGGGTTTGAGAGCTTTGTTAATTCGGAAAGATGTAAAACAAAAAGTAATCCAATGCGTTATGGCGCAAGTTTGAGAGCTTTGTTAATTCGGAAAGATGTAAAACTATATCATGCTATTATATTTACAGAACAGGGTTTGAGAGCTTTGTTAATTCGGAAAGATGTAAAACTCTATGGATGGTGTTAGACTTATGGATTTAGTTTGAGAGCTTTGTTAATTCGGAAAGATGTAAAACGTACTCACAGGAACGATATTCGCAAGGCCAGTTTGAGAGCTTTGTTAATTCGGAAAGATGTAAAACTAACAAAAGACTTATGTGCTATAACTCCGGGTTTGAGAGCTTTGTTAATTCGGAAAGATGTAAAACGTATACGCATGTAAATTGCCAACCCATGCTGTTTGAGAGCTTTGTTAATTCAGAAAGATGTAAAACAGCGCAGGCAGACAGTCTGTACAAGCTGGCGTTTGAGAGCTTTGTTAATTCAGAAAGATGTAAAACTCCTTACAACGACATTATCGTTATGCATGCGTTTGAGAGCTTTGTTAATTCAGAAAGATGTAAAACCACCCATGCCTTTCTATCTCTCAATTATATGTTTGAGAGCTTTGTTAATTCAGAAAGATATAAAACATACACGACCAACAGAACATAAACAGCAGGGTTTGAGAGCTTTGTTAATTCAGGAAGATGTAAAACAGACTTACCAATATTTAAGCAACATTGTAGTTTGAGAGCTTTGCTAATTCAGGAAGATGTAAAACACGAAGAGCCGGTATTGAGAGACATAGAGAGTTTGAGAACTTTGTTGATTTAAAGAGTTATAAAACGAAGTACATTATAATGCAAATCCCCTGATTTGAGAACATTGCTATTTGACAATAAAAAATAACGAAAGGTGGTGGTAATAAGTGAGTAATGAACATAAGGCAATTTTTAAAGCTTATCTGCGAAATCTTATGAGACAATTAGAGGCAATGGAAAAGGAATTTGAGAATAATGACATTGAAAATGCTAAAAAAATTCTCAGCGATTTAATCCAAGATACAAAAGACAGTATAGAAGATTAGTAATTGAAATTATGCAGAAATGAGAATGGCGAAAGTTGTTCTCATTTTTGTGTTTTGTTACATGATTGTTTTTATAAATTAAAATACACACATAGAAGTCAAGGAGAACAAAATGGCAATAGAATATAAAAGACTTACAGAAAAAGAACTTAACATTTTTATCAATATGAGAATAAATCAGCTAAGAGAAGAAGGAGCAAAAGAGGAAATAGATTTGTTTCCTGCGCTGAAAGAGTACTATACGCATCATATGAAGGATGGAACATTTGTATCCTGGCTTGCCTTTGATGGGGAAAATATTGTTGGAACAAGCGGAATGTCATTCGTAGAGAAACCGCCATATTTCGGATGTCCTACTGGAAAAATAGGCTTATTGTCCAGTATGTTTACAAATCCCGATTATAGAAGAAAGGGGATAGCTAAGGAATTGTTATCCCGTGTTGTAAATGATGCCAGAGAATATGGATGTGGAACAGTACAAATTACGGCATCTGATATGGGAGTCAAGTTATATACCGATTTTGGATTTGTGCATAATGACAATTTCATGCAGTATAAAATTTAAATAAACATACCAATATAATTCAGAAAAGAATACAAAACAAAATATTAATCTACAGAACCTGCATGGGCAGCTTCTTATGGATGCTTGGCAACAGCAATAAGAGTGGTTTCACAGACTGCTCTTATTTTTTTTGAAAAATTTTTGAAAAATTTAAATCTTTTTTCCAATCCCTCCTGTCTTACTTAATAGAAGGGAGGAAGAACAGATGAAAAACATAATAAAATGGTTTGTACTGCTGATGCATAAGGACATGCAGAATTTTGAAATGAACGAGGATACGGATTGCTCGGTTCGCAAACAGATTATGAACAGAACAAATCGCAAAAAGGAAGGCGAAAGATTAGGATGAAAATGAGAAAACCTGGATATATTGCACTTGCAGTCCTGATGGCAGCAACACTCACATTAACAGGATGTAGCAATGTGACAGAAGCAAAGGGAAGTCCGACTACGGAAAAAGAAAAAGTAGCAGAGAAAACACCACAGAAGAGGGTAAAAGTTATAGTAGAAAATGCTGCAGAAACAGCTATTGAAACAGTCAGATTGGTGCAGAAGACAGAAGAAACTGAAAATTTAGAACCGGAACTTGGGGCAGAAGAAGATACAGCGGAAGAAAACACAGAGGGAGAAAATGAGACGGGAACAAAGCAAGGAAAGACAGAGGAGACAGACCAGTCAGACAAAAATAAAAGCGGTAAGAAAAAGAATTCAACAGTAGCAGATACAACCGATTCAAATAAGCCGCCACATGACGGAATGATATATGATGTCAATGCAGGAACATGGATTGATATGCCGGAGGTTCATTCGGATGGTTTTGACAGAAGTGAGGCCGAAGAGGTGTGGTCTTATGTGAATGCAGAGAGAACAGCAGCAGGCCTCAATGCACTTACCTGGGATGAGGACATATACAATTTTGCATGCCAGAGAGCACAGGCAATTGTATCAGATTTTTCCCATAATGGCTGTGGCAATTATGGAGAAAACATAGCATTAAATTCTGCGGGAAGCGCATATAGAATCCACATGCAGTGGTTTTACTCAACCGGTCATCACAATAACTATATGTTATCTTCCTATGTAAAAGGTGCA
>OLIX01003096.1_pt1 | contig 11253 bp, 11 predicted proteins | sample 1601331 | NCBI WGS metagenome assembly OLIX01 (sample SAMEA2452120, study PRJEB22498) | human gut metagenome | biome: human feces; feature: human gut; material: feces | place: Australia | collected 2012 | reverse complement strand
CCATTCAGAATCTGTCCCACATGAACCCCTACGAAATGTGGACACAGATTCGCGGAGGAAGCACTGATGACGACAACACGTAAAAAGACACTGCTGCATTGCGGAATTCTGACAGGGATTCTGGGGGCGGTAGTGCTGCTGATCTTTCTGGTGCACCCCGGCTGTGTATACGGGGCACAGACGGACTGGAGCAACCAGCACTTTGCCATTCCGGAATACTTCCGCACCCGTTTCTATGCCACTGGCAATCTCTTTCCCAACTTCGCCATGCAGCTGGGCGGCGGACAGAATATTTTCAATTTCGCCTACTACGGGCTGTACAGTCCGGTGATCCTGCTGTCCTTTGCGTTTCCGTGGCTGTCTATGGCGACGTACCTGCAAATCTCCAACATCCTGCTGACGCTGCTCAGTGCATTTCTCTGCTATTTCTGGCTGCGGAAATGGTTCGTTCCCAATCTGTCCCTTTTTATGGCAGTGCTCTACCTGCTGGCGGCACCGGTCATCTTCCACAGTCATCACCACATCATGTTCGTGAACTACTTTCCCTTTTTATTCTGGGCATTGTTCGCCGTGCATCATGCTCTGGAGAAACGGTGCAGTCTTTCGCTGATCGCAGCATCTGCCTGCATTCTCCTCACCAGCTTCTTTTTCAGCGTGGGAGCCTTTTTCGCGATTCTTATCTACGCCGTTTTTCTCACCCTGCACCAGCACCATGTGCACCTGTTCCGGCAGCTAATGCGGACAATTGGCATCACCTGTCTGCATTTGCTGCTGGGGACTGTTCTCGCCGCGTTTCTGCTGCTGCCGGTGGCATGGACCCTGCTACACGGCAGAGATGTTTCCGGCAGCTCTCAGAGCCTCTGGAGCCTTCTGATGCCCGGCATGCACTTGAATTATCTGACATACAGTCCCTTTTCCATTGGCATGACTTCTTTCAGCATTCTGGCGATCTGTGCCATGCTTTGCTTTCCGCAAAGGGCATACCGGTTTCTCGCCGGTGTCTTTGGCGTGATTCTGGCGTGTCCTCTGCTGCTGTACCTCATGAACGGCACGATGTATCTGGATCCCAAGGCGTACATTCCCCTGCTGCCGCTGCTGCTGTTGCTGTGCGGATTCTTCTGGAAGACCTTACAGTCCCACCAGATCGCCCTGCGTTCCACGCTGCTGCTGTTTTCCGCAGTGCTGGGTATGGGTATCCTGTCTCAGACCGGAACCGATGCAGAGCAAATTGCAGTGATTCTGGACGGGCTTTCGATGCTGGCGGCATTCCTGTTCTATTTCCGCCGGCAGAATGCCAAGTCCTCCGGAAACGCCTCCACAAAAATCCTGCTGATCCCTACGCTGGCATTCAGCACCGCGACCTGTCTGACAGTCAATCTCTGCGACACCTACATGTCCAAGGAAGATGTCAGCATTGTCTATTCCTCGGAGATTCAAACACTGACAGATCAGATTGCAGCAGAAGACGACGGCTTTTACCGCATTTCCAACGAGTACCACGCCGGCGACACAGTAAACCGCATCTGGGGCAGCAATTACTACCGGAGTTCCGTCTATTCCTCTGTCCACAATGCCGCATTTTCCGACTTTTATTTCCGGCAGACCCACAACGAAAACGGCATTCGGAACGCCGCCATGATCGTACAGTCCAAGAATCCGGTTTTTGGCATTCTCATGGGAGAAAAATATCTGATCAGCCAAAAGCCCATTACCCGTTACGGATTCCGGCAGATCGGACAGGAGGGAGCGTATCTGCTGTACGAGAACACACTTGCCTATCCCATTGGCTTCGCCACATCCAACATCATGACTACCGAGGAACTGAAAGGACTTCGTTATCCCAATCAGCTGGAAGCACTGCTGGAAAATGCTGTAGTCAATGCCGCAGACCTGCCGGAGGATTCCACATTCCACGCCAAGCAGCCGGACAGCATTCATCAGATCGCCCCGTCCTATACTGCCACGGCATACAGTGACAAACAGATCACCGCCATTGGTGACGGCAAGTATTATGTGCACAGCAAAACGGACTTCTCGGTAACGGTCACACTCGATGAGCCGATCGATGATCTGCTGCTGCTGAAATTCCACGTGGACAATCACCTCGGGAACGGCACCACCACCGGCGACGTGGCAATTACCATTAACGGTATCCGCAACAAGCTGACAGACCCCCAGTGGAAGTACCAGAACAATAACAACAACTTCCAGTACACGCTTTCCTCCGACAAGCCCATTCAGAAGCTGAAACTGAAATTTTCTGCCGGCGATTATGTCATTTCCAAACCGGTGATGTACACCATGGAATATCAGGTGCTGGAGGACACCTCCGCGGAAATCAGCCCGTGGCAGCTGCACCACGACACCCTCGGTGACGACACCATGGCTGGCAGCATTCAGGTGAAGCAGGACGGCTGGTTCGTGCTGGCAGTCCCCTATGACACCGGCTTTCACGTCACCGTGGACGGAAAGGAAACCGTCTATTCCCGCACAGACACAGACTTTCTGGGATTCCCGATCACACAGGGAGAGCATCAGATCAGCATCACCTATACAGCTCCGCTGGCAAAAGCCGGCAAGTACTGCTCCGCCGCCGGAATCGGCTTGACGCTGCTGTTTTTCACCGGAAACTGTTGGCTGCGGCGGCGAAAACTGAAACAGCATTCCTAAAGCGATACCGCACAAATATTTTCACACCGCATTTGCAGCACATGCTGCAAGTGCGGTTTTTTATCGGTTCATCTCCCGCTTGTCCGTCCGGTTCAGAAGATAGTCCACCGACACCTGATAAAAATCGGCAATGCGTACCAGCACTTCCGTGGGAATGTCATGCCCGCCGGACTCGTAATAGCTATAGGTTCGCTGGCTGATGAACAGCACCTTTGCCATGTCCGTCTGTGTCATGTCCATGTCCTCCCGTAAGTTCCGAATGCGAATATACTGCATAAAATATCACCCTTTCAAGAATATGGTTTTATTTTATGCTAGAACAAAACGTTCTATTGACTTTTAGAATAAAACATGCTATAATAAGATTGTTCCATTTTGGAAAAAAGGGAAACATCATCAAAAAAGGAGGATATTACAACATGAAACACAAATGGCTTGCGGGACTGCTGGTCATCGCAATGCTCGGGGCAATGGGCGGCTGTTCCGTTGCCGGAAACAGCAGTGCTTCCCAGAAGGCGGAGGAATCTTCTGCCAAGGAAAGCAGTGCCGCAGAGGAGAGCAGCGATGCGGAAGAATCCCAGAACGAGGACAGCAGTGATGCAGAAAAAAGCGACAACGCCGCTGACGAATCAAAGGTATTGTTCGAAGACAGCACTGTCCGAATCACCTACACCGGCACTGACGAAGAAAGCTGGATGGGCAAAGGGCTGAAAGTCACCATTGAGAATCTGTCCGACAAAAACATTTCCGTTCAGACCAGAGAAGCTTCCGTCAATGGTGTCATGGACGATCCGTATTTTTCCTGCGATGTGGCTTCCGGAAAAACGGCAAATGACACGATCTATTTTTCCACCAAGGACGAACTGGGAACCGTTGAACTTTCATTCCACATTTTCGACAGTGACACGTTCGATACCATTGCCGACACCGAAAAGGTCACGCTCGTTATTGATGACTGCATCACCAGCGAAAAAACAGAAGCTGACAAGATCTATGAAGTCAACGGCGTAGTCGTTTCCTATGCCGGCAAGGTGGACGACGACATCTGGGGCACGGAATTCCAATTTCTCATCGAGAACAACGGCACAGAAACATACACCGTTCATGCGGAAAACATTTCCATTGACAATACGATGTACGACGGTTCGATGTATGCCGAAGTAGCAGCCGGCAAATATGCCAACGAAACCATGTCGTTCATCGGCGAGGAACTGCCGGCAGAAATGAATGAGTTGGAATTCAAGCTGGTCATCAGCAACAGCAGTTACGAAACCGTAGCGGAATCTGATCCGATCAAAGTTTCCATACAGTAATCAGAAAGCAGAGGTATTTTATCATGGCAAAAGGACAAAAAACGATTTACAAAAACAGTGCAGTCATTCTGCGGCTGGTTCTGGGCATTCTCTCCATTGTAATTTCCGCAGTGGTAGGATTCCAGTCCTGTGCTGCCGGCATCGGTGAAGCCATTTCCGAAGCAGAAAGTTCCAGCGGTGCTGGCGGACTGTTCACAGGATTTTTCCTGCTGGCAGCCGGCATTGTCGCAATTGCTGCCAGAAAGACCAAGGGCGGCACTATTGCATCGATCATCTTATACGCATTGGCTGCTATTTTCGCCTTTGCAAACCTGAGTGAAAACTTCGGCGATCTGGTCGTATGGGCAGTGCTTTCCGTAATTTTCGCAGTGGTACTGCTAATCACCCTGTTCCTGAAAGAAAAGGATTCTTCTGACGAAACCACAAAGGAATAATTCTTCTTTCCGCATATACAAAAAACGCTGTGCAATTCTTCATTGCACAGCGTTTTTCTTTTTCAAACAACATCGCACAAAACCGTCAGGCGTATTTTATGGGTGCTGCATTTTCACTTATTCTGTTTCCTGCTGCTTCCGGCGGGCTTCCAGTTCTTCCAGAGCGTCTTTGCGGGACAGGCTGATCTTGCCGTCTTTGATGTCCATGACCTTTACGATAATGGCATCACCTACGGAAACCACATCCTCTACCTGTTCTACCCGTTCCTTGTCCAGCTTGGAGATATGTACCAGACCGTCGCGTCCCGGTGCAATTTCTACAAAGGCACCGAACGGCTTAATGGAAACGACCTTGCCCTTATAGATCGAGCCGACTTCCGGATCAATGGCAATGGTTTCGATCATCTGGTATGCCTTGCGGCAGCCTTCCATGGAAATGCCGCTGATAAATACGTGACCGTCCTCGTTGACATCGATCTTCACGCCGCACTCTGCGGACATTTTCTGGATCACCTTACCACCCTGACCGATGACATCACGGATCTTGTCAGTCGGGATCTTGATCTGGAGCATCTTCGGTGCGAATTCGCCCACGGTATCTCTCGGAGCCGGAATTGCCTTGAGCATGATCTCGTCCAGAATGTACAGACGGGCTTTCCGTGTCTTTTCAAAGGCTTCGGCAATAATTGCCGGTGTCAGACCGTCTACCTTAATATCGACCTGAATGGCAGTGATACCCTTCTTGGTACCGCCAACCTTGAAATCCATATCGCCGTAGAAGTCTTCCAGTCCCTGAATATCTACCATGGTCTTGAACTCATCGCTGTTCGGCAGTGTGATCAGACCGCAGGAAATACCGGCAACCGGTGCGTGAATCGGCACGCCTGCGTCCATCAGTGCCAGTGTCGAACCGCAAATCGATGCCTGTGAGGTAGAGCCGTTGGAGGACAGCACCTCGGACACCAGACGCATGGCATACGGGAATTCTTCCACTGTGGGCAGCACCGGAATCAGGGCACGTTCTGCCAGTGCACCGTGACCGATCTCGCGGCGTCCGGGCGACCGGGCAGCCTTTGCCTCGCCGGTGGAGAAGCCGGGCATATTGTAGTGGTGCATATAGCGCTTGGTGTCCTCGCCGTCGATTCCGTCAAGAATCTGAGAATCGCTGACGGGGCCGAGGGTGGTGACGGTCAGAACCTGAGTCTGGCCTCTGGTGAACATACCCGAGCCGTGAACTCTGTCAAGCAGGTCGATTTCAGCCGCAAGCGGGCGAATCTCATCGATGCCTCTGCCGTCAACGCGCTTGCCGTCGTCAAGCAGCCAGCGGCGCACGACGAACTTCTGGGTCTTGTAAAGGCAGTCATCGATCTTCTCTATCTCGTCGGGATAAATCTCGTCAAACTTCTCATGAACCTTCTCATAGATGGGCTTGAGGCGCTCGTCACGGATGCGCTTGTCATCGGTGTCAAGAGCGACGCGGATATCATCGATAGCGAAATCCTTGATAGCCTCGTACATCTCGGGCGCGGGATCGTTTGAGGGGAAGTCGATCTTCTTCTTGCCGACTTCTGCCTGGATGCCCTTTATGAACTCGACAATGCGCTGGTTCTCCTTGTGGGCGAACATGATGCCGTCGAACATCTCGTCATTGGTGACTTCCTTTGCACCTGCCTCGATCATTGCGACGAGGTCGGAGGTGGAAGCGACGGTGACAGCCATGCGGCTGACTTCACGCTGAGCCTCGGTGGGGTTGATGACATACTCGCCGTCGATAAGGCCGACGCTCACGCCGGAGATCGGGCCGTCCCACGGAATCTCGGAGATGGACAGCGCGATGGAAACGCCGAGCATAGCGGCGATTTCGGGCTGGCAGTCGGGATCGACCGACATAACGGTAGCCACGACGCTGACATCATTTCTCATATCCTTGGGGAACAGAGGACGGATTGGTCTGTCAATAACTCTCGATGCAAGAGTTGCCTTCTCGCTCGCTCTGCCCTCACGGCGCTGGAACGAACCGGGAATCTTGCCAACGGAATAGAGCTTCTCTTCAAAATCAACTGAAAGCGGGAAGAAATCCACGCCCTCTCTCGGCTTTGCAGCCATGGTTGCGGTGCAGAGCACGTCGGTCTCGCCGTAACGGACGAGGCACGAACCGCCTGCGAGCTGAGCCATCTTGCCGACTTCAACTACGAAGGGTCTGCCGGCGATTTCAGTTTCAAACTTCTTGAAATCCTCGAACATAGTTTTACCTCTTTAGTTTTATTTCCACAGACCCCCGGACTTAGCAATAAATCCGTTCCCCGGCCTCCCGGAGCCCCGATTCACTGCTAAAACCGTTGCAGTCTGTCGATTGTAATTCAGAAAAGCAGGCAGAAATAAACTCCTGCCTGCTCGTCGTGCAATTATTTACGGATACCGAGTCTGGCAATGATCGCACGGTAGCGCTCAATGTCAACCTTCTGAAGGTATGCCAGGAGATTGCGTCTGTGACCGACCATCTTGAGAAGGCCGCGGCGCGAATGATGATCCTTCGGATGCTCCTTGAGATGCTCTGTCAGGTCGCGGATTCTCTTGGTGAGAACAGCGATCTGAACCTCCGGAGAACCGGTGTCGCCCTCATGGATAGCGTACTCCTGCATAATTGCGGTTTTTTCTGCCTGAGTCATTTCTTTTCACCTCATTTTAATATTTGCTCCGTAACCCAGCAAAAGGCCGGTGAAAACCTCTTTGAGGTTTAATCCATAAGCCGAGTAGCGGACGCATACAACGGTATTATATCAGTTATAGAGCGGTTTGTAAAGAAGTTTTTCAAGTTTTCCGAATTTCCCCCGAGAGATTTAAAAATATTGCTCCGACGGCGGCAAAGGGACAAAACAAAAGCAGGGAAACAATCCCTGCTTATTTTATATTTTCATCATTTTCATCGTCTATATACTGCATAATATCTTCGACATTGCATTTCAAAATTTTACAAAATATTTCTATTGTATGTGTGCTGACACTTTCATTTCGTTTTAATCGTGTGATTTGACCGGGACTGATATTGTATTTTTTAATAAGAGCATACTGTGTAACACCTTTTTCTTTCATAGTTTGCCATAATTTATCATAGGAAATCATAAATTCTTCAATCCTCCCTGTTGACATATTAACCGACTGCGGTATATAATCATATTAACCAATATCGGTTATTACTCAGAAGGAGGGTTTAAATATGCAGTATCTGTCTGTAAAAGAAGCTGCAAAAAAGTGGGGTTATTCCGAATCAACCATTCGGAAATGGTGTAAAGACGGCATAATAAAAGTTACATTTGGCGCTGAAAAGAAAAACGGACATTGGCAAATACCGATTGATGCACAATGCCCGAAGAAAAGTAAAGCATAATTACAAAATATCAGGAGTTGATCAAAATGAAGATTAAAATGAAAAAAGCTTTATGCGTGTTGTTTGCCATTATTCTTGTTTGTGCGGGATTATCTGCGTGTGAAAAATCGCCATGTTATGCAAAGATTACATATTCTGACGGTAGCAGTGAAATGTTGGATATGAAAAAATTTAAGGATTTGCATTATCAAAATAAATATGCATTTGACGAAAAATATAGTGGAAATAAAATTGAGGCAGTTGATAGAATAAGCAGTATTAGCAGTAGTAGATCAGATGCAATAATTTCCACATCTGACTGGACGTTTTTCTTAGACGACGATAATCCTATTATTGTTGACTTGCGCGAGGGAACTTTAGTGAAATTTTATGGGGAATTAGCGGGAGCAACTAATGGGAACCCGCTAGTTTTTGTTGACACTATTGCGATAATTGAAGAAAAATAGTTTTCTTTTTAGATATATTCAATTCAGATGGCAAGGTTTTAATTTCATATATTCGAATGTTTTGTCAACAAGTAAAATCACGGCAGGAACAGCCATCATACTTTTGTCATACCATCAACAAACAGAGTTATCCCGTAAATTCGGGGTAACTCGGTTTGAGCGTGTCGATAAACCTATTTTTGGTGGTTTCGCAAAAGCCAAAGCCTCCCTTGTGTAAAGGGAGGTGGCGCGAAGCGCCGGAGGGATTGTTCTGAATAAGGGAAAAATTTTCAAAATGCTGAGTATTTTGAACTTTCATTACAACAACCCCTCAGTCACGGCTTAGCCGTGACAGCTCCCCTTACACAGGGGAGCCTTGAGTCCGTGCAATGACAGACTTTTTCTACAGACTAAAACAGAGTTATCCCGTAAATTCGGGGTAACTCGGTTTGTATATACAACTTGAAAGTTTTCGTTAAAAATGTTATATTAAATTAAAGAAAAAGCTTGTTGTAAAAGCAGCCTTTCTTTGATGAGGGAGGCGGCGAAACGAAGTTTTGACGGAGAGCGAGAACTATGAAGGAATATAATAAAGCCAACATTCCTCATGCAAAAGCTTAAAGAAAAAATATGACGCCTTGGGAACGGAAACTTGGTATGAGTTTTCGAGATATTACCCTATTTATACGGAGGTAAAGCATGTCAAGAGGAATTGACGGAACTTTTTTTGAAATTCACCATCACAACACGGCGGAGGGCAAATACTGGAACCCCGCTCTCGACTCTTTTACCGCCGAAAACTGGCGCGAAAAGGTGCGCGAGATAGCGGCGCTCAAAATGGAATACATAGTCGTTATGGCAACGGCACTCTATGACCGCTGCTATTTTGAGTCGTCAGTTTTTCCGCTGGCGGATATCCCCTGCGCTGACCCTATCGAGGCGGTGCTCGACGAGGCGGACAAATGCGGTATAAAGGTTTTCCTCGGCAACGGATTTTACGGCGACTGGACGAAGCCCGGAGTCAACATAACCTCGAGTGAGGTAATAGACCGCTCGTTTAAAGCCATGGATGAGCTGACGGAAAAATACGCGCGGCACAAAAGCTTCTACGGCTGGTATTTCCCGGACGAGACTTGTATAATCCTGCGCTTTTCGGGGAATTTCATGAAATATGTCAATCTCTGTTCCGCCCGCTGCCGCGAGATAACGCCCGACAAAAAGACGCTCATCGCGCCCTACGGCACAAATCTTACACTCACAAACTCGAAATATATCGACGCGCTCGCCTCGCTCGATGTCGATTTTATAGCATATCAGGACGAAATCGGGGTCAAGAAGACGCGCGTGTGGCAGAGCGAGAGAATATTTGCGCGCCTCAAAAAAGCCCATGATAAAGCGGGACGTGCCGCACTCTGGGCGGACATCGAGCTGTTCAAATTCGAGGGCATGGTCTACAAAAGCGCCCTGCTCCCCGCCGATTTCAAACGAATCGAGCGGCAGATAGCGAACGTCGCGCCGTATGCGGACAAGATAATCGGATATCAGTATATCGGGCTGATGAATCCCGAAGATTCCGGCTCGTTCGCCGGGCACGAGAGCTCGGCGGAGCTTTACAGGCAGTATGCGGAGTATCTGAAAAAATAATCATGCCATGTGAATGCACATTCTGAATATACGGTGATTTTATGAGCAACTTGAGGTTCCGCTGTCTTGTTGACAACGATTTCTGCGACATTGCGCCTTTCGAGCCCTATATTGAAAAAGGCTCGTCGGATATGGGCTTGGCTCTCATAGCTTTCGACGAAAGCGAGCTTGATACAATCAAAAGCCTTTTAAAAGAAGCTCAGCTTGAGGGCAGCGACGGATATTTATATATACTGTCGCAGGGCTCCGTCGAGAAAAAAGGCAAAATGCCTCATTCTGTTATGAAGGCATACAGATACTATAAGCGCTACAAGAAAAAGCAAAACCGAGCCGCCGCGCATATAGAGAAAGAGCTCAGTCACAGCGGCGACGGCATAAAGAAAGTATCCGGCGGCAAATTTTCAGCCTATAAATACATCGACCGAGAGAATAAAATATGCTTCCCTTTCAGGCTTCGTGCAAGCAAAGATAAAAACGAGCCTTTGTTTGTTCTCTTACACGGCGCGGGCGCAATGGGCAGTGACAATTTAAAACAGCTGTTTGACAACTTACCGTTGTACAAGCAGCTAATAAAAACAGATTGCAATATTCTTTTGCCGCAGGCACCTTTCGGCTCAAACAGAGGCGAAGCGATGCAGAATTATATAAAATCGATAAAGAGACTTGTGGATGAGCTGCCCGCAGATTTCGACAGAAAGCGCATATATATTATAGGCACTTCATTCGGCGGCTGCTGTGTCTGGCAGCTTGTCTATCTTTTTCCCGAATATTTTGCGGCGGCAGTGCCCGTGATGGGCGGCTTGTGCCTGGATCGTGACTATGAAAAATATGATATTGGGCGATTAGTCAAAACGCCGATCTGGGCGGCACATTCGTCGGACGACACAAATGTAAAAATAGACAGCGACGATTACTACGCCGCCGAACTCAAAAAACTCGGAGCAGACATAAAATACACCCGCTGGGACAAATATGGGCATACAATGTCCGGCAAATTCTACAGAACAGAAAAGTGGGCAGAATGGTGTCTGAGTAAGAAATTGAGATAGTCGGATTGGGATTCTGCGACAAAACCCCATTTATATACCCACCCCACAAATAAATTATAAACCGAGCCGCAACAGATTGAACTGCTGCGGCTCGGTTGTTTTATCCGTTCTTTTGCAAATAATTTTTACTGCGTTCTGAGTATCTCCTCGAGCTCGTCGGCGGTGATATCGCCGCCCGCGCTCTCCTCTTTGAGCAGACCGTTGTAGCGGCCTATCCAATAGGGCATGATGAGATTGTATGAGCCGTTGACGCCGATGCTATTGTCCCATCTACCCTGGCGGGCATGGAAGAAATCAGTGCCCGTGCCGCCGCGCTCATCCATTGCAACG
>OLIX01003083.1_pt1 | contig 11300 bp, 6 predicted proteins | sample 1601331 | NCBI WGS metagenome assembly OLIX01 (sample SAMEA2452120, study PRJEB22498) | human gut metagenome | biome: human feces; feature: human gut; material: feces | place: Australia | collected 2012 | reverse complement strand
AACAAGGCACACCGGTGGAAGTGGCTATCATGTACAATACGTCTTATAACGAAAATATCCACTCTTACGTAAACAATATCAATACCATCGAAGGTGGTACGCACCTTGCAGGTTTCCGCCGCGCACTGACCCGTACGCTGAAGAAATATGCCGAAGACAACAAGATGCTGGAAAAAGCTAAAGTAGAAATCGCAGGCGATGACTTCCGTGAAGGTCTGACGGCTGTAATCTCTATCAAAGTGGCAGAACCGCAGTTTGAAGGCCAGACCAAGACGAAGCTCGGAAACAGCGAAGTTATGGGAGCCGTAGACCAGGCCGTAGGTGAAGCACTGAACTATTATCTGGAAGAGCATCCGAAGGAAGCCAAGATGGTGGTAGACAAAGTGATTCTGGCCGCACAGGCACGTGTTGCCGCACGTAAGGCGCGTGAATCCGTGCAACGTAAGTCACCGATGTCCGGTGGCGGTATGCCGGGTAAGTTGGCCGACTGTTCAAGCAAGGATCCTGAGGAATGCGAATTGTTCCTCGTCGAGGGTGACTCGGCAGGTGGTTCTGCCAAGCAAGGCCGCGATCGTAGATTCCAGGCTATTCTGCCGCTTCGCGGTAAAATCCTGAATGTGGAAAAGGCCATGTGGCATAAAGCGTTCGAGAGTGATGAAGTCAACAACATCATCCAAGCTCTCGGCATCCGCTTCGGTGTGGATGGCGAAGACAGCAAGGAAGCAAATATTGATAAGTTGAGATATAAGAAAGTGATTATCATGACCGATGCCGACGTCGATGGTTCTCACATCGACACGCTGATCATGACGCTCTTCTTCCGCTACTTCCCGCAGGTAATCCGCAACGGATACCTGTATATCGCTACTCCGCCCCTCTATCTCTGCAAAAAAGGTAAAGTGGAGGAATATTGCTGGACAGACCAACAACGCCAGAAATTTATCGACACTTATGGTGGTGGTTCAGAAAATGCCGTACATACACAACGCTACAAAGGTTTGGGTGAAATGAACCCGGAACAGTTGTGGAGTACAACCATGAACCCTGAAAACCGTATGTTGAAACAGATAAGCATTGAAAATGCCGCCGAAGTGGATTATATCTTTTCCATGCTGATGGGTGAAGACGTTGGACCACGCCGCGATTTCATTGAGAAGAATGCAACGTATGCAAATATTGATGCGTAAGAAAAACAGTGATTAATGATTTACGATTAGTGATTAGTCACTGAATAACACGTTTTTATTAACCAACCTCACATCTTACAACGAAGAAACGCCGGATGGACAGGAAAATCCTGTTATCCGGCGTTTTTCTTTTTAGCTCACGAAATAGAAAAAGACACTCCGTGAGATGGTTCCGTACTATCTTTACAACAGATTCTGTTTCTTCATCTCTTCTGCCACCAATTCCAGCTCAGCATACCAATCCTCACCGAACTTACGTATCAACGGTTCTTTCAGAAACCTGTATACTGGCAGATTCTCTTTCCGCCCCAGCAATACGGCGGCTTTACACACATCCCAACGGTTATAATTCACTGCCTTATAAACTCCGTAATTTCCTACCCTGATCGGATACAAATGACAGGAAACAGGTTTGTAGAAATCTGTCTTTCCGTCCCGATATGCCTTTTCAATAGCGCAATAGCAACAACCTTTCTCATCATAACAAGTAAAAACACAATCCTTGTTGTTGACAATGGAGGTCACCAGATCACCCTCACAATCAGTATACACTACACCTTGTTTCTCTATAACGGCACGTGCCTCAGGAGCAAGTTCTTCCCAAATCACAGGCAGTACTTCTTCCAGCTTTTCTATTTCATCCAGTTCCACCGGAGCTCCGGCATCTCCCTCAACACAACAAGCACCCTTACAGGCATCCAGATTGCATATAAACTTTTCACGCAGCACATCAAAACTGACCACTACGTCACCTATTTGTATCATTTCCTATAAAAAATTAATTGCGGATGCAAAGATAACACTTTGTTCCGCAATTAATAAGCACAGATTACCTATTTATCGAATGTCAGGATATAAGCCCCGCTCTTATCCACGAAACCGCTCACATAAGAACCGTCATTTCCTACGCGAGCATAGCAATATGCCAGCCCATTAAAAGAGAAGAAGCATACCGGCAAAAGAAGAAGTATTTCAACAAAAGTAGGAAAAACTACATTTACGAAAAGGACTTTATGGGATATGTTATTATAATCAACTGTTTACCATCTTCCTCACACAACTGATAGCTGCCTTGGAAGGCTTCCAGATACAGACGGTTTATGGCATGCTGAATTTCACGTTCTCTTTCGTTTTCTACATCCATAAGTAGCGGACTGTTTGTAACCACTATCCTCAATTCATCTATACTTTTATAATCTAACATATACTGCACCGCATACGGCTCACGCCTCCCTTTTGGTGACATCAGAACGGAAGAAAGCAGCTTCATGAAGCGGACGGTATCCACCTGAACAAGCTGCGTATGCAAATCAGTAAGGAAATCAACCTGAACAGAAATTCCTTCCTGCAACTCTGCCTGCATCCTGGCATCTGTGCACAACTGTACCATGTCATACTCCTGCACATTAAATTTCATCATACCCGACTCCAGGCGCGAAAGATCGAGAATGTTGAATATCAAATCGATCAGCTTCTCAGCATTTCGCCGAATAACCGCCGAATATTCCTGCTGCTCCTCCATGCTCAGATCATTTCTTTGGCAAAGAGAATCAGAAAGAGTTACAACAGAATGAAGAGGAACACTAATTTCATTCGTGATGTTGTGAAGAAAGACTTCTTTCATCTTATCAGCCGCCTGAACCACGGCATACGATTCACGCATTTCACGCTCCGACTTCGCCAGTTCCCGATAAATCCGGGACACTCGTAACACTCCCCCTACAAGTAAAATGACAAACAGAGATGCACCGCCTACTGCTATCTGCCAGAAACGCTTTGCACCAATTTCCTTTTCAAGCAGGGCTTTCTGTATCCTATAATTGGCCTGAACGGTCTCCTCATTCATACGCAACGTAGCCTTATTGATAGAATCGCATTTCAGCACAGCGACTCTATATGTTTCAGCAGCTTCTTTATACCGTCCCGCATCAGCATAAGCATCTCCCATAATTCTGCGTATATCCATCTCATACATCGGCTGAGTGCCTTTAAAGGCAGACAATGTTAATTCAAATTGCGGAAAACATTTATCCCAATCCTTCGTTATATAATAATAGCCCGCCCACGAAAAATTATAAGCAATTACAGTAGAGGAAAAAGAATCATCAGTGTAGAACTTTGCAGCTTCGTCCAGATGCTTCTTCAGATTAGGAGCATCCTCAACAGCCAAATAGATTTTACAATACATTAATTCTATTTCCAGGATTTTACTCCTATAAGAATCAAGCATCGCATGCTGCTCCTTTATGATACCATCAATGATTCTCCGTTGAGCCTCCAATTCCGCTATCATTTCAGGATGTTTATTAAACAAATAATAAGCACTTGTCAAATATTGGTGAACCATTAGCTCATCCTCCGTGGAAAGTGAAGTTAACTCCGCTGCTTTTTTATAACATTCAATCGCTTTTTCGTAGTTCCGGGCAAAAACATACGCTTTACCCTCTGTCACATAAGACAGAAATATGCCCCGACTGTCTTTCAGACGAATAGCTTCTTCACGCATCTTCTGAGATTCCAGAATCGCTGATTCCGTATCACCTCTGCTCCCCTTAAGTTGAAGCATGTAATGCAATGCGGAAAAGTAATTGTCATAGATCTTAGAGCGATAACAGACTTCCTTCAGCAAGGCTAATGCTTTATCCATATTCTCACCATCCAGCCTGAAAGTGTAATAGCGGAAATATTCGTAACGAAGCGCCAATTCACTTTCCACATCTTTCATGCTTATTGCAGAGGCTAATGCCGAATCAAGCAATTCAGCCGACCAGTCTTTATCAATATTACGTACAAAGAGATCCTTCAGAAACTGAGTCCGGGCAGTATCAGCAGGCATCGACCGATAAATCCGGAAGATACTGTCACGCAAATTACTGCCATCCGAGGCCTGGGTAGCAGCAAGCGAAAACGAGCTGACTGCACAAAGCAACAAAAGAATCAGCTTTTTCATCGCACCACCTCCTGCTTTAGAGGATGAATAAACACAAACCGCGCACCGACAGTATAGCCGGAATCCACCCAGATTTCTCCACCCAGCCGCTTTATAATCAACTTGCAGATGGACAACCCCAAGCCTGTGCCCTGCACTCCCTCATTCAGCTTCTCAAACCGACCGAAGATCGTGCTTTGCCTTTCAAGAGGAATACCGCAACCGGTATCCGTCACCGAGAACTCTGCAAAACCCTGTTCATCCAATCGCAATGCAAGCGTGATGCTTCCCTCTTTCGTAAACTTAGTGGCATTTACCAGCAGATTCACCAGCATTTGCTGCAAACGCCCTTGGTCCGTCTCTATCTCCAATGAAGTCAATTCCGTTTCAAAACGAATATCCGCTGATGTCTGCTTGATGTTATCCAGCATCTTCACCACATTGCGGCAGAGAGCCACTACTTCATGCGTAGTGATGCTGAACTTCATATTCGCTACATCCAGGCATGAAATATCCACGACATCATTAATCAGTTTAAGCAGCAATTCGGAGTTCAATTGAATCACATCGTTGCACTGTACACGAGTAGCCTCATCAATCCCCGGCGTAGTCAACACTTCCGAGAAACCCGCCAATGCATTCAAGGGAGTCTTGATTTCATGACTCATATTGGAAAGGAACAAGCTCTTGTTACGAATGGATTCTTCGGCCATGGACTTAGCTTTCTGAAGTTCATTTTTAGAATGAAGCAACCGCTTCCCTACCTTTTTCAGATAGAAAAAACCACCCAATAAAAAAACGGCAAGGGATAGGATAATGATAAAAGAGAGTTGTAACAAACGCTTTTGCTGTGCACTATTTTGCAATTCCAGTTCATCGATGGTATAATCTTTTCGCATATCTTCCACCCGCTCTCCGGTGTATACACGAAACAGAGAATCACCAAGCACTATCATTTCACTATAAATTCGGGCCGCATCTTTGTACTCTTCTTCTTCCATTTTCTGTTCGGCATTTTGCCAATACAAGCTATCTACTATTACCTCTTCTGCACAAAGAGATGACGGCATCCCGGACAAGACAAATATCAATAGTAATATAAGTAGTTTCATTCCATCAATTGCGTGTATTGTCTGCAAAGATAACCTTTTAGAGAGAAGGACTGCCATTGAAGCACAAAAAAAGAGATGTTCCAAGAGCATAAAATCTCTTGAAACATCTCCTTTATTGAATATTGCAGGCAGTTGCTTACTTAATCAAGTCTTTTCCTGTCATATCGGCCGGCTGCGCCATACCCAGAATGTGAAGGATAGAAGGAGCAACATCTGCCAAAACACCATTCTCAACTTTGGCATTCTTGTTCCCGGTTACATAAACAAAAGGAACCGGATTCAGAGAGTGAGCAGTGTTCGGAGTGCCGTCTTCGTTCAGTGCATGGTCTGCATTACCGTGGTCAGCGATGATGATAACTTCATAATCGTTGGCTTTGGCAGCTTCTACCGTATCTTTCACACATTCGTCGATAGCTTTTACAGCTTTCTCGATAGCGCTATAAATACCGGTATGTCCTACCATATCACCGTTAGCGTAGTTCACAACAATGAAATCGAACTTCTGAGTGTTGATAGCTTCCACCAATTTATCCTTTACTTCGTAAGCACTCATCTCCGGTTTCAAGTCGTAAGTAGCTACTTTCGGAGACGGAACCAAGATGCGCTCTTCAGCGTCATACGGAGTTTCACGACCACCGTTGAAGAAGAAAGTTACGTGAGCATACTTTTCCGTTTCAGCAATGTGCAATTGAGTCTTGCCTTGAGCTGCCAGATATTCTCCCAATGTATTCTGAACATTTTCCTTATCGAAAAGAACATGTACGCCTTTGAAAGATGCATCATACGGAGTCATGCAGTAGTATTGCAAGCCCGGAATGATGTGCATACCCTGTTCCGGCATATCTTGTTGAGTCAGTACTACGGTCAGCTCTTTCGCACGGTCGTTACGATAGTTGAAGAAGATAACTACATCACCTTCCTTAATGGTTCCGTCGAAGTTACCATTTACAATCGGCTTGATGAATTCGTCCGTCACGCCTTCGTCATAAGATTCCTGCATAGCCTGAACCATATCGGTAGCTACTTTACCTTCGCCGTTTACCAGCAAGTCATAAGCCACTTTCACACGTTCCCAACGTTTGTCGCGGTCCATAGCGTAATAACGTCCGATGATAGAAGCGATCTTACCGCCGGTAGTCTTCAGATGATTCTCCAACGTCTCGATAAAACCTTTACCACTCTTCGGGTCCGTATCACGGCCATCCATGAAGCAATGTACATAAGCCTTGCTGATTCCGTATTCCTTGGCGATATCCGTCAACTTCAAAAGATGCTCCAAAGAGCTATGTACACCACCATCGGAAACCAAGCCCATGAAGTGGATCTGCTTATTATTCTCTTTCGCGTAGCTATAAGCACGTTTGATCTCCGGGTTCTCCATGATCGTATTCTCGCGGCAAGCGATGTTGATCTTCACCAAATCTTGGTAAACGATACGGCCAGCACCGATGTTCAAGTGGCCCACCTCAGAGTTACCCATTTGTCCGTCAGGCAAACCAACGTTCTCGCCAGAAGCCTGTAACTGTGAGGCTGGATAAGTTTTCAATAACTCGTCCCAATATGGAGTCGGCGTGTTAAAGATCACGTCGTCTTTACCTTTGTCACCAATTCCCCAACCATCACAGATAATTAAAAGTGCTTTTTTGCTCATGATTGCTAATTTATTATATTGATTATGTTTTTAACCTTTACGATCGCGAAGATAATCAATTCCATCGTATTATTGTTTTTCTCAATGTATTACTTTTGTGGCAGGAATGGAAAAGAATATACAAGACAAGGATTTGGGAGTCATAACGCTCCGTACCACTCCCCGGGCCACTCGATACACGCTCAAGATATCAAAAGGAAAGATAACCGCCACGATGCCACCCGGGGGAGACGAGAAACGTATGATCGCTTTTATCATGGAGAACAAGGCCCGGCTGGTAAAAGCGCTCCAGAAGCATCCGGCCCGGCCCCTGCTCGACGAAAGATCGGAGTTACAGGCTACGACATTCCGCTTGCATATCTTCCGCACCGAGCGAAGTAATTTCTACATGAGATTGGAGGATGGAGTACTGCATATCGCTTGTCCGAATGAGACTCGTTTCGAGGAGGAAGAGGTGCAATCCTTATTGAAATCCATGCTGGAGAAGGCGCTCCGCCACGAGGCGAAACGGTTGTTGCCGGAACGTATCACGCTATTGGCTAGACAACATGGATTTATGTTGACCGGGGTGAAAATCAATAATAGCAAAACGCATTGGGGAAGTTGTACAATGAAGAAGAGCATTAACCTCTCGCAATCATTAATGCTTCTTCCTTGGCATTTGGTGGATTATGTATTATTGCATGAGCTTTGCCATACGATAGAGATGAACCATAGCGAAAGATTCTGGAAACTGATGGATAAGGTGACGGACAATCAAGCGATTCGTTTACGAAGCGAATTGAAAAACTATCACATGTTGTAGAGACAGAGCACGCTCCGTCTCTACAACTAGGTAATTTGTTAGAAATTGGCTCCTACTTGCAGAATGAAAGTCCGGGGTGCGCCGACATCCATCGGGCGGGCGCTATAGCGCTTGTTTAAGAGGTTGTTCACCAGTCCTTGTACATGGATATTCTTCGTCACTTTCATCCCGACACGCATATCCATGACGAAATATCCTTTATTGTTCTCTGCCCAATAATCATGTAAGTTTCCGAATAGCATCGAGCGCATATAATCCATCAGGTTAGGCTCCGCTTTCGTACGCTCATCGACCATAAAATAATCGACCGCCAATGTCTTGCTTTTCCATGACATATTCGTTCCGATATTAAACTGTTTCCATTCCAGATCAAATACCCCCTTTACGGAATGTTTCTGGCGATATTTTAAATACTTGCTGTCATTCGATTTCGAACGCATCGCCATTAAGTCATCATTCGCTTCCTCCTCCGCGTTCCGTGAATCCACGTCCATATCGATCGGATTCGTATAAACATACCCCAAAGTATATGCCAGACGAGTATCACGGTTAAACTCATACACACCCGAGGTAGACAAGTCTACCCCATAAATCTCCGCCCGGCCTACGTTCGTGAACTGAGCGCCGATTCCTAAGCCGTCGCCGCTAGAGAACGCATTGAACAACTTGGAAAGCCCATCGATATAATCGAAGGTCTTATTATTAAACAGGCCGAAACGGAACTCGATCATATCCTTGTAACGGGTATAAAAGCCGGCCACATCGATAAAGCCCTTCAAATTGCCGAACTTATAGCCTTGCTTGAAACCAAGTTCGGCATTATAACCTTGCTCCGCTTTCAATTCAGCGTTCGGGAAAGCTCCCACACCTCCGATATCCTTCAGGATAAACTTCTCCGTAACGGATGGATAACGGTATCCCTGTCCGAAAGATGCCCGGATAAAACTATACTCACCCAATTCATAATTCAAGCCTCCACGGAAAACAGGTTTTACCGGAACCTTCGCCCCGAAAATCTTCGTCTCCGCTTCCCGGTAGAAATCATCGACCCGGTAATACTCCAGACGAACACCGACCGAGACGTTCAAACGATCGATAAACTTATGATCATATTGCAGGAAGGTAGCCACATTATCGCTACTATGCTGCCCGGTCACTTTCGAATCCGCATGAATACGCTCATAAGTACCTCCAACCGTGAGTTGTGAATGTTCGAACTTCTTGCTGAATTGGTAATCCAGATTATAGGAATAGGTATGATCCGTAGCCTCCGGCGCTTTTTTCTCCATCGGTTTCATGGCATCTACCAACCAAGCCCCTACGTTATTCTTATCGGGTAGCGGAGTACGTCCCATCACCCAAGAAATCAAGTCCATATAATCCGCCGAGGTAGCTGTCGGGAAAAAATGATTTCCCAGCTTGCCCAATTCACCCATCAATCCGCTCACCTTCCCGTTCATCACCTCCGGCAAATACGGTAAGAAGGTCGGCAATAACTCGGTTTGCCAGTTTTGCGCCATATTGATAATCTCCGGGACGGATGAGATATCAAAACCCATATTATTCGTTATGTCAAAAAGAGACTTATCCGTAGTATGCGTGATGATACGGCTTCCCCGATGGAAGAAACGCCCCTTGAAACGATGAGTCGTCCCTTTTTCCGAATTCGTATAATTCAAGAAGGGATCTATATAAAATGTATTCTCACGGCGTCCCATATTCGCCAGCGGAGATTGAATATAGGGCTCCTCCGGAGAACGCCAGATAAAGAAACCGGTATAATCGTTATACAAATAATTCACGTTCACGCCATAGTTCAACCCTTGTACCCGGGGATCGTGATACGTAAGATTCCCACCGACCCGGACACGGCGATTGTAATTATCCTGCCGATACCCGTCGTCCAAGAATGTATTAGCCCCCACTGTCAAATCAAAATTCTTGATCCTACGGGAATGAGAGAGATCCAAGCCTCCATATAAAGGCGTCCCGTCTTGGCGCGGCTTCCCATACAATCCTCCTTGTACGTTCACCTGTGTTACCGGATCCAATCCGGGGCGTTTCGTTTTCACGTGAATCAAACCATTCAAGGCAGAAGAGCCATATAATACGGAAGAGGCCCCTTTCAGTACCTCTACTTGATCGACGTTCTCCATCGGGATCATATTCCAGTTTATCTCGCCGGAACCCGGAGTTAGCACCGACATTCCGTCCACCAGAATCAAGCAACGGCTACCCACGCCATAGGTCCATCCCGTACCACCGCGTACGGAAGGTTGCCGGTCCGTCACGTCCACACCGGAGATATTCTTCAATACGTCCGTTAAATCTTTCGGAGACTGACGAGTGATATCTTTCGCTTTCAGTAATTCCATAGAGACGGTAATATCGCTTAGCTTTTGCTCATAACGCCCGACGCTCACGACGACCTCGTCCATCATGTTTGAGTTTGTTCGCAAGGATACGTCATGCGTCAAGAACTCTCCCGGATCTACTTTCACGGGAACGCTCAACGTTTCATATCCCAGATAGCTAAAAGTCAATACAGCGTCGCCATCCGTCACTTTCAGCTCATAATAACCGTTTATATCAGACACAGTTCCTCTCGTACCCCCTTTGTCCTTATAAAAAACGTTTACCCCGGCTAAAGCTTCCTTGCTCTCCGCATCCTTAATATACCCTTTCACGTCTTGGCCGAAAGAGGCATGGGTTATCAAGAGAAGAAATAATATCAATTTGTAAGTATTCTTCATATCCAAATTATATTTCGCACAAATATAAAGGTTTATTCCATACCGCTAGACAGGTATTTAAAAACAGACCAAGAAGTCCTGTAAATAGACTATACTCTTTTTATTGCGCTAAGGAGAACCGTAAACTAATACCATAGTTCGAGTTCGATGTCGGGTAAGAAGATGTGGACACGATCGGCTCATTGATCTGTAAATCATAGAACGCTCTCAATGTCAAGGCACGACTTAACCCGTAATCCGCAGAGAACTGGATGGTCTTGGCGATATTCCCGCTGGTAGCCTGCGTAAACTGATCCTCAATCTTACGGATCAACGATTGCATTTTACGGTAAGAGAAATCTAAGCGGATCGTAAGATCATTACTGAAGTCGCGTGTCTTTTTCATTTTCAACACCTTGTTAAACTCAGTCAACTTATATCCTACTCCTATCACGAATTCGTTGGAAAGCGCTTCCACCAATTGGTAAGAGGAAATATTCAAGCTTAAGTTACGAGTCTTGCGCAACTCAAATTTACCTGTTATATTATTCAATAAAGTAGCGTCCACACCAAACAACGGGCTGAATCCTTCCGTGATACTCACGGCCGCTATATCATAAGGAGACGACGGCGTAGGATTACCTGTCTGGATATCGCGGATATATCCCAAACCATCCTGCCCGGCATCTACCCAATCCAAGAAGGAGGAAAACGCACCTACGCTATAGGAACAACGATATTGATGACTTAACATCATACTCTTAAAGTATTTGCGGATAACCGGTATACGGATCAAGCCATCATACGTAACACGCCAGTTCGGTAGCAGGCTCTTAACAGACGGGAAGGCTGACAAGCCTACCTTATTCGGGTCCTTACCCGTA
>OLIX01003079.1_pt1 | contig 11304 bp, 9 predicted proteins | sample 1601331 | NCBI WGS metagenome assembly OLIX01 (sample SAMEA2452120, study PRJEB22498) | human gut metagenome | biome: human feces; feature: human gut; material: feces | place: Australia | collected 2012 | reverse complement strand
GGACTTGGCAATCAGCATTTTGCAACTGCGACGATGCAGGTGCCGAAGTATGCACAGCCAGGACAGCCTGCACAGGAACTCTGGGTGAATCTGGAACTGAAAGTGATTGCGGATGTTGGGCTGATCGGATTTCCAAATGTAGGAAAATCGACGTTCCTCTCTCGTGTGACAAACGCAAATCCGAAGATTGCAAATTATCATTTTACAACATTGAATCCGAATTTAGGTGTTGTAGATTTTAAAGATGGCGGAGATGGCTTTGTAATCGCTGACATTCCGGGTCTGATCGAAGGAGCATCACAGGGAGTTGGATTGGGATATGAATTTTTACGTCACATTGAGCGTACAAAGATGATGATCCATGTCGTCGATGCAGCTTCTTCGGAAGGAAGAGATCCGATTGAGGATATTTATAAGATCAATGCAGAACTGGAAAATTACAACAGCGAGATCGCAAAGCGTCCTCAGGTGATCGCGGCAAATAAGACAGATTTGATTTATGCGGAGGATGAAGATCCGGTAGAGAAGATTCGGGCGGAGTTTGAGCCAAAAGGAATCAAGGTATTTCCGATTTCCGGTGTTTCCGGTGAGGGTGTGCAGGAACTCCTCTACTATGTACGTGAACAGCTGAAGACATTGGATGTACCTCCGGTTATTTTTGAGCAGGAGTATTTCCCGGAGGAGGAATTAATTACGATCGATCTTCCTTATACGGTAGAGAAAGAAGACGATGTATATGTTGTGGAAGGGCCAAAGATCGAGAAGATGCTTGGTTACACCAATCTGGATTCCGAAAAGGGATTTGCGTTCTTCCAGAAATTCTTAAAAGATACCGGTATTCTTCAGCAGCTTGAAGATGCAGGCATCCAAGAAGGAGACACTGTGCGGATGTATGGTCTGCAGTTTGACTATTACAAATAGAAAAGAGTTTTTGACAGAGAAACAGAGGTGGATAAAAGATGACAACAAAACAGAGAGCATATTTAAAGAGTCTTGCTATGACGATGGATCCAATTTTCCAGATTGGTAAATCCAGCATGACACCTGCGCTTACTGAGGCGATCAGCGAGGCGCTGGAGGCAAGAGAACTGATTAAAATCAGTGTTTTAAAGAACTGTGCAGATGATCCAAAAGAACTTGCACAGTTAATCGCAGAACGAACACGGGCACAGGTTGTGCAGGTGATCGGAAAGAAAATCGTACTTTACAGAGAAGGAAAAGACAATAAAAAGAAAATTATTCTGCCGTAAAGGAGAATGAGAACAATGAAAATCGGAATCATGGGTGGGACATTTGATCCGATCCACAATGGTCATCTAATGCTCGGAGAGTACGCAGCCAGACAGTTCCGCCTTCAGAAAGTGTGGTTCCTGCCAAATGGAAATCCACCACACAAATCAGGGGAGACCGAAGTCCGGCATCGGATTGAGATGGTGAAACTGGCTCTGGAAGGGCATGACCGTTTTGAATTGAATCTGTACGAGGCAGAGAAGGGAACCGTATCGTATTCTTATGATACGATACGGAACTTAAATGAACTTTACCCGGAACACGAATTTTATTTTATCATAGGTGCGGATTCGCTTTTTTCCATTGAGTCATGGAAATGTCCGCAAAGCCTTCTGTCTGACTGTACGATTCTGGCGGCATGCCGTGATGAGAAAGATCAGTCACAGGTACAGGAGCAGATTGATTATCTGAAGAAAAAGTATCAGGCAGGGATAGAACTGCTTCTCACACCGATGATGGATGTTTCCTCAAGTGATATCCGTCAGATGGTCCAGTATGGAATGGATATCAGCAGTCTTGTTCCGCCTGGAGTCAAAGAGTATATTCATGAGCACAGACTGTATCTTACGGAGGAAAAGGGAAAGTGAAAGAAAATGCAAACATTCATGCAATTAAAAAAGAAGTAAAACTACATCTCGACAGTGACAGATATGAGCATACGCTTGGAGTGATGTACACAGCCGCTTCACTGGCGATGTGCTACGGGGAAGATATTGAGAAGGCGATGACCGCAGGGGTGCTTCATGACTGTGCCAAAGGGATTCCAAACAGTAAGAAAATAAAGCTGTGCGAAAAATACCAGATCGAGGTCACAGAGTCTGAAAAGAAAAATCCAGAATTGCTGCATGCAAAGCTTGGCGCTTATATGGCAGTACACAAATATCATGTCGGTGATGAGACGATTGCGCAGGCAATCACATCTCATACGACCGGGCGGCCGGGAATGACACTTCTTGAGAAAATTATTTATATTGCAGATTTTATAGAACCGGGAAGGAAAGAGATTCCAAAACTGGACGAGATCCGAAGGATGTCTTTTCAAAATATTGATCAGGCATTGTTTACAATCTTGGAAAATTCTCTCGCCTATTTGCGGACACGGGATAAGGTGATCGATCCGATCACAGAGAAGACTTATCTATATTACAAAGACTTATTTGAAAAACGGACAGAGGAGGCATAAAAATGGATCACTCAAAAGAAATGGTGCGTCTTGCTTACGAGGCGCTGAGCGATAAAAAGGGAGAAGATATCCGTATCATCGATATCTCACAAGTATCTGTACTTGCAGATTATTTCATCATTGCAAATGGTTCCAGTGAAAATCAAGTAAAAGCGCTGGTCGACAACGTGGAAGAATATCTGCACAAAGGTGGATACGAAGTAAAACAAAGAGAAGGACAGGGACTCGGAAATTGGGTACTGTTAGATTTCGGCGACTTGATCGTGCATGTATTTGACAGAGAAAACCGTCTGTTCTATGATTTAGAGAGAATCTGGAGCGATGGAAGAACCGTGGAAATCGATTCTTTATAAGAAGCGGATAGAAAAACAGATGTCTGAAAAGCAGAGATAAAGCTTTTGGGACATCTGTTTTTTGTTTTGTTATTGTTGTAAGTTCTTGGAAGCGGTGATAGGCTCTTCGCTTGTAAATGCACGGAAAATCTGGATGATCGACAGGTGCAAATATGGCAGATATTCATCGATGGTCACCGGTTCCTCAAATAGGATACAGTTGTAGCAGGTTGCATTGATCAGTTCAATGATGGTAAACAGCATCAACTCAGGATCTTTGCAGCCAATATGATTTTTCTTCAGCATTCTCAGATAGTAATCGTAAAATTCTTCAGACTCTTTTGGGACATTGCTTGAAAAAGCAGTGCGAAAAATTCCCCAGGATAGATTTTTTGCGAGAAACTGAAGAAGCGAATGATCCTTCTTCAGACGCTCGATGATATAGTCTGCCACAAAGAGGAGTTCCTGCTCGAATCCATTTATCGGTTGACTGACAAGAGCTTTGTAAGCATCGCAGAAAAGTTGTCCTGCCTTATAGACAATCAGTTTATCACGCAAGTCATATTTGTCTTTAAAATATAAATAGAAAGTACCTTTCGCAAGACCTGCCCGACTGACGATGTCAGAGATCGTTGTCTTTGCGAAGCCTTTGTCTGTAAATAATTCAAATGCATTCTGAAGGAGTGCATTTTTTTTCACCTTTTTATTTGTTTCTAATTTTCCCACTCGAATCCCTCCAATTTTTTGCTCATATGTATTATTTACGATTCCAAAAAGAAAGTCAAGCTATAAAAATGACCAAATTTCATTTTTAGTATTGACTATTAGTCATTTTTGAATATAATAAAGCTGTAAAGAAAAAAGAAAAAGTCAGGAGATGATTAGAGTGGTCAAAGTTGGTAAGTGGATCGCCAAACACAGGATATTTATTTTATTAGTAAGTATCTTACTGCTTATTCCTGCGGCAATCGGGAAAGCAGAGACAAAGATTAATTATGACCTGCTCAGTTACCTTCCGGGTGATCTGGAAACAGTAAAAGGGCAGGACATCCTTGTAGACGAATATGGTATGGGTGCATTTTCCATGGTTGTCGTCGAAGGGATGGAATTAAAAGATGTACAAAAACTGGAAGAAAAATTCAGCGAAGTTGATCATGTGAAAGATGTGATGTGGTATGACGATGTGGCAGATATCAGCCTTCCGGTAGAAATGATTCCGAAAGATTTACGGAAAGCATTTTTTAACGGAGATGCGACAATGATGCTTGCATTGTTTGATAATACAACTTCTTCAGATGAAGCTATGGAAGCTGTTACAAACATGAGAAAAATTGCAGATAAGCAATGCTTTATCAGTGGTATGACAGGGATTGTCACAGATATTAAAAATATCTCATTACAAGAACTTCCGATCTATGTTGTGATTGCAACGCTGCTTTCCTTCTTTGTGTTGGAATTGACGGGAACATCATTTCTCGTACCAATATTTTTCTTGATCAGTATTGGTGCAGCAGTTTTATATAACTTGGGAAGTAATATTTTTCTCGGAGAGATTTCTTATATTACAGAAGCATTAACAGCAGTACTACAGCTTGGAGTGACGATGGATTATTCGATTTTCCTGCTGAACAGCTATGAGGAAAATAAATTAAGATTTCCAGGAGAAAAAGAACGTGCGATGGGGCATGCGATCGCAAATACATTTAAGTCCGTTGTGGGAAGTTCCGTCACAACAGTTGCAGGATTTATGGCACTTTGCTTTATGACATTTGCACTTGGCAAAGACTTAGGTATTGTTATGGCAAAAGGTGTAGTGATCGGTGTTTTATGCTGTGTAACGTTATTACCATCTTTGATATTGATCTTCGATAGAGCGATTGAAAAGACAAAACATAGACCATTGATTAAAAGTATTGATAAGCCATCTGCGTTTATTACAAAACACTACCGTCTGTGGCTCATTCTGTTTGCAGTGTTGCTGTTCCCGGCAATTTACGGAAATAATCATACGAAAATTTACTACAATATTGCACAGTCACTCCCGGATACACTTCCGGCAAACGTGGCAAACAAGAAACTGGTAGACGACTTCAAGATGAGCAATATGCACATGATCCTGATGCAGAAGGATATGGATGCAAAGGATAAAAGAAAGATGTTGGAAGAGGTTGACGAAGTCGATGGAGTCAAATGGAGCCTTGGAATGAACACATTGTTCGGACCGACCATTCCGGAATCCATGATCCCGGATGATATGAAGAAGATGCTTCAGAGTGACAATTATGAATTGGCATTTATTTGTTCGGAATATGAATCTGCAACAGATGAGGTCAACAAACAGATTTCAGCAATTGACAAAATTGTAAAATCTTATTCCAAACATGCAATGGTCATCGGAGAGGCTCCTCTGATGAAGGACCTTCAGGATACGACCGATGTCGATCTGAAAACAGTCAATGCCATTTCAATCCTTGCAATCTTTATCATTATTATGATCGTGTTTAAGTCGATCTCCCTTCCGGTCATCCTTGTGGCGGTTATTGAGTTCGCAATCTTTGTCAATATGGCAATTCCATATTACCAGGGAACGAGCCTTCCGTTTGTGGCAAGTATTGTCATCGGTACTATTCAGCTTGGAGCAACTGTGGACTATGCGATCTTGATGACGAGCCGTTATCAGAAAGAACGTGGAAAAGGAAAAGATAAGAAGACAGCGATTTCAATCGCACACAGAGCAAGCATGCTTTCTATTATTAGCAGTGGATTCAGCTTCTTTGCCGCGACCTTCGGTGTGGCGCTTTATTCAAAGGTAGATATGATCGGCTCCATCTGTACACTGCTTGCGAGAGGTGCATTGATCAGCATGTTTGTAGTTATTTTGATCTTGCCGGCGATGTTTATGATCTTTGATAAAGTAATTTGTAAAACATCCGCAGGATTTCTTGGCAAAAAAACTGCCGAAAGGAGTAATTAGATATGAATAGAAATAAAGTAAGAAGTAATACAAACCGGAAAATGGATCTGAAAAAGAAAATGACAGCAGGACTTGCGGTCGGCATGGCAGGATTGATGGGAACAACTCCAGTTTTTGCAGCGGAGCCAGCAGATAAGAAAGTCTCAAAAGATGAGACCGTGTATGTGAATGCAGATGCACAGGGAACAGAACAGGAAATCACAGTTTCCAACTGGTTAAAAAATGCCGGAGCAGAAAAAAACTTAAAAGATGAGACAGAACTTGAAAATGTCAAAAATGTCAAGGGAGAAGAGACATTTGAAGAAAATGGAGATGCAATTACATGGCAGACAAACGGAGTAGATATTTATTATCAGGGAACTACAGATAAACAGTTGCCGGTATCCATGAAAATGACTTACTATCTTGACGGCAAAGAAATAACACCGGAAGAGTTGAAGGGACAGAGCGGGCATTTAAAGATAAAAATTGACTATACAAATAATGCAAAAAAGACCGTGAACATTGATGGAAAGAAGCAGGAAGTGTACAGTCCGTTTGTGATGGTGACAGGGCTGATTCTGCCGGATGAGACGTTTTCCAATGTTATGATCGATAACGGAAAAGTAATCTCTGATGGACAGAAAAGCATGGTTATGGGAATTGCAATGCCTGGATTAAAAGAGAGCCTTGGTTTAAACAGTGAAGATTTTAAGGAAGTATCTGAGGATATCCAATTGCCGGAAAGTGTAGAAATCACGGCTGATGTAACAAACTTTACAATGGGATCGACGTTTACAATTGCATTGTCAGATCTTCTTGACGATGTTGACTGGAAAAACGTGACAGATTTCGATACGCTGAAAAATTCTTTAAATGACTTGGAAGATGCGGCACTTCAGCTGGTGGACGGTTCTGCCCAGTTATCGGAAGGTACACAGACACTTGGATCCAGCTATGCGGAGTTTGACCAAGGTGTGCAGACACTGAAAGATGGAATCCATACACTTCAAAGCGGCGCTGGAGAATTAAAGAGTGGTGTAGACAGTTACACAGCGGGAGCAGATCAGTTAAATGCGGGAATCCAGCAATACCTCGGAGAAAATGGGGAGCTGAATATAAAAGTTACAGAATATGTAAATGGCGTGAATAAGGTTGTAAAAGGGGTAGAAGATTATACAACGGGCGCTTCTCAGCTCTCTGCCGGAATCACTTCCTACATTGGTGGTGAGAAGCAACTTGCAGCAGGAGCAGATCAGCTGACTGCATTAAAAGATGGTCTGTCACAGACAAAAGATGCAGTCGGACAGCTTTATGCGGCGATTGATGGAACCGGAGACAAGGATATCCAGGTGGCTTCTCAAAAACTTGCAGAAGGAACAAAAAAATTAAATGATGCAGTAAGCGGTATGAATAACCTGCTTTCCAATGTAGATACGATGACAGCCACAGGAAAAGAATTGATCACACAGACAGAAGGACTTTCTGAGGTGATGCAGAAGCAGATTGCAGTTCCAGTGCAGGAAATGATGAAAAACGGCCAGGAATTGATGAAGATTTTAAGTGCTGTTACCACTCAATTGGAGACGATCAGCGCAGATAGTGAGGCTGCCGTTTCACAGGCAAAAGAAGCTGCTGTCAGTGAAGTAAATGCACAGATTGCAGAGCGAAATGGCCAGATCCAGGCGACAAATCAGGCAGCGGCGGCAGCCAATGAGCAGGTGGAAGCGGCAAAAGCTCAGATTAGCGCTCAGATCGCAGAAGCTGAAGCAAATGGAAATGCAGAACTGGCAGCTTCTCTGCAGAGTGCACTTGTGGCAGTTTCTGGAATTTCTGTAGATGCGGGAGTTTCCGAAATTGCTCCGGTTACAGTGCCGGATGTGTCGGTAAAAGTTGGATCTGTTGACACGACACAGATCAAAGCATTGTTAGAAAGTATGCAGAATTCTTTCGGTGAAATAGAGGGAACGGTAAACGGACTGACTCCACAGTTGGCAGAAATGCAGAAAAAGATGGAAGACATCACAAATTTGAAAAAACAGATTCCGTCAGGAATGGCAGATCCGTTAAAAGCCAGTGTGTCTGAACTGAATACAGGAATGCATGGACTCAACGCAGCAATCGGAGGGTATGCTGCGAATATGAAGAAATTAAATGATGGAATGGAAGTGACTGTGCCTGAAGCTTCTCAGGGCATCGATCAGCTCAATGCAGGATTTGCACAACTTGGCGCAGCCAATGATGCACTACTTCAAGGTGCAGCGAAACTTCAGCAAAATACACCGGTACTCGTAGAAGGAGTACAGACATTGGCGGGTGGCACAACAGAGTTGAGCGGCGGTTTGCATCAGCTTGGAACACAGCTTTCTTCCGGAGGTGCACTTCTGGCAGGAAATAGTCAGGCACTGAGAGATGGAGTAAGCACACTTGTACAAGGAGCTGGTCAGCTTTCCGATGGTGGTAACACACTTGCTTCTGCAAGCGGAGAAGTCAAGAACGGAATTGCACAACTTTCTGATGGAGCTAAAAGATGGTGCAGAAAAATTCAATGAAGAAGGAATTAAGAAACTGCAGAAAACAGTGGAAGATGCATTGGAGAAGATCCTCGATAAAGTGGATGTACTGACATCCGAAGACTGCTCTTATGACACTTATAGTGGAAAAGCAGATAATATGGATGGAAATGTGAAATTTATTATTGAGACAGATGCAATTGAATAAAGCAAGCAGGTTCTGTTAGGGCAAAGAAAAGGGACAAAACTTTATAAAATAAAGTGGAGTTCCTTTTCTTTTTGCGTGCTGGGATTCTATCGAGGCATTCCGCAGTTTCTAAGAAGTTCTCTTGTGAAACGGACAGTATTGTATATTTTTCTCTTAAATATTGGATATGAAAAATATAATATAAAATAAATGGAATGTTGAAATTTGCTTTTTACGTTGTTACAATAGAGATACTGTTCACAGGACATAATAAAGAAAGACAGTTCGGATAGGGCTGTCTGGAAACAGAAGGGAAAATGAAATGTCAACGGAATTAGAAAAGTATTATAATAAATTTTGTGAAGAAAAACGCCTGACGAGAAGACACGGAAAGGTAGAATATATTACCTCGATGAAATATATCCATAAATATCTGGAAGGAAAAGAAGGAGCAAGGATTCTGGATGTGGGTGCCGGGACCGGAAGGTATTCGGTGCAGCTTGCAGAGGAAGGGTATGATGTGACGGCAGTAGAGCTTGTCAAATATAATCTTGGAATTTTAAAATCAAAGGGAAGCAGTGTAAAGGCTTATCAGGGGACTGCATTGAATCTGTCACGGTTTGCTTCCAATTCTTTTGACATGGTCCTTGTATTTGGGCCAATGTATCATCTGTATACGATGGAGGATAAGATCAAAGCGCTTGCGGAGGCAAAGCGCGTAGTGAAACCGGACGGGGTGGTACTTGTCTCTTATTGTATGAATGAATACAGCATTCTGACCTATGGGTTTAAAGAAGGACATATCCGGGAAAGCATTGCCTCCGGGAAGGTCAGCGAAGAGTTTCATGTACAGGCAGAGCCGGAGGATCTATATGATTATGTACGTCTGGAGGACATTGCTGCAATCAATGCAGGGGCAGGCATGAAACGGATTGAGATTATTGCGGCAGATGGTCCGGCAAATTATATGCGGCAGATTTTAAATGCGATGGACGATGAGACTTACCAGACGTTTATTGAATATCATCTAAAGACGTGTGAGCGCCCGGAATTGCTTGGTGCGAGCGCGCATACACTTGATATTTTGCAGATGGAGGAAGAAGGGGATTTCATAAAATAGATGAAGGCAGATGTAAAGAAAGACGGAAAATTATTTTTGGCGGAAGTGTCAGACAAGCTGCGTGACAGACTTATAAAGCTTGCAGAGACACTTCTTGCGGGACAGCAGGAAATTGAAAACATGCATGCATATTACTGGGAGAATTACACAGAGATGGACCAGTATGGGTATGAAGATTTTGACAATCAGCAGGCATTGCTGCATCAGATCAATGCAAACAACGAATCACAGCTTTTATATCAGCGCTTCCAGAAGATGGCAGATGCCCCATTTTTTGGCAGAGTGGATTTTCTTTATGACGGGGATGAGGAAGCGGAGATTTTTTATATCGGCATTGGAAATTTTGCGGAGCGCACAGGAGCAATTCCGCTGATCTATGACTGGAGAGCCCCGGTGAGCGGACTGTTCTATGACTATGATAAAGGTCCTGCTTCTTATGAAGCGCCAGGCGGAACGATGGAAGGAACTATTGAGGCAAAATGGCAGTACAAGATCCAGGCTGGAAAGATGATCTATGGATTTGAGAGCGATGTAAAAATCGATGATGACATTTTAAAGAAGGAACTTGGGCAAAATGGGGACGTACAGTTGAAAAACATTGTCCGTACGATCCAGAAGGAGCAAAATGATATTATCCGCAATACAAAAGATAAGATTTTAGTTATTCAGGGAGCAGCAGGAAGCGGAAAAACTTCGGTGGCATTGCATCGGATTGCCTATCTGCTGTATCATGACAGAGAACACTTAAAATCATCCAATATTCTTGTACTGTCGCCAAGCGGTGTGTTTTCAGACTATATTTCTCATATTTTGCCGGAACTTGGGGAAGAAAATATCCGTGAGATGAGTTTTGATCTGTTTGCTTATCAGGAATTAAAAGGAATCGTTCCAGATTGTGAGGATCGCTATCATCAGATAGAACGGCAGATGGAAGGGATGAGCAAAGAGGCACAGGCGCGCTATGAGCTGAAGCAGTCTCAGGCATATATCGGAGCAGTGGAAGGATTCCTTGTAGGACTGGAGGAAGATCTTGTAGAACTAAAAGAGTTCGAGTGGCGCCAGATGAAAAAAACAGAGGAAGAACTGATCGAGCTATTCTACTTTAAATTTCAGGAAATTCCGCTTTTGGAGCGGATGTATGCAGTTATGGATTATGTGGTAGATGAGTTTGAAACACTGTATGACCGAGATTTAAGTGAAGAAGAGCTGGCAGCCGTGCGAGAGAAATTTGACCAGATGTATGTGACGAGGGATGTGTACCGGATCTATAACTGGTTCTTAGAAGAAAACGGATGGGAGCAGTTGCCGGATGTACCTTATGAGAGCCGTATGCTCTCCTATGAAGATGTATTTCCGATGCTGTATTTGAAATACCGGTTAAGTGGCAAGGCAAAGCATAAGCAGATCAAGCATCTGGTCATCGATGAAATGCAGGATTACTCTTATCTCCAGTATGCTATTTTAGAGACGTTGTTCTCCTGCAGGATGACGATTTTGGGAGACCGGGCTCAGACGATGGACGGCAAGATCCAGGATGTTCTTACATTTCTTCCGAAGATTTTCGGAAAAGAAATCCGTACGATCATTATGAATAAGAGCTACCGAAATACGATTGAAATTGCACGTTATGCAGAACAGATTACAAATGTGACCGGATTGGAATTTCTTGAGCGCCACGGGAAGGCGGTGGAGGAAAAAACGGTTTCGGGTATCGTTGGAGCGCTCC
>OLIX01003066.1_pt1 | contig 11348 bp, 7 predicted proteins | sample 1601331 | NCBI WGS metagenome assembly OLIX01 (sample SAMEA2452120, study PRJEB22498) | human gut metagenome | biome: human feces; feature: human gut; material: feces | place: Australia | collected 2012 | reverse complement strand
GAGGCGGCGGCAGCTGGTAACACCGCTTGCTGTTGCATGTTGTAAAGGCAGCCACTGCCGGAGAAATGGATGTACGCGCTACGAAAGAATAAATACAAAGCAGGCGCACCCGCCGGGTGCGCCTGCTTTACTGTCTGTTTCTAATATCGGATTTTCGCAAAAGTTAAAATTTAAGCTCCATAAATCCCACGGTAAAGGGGAGATGGTCAAATTGTTTTGTGCCTGTGTGGATGAACCCCTGGGACTGATACCAGGCTTTCAGCACCGTGTTTTCTTCTACAATGCCGATTTGGATTTTTTGTGCTCCCAAGTGGTTCTTTGCATAATCGGCGGCATAAGCCACCAGTTCTTTGCCGAGCCCCAGGTGTCTATAAGGCGGTAAAACCGCCAAATGATCCAACGTTGCGCCGTCCGCTGTGGGGTGCAAAGAAAAACAGCCTGCAAACGTGTTTTGGTATCGGCACAAAAACAGGGAACACCCGCCATCAAAGGCGGCGCGCAGCTTTTCCGGCGGCATAAATGCCGTGTGCCCCGGGCAGTTCTCCCGGGTCAAATGCAGATCCTCCGCCACAGTCTGAAAGCTCTTGTGAATGATATCTAAACAAATCGGTAGTTGCTCTGCTTTCGTTACTTTTACGATCATCTTTTTTTGCCCCTTTTGTCTGTACTTGGCTTTACTATACCATAAGTACCTGGGATTGTCCATATTTGGCCTTTTGTGGTGATGTGGATTGGTACACAAAAAATATAAAAAGCAGCCCGGAGGGCTGCTTTTATGGTGGAGATGAAGATGATAAATCCGAAACGGTATTAAGCTCTGATAATGTCAGGCTTTTAGCGTTATCTTTGAAATTGAAATAAAAGTCTATTCTGTCATCATAAAGCACAACGGAATTAACAAATGTATCTATAAGCATTTTTCGATTTTCAAGTTTATTCACATCAAAATTTTTGAACCCGTCAAACCACAAATATAAAAACTCTTTTGTCAATAACGGATGTGATATGTTTTCTTTTGTGATTTCCGTTTCTAAATTTTCTTTTGTGCTTTCAAGTTCATCAAGTCGCTTTTTTGTTGATTTTGTTATTATGCCTTGCTCAATCGCATTAAGCATATTTTCAATGGCTGTGTCGGTCTGTGCAAGTTGCTTTTTAAGAGATTTCAACATTGGGCTTTCTTTACCTTGAATAGACAAAATCTTGTTTACTAACATTTCAATGAGTGAATCATCATTGATGAATTTCATAACTTGATAAATAACGATATCTTCTATCCAATCTTTTTTAACTGCCTTTTTATCGCATGTTTTATTACGCTTGGTGTTGACACATTTATAATAACTGTATCTTCTGCCACGGGCATTTCCGCTTTCGCCAACCATAAACGATTTGCATTTGCCGCAGTATAATTTAGTTGTCAACAAGTAGTCATCAACGGCCTTATGCCTTGATGGCGCACGCTTGTTAACGGCTATCATTTCCTGCACCTTATCAAAAACATCATTTGGAACAATGGCAGGAATTCCGTTTTCAATTACAACATCCTTATAAATATAATTGCCAACATACCGACGGTTTGTCAATATTTTAGAAATATTATTTATTGTAAATTCTCGACCGTTAGCATTTTTCAAACCCTTGTTATTCAGTTCATCACGGATTTCTTTCTGCGTTTTACCAGAAAGATAATCATTAAAAATATTCAAAACAACAGGAGCAAGAGTCGGATTGATTTGAAAATGTTGCTCATCATCAATCATATAACCAAAAGCGATAGAGCCGCCGTTATATTTGCACTTCAAAGCATTTTCGGTTAAGCCACGGTTGATTTTTTCTGCAAGTTCAGCAGAATAATACTCGGCATAGCCTTCAAGCATAGACTCAAGCAAAATACCTTCTGCACCGCTTGAAATCGCTTCGGTTGCAGAAATAACCTTAACGCCGTTCTTTTTCAAAATGTTTTTATAATGCGCCGAGTCATAACGGTTACGGGCAAAGCGGTCAAGTTTCCAAACGATTATAACATCAAACAGACCTTTGGAGCTGTCCTTAATCATCTGCTGAAACGACGGACGATTGTCCGTTTTTGCAGATAACGCTCTATCAATATATGTATCAATTATACGAATATCATTCTTCTCGGCAAACTCCTTGCATTCACGAATTTGCCCATCAATACTTTCTTCACGCTGATTGTCACTTGAATATCGTGCATATATAATTCCTGTCATTTTTATATCACCTCAAGTGTATATAAACATACAAATATATTTATTTCAAGTGAATTAAGAATATTTGATTTAGAATGTACATAAAACAGGACTATATAGCTGTTTTAGCTTACATTATAAAAAGTCTATTTGTGCTTCATTTTGACAAACATATTTAAATTATTCATTAGCAAAAAGCTTATAAATAATCTCATCTCGTTTCTCTTTAGTTTGGTCAGCTGAATAACAGAAACTAATACTATGGTCATCAGCAAATTTGTCGTATAAAGTTTTTCGAAGAACCTTTGTTTTATCCGAATTAAATTCAGACCTAAACTTACCTTCCGGATTTCTCCTAACGCCAATACAATAGATTTTATTCGGATCTTCAGAATCACTGATGCTGAGAGATCTAACTATTGCCCCCTTTTCAAAATCTGTCAAAGTTTTCATATCAGGCATTGTTTTAGGAACAGATTGACCTAATCTATAAGTAAACTGGTTGAGAATATTTCCTAGATTTTCACTATATTTTATACCAAAATATTCGCGTAACGTTTTTGCATCAATAAATAATTGTTTTATACTCGCCTCTACAGGCAACTCGTCTTTTAAATTTTCACACTTCATAAAATTTAATTTAACAACAGCATACTTGTTTTCTCTAATAGTATTACCAACAAATCTATTTACGAGAACAATATACTCTACGCCATTGAATTCGAAAATAAAATCACAAATTGTCCAATCTTTCTTTCTCATATCATTTTTCAATGTCATCAAATTTTCTAAATTATCCATATATACTCCTTTTAAATCTAATTATCATCAAATAAATCTATTATAATCTTATAATACAACGCCAGTAACACTAAAGCAAGTCAAAAGGAGTCAAGACATAAAATCTTGACTCCTTTACTCTTTAGTCGTTCCAATCAGGTGGAGTGACAATCGGTTCATCGCCGCCACCGGATGTCGTAATTACATCAACGGCAGCAAACTTTTGAATGTCTGAATCAGGTTTGATATACTTTTCCTTCATCTTAATACCTCCTTAATTATTTCATATCTATCACATAAATGGATATGCCGATTATTTGCCTGCATAGGCTTTTGCGGAATTGCCGTAACGCATCATTGCGTCTGTAACTGCTTTTAACTTTGTATCAGTAACAGTTGCGGCATAGGATTCCACACTGTACTTAAGTGTATAGCTGACTTGCTCATCGCCTTTGTATGCAGTGATAAATACTTCATCACTCATTTGATTTGCATAAACACCGTCAAAATAGAAATACCAATAACCGTCTTTGCCTTTTTCAAAATTATCCGGATTTTCGGCATAGGTATATGTCAATGTTCTTGAACCTATTTTTACTTTGAATGAAAGGTCATCAAGAGTAACATTGGTCATATTCAGCGGTATTGCAATTTCAACCGAATTATTCAGCCTTAATGCCGTACCAAACTTTACAAGCCTGTTTTCGCAGGTTTCGTAGCTTGCATTCTTGATATTCGTTAAATTCAAATCAGCCGTGCTGCGAAGTGCTTTTTGCTCATCGGTAAGTATATCGGTAAGTAAATTATCGATTTTATAGTTTTGATATACCTGACAAGCCTCGCCGTAATATACCAAATCCACCAGTAAAGTTTTAAGCTTTGCAGAAGATGTAGGCTTATTCAGCGTTGACTTAATATAGTTGGTTGCACTGTATTTATAAGCATTACCGTTATATGTTACACCGTCTTTGACACCATAGAATGTAATACTTACATCATCACCTAAAGCCTGCGGTGAAATACCCGTATAATCAAATATGCAATAAACAATTGAATTTGAAGTTAATGTTTTACCAGACGGATATACTTTTTCGGTTTTACCGTTTCGGGTAAACTCGGCATACACTTCGTCATAATAATCGACTACATCTTTGGTAATGTAAGTTGCAAGGGTGATACTGCTTTCAAGCGACAATGCATTACCTCTGCGACGAAGAAGAGCTGTATTCGGTGCCTCTTTTGTTTCACTTTCACCACAAGCGGAGCAAGTACGAGTCTGCGTGCCGTCTTTATAATCACTTGATGAATTATAAACAGCATCATTATTGTATTTCCAATCGGACCAGTTATGTGTATGTTCAGGTTCTTGTTTTTCTTCAACAGCCACTTCAAGAGCTGTGCTGAAATCACGATAGGTAATCGTAATATTTTGTTTTCCGACTTTTGTTTTATCAAAACCGGTAACCGCAAAACCTTTCTTTATGGTTTGCTGACTGCCGTCGGAATAAGTCAAAATTACCTTGCCGCTGCTTAAATCCAAATCCTCACCTTGAATAATTTTAATATCATTCGGGAATTCAAATTCAGCATCAACAACCTGCTTTTCACTTACATTCACTTCAAATGTAGCAGACTTGCCACGATAGCTTACTGTAACAGTCTGTTTTCCTACATTTTCAGAATCAAATCCTGTAATTTTCAAGCCGCTTGTTACGGTTCTTTCATATCCGTTATCGTATGTAACATTAAACTTCATACCGGCAGTATCTAATTTGTCGTTTTCTACATACTCGGTTTTTGACGGTGGCGTTAAGGAAACAGAAGTAATATTTCCAATTTCGTGATACACCAATCCATTGTCGTTGCAATAATCTTCAACATAGCTGTTCGGATAAGTATAAACTTCGGCATCTTCTGCACCGTAGAAAGCAAGATCATGGATGTTATTAACACTTCCATAGAGGTACAGTTCGGTAAATTTAACGCAACCATAGAATTCCGAATTGCCGATTTTAACAATACCCGTACCAAATTCTGCTTTTTCCAATCCTGTGCAAGCGTAAAATACACAATCTCCTAATTGTGTAACGCTGTCTGGAATTGTGATTTCTGTAATACTGCTGCAAGAACGAAATGCATAATTGCCAATTGATTTTAACGAATCAGGCAAAATGATTTCTTTAACCTTATTACAGTTGTAAAACGCATATGCACCGATTGATTCAACAGCATTTCCGAAAGATAAATCATTAACAAGAACACAACCATAGTAAGCATAATCACCAATAGATTTTACTGTGTTTGGTAAATCAACAGAAAGTAAAGATGCACAACCAAAGAAAGTGTATTCATTGATTTTATCTACACCGACAGGTATGTTGATTGATTTCATACTGTTGCAATCGTAAAAAGCATAGGCACCGATATTGCGAACCGTATTCGGTAATTTAACTTTTGGAATCAGCTTGCAGCTATCAAAAGCGTGTGAACCAATGTTAACCAGATTCTGATCTATAACGATATTATCTATTGCAATGTCATTATAAAAAGCATAATCATTGATATTTACAACAGAGTCGATATAAAGCTGTTTCATTGCAGGGCAATTGGAAAATGCATAATCGTCAATCGTGTCAGTATTTACAATTTCAACACCCAGCACGGTATCCGAATTAGCAAAAGCATTTTTGCCGATATTTTTGATTCCGTCTTCAATATAAATATAGCAAATACCTGATGTTTTTCCATCATATACAGACGCATCAATTGTGCCGTCAACGCCACGGAATGTAGCCATAACTTTCTTTCCCGGATTTGCAAAAACATTTGCTCCGACAGCAGAAATTGTATCCGGCAAAGATATCGTTTCAAGCACAGGCATATTGAAAAATGCTTTTTCTCCGAGTGCATGAATATTGTCATTTACTACAATATGCGAAACATATTGAGAGTTAAGAATATTGGCCGCAATTTCGCCGTTGACATAATAAAATGTCACCGTAACATCTTTGCAATGGTATCCGGACTGAATTGCATTATAAAATACGTTATCGCCGATAGTTTCCAAGGTATCGGGTACAATCAAATTGCGAAGTAACGGATTATTCTTAAAAGCCTCACTACCGATTGCTTTTATGGACTTTGAAAGTTTATACTCACCTGCTTTAACTGTTTCGCTTCCGTAAGTAACAGAACTGAGCTCGTAGCAAGAGTCAAAAACATTCTTGCCGATTGCTGAAATATTTTCATCAAGAATCACATGATGAATACCTTGCTGTGCAAGCAATTTGTCGGCAACCGTGCCACTGTTTTTGCGTATTTCTACGATAATATCATCATTATAGAAAAATACATTCTTACCGACGGAAGCCACAGAATCCGGCACAGATACCAAATGCAACGCAGAACAATTCAAAAATGCCGCATTTCCGATATTTGCAGTATTATTCGGTAATGTGATTTTTTCTAATTTTCCACAATTCTTAAATGCACTGCTACCGATTGTTTTAAGCGTTTCCGGAAGTTGAATGGCTGTAAATGCATTATTTAAGAATGCCGACTCACCGATAGATGTCACTTCACCCTTAATGGTAACATTCGCAAGAGAAGAACAGTTTGAAAAAGTACGCTTTTTTATTTCCGTTACACCCGTTGGTATAGTCACAGAGGCAATACTCGTGCAGTTTTCAAACGCTTCATCGCCGATTGAAGTTACAGTGGTCGGTATTGAAATTGTAGAAAGCAAACCGCAATCTTTAAATGCTCCGTCGCCAATAGTCAACAGATTTTTGCGCAAAGTTGCTTTGGTCAAATTGCTGTTTTTTGCAAAAGCGAAATTGCCGATAACGGTTGTAGCAGAAGGAACACTAACTCTGCCAAGAGCACAATTATAAAATGCATAATCGCCAATAGATTTTACGCTGTAACCGATTACAACGGTTTCAAGTTTTTTGCAATTATAAAATGTGCATTCTCCGATAGATTCGGTAGTTGTGCCGATTGTGGCATTTACCATGGAAGTACAATTATAAAATGCGTAAGCACCAACATACTTTGCAGTATCCGGCACAACGGCCTCTGCAAGTGAAGTACAGTTATAGAAACAACCTTTACCGATAGATACAACGCCTTCGGATATGGTTACATTTTTAAGGCCTGTACAATTATTAAATGCATAATCGTCAACGCTGCTTACCGTTGTGGGAATGGTGGCGTTGATTAAGCCGGTGCAACCGTCAAAGGCATATTTGCCGATGGTTTTAATATTTTTCGGTATGGTTATACTTTTCAGTGTTGCACATTTTGCAAAACCATAATCACCTATGGCTGATACAGTGTGACCGTCTATTTCTTCGGGAACGGTCAACTCTGTTGATGTGGTTTCGCAACCAATAATTTCCGCTGTATCATCCGATTTGATGATATAATAAAATGTATCGTTACCCTTTGTGTAAGAGTCGTTTAATACGGTTTTATTGCTGTCACGGTAACTGTATCCTGCAGATGGCTGATAAACCTGAATCGCGCAGGAATCGGAAATGGCATTGCTGCCGATTTTAGAAACTGACTTGGGAATCGTCAATGTAGTTAAAGCAGCGCAATTCTTAAAAGCATTTTGACCAATACTTAATAATTCATTTGGTAAAATCACTTCGGATATTTTGTTGCTATTCTTGAACACGCCACCGGCGATATGCTTTACTGTGTCGGGAATAGTAACCGAGCTTTTTGTTCCGTTATATTTAATAAGAACATTGTCGCCAATGGTTACAAATTCATCGGTCAAATTATTGTACCATGGGTTGTTTTGAAAAGCATAATCGCCGATAGAAGTAACGCCGTCATTTAAAACAATTTTAGTTACATTTTTGTTATTAGCGAATGCACCACTCGGAATTTGCGTTGCATCGGTAATTGTAACTGTTTTTATTGAACTTGGTGTTTTATAGTCATAATAACGATAGTACCTGGTGTTGCCATTGATTTGATAGACATAATATACTTCATTGTTATATGAGCAACCAGCTTGCTTGCTATAAACATCTCCGACTTTCAGATTACATGACGAATCAGTATGGGCGTCATCTTCAGTGTATCCAAAAATATACCCAAAGTTTGAAGTATAACCGGTTGCATTCCTGCTTGCACCTACAAACGGCAAGGTGATTTCCGTTACATTGTTGCAACCCTCAAAGGCGGATTGTCCAATGGAGAAAACTGTTTTTGGGATTTCGACTGAAGTCAGCCCACTACAATTCTTAAATGTTTCTGTATAAATAGCGCTGATTCCAGAACCGATATTCAAACTCTTCACACCTTTACAATTTTCAAAGGCATTGTATCCTAAGTATGTAACACTATCAGGTATATTTATTTTGCTGATTCCGGTACAGTTAGCGAAAGCGTACCGATTAATGCTTTCCACCTTATTCGGGATATTTAATACAGTGAGATTTGAACAGCCATAGAATGCATAATCACCGATTGTGGCTACATTTTCGCTGATGTTTAATTTTGTGATTCCGTTACAACTATAGAAAGCATATGCACCAATAGCCGTTACTGAATTCGGAATAAACACTTCTTGCAAATTTTTGCAATTATAAAACGCATATTTACCAAGCGTTTCAACATAGTTCGGAATTGCAAAATCTTTTATTGTGTTATTTTGAAAAGCATAATCACCAATAGAGGTAATACTGTCATTCAAAGCAATTTTAGTTACATTCTTGTTATTAGCGAATGCACCGCTCGGAATTTGATTTGCATCGGTAATTGTAACTGTTTTTATTGAACTTGGTGTTTTATAGTCATAATAACGATAGTACCTGGTGTTGCCATTGATTTGATAGACATAATATACTTCATTGTTATATGAGCAACCAGCTTGCTTGCTATAAACATCTCCGACTTTCAGATTACATGACGAATCAGTATGGGCGTCATCTTCAGTGTATCCAAAAATATACCCAAAGTTTGAAGTATAACCGGTTGCATTCCTGCTTGCACCTACAAACGGCAAGGTGATTTCAGTTAATTTATTGCAACCGTAAAAAGCAGAGCTACCGATACCCATTATTGAACTTCTAACTAATATAGAAGTAATGGTATCTTTATACTGATACCAAGGTGCGTTGCCTTCTGAATAACTTGGTATACTGCCTTTACCTGTAATTTCAAGCAGTCCGTTATCGTATACAAACCAATTCACATCATCACTAAGGCTGCCTTTATCTGTTATGTTATAAGATGATGTATCAATATTATCTGCCACAAGTGCATCATATGCATTCCTTGCTGATTTTAATGCACCGTAATTAGAAACATTTGATTTTTGCATATCACTTAAAGCATTATACGCATTTTCAGCAACAATGATTTTAGCTAAACTTTTGTCTGTATAATGCACTTTACCTATAGCGTCAATTTTCTTTTCAACTGCTTTTACTTCGGCATCGGACTCGACATCCGAATGCTTTGTGCTCAGATGTGTATTGTCAATAGAACCTGCAAATGCAGGAACGGCGTAACTAAAAACCATCAAAATCGACAAAACAACGCACAGAACTTTTTTCATTTGCTTTTTCATAATATTTTCTCCTTGCAGATTGAATATATTATTTTTCTTTATTACTATGCATATCCACTTCAGAACAAGTTGCACCACAAATTGTGCAACGATAATCGCCGGTTTTAGTGCCAAGATATAATTCCTTTTCCCAGTTATGGTCGCACTTCTCACCGCTCCAGTTTCTTTCCAATTTGTCAGCAACATCCATTTGAATCATTTTTCATTCTCCTTTTTAATATAAATACTACTTTTAAAATATGATCCGTGCAATTTATGCATCAAAATAATGAATCCGTCATAAGTTAAGGCAAAACGACAGCAGACATGCTAATATATCGCACATTCCTTCAAACTCTATGCACAACATAATCCACATTATGTTGTACATAGAGCAATAAAAAAGCCTGCCACATAATTGACGGACTAAAAAAGAACATAGAAAATCAAGCCTTTTCAAATTTGCCAAAAAAGATAAGCAGAAAGGGCTTTGTTGTCATGTTCAATTTTCGACAAATTTCAGTTTTTCATGCTTTTCGCAAGCAAAGTGCTTTACAATCTGTCCTTGTTATGATATAATTTGATATGTAAAATTAGGTTAATGTATCAGTTATGGAATTCAATACAACATAATGTGGATTATGTTATTCGCCGCCGATTTTGGCGGATTTTTTATTTTTATGTTAAATAATCAAGTGCATATTTTCCATTCTTTTGCGGTGCTCCGTGCCGGTTGAAATTATATAAATTCGAGTTGTGTTGATACTGCTGTGACCAAGAATGTCGGCAAGCTTCGCAATATCTTTTTCAATGCCGTAAAATGTGCGTGCGAACAGGTGGCGTAATTATGCGGAAATACCTTTTGCGGATTGACATTTGCATCTTTGCACAAAGTTTTCATCTCTCGCCAAATATTCGTGCGGTTTATGTGTTTACCGCTTTTCGTTACAAAAATCATACCGCTTTTTATTCCTTGCTCTGCTGCATAGCGGAGCAATTTTTGTTTCAGTTCTTTCACGATAAAAATCGAGCGTGTTTTTGCCTTGCAGTTTACGATTGCCTCGCCACACTTTACCGCCTCAACCGTGATATATTGCAACTCGCTGACACGAATACCTGTGGCACATATCGTTTGAATAATTAAATTCAATCGTTCGTTCTTCTTTTGCTTTGCCGCTTGGCACAGTCGCTTGTATTCTGCTCTTGTCAGTTCTTTTTCTTCCGAGCAAAATACTTGTTGTTGAAGTTTTAGCGATTTCACTCTCAAATCAAACCAATTCAAAAATGCAAACAGGCTGTTGATACTTGCAAGCATTGAGTTCACACTGCGAACAGCATATTTTTCCTGTAAATGATTTTTGTAGGCGATAACAATTTCTTTTGTAATGACCTCGTCTTGCGCATAAACCGAAAAGGCTTTTACATCACGAATATATTTTTCAATCGTTGCCGTGCTTTTCTCTTGCAGTTCTAAATTTTTTCTAAAACCATCAATGATATCTGCCGTTAAAATTCGTTCTTCCATTGTAGTTACCTCCGAGTAAGTGGTATTTGTATTGTACCCGAAAAGTATGAAAACAAAATTGTCACCCTAAAAGGTTGTGATATGTTACCTTGAACAGAGCGACATTGCAAGTACGATTTTCTATATTCACCTTTGCATTTTTGATGGATAAACAATATAAAAGCCGGAATGAAATAATTATGACTTTTGAAACAAAAATTGATGGCTTTTGAGTGGATTTCAAGCCGTCGATTTTGAAGCAGGATAAAGGGGTATGATTTTCGGG
>OLIX01003052.1_pt1 | contig 11388 bp, 9 predicted proteins | sample 1601331 | NCBI WGS metagenome assembly OLIX01 (sample SAMEA2452120, study PRJEB22498) | human gut metagenome | biome: human feces; feature: human gut; material: feces | place: Australia | collected 2012 | reverse complement strand
AAGAGTAAAATCAACGAAAGTTATTTAAAGTTGAATTTACTTTTACACTTGAGGACTTATTTTAAAACAATTTAAAAACGTCTAACTTTAAAGTAAGATATTGCTATGAAAAAAATTGAACTATTAGCTCCAGCTGGAGATTTTGAAAGATTAGTTACTGCCATTCATTTTGGTGCAAATGCTGTTTACTTTGCCGGTAAAAAGTTTGGCTTAAGAGCTTTTGCAAGTAATTTTGATGAAGAAGAAATTATTAAAGCGATTGAATATGCTCACTCTAAAAATGTAAAAGTTTATATCACCGTTAATATTCTTGCTCATAATGAGGACTTTAATGGATTAGTTGATTACCTAAAGTTTTTAGAAAAAGCTGGTGCTGATGGAGTTATTGTTAGTGATATTGGAATAGCAAGTTTAGTTAAAAAGCATACTAATTTGGAGTTACATGTCTCTACTAATGCTAATATTACTAATGTTTATAGTGCAAAAATGTGGGTTGAACTTGGAGCCAAAAGATTAGTTTTAGCACGTGAGTTATCTCTAAAAGAAATAAGAGAGATTAAAGATGCAGTTGGTGAAGACATCGATTTAGAATGCTTTGGCCATGGAGCAATGTGCATTTCTTATAGTGGAAGATGCCTACTTTCTAACTATTTAACTGGACGTGATTCAAATAAAGGTGAATGTGCTCAACCTTGTAGATGGAATTATGCTCTTGGTATTAAAAACGATATGAATGAAACAACTTATTTCCCTATTTTAGAAGATAATAAAGGAACCTATATTTTAAATAGTAAAGATCTTTGCATGATTGAACATATTAAAGAATTAGTCCTAGCCGGTGTCACTAGTTTAAAAGTTGAAGGAAGAATGAAAACCAACTATTATGTTGCAACCGTTATTAATGCTTATCGAAGAGCAATTGATGATTACTATAATAACCAAACTCCTTCATTTAACTATTTAGAAGAAGTTAAAAAGACTTCAAACCGTGATTTCACTACTGGTTTTTATTTTGAAAATGATAGTAAAGAAAATTTAATTACTTCTAAACAAAGTGAAACTCATAAATATATGGCTGTTGTTCTTGAATCTTTAAATGATGGATATATTTTAGTTGAACATCGTAATAAATTTGAACTAGGCGATGAGCTTGAAATTCTTTCTTCTGGAGAAAATTTCAATAAAACATTTAAAGTTAATCAGATATTAGATCTTGATAAAACTCCTTTAGAAGAAGTTAAAAAGATTAAACAACATGTTTATTTAAAGTGTCCCTATAAATTAAATAAATACGATATTCTTCGTAAAAAACAAATATGAAAACAAAGTTAAAAGATAATGTAATTTTTCGAGCAATCATAATTCCTATTTCAATTATTCTTTGTTTTGTTGGTCAATTTATTCCTTCAGTTAATGGTTTATCAAGTGACGCCTTTGGAGTAATTTTTATCTTTATTGGCGTTTTATTGTTATGGCTAACCATTGGCATTGATTGGCCAAGTTTACTATGTCTATTTGCTTTAGGATTTATTGATAAATTTGGCTTCAACAAAGTTTTATCGTCAAGCTTTGGTAATTCAACCTTTGCTTTTCTTCTTTTTACATTTGTTTGTACTTATGCTCTTTCTAAGACTTCTCTTATTAAAAGAATAGCTTTAAGTTTTGTTAATTTTAAAATTGCTCAAAAGAATTCATATCTTTTTATATTCTTCTTTTTACTAGCTACTTTAATACTAGGTTTATTTATATCTCCTAGTGTTCTTTTTGTAATTTTATTACCAATATTAAATGAAATCATATCTCTTCTTAATATTGAAAAAGATGATAAAATTTCTAAAGTTTTAATGCTAGGATTAGGTTTTACCGTTTCAATAAGTTCTGGTATGACTCCAATTGCTCATGTTTTTCCAATACTAGCAATAAATGCCGCTAACATTGAAGTATCAACATTTGAATATATCGCCCTTGCTTTTCCAGCTGGTCTTGTTTTATTTCTTTTAACTTACCTTGTTTTAATCCTTTGCATACGACCAAAAAAGGATGGTTTAAACTTTGAAAACGTTGCAAATTTAAAGAAAAGCCTGCAAAAGCTTAATAAAAAAGATATTATCACTTTAGTTATCTTTATATCTGTTTTAGTATTATGGATTGTACCTTCTATCTTTGAATTCATCTATTATCCTTTATATGAATTCTTCAATAAGTATGGAACCATTATGCCTCCACTTTTAGGAACTATCTTACTTTGTGTAATTCGAGTTGAAGAAAAACCACTACTTGAAGTAGGTGACGCTTTTAAAAATGGTGTTCCATGGGCAAGTTTAATAATGTGCGCTGCAACTTTAGCTTTAGGTGAAGCTATTAAAAGTGAAGATATTGGTTTAATTACTTATCTTCAAATTAACCTTGGAAATTCTTTAGTTTCCCTTTCTCCTATCATCCTTCTTATTATTTTTGCTTTATGGGCTGCTATTCAAACTAATTTATCTTCTAATATGGTTACAGCAACTCTTGTTGGAACCGTAGCAAGTACAGTAATCGCTTCTACTTTTTCAACTTTAAATCTTGAAGCAACAATTTGTATTATCGGTATGCTATCTAGTTTTGCTTTTGCAACCCCTCCTTCAATGCCTCACATTGCTATCATTTCTTCTTCTGAAACATTGTCTACAAAAGAAGTATTTATATATGGATTAATCATTATGCTTCTTTCTGTTTTAGTTGCTTTACTTATTTCTTATCCTATTGGTTTACTTATATTCTAGGAGTTAATTTTTATGGAAAAACTTGAGATTTGCAGAGATTTAATTGATTCTATTGATAATTCCATTATTGAACTTTACGAAAAAAGAATGGACATAATTAAAGAAATTACTAAATATAAGATTGAAAAAGGGCTTCCTGTTTTAGATCAAAATAGAGAAGATTCAATGCTAAAAAAGAATATAGAAAAGATTAAAAATGAAGAATACAAAAAATATTATAAAGATGTTCTTGCTGGATATTTAAAAGCAAGTAAAAAGATGCAAGAAGAGATAATGGAAATTTATAGAAGCTGTAACTAGCTCTACTTTTTTAGATGAGAATTACTAAAATTGATCGCTCATACTTGCTTCAATAAACTTGATGTTTTAAATATATTTTATAAGTAAAAAAATCTAATGAGAAAAATCATTTCACATACGCAAAACTTTGTGGGGCAGTTTTTAGACCAAAAAGTTTAATGTCTAGAGGAATATCGTACACCTTTATTTTGCCTAATTTATATGCATAAGCGACTTTTCTATCTTTAAAATAAGCATCATAATCAGCTTTTGAAATGCCACCAAATTCATGTGTTAAATTCCAAAGTTCATTAGGAGTTGAAGCAATAACTCCTAAAACTTCAGCTTCAGCCACTACTTTTTTAACAGGGAAGGTTTCATAAATAACCAATGAATGAATGTCTTTTTTGCCAACTTTTGTTCTATATTCAAATCTTTTAGTGCCATTAATAATGCTTTGAACGTAAATTGGATTAATACTAATTACAATTTTCTTCATATTCATTCTCCAATCATTAAATCAAAGTTCTGATTCGTTAATAATCATATTATATTCCTTTTCAGTTAATTTATCTAAAATTCTTGCTCCTTCTTTTTCACCAATTATCCCCTTTTCGCGCAAGGTATTAAGGATAACTTTTTTATTTAGCGGTTTAACAAAAATTAAAGAAATTACAGTTCTATAATTGCCGTTAAACAAATTAATAACTTCACTTTCGTCAAAAACGCTCTTGTTTTTAACTAATGAAAGCATTTCGTCAATTGTATCACACTTTTTTACATCATCAAGTACGGCCATCCCTGTTACACAAGATGAATATTTTTTCGCCCTGTCTTCTTCACCTATTCTATAAATAAGCAATACATCTCCTTTTCTCCAATTTATAACTTGATTAAACTTAGTAATATACTTCTTTTCTAAAGCATAATTGCAAGCCATTTCTTTATTTTTATTATTTTCAAACTTAAGTTTTAAGTCAGGGAACAAAGCAGTATGATATGAAGGTTTAATAGGAAGAAAGAAATAGGAAGGATTATTACGATTTAATGGATAATTTGCTTTAATTGACTTTGATGCGTCAAAACAATTTATTTTCTTTACAAGGACTAATTCACCATTTGACTTATACGTATACTCCTCAAAACCCCATGTTTTAAGCAAATCTTTTAAGTGAGAAACTTCTTCACGTTTGTTTTCAAATAAAGTTACATATATTTCGTCAAGTTTTTTGCTTAAACAATTATCAACTATTATTTGGATAAACCTCTCACCAAGCCTCAACCCAGTAGATATAATTTTGAAAGTGCCAACTTTTAATCTCTTCTTTTTCTCAAAGAATGGTTTTTCGAAATCACTATAATTTTCGTTTTCATCCTCAACCTTTAAATACAGAAAACCTTTTATCCCGTCATCTTTTTCATAGACATAACAAAATTCGTTGGCTTTCTTTTTAAACCAGTTCTCAAATCCTGGATAATCAACTTTTAAACTTTCAAAAAACACATCATTAAGATTAACATCTTTAAAATGAATAAGATTGATAAAAGAGGATTTGTATTCTTTAAGTAATTTGCTTGCTTCATTAATCTTAGCGATAATTCTATCAGATGTAAGAATTCTGTCATCTAAGTAAAGCTTTTTTGCTTTATTTAAAATACCTAAATCTTCGGTGTATAAAAAGTCACAGCGGTCATTATAGAGCTGAAATAATAAGTAATTGTCAATTGAACTGTTATCATTAGAACTGAAATCTGATAAAGACTTTTTAAAAAATTCATCAATTTCATAATTTATTTCTTGTAATCTGCAATAACTGCTACTAAGTTTTGCTAAAACTGAGTCTCTAACAACTTTGTTTTTATATTTTGAAATCTCGTCAATAGATTTTGCGGAATAAAATAAATTGCAATTTAAATCTCCCAAATGTTTTAAAGAAATCATTACCTTATTAGCAATATTATCTTTGTCACTAATTAAACTTTCACGTTCTATAATTATGTTCGTATCTAATAAAATTCTGCTATCTTTAAGTGTGTATTTCGTTGGTCTTATACTGAAAACAGCAATTCCATATTTCTCAACTGCTTTAGAATCATAAAATTTGTCGCATTCTTTAATAGCCGTATTTAAATCGCAAAAAATGTTTTTAAAATCTGTCGCCCAATACCTTTCTAAAGCATTTCTCCAACAGCTATAAGTTTCGATTTTGATAACGCGTACACTTATATAATTGGAAGGATTAGACTTGCTTATGAGCACTATTCTATCATTACATTTAATTTTCCTTCGTTCATTATCATTTAAACGGTATTCATGTATTTTTTGACCACTGACAATTGCATTAATAAACTTATCTTTTATTTTCATCAAATAAGTTCTCACATTTTCACTCCTTTTAAAACTATCCTACAAAAAACCAAGCACATATCTTTAATAACATCTAGAAACTTAAATTAATTTTTAATTCTTTATAAGTAATAAAGATTTTCAATAATAATTTTCGTTTTTTTATTAAGGCAATTAAGCGGTCTTCTTAAATCAATCCACTTTTATACTCAGAATACTCTTAATATGTTCGCTTAACGCCTTATCTTCACAGAAGATATAGCAACCTTTTTGACCTCGAGTTAATAAAGTTCTATATGTGTTTTTAATAATTATTTCACAATCAGTTTGATGATTTGAGTCATTTTTAAATCCTTTTAATGATTGGTCACTTTTAGCTCGTGCACCTGGATTAGCTAAAACTTTTCCATTTCTATAAATTAGGTCTTTCCCAATAATAACGCCAACATAATCAAACTCTAGTCCTTGGCAGGTATGAATACACCCAACTTGATCAAAAGAATTTTCATCAATTGCCCATGTACTTGTATTACTAAAGTTCCGTTGTGCCTTAAAATCTTCACCAATTATTATGTCATAAGCACTTGCTTCTTTTTTACTAGTCCAGTTATAGCAATAACCTGCAAGCATCCTTGATTTATTGTTAACTTTATTTTTGATTCTTAACTCCTCCATCATCACTTTTGGGTTATCAAACACTTCAATATCATAATCATCAATTTCAAAAGTTCTATTGGCAGTAGGTCTAATTTGAAGAAGATTGTCTAAAAATGCTAAATAAGCATCACTTCCATTACATCTAAATTGAGATGTTAATTTTAAATTTTCGCCAATATGAATCTTGGAATGAAGTTTTTCTGCCCAATATTCAATTTCCTCAATTGAACCAATGTCTTTAGATGTAACTCGTTGATCCTCATCAATAAAAAACACACTTACTTTAGATGCGTTAATTATTTCTTTAATTTGATTTTCGCCAATATTACCGTATAAACCTGAAAAACGCATTAATCGATGAGCTTCATCGGCCAAGATGCAATCAAAATCATTTTCGTTAGAATTAACAAAGGTGCCACTGCCTTTAAAAAGGTTATGCAAATAACTTTTTCTATAATCGTTATTAGCCAGTTTTTTAAAATACACTTCTCTAGGGGCTTGGTTTTTAGATGTATAAATAGTATTTAGTCCCTCTTTAATTAAAGCAGAGAGTAATTTTATAGCGATAACCGATTTACCAGTCCCAGGTCCCCCTTGAACAATGAGTGTATGTTTCAAATTATCATTTATATTTTCTCTAATTATTTCAAGAATTGTTTCATAAGCAACTTTTTGCTCATCTAAAAGATTAAATGAGTCGTTGCCTTTCATCATTTTAGAGAGTTCATCTTGTAAAGAAATAGAAGGTTTTATCTTCCCACTTTCGATGTCATACAAAACTTTCCCGCCATCTGGTTTAGAAACATATTTTTTAATAAAATCAGCTAGTTTCTTACGATCTCTTTGAAGAAAAATTGGAGCTTCTTCAATGATTTCTTTATATCTATCATTTTCAATCTTTTCTCGATTTGATTCTTTAAAGTTATGTAAAAATGCACAAGGATAAAGACTTATATTGTTCTTTTGCACTGTTTCATTGAAGTTTTCTATTGTCTTAGCATAACTATAAGCTTGATATGATGGATGAGGTTCCTCTCGATATGCTTTAGCAACATAAGTTATAACAACATCCTTCTTATTAGTAAGTTTTATATCTTCCCATTGCTTTAGTTCAATAATAACTCCATTTTTATTATCATTTTCATCTTTCCCACAAATAATAAAATCTATTCTTTTTGCAGTTAAAGGAATCTGAAATTCTATAGCAACAGTTAAATCTTGATTTACCCCAAAAGAACTATCAAAAACTCCATCAAGCTGAGGCAAAGAATTAACAAAAGCACGATGTTCTGCAGGGTTATTGTGAGAATATCCATGCTTTTTAAAACCATCTTCAATGCGATCAGCGATAATACCATTAATTACATCTTGATGAAAATCTTTTATTAAACCTTGGTAAACAATCATAATTTATCGTATTTAGTAGAAATAGATTTACATTTATCAACCGGGTATTTCTTTTTGGTTTTTTCAAGTTTATCCATTACTATTTGATAAATGTCAAGATTTAAAACTTGTGCCATTTGAATACAATAATTAATTACATCAGCAAGTTCTTCTTTAACATCATCTAAATTATAGTTTGTTTCGTCCCATTGAAAGCACTCTAAAAGTTCATTAGCTTCAATAGAAATTGATTTTGATAGATTAGCTGGTGAATGAAATTGATTCCAGTCTCTTTCATCAACAAAATTTTTAATCTCTTTATTTAATTCTTCTAACTTGTCCATAAATAGCCCTTTAACGGGAATATTTTAACATAAAATTATCATTATAATTAAAACGATATTAATTAAATTGTTTGATGGCAATCAAGCTGAAACGACTATATTTTGATATCATTCTTAAAAATTTTAACGAATCACTAACTACAATTTATTCAAGAAATTTCTTAAACATTATTCCTACCTAAACTCCTTAAACCTTTTATAAATTAACCTATACTTAAGCCATAAATCGCGAGAGTTTAGTTTTAAAAGTAGAGCTAGTGAATCCATAATTCTTAAAACTTTAGGCCACGTTCCACGAAGTAAACGGTCGCCATTAAAGCAAGAAACGATGCTCTCTTCTACTACATCAGCTAAAGCAGAATATACCTCTTCATTAGTTAAATACTCATCAATTGTTGTATAAGAATTAAAATTATTTATTAAATTAGTAAAATCTATTAAGTAATCCTCTTTGCTAAAATCATCTTTTACTAAAGATCGCATAAAGCTATTAATCTCTGGGTATTTAATTAGTTCCGTAACATCTACATTCCTAAGTAAAGCAATTGAGAGAAATTTAAAATAATCGTATTTTTCATAGCTATCTAATCCATCAATTTTATTAACTAAATCAGTGAAACTAGACCTATCAAATAAAAATTCAACGATGTCGTTATTTAAAGAAAGAGAAACTTCTTCTATTTCCTTTCTATATTGAGGAAGCGTCTTGTCATCTTCATAAATAGTTAGAAACTTGCTAAAACTTGGCTCAAATTCAAAGCTTTTAAAAAGATAATAACTATAATCAAAACCGAAGTTTTTATAAAGTAAATAGATTTTAAGGTATATACTTCCTTCATATTTTGGATAACTACTAAGAATATCTTTGAAGTATTCTACAACATCTATTAATTCATTTTTATCAAAACTCTCTAAGAATTTATCAAAACAAGTTATCAGCAAATCGTCTTTATCCATTGAGATTTCTTTAATAAGTAAACTCTTGAAAAAAGCGTAATCTTCATGGAAGACAGGAGCAAAAAATCTAAAATACCACTTAATTTTTTCGCCATTATCCAAATCAAAGATAATATAATTTATGACTTCTTTAATGTCGGGCATACTAGAAAGAATTTTTTCATCCTCAAAATAAGCAATCGACTCAGATAAAACTTCAGCTAGTTCTTTAATAGAATCTGTTTTTGTTTCTTCATAACATTTTAAATACATTTTAAAAAATTTCTCTGCATTAAAACTATCAACGATTGCCGAAATATGTTCAGAATTAGAGTCTCCATATTCGTAAACTTGACTTACTTCAATTGTTAGAAGTTTAAATATCAATGTTTGAGCTTCCTTAAAAAAGGAATTGTCGAAAAGTTTCTCTGTAAACAAAATAATATTTTTAAGTTCCTTTGTTATACCATGATCATCTGATATGTATGAGGAAGTATAATAACTATCTTCATCATCTTCAAGTTCAATATATAAATCGCCTTCCACAAGTTCATCTAAATAAGAAAGATAATAAGAATACGTTTCTTCATCAAGGGAAGCTCTCTCACCTAAAGAGTCTCTAATAAAACTTTCCATTTTATAAACCTTATCTAATGGATGTAATTCAATAAACTTATTAGTAAATTCTAATAAAGCTTCATGGCTTAACTTATTCAGCGAAGTTTGTATATATTTTATGGATTTTTCATTACTTTCACCTGCATTTTGCAAGGTTTTTTGTTTATTTGAAGAGTTTTTATCATCTTCAAATTCATTTTCTATAGCAAAAAGTAAAGCAGCAACATGCTTACAAATCCCTCGATCATAAGGACAATCGCATGACCAAAATAATAGTTCTCCATTTTTAACTTCAACACTTGTTTCATATGTTTCAGTGCCTTCAACGTGAGCTGAGTAAACATCACCATCTCGCTCTATATCTTTGACTTTTCCATCTAGATAGTAATCTTCACCACGATAAAGAATTATGTCTTTAATTCTGCTTTTCCAATTAATTTTCATGTTTTAATTATCTCATTTATTATTAAGGGATAAAATTAAACTTTAAAACAAAGTTTAATTAATCAACCACTCTAAAACATTCAATTTTTGTATACCATTAAAGTCAGTATCTGGATCATTATCAAGTGTTAATAAATATTTAGGGTATTGATCTTTAATGCTTCTTAAAGGAGTTAACTCTCTTTTTAAAACATTCTCATCTCTTACTGTTGCTGCCACTTGAAAATAAGAAATATTCTTGTCATCTTTAGCTACAAAATCTATTTCTAAATCATTATATTTTCCAACATAAACATCATAGCCTCTTCTAATAAGCTCTAAATAAACAATGTTTTCTAACATATGCCCCACATCAATATTGGATTGTCCTAATAAAGCATGGCGTAAGCCAATATCAACAACATAATACTTTTCTAAAGATTTTAAGTATTCTTTGCCTTTAATATTAAATCTACTTGCACGATAAATTACAAAACTTTCGATAAGCGCGTTTAAATATCTTTCAATGGTTTTGGAATCAACCTTTCTTCCATTTGAAGTTAAACTATCGGCGATTTTCTTTGAAGAGACTAAATTACCAATATTATCAAAAAGATACTTCAAAACACTTTGAAAAAGAATCACATCGTTAAAGTTATTTCTTTGGATAATATCTTTGATAACAATAGTGTTTAGTAAACCTTCAAGATAATCTTTTACAACTCTTTCGTTGTTTTTTAATTCTAATGTATAAGGGAAAGAACCGTTTAAAATATAATCACGATATTTTGTTTCTAAGTTATCTTTACTTCCACTATTTAATACATATTCCTTAAACGATAAAGGAAGCATTTTAATTTCAATATATCTACCAGATAGAAGAGTAGCTAAATCGCTTGAAAGAAAATAAGCGTTAGAACCCGTAATATAAAGATCAACTTCTTTCTTAATATAAAGACTATCAACAACTTTTTGAAAATCTTTTACGTTTTGTATTTCATCTAAAAATATATAATTTTTCCTGCCAGGTTTAATAAGGTTTTTGATATATTCATATAGCGCTTTAGGCTCTAAATATTTTTCGTTGTCATAGTCTTCAAAATTTATATAAATTATTTGCTCTTTCAAAATTCCTCTTTTTATTAAATAATCTTGAAACTGTACAAACAAAGTAGATTTACCACATCTTCTAACACCAGTAACAACCTTAATTAAGTCCGAGTCTTTGAGTTCAAATAGCTTTTTTAAATATTTTTCTCGAATTATATACATTATCTTTTCCTCTTTTTCAGTATATATTGTTTGCTACTTTTGGTCAAGTTTTCGGAATTAATTCCAAAAACTCATTAAATTTGTAATTTTTTTGGAATACATTCCGAAAAAATGCTAGTGGTTTTCTTTATTAGCGTAAACGTAAATATTTTACAAATGGGCAAAATTTAGGACCCTCTACATAGGGTTTAATCGTTAAAGTTCGTAAAAGTTCGTTATTTTGTCTACTTCAACTCTCACATAGTTTATTGGAAAATTTCTTTCTCATTTCATTTGAATAAGGCAACAATGATTCAATGCTAATCCCTTTATTTTTGATATTTTCTAATAAGAAATTTAAATATTGATATGTATCTAAATT
>OLIX01003046.1_pt1 | contig 11400 bp, 8 predicted proteins | sample 1601331 | NCBI WGS metagenome assembly OLIX01 (sample SAMEA2452120, study PRJEB22498) | human gut metagenome | biome: human feces; feature: human gut; material: feces | place: Australia | collected 2012 | reverse complement strand
CGGCAATGGTCTGGCTGCCCTGTCCCGGAACGATGAATGCCCGGAAGCCTTCCGGTTCTCAACAAACAGGTGGTGGAATTTGCGATCCGTGCGGGACTGGCTCTGAACTGCGATATCCAGAAATTCAATAAATTCGACCGTAAAAACTATTTTTATCCCGATCTGTCAAAAAACTATCAGATCTCTCAATTCGATCAGCCTATTTGCCTGGGCGGCCATATCGACATTGAGGTGGAAGGCGAGAAAAAACGTATCGGCGTGACCCGTATCCATATGGAAGAAGATGCCGGGAAGCTGAACCACAGCGGCGCTACGATCAGTACCTCCGACTCGTCGGCAGTAGACTACAACCGTGCCGGCGTACCTCTGATCGAGATTGTCTCCGAGCCTGATATGCGCAGCTCCGAAGAAGCCCGCGCCTACCTGGAACAATTAAAAGCTATTTTGGAATATACTGATGTCTGCGACTGCAAAATGCAGGAAGGCAGTCTGCGCTGTGATGCCAATATCTCTGTCATGCCGGAAGGCGCTGCCGAGTTCGGTACCCGCGCCGAGATCAAAAACCTTAACTCCTTCCGCGCTCTGGTGCGCGCGATCGAGTACGAAGTCGAGCGGCAGATCGACCTTGTTGAAAGCGGCGGCCATGTTGTGCAGGAGACCCGTACCTGGGATGACGCACAGGGTATGACCTTATCCATGCGCAGCAAAGAAGAAGCGCATGACTACCGTTATTTCCCGGAACCTGATCTGGTGCCGGTAGAATTAGACGACGCCTGGATCGAACGCGTTAAAAATGAACTGCCAGAGCTTCCTGCTCAGCGTCAGCAGCGGTTGATGACAGAAAATGGCCTGCCTGCTTATGATGCAGGATTGATCGTTGCCACCAAAGCTATGGCCGACTACTTTGATGCTGCCTGCAAAAATGCAGGTGATGACAAAGCTGTAGCCAACTGGCTTTTGGGCGACGTTTCCGCCTATCTCAACAACGAAGGCATCGAAATCGACGCTTTCCCGATCAAACCGGAAAACCTGGGCGAAATGGTTGCCCTGATCAAAGGCGGCGTGTTGTCCAGCAAGCTTGCTAAAAAAGTATTTGCCGAAATGCTAAAAGCCGACAAATCTCCGAAAGTCCTCGTTAAAGAGCTGGGCTTGGAGCAGGTCAGCGACGAAGGCGCTATTGCCGCTATCGTTGATGAAGTACTGGCCGAAAATCCGCAGTCTATTGCCGACTTTAAAGCCGGAAAAGACCGTGCTATCGGCTTCCTGGTCGGTCAGGTCATGAAAAAATCCCGCGGCAAAGCTAACCCTGGTATGGTCAATAAATTATTAGTAGAAAAAATGCAGTAAACGACTGCTGATTTTAAATCCTGTAAATGGGGGTGTCGCAATGAATAAACCGTTTGTTTTTGTTGGTTCAGGCTTGGGCTATTTGTGGTTGCTCATTTGGACGACTGTCGTTTCTATTATTACTGTGGGCTTGTTTTTCCCATGGGCTTATTCAGCGCAGCAGCGCTGGATCTGTGCTAATACCTACGTTGAAGGCAGGCGGCTGCGTTTCGACGGCACCGGGCTGGGGTTCTTTTTTCAATGGCTGGTCATTATGCTTCTGACTGCTGTTACTTTTGGCATTTATGCTCCCTGGGGCTATTGCCAGTTTAAACGCTGGGAGACCCGTAATACAGTTTTTGATGATTGAAAGCAACTGCCTGCTGTAATAAAACAATAAACAAAAGCTCCGTCTTTTTGACGGAGCTTTTTTGTCGTTCTGATTTATTTATATTTGCCAGAAAAATATTTAAAAATACAAATAAATATGCTTGTAGATATATATAAAGTATGATATTCTTTTAATAAGTAAAAGAATATTAAATAATATAAAACGGCAAAACTGTCGAAAGGCAGTGACGCAAAGCTATAGGGTCTACTTCGTATAACGAAATGACAGCCAGTTGCTCACAAGCAGAGATATTCTCGACTTGGACAATTTTGATGCCTGCCCGTTATACGGTCGGGTATTTTTTATTTGTCAGACAGATTTCAGGGAGAGGCTAAAGAAAGAGGAAGGTGCGGGTTCATGTTGAGGAATGGTGCAAGGGAAAAAGCTTTAAGCAGAAAAGTAATGCTTTCATTGCTTATGGCAGGTACAATGTCCGTTTGTATATCTGGGGGGGACGTATGGGCTGAGAATACAGTAAAGCTGACTAGTGATACTGTTTATAATGTTATTGGTGAAATACCAGCGTCGATAAAGATGAACGGGCATAATATTATAAGCAATGTTATGTTAAATGCTGATAATGCCGGGCTGAGTATTATTGGTACAGACATGGAAAATTTAACTATAAATGGCGAAGGACTTCAATTTGCTGTCGCTGCACAAAGTAGTAGCAATGCCAAGGTATTGATTTCAAATGTGAAAAAAGTTGATATTACAGGCAATGTAACAAATGACAGTTTACTTCATAGTAATATTAATGGTGCCATTATATTTGATAAAGTGGGGCTTTTTAATATTACAACAGAAAAAAGTAGTGGTTTACATGCTCAAGGAGGACTTATTTATATTGATGCTGATGCAGTTTCAATAAAGTCAAAAGATGAAAATGCTATTTGGGCACAGTTAAGTAATTGTAGTGGAGATTATCCCAGTGATGTCAAAATTAAATCTTCTGGTGATATAACATTGCAGTCGACATCTTCTACGGCAGTAGGCGCTGCTAATATGGATAGTAATGTTACTGATAACAAAGTGACAGTGGATTTGCAGGGGAAAAATATTTATTTGATTTCTGAAAAATCTACAGGATTACTGTCTAACGATTTTCAAACAGGAAAAACAAGCATTATTCTCAACGCTGACGATGTAGTTAATATTAAAGCTGGAAAAAATGGAATTTATGCTGCTAATGGCAGAGATAAAGGCGATGCTTTTGTCAGCGTTGATGCAGGCAAAGAAATTAATATTACAGGGGTCCAAAATGCTATCTCTGCTGGTTCTAACGCTTTGGTGAAGATAAACGATAAGGGGACGGCGAAAGTCAGCCTTACTGGTAATGTCGTTGCTGAAAATAGCGGGCAGATAATTGTCAAAAATGCTGATAAGATTGGTGCTTTAAAAGTTGACGGCGGTATATATAATGGCAACAATATTAGTATAAAGTATTCTGCGCCTACTCTTGACGACCGTACGGCCGTTTATGTTGCCAATAACGGTTCGGCAGTATTCGATGGTGATAAAACGGAAATAATTATCAATTCACAGTCTGAAAATGATCCACGTGGTGTTTGGGTTACCAGTGGTGGTAAAGTAGAATTCAACGCTAAAGAAACTCTAATAGATGTTACTGGTGTAGGCGGTTCTTCAAAATGGGGATTTGGGTTATTGCTTAATGGTACTGTAGGAGGATCAGCTGTTTTCAATGGGCAAAATGTCGCGATTAAAAACTATCAGGATCACTATACATCTCAAACGGTAACGGCTAAAGCTGGTTCGGAGATTACTTTTAATAATACTGGCAATGTGCTTATTAGTGCTAAAAGTCCTTTCGGCGTAACTGCTGTTGATAATCAGGGTAATATTACTTTTAATAATAGCGGTAATGTTGATATTGTTGGCACAATAGTTCCTGGTAATAAGTCTGCTCAGACTAATGTAGTGGGTATTCAGTCGGGGAGCAGCGGGGCAGAGACAGTAGTTACTGATAAAGTAAAGGATTTTAATATTACTTTGTCGGGAGCTGGTGTGGATAATGATGGTACAAGTTATTCTACCGGAACTTATGGCATCATTCTTGATAAAGATGTTAAGGCTCTGATCAATTCTGCAACCCTTAATATAAAAATGAATATTGCTGATAATGTTGAAGATATATCGCCTGGAGATCATACGACTGAGGAAGCCTATGGTATAGATCCGGATGGTGGGTATATTACAGTAGGTACAGGTACTGTTACTAACATTACTATACAGGAAGGGTTAGGCACTGCGTATGCAGTAAATGCGGCTTCAGCTACTTCTGTTGTAGAGTTATTAGGTGATACGACTATCGTTGCTGCTGGTAAAACTGCTTCTTACGCACTGAATGCCGAAGCTGATGGACAAATCACCGTTGGCAGTACCGGTAAAACCGTTCACTTGACGGGGGACATTGTTGCTAAAAATGATGGTGTGATTAATATTGCTGGTAAAACTAATACAATTAACGGTATAGTCAAAGCGGTTGACGGTGGCACTGTTAATCTGAGTGGCGCTAGTGACGCTGTTTATAATAATATCAACATCAACAGCTTCGTTACCCAAGGGACTGGCAGTAATGGTAGCGTCAAATTGAATGGTGGTACGATGGATTTCGGTACGCTAAATAATCAAAATTTAGCCAGTAATTCTTTTGTGGTGAATGGTGGCTCCTTAAAAGCGGCATCCAAAGACATTTTTACCAGTGGCTTAACAGCGGCAGGTACTGCTATTGATAGTGGTGATGTATTGTCTGTAGTGAATAATGCCGTTAAATTTGAAAGTGGTAAACTGATCCTGAGCGATGAGAAATATAATTTGGCTTGGTTAAAGACAGCTAAAGCGGCACTCAATAACGCTGATAGCGGCACAATGGGACTAGTTGTTACCGGGACTTTAGTCACTACTGACGGAAAAATTCAAACAGAAGCAAGTGCCAGTGATTTGGCTGATACCGGTGCGGTACATGCAGGTGTGACAGGTAAAGTAGATACTAATGATGTAACAATCGGCAGTAGCGGTCTTGAAAATCTGGGCGTCAAAGATTTGGCTCTTGGCGGTTCAGCTGCAGATGCAAGCAAAGTAACTGTAGGTGATGGTAAAGAATTGACTTTGGTTGGCAGCGGCAGCGAAAATGATGCCTTGGTAAAAACATCTGGTGGTACGGCGAAAACTAATGTTGCCGTTGCAGTTGGCGACGGCACTAATGCAGGTACTTTAAATCTTGGAGTCGCGGGAACGGCCAGCGGCGGCAATCTTAATGCGGCAGTTGCCATTGCCAATGATGACAGTAAAGTAAATGTCGATGCCGGAACTTTTAAGGTTAATGAAATCAGTGCTGATAAAGGCACGATCAATGTAAACGAAGGTGCTGCACTCAAAACCGATAGTTTGACTGTTGGCTCATCAGGAAGTACGGTTAAGCTAAGCGGTACAGGCGCTTTAGAAGCCCAGAGTATGACTGTTAGTACAGGAACGATAGAAGTTACAGGTACGGCTAAAGCAGGGAATCTTACGGTAAATGACAGCAATGCAATAATTAGTGTCGGTACTGGTAACAGCGCGGGCAGTTTAGTTGCCGGTAATGCTGATCTCAACGGCGCGGCTGTAGTTTTAGACCCTGTATGGCAGGGTAATGATACGATTGGGAATGCTTCTAAGGCGGCATTAGCTTTTACAAATAATAATGTCAATGGATTGATGACAGTAGGGCGCAATTCGGTTTTGAGCCTGGGAACGGACGATACAGGTAAAGCCGAGCAGGCTTTTGCAGAATCTGAATTGACCTGGGGGAAAACTGGTGTGAGTGCGGCGTTATACATTGACCAGGCCCAGAAACTGCAAGTTCAGGGCGGCATATTGCTTGACGGCACTAAGACCGCCGCATCAGCGGAAGCTAATAAAGCAAGTTTTGCCGACGGCTCGCTGCTGATCGTTAACGGTTCTGGTATAGGAACAAGTGGAACTGCGGCGTTGACAGGTGGATCAGGTTCCACGCTTACAGTCAATCAGGGAGCCAAGCTGTACCTGACCAGTACTAATGCCGGAACTTATACGATCACCAAAGGTTTTGCCAATACTACGATTGATGGCTGGTCCTGGTCAGCAGATGCTGCAGCTGTTGATGTCAGTGTAAATAAGCTTTCTGAAATCGAGAAAATCGAGAAAAATACTGTTGACGGTGATTTTACAGTAACTGTCAGACAGACGGACGTCCAAAAGAAATATGATGGCATCGCATTGCCGAACATTTTGCAGGCTATGGATCAAAGCAGGACAGAATATGCCGGGATCAAATATCTAACTGATTTGGCTAATGACAATAAGCTTGATAAAGAGGGTTTTATCGCTGCAGTCAACTCCTTCGCCCAGGGAGCGGAAAACAGCGGCGCTACCCGCACGGGTGCTTTAGCAGCCCTGGATCTGGGGACGGCGGCGCAGGAACATCTGTCCCTGGCCAAGGCGGCTGCAGAACAGAGCGGCGGCTTCGGCAAAGCTGCTGTTGATACTGCTGACAACGGCGGCATCTGGGCACAATATATCCACAACAAGGATAAAGTCGATAACATGGGCGGCGTCAGCTATGACGGACAATACAACGGTGTTATCATAGGCGGCGACTTTGCAGACCGTGGCAAATACAGCAGCGGCATAGCTTTCAGTTACGGCAGCGGTGACAGCACCGGCAGCGCCTCTAAAAATGAATTTGACTTCTGGGGCCTCAGCTACTATGGCGGTATCCAAAACGGCGATACCAATCTGATTTTCGATGTCGGTTACAGCAAAACCAGCAGTGACGTCAAAGGCGTAATCAAGGCCGAACCTGACACGCAGGTCATCAGTATGGGAGTCAAAGGTGAAAAACTTATCAGCAATGGGCATGGAACGAGCTATGTACCGTATGCGGGCCTGCGTTATATGAATATTGATACGGACAGCTATAACGGCAGTATCGACGGGAAGAGGGCCGCTCATTACAGTACCGATAAAGCTGATTTGTGGTTGTTGCCGGTAGGCATCAGCATCAGCCATGAAAGCGTTACTGCCGGAGGCTGGAAAGTGCGTCCGACAGCCGATATCGCTTATGTTTGGACTTTAGGTGATAAAAATACTGCGATGGATATTACCGTTCCGGGTGTAAATGCGACCGACAGACTTGGCTATGATATCATGGACAGCGGTTTCTTTGTCGGCAAACTGGGCCTGGAGGCTGAAAAAGGTGATTGGACTTATGGCTTAGGCTATGCCTGCCAGAAAGGCAGTCATGCTCAAAACAGCAAATTTATGCTCAATGTAACTTACAGCTTCTAAAAAACAACTTTTTCAAAATCTCTTTTTCCTGTTCACCCTTTTGTGTCCCTGTGTGGAAAGCCTGCCTTTTATCGGCAGGCTTTCTGCTTTTGCTGCGGGCGTTTATTTGTAGATGCCGGGTCATATTTTATATTCGCATGATTTATGGTAAAATAAAGATACAATCAAATGGCTTGAGCGTACGGTTTCTTGCATGCTGAGAACCGTTTTTTTTATTTGGAGCTTGCCTGTTATGTTTTGAAAGAAGGAAAAGTAAATTGGGATCAGTCCATAATCAGCATTTTAAGCCGCGGCTGGCGATGTTTGCCGTGGGGATATTTTTAATGACTTTTGGTATCGCTCTGTCCTGTAAGGCCGACTTGGGCACATCGCCTATTTCCAGTGTACCGTGGGTTATGAGTATGTTTTTACCTTTTAGTTTGGGTGATATTACGATCATGATGAACATTGTTATGATCCTGGCGCAGCCGCTCATTCTTAGGGCGCTTTATGTAAGGGAGCTGGTGGGCCAGCTGCTGACGACGCTGGCTTTTGGCTGCAGCATTGATTTTTCAATGGGTCTGTTGGACTGGTTTATACCGGGCAGTGCGCTGGAGCAATGGCTTGCTTGCCTTTTAAGCATTGTTGTCTTGGCTTTGGGTGTTTTTCTGGAGGTGCGCGCTAAAATCTTTTTAGTTGCGGGCGAAGGTGTGGTCAGTGTACTGGCTTTTGTTACTCAAAAAAAGTTCAGCCTGATCAAAAATTGTTTTGATATATCGCTGGTCACTTTAGCGATTATTATTTCCTGGGTGGAATTCGGTACATTACAAGGAGTTGGAGCCGGTACAGTAGTGGCCGCAGTTTTAGTAGGGCGGTTTGTACATTTGTATGAAAGCAGGCTGAGTTTTTTCGATCGCTGGAAAGTAGAAGCTTAAGTGGCTGCAGCTTGATTTTCCTGTAAAATATTTTAAATTTTTTGGTTTCAAAATATTTGTCTTATCTGTAAAAAATATTTTAAGTGCTTGCCAAAAAAGCAGGAACGTAGTACAATGTGGTTAGCGAAAGCTAACCTGAGTGAATTTAAATTTATGGTACAATAAAGCGTCTGCGGCAGAAGCCGTAATGGCGCAGCGTGAACGAAAGCAGGTGTAAAAATGGCTGATTATATTATTGGCGGTATTTTAGTGGCTCTGGCAATTTTGGCACTGCGTAGCGTCTTCAAAAAAACATCTTCCGGCGGTTGTGCCGGCTGCAGCGGCTGTAATGGCTGCGGACCCAGCTGTCACGGACAGGATCAGGAAACTGCCTCCAAATAAGCGGTGGAATGGCAGACGCCTGCGGCGTCGAAGCCTTGCAGATTATTGACAAATCATTTTAAAAAGCATATAATTTGACCATAAGGTCATTGGATTTTGTATCAGCCGCAGGCGCACGCAGACGTACGTGTCCTGCGTTTTTTTGTGAAGGTGGGTTTAGTTTTATGTATCATATCGACCGGGGCGCGTGGGCCGAGATCAATCTTGATGCCGTGGCGCATAATGTGCAGATCGCCAAAAGCAATCTTGATCCCCATACTAAGCTGTGTGCCGTTGTCAAGGCTGATGCTTACGGACATGGCGCGGTAGCGGTAGCCCGCGAAGCCGAAAAGAACGGCGCTGATTTTCTGGCCGTAGCGCTGCTGCAGGAAGGTCTTGAGCTGCGTGAAGCAGGTATCAGGCTGCCTATTTTAGTGCTGGGTTCGCTGCAGCCGGGAGCTGCCAATGTTGTAGTGCAGTTTGATATCAGTCACGCCGTTTTTGACGAAGAACGTTTATATGCCCTTAACGAAGCGGCTGTTAAATTGAATAAAAAAGCCAGGATCCATATCGCTATTGATACCGGTATGCATCGGATCGGCGTACATGTTCGCGATGCGGGTGAATTTGCGGCTAAGGCCGCGGCGCTGCCTGGCATTGAGATCGAAGGAGTGTTCTCGCATTTTGCAACGGCAGATGCTGATGACAAAGCCTATGCCGCGCATCAGTTTGAACGCTTCCAGGAAGCGCTGAAGCTGATCAGGGAGAAGGGTATCAGGGTACCGCTGGCACATATCGCCAACAGTGCCGCTTTGACAGAACTGCGTGAATATCAGATGGATATGGTGCGTCAGGGTATTACTTTGTATGGTTTGCATCCTGCGCATATGAGCGATTGTTATAAAGATTTTGAGCCTGTCATGACGGTCAAATCGACGGTAAGTTTTGTCAAAAGCCTGCCTGCCGGTGCGACTATCGGTTATGGGCGTACTTATACATTGAGCCGTCCCAGTGTTATTGCCACGGTGCCGGTCGGTTATGCCGACGGCGTCAACAGACGTCTTTCCAACGTGGGCTATATGCTGGTTGGCGGCGGCAGGGCTCCTATCGTGGGCCGCGTGTGTATGGATCAGGTGATGCTTGATGTTACCGACTTGCCTCCGGTCAAAGTGGGCGACGAAGTCACCGTTTTCGGCGGCAAAGATTTGCCGATGGAACTGGTTGCACAGTGGGCAGGTACTATCTGCTACGAGCTGGTCTGCAGCGTCAGTCCGCGGATGCCGCGCCGTTATGTGCGCAACGAAAAGTGAGTCTGCTTTAAAAACGCTTTCCCTTATTTATGGCTGCTTTTGGCTTCGGCCGAGCAGCCACTTTTTTATTTGCAAAGGCTGCAAAAGCAGGAGGGCGTTATTTTTATTTAGGCCGCTGCGGCGGCAATATGCTACAATAATAATATAAGAATCAGTAAGGAGTGTGACTTGACTATGAACGAACAGGAATGGCAGGCGTGTGTGAACCATGTGGCTGGCGGTGAATATCCGGTCCCCCGCGGTATGATCAGCAACTATAACGACTGGCGCTGCCGCTCGACGGTGGGGCGCGCTTTATATTGGATGGATGAGGTAGAAGCCGCGATGCATGTCCTGGCAACGATACTTGATGTGGAGCCTGATATGGAGGATGCACCGGAAATGGGCCTCAGCGAAGCTGAACATAAAGTGCTGTGCCTGCGGGATATAGCTGAAATCGTTTGGAAGTTGGCCCGTAATGAGGATGCTGCTTTGAATTATCTGGATCAGGCCTATACATTGAGCCGGGCCTATAAACATCCCTTCCGCAGCGCTTCCCGCGGCGATATGTTTTATCGCCGGCTGGCGATCCTGCGTGAGGTAGGCAAAGAAGAGCAGGCTGTACAGGAAGCGGAAAAGATGCTGGAGCTGGAAGCTGAAAACGACGGTATCAATCCTTACCGTTATTTTGCCTATAAATTTTTAGCTGAGCATGAACATAATAATGGTGATGACGAAAAAGCGGCACAGCTGTTTGCGGAGGCTTTCAGGTATTATCCGGTCAGTGAAGCCGGTGAGCGTGATCTGGCCAAAGCGGCAGCGGCTGAAACAGCTGCCGACCGTTATAAGGCTTATGTATTTTGCAGCACGATTCAATACAAGCCCTGGGAAGAATTACCGCCTGCCATCATCAGGCGCGATCTGTGACGGAGGTTGCAGTATGAAAAAAGTAGTGTTATTAAGCGGCGGTATCGACAGCACTACCTGTCTGGCGCAGGCTGTGCAGGTCTGCGGTGCGGAAAATGTCACGGCGCTGTGTGTTTTTTACGGGCAGAAGCACAGCAGGGAAATGGCAGCAGCCCGTAAGGTTGCGGCTTATTATGGTGTACGTTTACTGGAGCAGGATATTGCCGGCATCATGTCCTATAGTAATTGCTCACTGCTGGCTGCCAGCAGTGAAGCCATCGAACATAAAAGCTACGCGCAGCAGCTGGCTGAGCATGGCGAAGGTACGGTAGCGACTTATGTACCGTTTCGCAATGGCCTTTTGATCAGCGCTGCTGCCGCTATTGCCATTTCATTGGGAGCTGATGCGATCTGTTATGGCGCTCATGCTGACGATGCGGCTGGACGGGCTTATCCGGATTGTACGCCGGAGTTTTATGCGGCTATGGATACTGCCATTTATGAAGGCAGCGGTAAATTGTGTCATCTGGAAGCACCGCTGCTGAATAAAAATAAAGCGCAGATAGTGGAGCTGGGACTGAATTTGGGTGCTCCTTATCAATATACCTGGTCGTGCTATGAAGGCGGCGACAGGCCGTGCGGCGAATGCGGCACCTGCATCGACAGGGCCAATGCCTTTAAGGCCAACGGCGTGGACGACCCTGCTTTATAAGTAAAAACACACCCTTTTTAAAGGGTGTGTTTTTATTTTACAGTACTTTTTCATAACAGTAAAACTGGTGCTCCATTTGCTGGGGTTAGATAGCGATACTTTTTACATCTACCATGTTACGGCGGTCATGGTTGACAACTTGCGTCGGCTCCTGCTCGGTATCAACCTGTCCGA
>OLIX01003037.1_pt1 | contig 11421 bp, 8 predicted proteins | sample 1601331 | NCBI WGS metagenome assembly OLIX01 (sample SAMEA2452120, study PRJEB22498) | human gut metagenome | biome: human feces; feature: human gut; material: feces | place: Australia | collected 2012 | reverse complement strand
TGATTCGGAGGAAGTTAAAAAGTTTGGTGGTGGTGCAGGCTGCGATATGCCAGATAAAATTTGTCCTGTATGTGGTGAAAAGCTTGCAAAGGATGGCTATGATATCCCATTCGAGACATTCCTAGGCTTTTACGGTGATAAGGAGCCTGATATCGACTTAAACTTCTCTGGTGAATACCAGAGTAAGGCTCATGCCTATACAGAGGTTATTTTTGGCGCTGGACAAACCTTTAGAGCCGGCACTGTAGGTACACTGGCAGAAAAAACAGCATTTGGCTATGTGAAGAATTATTATGAAGAACATAACCAACATAAGCGAGAGTGCGAGATTAACCGCCTTGTCACTGGCTGTACTGGTGTAAAACGAACATCAGGGCAGCATCCTGGCGGAATAATTGTACTTCCAATCGGTGAAGATATTAACTCCTTCACACCAGTACAGCATCCGGCAAATGATATGACGACAAGCACAGTAACAACACACTTTGATTACCATTCAATCGATCATAACTTGTTAAAGCTTGACATACTTGGCCATGATGATCCTACCATGATCCGTATGCTTGAAGACTTAACAGGAATTGATGCAAGAGAAATTCCGCTTGACAGTCCAGAGGTAATGTCATTATTTAAGGACACCTCTGCGCTTGGAATAAAGCCAGAGGATATAGGTGGCTGTAAGCTTGGTGCACTTGGTCTTCCGGAGTTTGGCACTGATTTTGCTATGGGCATGTTAATTGAAACACAGCCGCAGCATTTCTCAGATTTAGTTCGTATTGCAGGTTTGTCACATGGTACAGATGTATGGCTTGGAAATGCCCAGACACTTCTGCAGGAGAAAAAGGCGACCATTTCAACTGCTATATGTACGCGAGATGATATCATGGTTTACTTAATCAGCAAGGGCATTGAAAAAGGTCTTTCGTTTAAGATCATGGAGGCAGTTCGAAAAGGAAAGGGTCTTCAGCCAGAATGGGAGCAGACTATGGTTGAGCATGATGTGCCAGACTGGTATATATGGTCTTGTAAAAAGATTAAATACATGTTCCCTAAGGCACATGCCGCAGCTTATGTTATGATGATGTGGCGAATTGCATACTGCAAAATCTTTTATCCGCTGGCATTTTATGCTGCCTACTTTAGTATACGTGCCGCTGCCTTTTCATATGAATTGATGTGTCAGGGCAAAGAAGCACTAGAACGTCATATGGCTGATTATGAAAGCCGAATGGACACGCTTTCACCAAAGGAGAAGGATTCCTATCACGATATGCGTATTGTTCAGGAAATGTATGTAAGAGGCTTTGAATTTACACCAATTGACTTGTTTAAGGTACAGGCAACAAGATTTCAGATTGTTGATGGAAAGCTAATGCCATCACTAAGCTCTATAGAGGGTCTTGGAAATAAGGCAGCAGAATCCATTGTAGAAGCAGCACTCGGAGGGGCGTTCCTTTCAAGACAAGATTTTCGAGAGCGCGCCAAAGTGGGACAAACAGTTAGTGATAAGCTTTTGGAGCTTGGAATTTTAAGCGATATTCCAGAGTCCAATCAGCTGTCGCTCTTTGACTTTTAACAAATATTAGAATAGAGGAAAACAAATGAAAATAGGATTTGATAATGAAAAGTATCTCAAAATTCAGTCAGAACATATCAAGGAGAGAATTAACCAATTCGGCGATAAGCTGTATCTGGAATTTGGCGGAAAGTTGTTTGATGACTATCACGCCTCAAGAGTTCTTCCGGGATTTGCACCAGACAGTAAGCTTCAGATGTTAATGCAGCTGTCTGATATGGCTGAGATCGTTATTGTAATTTCAGCGACAGATATTGAAAAAAACAAAAAGCGTGGTGATCTTGGAATTACTTACGATGTTGATGTACTTCGCCTTATATCAGAATATGAAAAAAAGGGGCTGTATGTTGGAAGTGTTGTAATAACACAGTTCGCAGGCCAGTCAGGTGCTGTTCAGTTCAGAAGCGTCTTGAAAAGAAGGGTATTGATGTATACCGTCATTACCTTATTGATGGCTATCCATCAAATGTTTCTCTTATTGTAAGCCCTGATGGTTTTGGTAAAAACGAATATGTCCGCACAACAAGACCGCTAGTTGTTGTCACTGCACCAGGACCGGGAAGCGGTAAGATGGCAACATGTCTTTCTCAGCTTTACCACGAAAATTTACGCGGAGTACGTGCCGGCTATGCTAAGTTTGAGACATTCCCGATCTGGAATATTCCTCTAAAGCACCCTGTAAATCTGGCTTATGAAGCTGCTACAGCCGATCTGAATGATGTTAACATGATCGACCCATTCCATTTAGAGGCATATGGTGTTACAACTGTAAATTATAACCGTGATATTGAGATTTTCCCTGTTTTAAATGCTATCTTCGAGCGCATTTATGGAGAAAATCACTATTACAAGTCTCCAACTGATATGGGTGTCAACATGGCGGGAAATTGTATTATCGACGATGAGGTATGCTGTGAAGCATCCAGAATGGAAATTATTCGCCGTTATTACACAGCCATGAATAAGATTGCAAAAGAGGATGGTGGCGAGAATGAGCTGTACAAGATTGAGCTTTTGATGAAGCAGGCAAAAATCACACCAGCTGACCGCAAGGTAACAGTAGCTGCCATGGACCGCGCAAACAAGCTTGGTGTTCCTACTGCTGCAATGGAGCTTCCAGATGGAACAATCGTTACCTCTAAGACAAGTGATCTTCTTGGTGCCTCTGCCGCACTTCTTTTAAATGCTTTAAAGCAGTTAGCACAGATTGATCACGACAGAAATCTGATCTCTCCAGAAGTTATTGAACCAATTCAGAAATTAAAGACAGGCTATCTTGGTGCAAAGAATCCACGTCTTCACACCGATGAAGTATTAGTTGCACTTTCTGTAACTGCTGCATCAGACCCGATTGCAAAACTTGCAATGGAGCAGATGCCAAAGCTGTCTGGATGCCAGATGCATACTTCTGTTATGCTTTCCGATGTAGACAGTAAGACACTTAAGCGCCTTGGTGTTGATCTGACATGCGAGCCTGTCCGCGAATCTGCAGCAAAAGGAGAGTTCTGATTTGTTAACAATCAGCTGATAAAAAACAGCAGGGAGGAAAAAATGGAACGCATTGAAATTGTTGAAAATGGCTTGTTTCTTGTATTTGAAATTGCTGATGATAAATGTTTTAAATTTCTTCATTTTGGGAAAAAGCCATTTAATGAAAAAGATATTATTGCGCGATCTACATCATATGGTTTTAGATTTGTTGAAATTAATCTGGCTGGTTATGATCGTCCCTATGAGCGCCATGGAAACAAATATATTGTAACGGCACCTGGCTGGCATATGCGTTATGAATCTATGGAAGACGGCCGTAATCAAAACGGCCGTATCGTGATGTTTGTTCTGCGTGATGAAATAACAGATGTAATAGTAAAAAGCTACATGCAGTTTTATGACGGACTTTCCATTATTCGATTCTGGAACATAGTTGAAAACACAGGCAGCCAGACGCAGGTGTTAGACTATATTTCATCTTTTAATTATGAGGGAATTGACAAGGAAGGATCACTTCCTGCTGATAAAAAGCTGCAAATTCGCATACCGCACAACGGATGGCAAAAAGAAGTCAATTGGAAAACGTATGATCTTTGTGACTTTGGTATGGAACGTATTCAGCCAGCGTGTGATCAGCGCTCCTCAAACCTTCTTACAGTAAGCAATACTGGAAACTGGTCAGCTAAAGAACACCTTCCAATGGGATATCTTGAGAACACGCAGACACATACGGGTATGCTCTGGCAGATTGAAAATAATGGTTCCTGGCACTGGGAGATTGGAGATCAGAATGGTCATCTTTATTTGGCAGCATCTGGTCCGAATGAAATTTATTCTCACTGGTTTAAAAATCTAAAACCAGGAGATACTTTTACAAGCGTGCCTGTTGCTGTAAGCCTAACTGATCAAGGCTTTGATGATGCAGTTGGAACAATGACAAAATATCGCCGTATTATCCGCCGTCCAAATGCAGATAATGAATCTCTTAAAATTATCTTTAATGACTATATGAATTGTTTGTGGGGGCATCCGACGGCAGCAGAAGAGTTTCCACTAATAGATGCGGCAGCAGAGGCCGGATGCGAGTATTTTTGTATTGATGCCGGCTGGTATGCAGATGGTGATTGGTGGGATGCGGTTGGTGACTGGAGAGAGAGCAAAAAACGCTTTCCGAACGGTGTACGTGAAATTACCGATTATATTCGCAGTAAGGGAATGATTCCAGGCGTATGGCTTGAGCTTGAAGTTATGGGTATTAATTGTCATATGGCACAGGAGGTTCCTGATGACTGGTTTTTCATGCGTCATGGAAAACGTGTATATGATAGAAGTCGATATCAGCTTGACTACAGAAATCCAGAAGTTCGTGCCTATGCAGATAGTGTGATAGATCGCCTGATTAAAGAGTATGGCGTTGGCTATATTAAAATGGACTATAACATTGAGCCGGGAATTGGTACCGACTTACATGCCGATAGTGCTGGAGACGGTATGTTATCACACGAGAGAGCTTATCTAAAATGGCTGGAAGCAGTATTTAAACGCTATCCGGATCTTGTAATTGAAAACTGTTCATCAGGTGGTCTTCGTATGGATTACGCTATGCTATCACGATACAGCATTCAGTCTACAAGTGATCAGGATGACTATCGTTATTATTGTACTATTGCAGCAAATTCGCCATCTGCATTGACACCAGAGCAAAGTGCGATTTGGTCATATCCACTTCGTGAAGGAGATCAGGAAGAGGTTGTCTTTAATATGGTTAACGCCATGCTGCTTCGCATTCATCAAAGTGGTCATTTAGCTGAACTTACTCAAGAACGCCGTGATCTGGTAAAGGAGGCACTAGATATTTACAAAACTATTCGAAAAGATATCAAAAATAGTGTTCCGATCTGGCCAATTGGATTATCGCAGTTTCATGATGAATGGACCTGTCTTGGTCTGCAATCAGAAAACAAAATTTATCTGGCTGTGTGGAGAAGAAATGGCAATAAACCTGTCATTGAAATTCCATTCGAACAGTTAAATAATAAAGAAGTGTCTGTCAGCTGTCTTTATCCATCATATTCAGAGGTTTTGTTTTCATGGAGCAAAGAAAGCAATGTATTGACCGTTACGATGGAAAAAGAATTTATGGCAAGACTGTTTTGTATTGAAATAAAATAAATAATCGTAAATAAGGCAATTGCCAAAAGGAGCTGTTATGGGAAAATTAGATCAGTATTGTTTTGATGGAACAAATGCACTTTCACTGAAAAAACTGCCGACAGACAGCAAAAAAGATCAAGTTGACAAGGAAAAAATTCTTGCCAAAACAGAAAAAAATCAGGAAAAAATTTTTGCACTTCAGGATAAGCTTTACGCAGATGCAAAAGAAGGACTAATTATTATCCTGCAGGCTAGAGATGCTGCAGGAAAGGACAGTACTATTCGTCATGTCATGGGCGGTATAAATCCGCAGGGTGTACAGGTTTTCAGCTACAAGCAGCCTTCTAAGGATGAGCTTGCGCATGATTATATGTGGCGCTGCGTTACAAATCTTCCTAAGCGTGGAATGATAGCTATTTTTAATCGCTCTTACTACGAAGATGTATTAGTCGTAAAGGTTCATGAGCTTTACAAAGGCTACCATATGGCAGAACGTTGTTTAAATCCAGATACAATCATTGAGAATCGTTATCGCCAGATTCGCCATTTTGAGGAATATCTGTATGACAACAGCTACCGCGTCGTAAAGATTCTGCTTAATGTTTCTAAAGAAAAGCAAAAACAGCGTTTCCTTGAACGTATTGATCTTCCAGAGAAAAACTGGAAATTTTCCCAAAGCGATATGGCAGAGCGTGCTCTGTGGGATCAATACGATGATGCTTATGAGCGTGCTGTAAATGCAACTGCCACAAAGGAGAATCCATGGTATGTTATTCCGGCAGATCAGAAATGGTACAGCAGATATCTTGTATCAGAAATTATTCTTGATGTGCTGCAAAAAATTGATCCACAGTATCCAACTCTCTCACAAGAAGAAGCAGAAAAGCTTCCGCAGTATAAGGAGATGCTTCAAAATGAGAATATGAAGCATTTATGAAATCTAGATCTAGTATAAAAAGCCCGGCAGGAAGAGTAATCTTTCTGCCAGGCTTTTTTTAATATATTTTGATCTTTTTGATACCAGCTTGCATCGGTTTTCTGAATTTTTGACCCTGGTATTATTCAAATTGTTCTTTGTGCTTCTTTAACAATGTCTGAATCTTTTCTGTTGGAGATAAGCTGTTTCCAATCGGAACGTCATGAGTAAGTGTATTGATGATAGCAGCAGTAAACTTACTCATGTCAGCTTCAATGTACCAGCTTCTCTTAAGCAGCTCTGGAGAACGATAATTCAAGTTAGTTGTGATAACATAATCAAAGTAACCCTGAGAATTGAAATCATCAAACTTCTCTAATCCGTCTGTGAAAAGACCAAATGTACAACATACAACAACATTCTTTGCACCGCGGTCTTTCAGTTCCTTTGCTGTATCAAGCATACTCTCTCCGGAAGAGATCATATCGTCAATGATGATAACAGTTTTGCCCTTGATGTTTGCACCCAAAAATTCATGTGCAACAATCGGATTCTTTCCATTTACAACAGTAGAATAGTCTCTTCTCTTATAGAACATACCCATGTCAATGCCAAGGTTATTAGCAAAGTAAACAGCACGTCCCATTGCACCTTCATCAGGGCTGATTGCCATTAAATGATCCTTGTCGATTATCATATTTGGCTCTTTCTTTAACAGCGCCTTGATAAACTGGTACGGAGGTGTAAAATTGTCAAATCCGTGAAGCGGAATTGCATTCTGAACACGTGGGTCATGAGCATCAAAAGTGATGATGTTGCTTACACCCATGTCGATAAGCTCCTCTAATGCCAGTGCACAGTCAAGAGATTCTCTTCTGGTACGCTTATGCTGACGGCCCTCATACAAAAACGGCATAACGACATTGACACGGCGTGCACCGCGGCAGGAGCCGATAAGACGCTTCAGATCCTGATAATGATTATCAGGAGACATGTGATTTACTTCACCGCACAGCTGATAAGTTAAGCTATAATTTGTTACATCGACCATTGCAAAAATATCAGAGCCGCGAACAGACTCTTTTAATACACACTTTGCTTCACCAGAGCCAAAACGTGGACAGGAAAAATCAAGCAGATAGGACTTACTGTCATAGCCACGGAAATCCAGCATCGACTGACGCTGAGCAAGTGCCTCTGCATCATGCTGACGGAAGGAAACGATATAGTCATCGACCTTCTTTGCAAAATCCTTGCAGCTGTCAAGTGCAGCAATCTTCAAAGGACCAATAGGAATACTGTTTTCAAATGAATAATCAATATTTGCCATTTATAGGACCGCCTTTTTATGTTAGTCTTGCAGTCAGAAATTGCCTCTTGCTTCATATACAATTTTCGACATACACAATCTATTATAACCGCAAAGAAAAGCATAAGTCAATAGAAAAAGTCGACAGAAAAAAATAGTTGCATTTTTGTTTTCTTTGTGATACACTGATTTAAGTGTTATTCTCGTGTGATAACCAATTATTTTAATAAGGAATGGGGTTTGGCATGTCAGCATTAAAGATTATCGTTACTGTTATTTATTGCATTGTTGCGATTGCATTTACAGCTTCTGTACTGATGCAGGAGGGAAAATCCGCAGGTCTGGGCGCAATTGGCGGTATGGCTGAGAGCTACTGGGGCAAGAATAAAGGTCGTTCCATGGAGGGAAAGTTAGAAAGATTCACTCTGATTGGAGCAATCATTTTCTTTGTTGGAGCAATTCTTCTGAACATGAACTTTTAAGTTACTTTATCAACAAAAGAAGCGGCTGTCGCAGATTGCGGCGGCCGTTTTGTGCCTTTTTATAAGATCAGCACCCCTTACACGACTAAAGCACTAACATATAAGAATATATAAGAAAGAAGTTTAATTTAAGTGAAGCTATATAAAGAAAAAAAGAAAAAATATTATCGAAAAAAACAGCAGTATAGCGAATCTAGTGAAGTGTTCGATACATCTGCTGATGAAGATTCTCTTAATGCAGAGCAGGATCATGACGATTCAAATCATGAAGGCAATAAAAAGAAGCTGCTGTTAGAGTTAATGTATGATAAAAATTACCGCCCGATGAAATTTAGGGAATTGTGTGTGCTGTTAGATGTCTCAAAAGCACGTCGTTATGAGCTTGAGACTGCTTTGAATCAGCTTGTTGATGAGGGAAAAATTGGTATTTCTGCTCATGGAAAATATGGTAAACCAGAGTTATTTACGCTTAAGGGTTCCTTTAGCTCCACATCAAGAGGCTTTGGCTTTGTTACAGTAGAAGAAAAAGACAATGATATTTTTATTGCCCCTGATAACACCCTAGGCGCCCTTCCTGGCGATGTTGTCTTAGTATCTGTAATTTCCCATGCCAATGGAAGCAGACGCGAAGAGGGACGTATTGTACGCATTTTAGAACACACGCTTACAAGTGTTGTCGGTACTTTTCAGAAGAACAAAAATTTTGGCTTTGTCCTTCCTGATAATCAGCGCATTCTTCGTGATTTCTTTGTTGAGAAGGGAAAGGATATGGATGCACAAAATGGAGACAAGGTTGTTGCTACAATCCTTGACTATGGAAATGAGCATAAAAACCCACAGGTTGAAGTCACTGAAATTCTTGGTGCAAAGAATGAACCTGGTACTGATGTGTTAAGTATTGTGCGAAGCTATGGTATTCCAGAGGAATTTCCACAAGAGGTGCTAGACAGTCTTGATTCCATACCAGAAGAGGTTACAGAAGCAGAAAAAATTGGCAGACGCGACATGCGTGATTTCCATACAGTTACAATTGACGGTGAGGATGCAAGAGACTTAGATGATGCCATATCATTGACTTTTGAAAATGGTATTTATCATCTTGGTGTGCATATAGCTGATGTTACTCATTACGTAAAGGAAGGCTCCTTGCTTGATGAGGAAGCAAAAAATCGAGGCACAAGCGTGTATTTGGTAGATCGTGTAATTCCGATGCTTCCAAGAAAGCTTTCAAATGGCATATGCTCTTTAAATGCCGGAACAGATCGCTTGGCTTTGTCTTGTCTTATGGACATCGATGAAGAGGGTACCATTGTCAATCATGAGATTTGTGAAACTGTAATTTGTGTTGACCGCCGCATGACATATACTATGGTAGCTGATATTCTCGATGGTGCAGAGGCACCTGAAGAATACAAAGACTTTGTTGATGATTTCAAGTTAATGAAGCAGCTTTCTGATTTGCTTCGCAAGAAACGCTCTGGACGCGGAGCCATTGACTTTGATTTTCCAGAATCAAAAATTATTCTCGATGAAAAAGGTCGTCCTATTGAGATTAAAGCGTATGAACATTCTGCTGCAACACAGCTGATTGAGGATTTTATGCTGCTGACTAATGAGACGATAGCAGAGGAGTATTACTGGCTGGAGCTTCCGTTTGTTTATCGTATTCATGAGACGCCAGATGAGGAGAAACTTAGGACATTTGCCACATTCCTCAATAATTTTGGCTATTCGCTTCATCTTACAAACCACACCATTCATCCGAAAGAGCTGCAAAAGCTGTTAAGCCGCATTGAGGGAAGTGAGGCAGAGGGGCTAATCTCACGCATTTTGCTGCGTTCAATGAAACAGGCAAAATATTCACCGGAAAATCTTGGCCATTTTGGTTTGTCAGCGAAGTATTACTGCCATTTTACTTCACCGATTCGCCGTTACCCTGATTTGCAGATACACCGCATTATCAAAGAGCAGCTGCACGGAACACTTTCAAAATCACGTCAGGAGCATTATGAGCATATCCTTCCAAGCGTCTGTGACAGCTCAAGCAAGCTTGAACGACGGGCAGACGAAGCGGAGCGTGAGACAGATAAGCTTAAAAAAGCACAATATATGCGCCGTCATATTGGAGATATCTATGAGGGTGTAATTTCTGGCGTTACCGCATACGGCTTCTATGTAGAACTTACAAATACAGTAGAAGGACTTGTACGTGCTGCCAATTTAGATGATGATTATTATATCTATGATCAGGAGCATTACCAGCTGGTTGGTGAAATGACAGGACGTACTTTCAGCATCGGACAGAGTGTATCTGTTGTCGTAGTTGATGCGGACACGCTGACTAAACAAATTGAATTTTTACTCTACTATCCAGAGGAAGATTGGTCAAAGGGGGAAACGAGACATGGCAAAAGAAAGTCGAAAACTCATCGCAAATAATAAAAAAGCATTTCACGACTATTTTATCGAGGATACCTGGGAAGCAGGAATTGCCCTGGTAGGTACTGAGGTAAAATCTCTTCGTATGGGAAAATGCAGTTTAAAGGAATCCTTTATACAAATTCACAAGGGTGAAGTCTTTATCTACAACATGCATATCAGCCCGTATGAAAAAGGCAATATCTTTAATAAAGATCCGCTTCGTCCAAGAAAGCTTCTTGTTCATCGATATGAGATTAACAAGATTGTTGGAAAAATCGACCAGAAGGGCTATACATTAGTGCCGCTTCAGATTTATTTCAAGGGAAGTCTTGTAAAGGTTGAGTTTGCTCTTGCAAAGGGTAAAAAGCTTTATGATAAGCGTGCCGATATTGCAAAGAAGGACACAAGAAGAGAGGCTGAACGAGAATTTAAGGTATCAAATCTATATTAAGCAAAAAAAAGAGATCCTTGGAAAACCAAGGATCTTTTTTAGTGGAGCTGAGGGGAATCGAACCCCTGTCCGAAAGCCCATTCATTAAAGCTTCTCCCATCACAGTTGCTCTACATTCATTCCCTCATCCGACTGCCGAACAACAGGCTGCCAGATTCAGTAGCTTCATAAATCTCTTACCACCGCAAAGCTTAGGCGGTAAGGTGCCCTGCAAAGTCGATGCCAGATTCTTAAGCAGCAGGTGACTTAAGGCTGACAGCTGCCATTAGGCAGCGTATGCTAATTCGTTGTTAGCGTTTATATTTAAATCCGACTTTTAACGTGGATCCGGACCACGGATGGCTACTCTAACTTCAAAACCCCCGTCGAAACCAGTACAACCCCGGGAATGCATTCCGGTACAAATTTGCACGGTCACTAACAGTTGCATACTATTTTTATATGATATCACAATGTCATTTATCTGTCAACTGTACTTTTTTGAAAAATCATTAGCCTTTTTTTATATGGTATGCTAAAATAAAATCCAATAAACCCCACAATTTAACAGAAAGGATAAGGTGACACTCATGCCAAACAACTCTACTAAACTTGCACTGGAAGCTTCTTTGGATGGCAGAA
>OLIX01003032.1_pt1 | contig 11437 bp, 10 predicted proteins | sample 1601331 | NCBI WGS metagenome assembly OLIX01 (sample SAMEA2452120, study PRJEB22498) | human gut metagenome | biome: human feces; feature: human gut; material: feces | place: Australia | collected 2012 | reverse complement strand
AATGGTTTAAGGCTTCAGGCTGTGAAGTAGTTTCTGAAAATACAATAAAAGTATTATATCATATGGATTCGCCGCATATTGATGCAGTGCGGTACGCATGGTTTAATGACCCATGCAAACCGCCTTTATATAATGGGGAGGGGCTTCCTGCATCACCGTTTGCAGTATTTGTTAATTAATAGCATATTTAGCGACAAAAGCAAGGCGTTCATCTGCTTTCATGCGGCTTATTCTGCTGTTGTGGAAGCAGATGTTGTCTGTAACTTCTTCGCCGAACCACTCCGGCGGAATATATTCCTGCGCATCATGGCTCTCTGTTCCAACAAAAAGGGCTCTCGGATTTTGTTTCTTCGATAATTTAATTGCATACTTATTTAATGGTCTGGTTGTTAATAAATTTCCACTGGATATTGCTACAATCCTTCCCATAATCATCCCCCTCTCACTTCTTACCTTCGTGTGTACCCTGTCACCTTAACACTATAATTACAGTCCAAATATTCAAGTATCTTATTGTTACTTAAATCCAAACTGCTAATGCTATTATCATAACACTCCAAATACGTCAATGCAGTATTTTTGCTTACATCCAGTGTACTTAGGTTATTGCCATCGCACTTCAAGCGTTGCAAACCTGTATCGCCAGCAATATCCAAACTTGATAACTTGTTTTTGTCACATTGCAAAACTGTCAATTTGGGATTTACGCCCATAACTAAGGTGTTCATATTATTTGATGAACACGCCAATGATTCCAAGTCCGCATTTTTGCTGGCATCCAATTCGCTAATTTTATTAAAAATACAACTTAAGGTTATTAACCCGGTATTACTACTCACATCCAAACTTTCTATTTCATTTCTATCGCAGAATAAATTCAACAACTTCGTATTTTTGCTTACATCTAAACTGTTCAGCTTATTATTTTGACAGTCTAAAGTCGTTAGATTTCTATTGTTTGTTACATTTAAATCACTTAATTTGTTATCGTAACAATACAACGTATCCAACTTTGGATTATGGCTGACATTTAAACTGCTTAATTGATTGTTATTGCATTTGAGCACCTGTAGTTCCGCATTATTGCTGATATCCAGGTACGTTAATTTACACCCCTGGCAATCTAACTCTGTCAAGGCATCATTCCCACTCACATCAATTCTATCCAGTTCACTTCCTCCACAGGTCAAAGAAGTCAATGCCGGTAATTCCTCAAAATGAAGCACGCCTGACAAATCGCAATACCACCAATTAATACGGCTCAATCTGCCTTTTTCATCCCATCCGTAGGAACTGTCATCCAAATTGGTTGAAACTTTTGCGCCACTTTCCTTTTGTTCATTAATTATCTTTTTCAAGGCTGTTACATCATCCGCATTCTTTTCCACCTTTATCGTCGGCGTTGGTGTTGGAGCCTTTGTGTCATTTGTTGGTGTTGCCGGCTTTGATGTTGCTGGTTTTGATGTTGCCTTCAAAACAGTTGTCTTCGGTGTCGCGGTAGAATTTTTTGCTGATTTTTTCTTTACCGTAATTTTGCAGATATATTTCTTACCTGCTACTTTCGCTGTGATATTTGCTTTTCCTGCTTTTTTCGCAGTTACAACTCCCTTTTTATTGACTGTTGCAACTTTTTTCTTGTTACTGCTCCATGTGACTTTTTTACCTTTTGGCGCATTCTTTACTTTTATGGTTACTTTTTTTCCAACTACTAACGTTACTGACTTTTTGCTAATTTTTATCTTCTTTTTTGCCGCCTGTACGTTACTTGCCGGACTGATAAGCATTGTCATCACAAGGCATATCATAAGTAAAATCATCGTAGGTTTTTGTAAATTTCTCATTTGGGAGTTCCTCCATCATTTGTATTATTTTTATGTTTCCAACATATCATATCCAAAATATAATGTAAATAAAAACTAGAAAATATTATATGAATTCAACTACTAGTCAAAACCATCAATTGATAGCAAACTTCCATCATAAAACTTAGTAATTGCATCCTTAAGCCCATCAAAAGCATCATAATAATTTGAAATAATTGCCCGAAAGTTTTTCTTTGCTATAATACCATCATAATCATGTGCTAATAAATTTCTTGTTTTTAGCATTTTTAGCCATATATCATCACTAATTAATCCATTTGTAAATGCTGATTGCAAAACTTCTCTTGGAGAACCAATAGCAAAATCTGTTATTTCCAGCTGTTTAACCAAAATATCCTTCATAACTTTCCAAGCCAAGTCAAATGTCAGTATATAATTCCGAATAGTCCCCTCTAAAACAAACTCCGCTGTCGGGTCTGCAAACTTACTCTTCTCTAAATTTCTTAGACTTCTGCAAAATGAACGGTAACGATTAAAATATTTTTCTTCCATGTAACTCCATCCTCTAATAAATACTCAGCCGTATCCCTTCAAATTATTTTTCATCCACTCATATATTGTCTGCCTGTCTTTAAGTGTTATTTTTGAGTTTTTGTTTCTGTCATAATGATGTCCAAATTCCTCATCCACATATTGATTACCATTAATTACAATTGGATTTTTAAATCTTGGTCTGACATGTAAATGCAAATGAGGGTTTGCTGGAGATTCTTTGTAAAAACTGTTCATCAAACAACTCCAATTGCACATCGTTGCGCCAAGAACTGATTTAAAACAACTTTCCATGCACTTTACAACACATCTCAAATCAAGCCATTCCTTATCCGTAAGCTCTGATAGAGAACCACAATGTCTTTTTAAAACCAAAACGCATCGCCCAACATAATCTTGTTCATCTGCTAAATAAGCAGACCAAAAATCAGTGGTAAACAGTAAATACTCCTTTTTCTTTTCTGTCAAATTACACCAGTCACATTCTTCCCCATCCAAAACCGTCTCCTCTAATGCCATGATGTCTCCTCTCTCTTAAAATGGTGTTCTTCGTCACTTCAACGGAAAACAAAGATCAATTTCCATGTACCCATCTTCTTACAAAATATATTCCATTTGTCTCTCTTTTGTTTTCAGTCCCATTTTCTCATAAAATTTTTCTGCCGATGTATTTCCGGCCCACACATTGAGCGTTACCTCATAACAGCCAAGGCGCTTTGCCTCCTCTTTCACATATTCAAATAAAAGCTCTCCGATATGCTGGCCTCTGGTTTTCGCATCCACGCACAAATCATCAATAAAAAGCGCCGTAAACGGTATCATATTCTCTGAAAACGGCTGTTTCCTCAATTGACAAAATGCATAGCCAAGGCAATCATCCTTTTCATCCACCGCCACATAAATTGGCTTTGTATCGTCCTTTATCATTTCTGCCAGCTCATCTTTTGTATATTTTGTTGTCCCCGGAATAAAAATATCAGGGCGTATGTCCGCATGGATTTGAAGTACCTGTCCTAATAATTCCATCACTCGTTCGATATCTTTTTCTTTTGCCCTTCTAATATTCATTCCTGCTAACCTCCATTTTTTATATCCACATTGTAACATAGGATATCCTTTCAAACCAGTTTTTTCTCACTGCGGCATCTATTTATTTCCAGTAAATTATTGTAATTTTATTTAAGTATACTATGAGATTCCTACGGGAAATTCAACGAAAATAGAAAGCCGTGAAGGGCAGCAAATGAAAGAATATAAAGTACGTTTCAAATCTTACAATGGTTTTTGCTAAAAAACAAGTCCCCTTCAGAGGGCTCAATCTCTGAAGGGGACTTGTTGAATGATTATCCTTCAATTGCGATATAATTTTTACCAGCAACTGCTTTGTCTGTCTTTTTCGGAATCTTCAATTGCAAGATACCATTTTCATACTTCGCCGAAATCTCATCCTGGGTAATTCCCTCACCGATGTAAAAACTTCGGCTCATGCTGCCGGCATAACGTTCTTTACGAATGTACTTACCGGTCTTTTTATCTTTTTCATCTTTGTCCAAACCTTTTGCTGCCGAAATGGTAATATAACCATCATTCAGTTCAGCGGTTACTTCATCTTTCTTGAAGCCAGGCAGATCAATGTCAACCTCATACGCATCATCTGTCTCGCGGACATCTGTCTTCATCATGTTCTTTGCATGTTTTCCATAAAGAGGATCTTTCGCCGGAAACATAGCCTTCTCAAATTCCTTACCAAATGGAAAATCATCCATCCAATCATCAAACAAACTCTCTCCAAAAATACTAGGTCTTAACATAAGTCATTTCTCCTTTCCTTCTTGTAACAAGTGTCGGAAATATGGGTTCCTGCAAAACACCATAGGCACTTAGACTTTTGTATTATTAGCACCATCAGAGAAATCTGAAGTGTCGATTGTTAAATTTCGATTCGGATCCGGGTTCCTTTTGGTAACCCCTTTCCTTATCGTTAACTATGTTATACCACTAATTGTTAGCACTGTCAAGAGGTGAGTGCTAATTTTTTTGTGTTTTTTTTGTGTCCTTCTATAAATGCCGAAATTTCGTTATGTTCACATTACATTACTTTCAAAGTAACCGATCTCTTGCAATATAGCATCTAGTATTTTTGCATTTTTAATCGAAAAATCAGCTGTCACAACAGGGGTCTCGCCTTCGATTATGCATCTTCCCAGCTGCTCTATTTCTAATTGATAATTATGTGGGCAGTATACATTTCGAATCTGCTCTTTTCCTTCAATAATCAACGTATAGGAAGCATTTCCCTCTTGGTTAAATTCCGTATCGGATTTGATGTCGCCTTTTGTTCCGTGAATATACAATCTATCATAACGATGCGGCTTATCTTTTTCAAAAATCATCCCGCATGTTATCGATGCACGTACATCATTTTCATAATTTAACAATGCAGCTGTATATACATCAACGCCATTTTCATCATACTGTGCCATTGCTTTTACCCGGGATGGCATATCTTCCAAAAGTTTTAACAGCATACTTGTATTATAACAGCCAAGATCATAAACTGCACCCCCATAATTTTCTTTGTGCAGACGAATGTTGCTCTTATCATAATATGAAGTCAAAAACTGAGATTCAATATAACGGATTTCTCCAATTGTTCCTTCTTCAATTTCTTTTTTAAGTGCTGTAACAAAAGGACTGTGAATGTAGGCATATGCTTCCATTAAAAATACCCCCTTCTCTTTTGCTGCCTCAAAAAGTTCTGCTGTTTGTTTGGGTGTCGGCGCCAATGGTTTTTCGCACAGCACATGCTTTCCTGCTGCAATAGCTTTTTTTACCCATTCATAATGAAGATTATTTGGAAGCGGAATATAAACTGCCTGCACTTTGGGGTCTGACAAAAGTGCTTCATACCCTTCGTATGCTTTTTCAAACCCAAACATATCTTTATAATCTTCTGCTTTTTTCAAGCTGCGCCCTGCAATTCCATACCGTTCACAATTTTCTGCCTTCTGCATTCCCGGTATGCTGCAATCTCTGGCAATTCCTGCTGTTCCTAAAACTCCCCATCTTATCTTTTCCATTTTTTTCCTCCTTGGCATTTCAATCCTGCTTTTTTCAGCCATTTTCGATAGCTTTTCATTTTTCCGGCCGGCACATAAACCGATGCTTTTCTCGGAATTCCACGAAAAGCATTCTTCCCAATATTCTTTTTCTTGAGATACATACTCTGAATCTTTACCGTTTTTACTTTGCGGCAGCCGGCAAACGCGTTCTTGCCGATTCCCGTGACACGATAATGGATTCCTTTGTATTTTACATAATTTGGCACTGTTATTTTTTTGATCTTCTTTGAGTTGCTGCCCATGCAGGTGACATCAAAGATACCCTTTTTCGTATTGACGGCATTGACCCGGTAACGAAGTCCTTTTGCCTTAAATAAAGAACCTTTTAACAGATACGAATACGTTATCTTTCTACCATATTCTGTGTCCTCATTCTCATTGGAACCTTCATAATAAAGATTCTTCTGTTCCGATTTACCGGCACTGCTGCTATTGTCATTGGAACTATTCTTTTCATCTTCCAGCGAATATTTTACGATGCGGGAACGTTCTCCACACCGACGGCAGTGAATGGACTTTTCGCCCTGCGTCGTCGCCGTCGCCGGGATATCAATCGTGAAATCCGACTCCCAATCATGTCCCAGTGGCTGCAAATAGGTATCTATGAGCAAAATGCCTCTCTTCCCAGCTGCGTCTGCATACACCTTGTCGCAGTCCCGGCAAATATAATATTCGATATTTCCCGGCTGAGTACATGTCGGTGCCTTTGCTTCAAATTTCTGCATATCGTGTTCATGTTCTGCATCCGTTTCCGGACGAATTGTCGCTCCGGATATTTTTTCAATGTTGTAATAATCCCTCGCATTTTTCGGAGTTAGTATCGTGAAATCTTCGGTTCCAGCTCCTTTCCAAGCGTCCTCTGCTGCCTCTGGTGCTATCTTTGCCTTAAATTTCATTCCTTCCAGGGCGGTACAGCCGGCAAATGCTTTGTTTCCAATATTGGTAATTGTTTTTGGCAATGTCACATAGGTAAGTTCTGTCTGATCAGCAAATGCATTGGCGTCAATAACCGTAACTGTATAAGCCATATCTCCCATCGCAACCTCTGCCGGAATGTTCACTTTACCGGAAATCTTCTCCCCCGGTTTCGCACAAACATGTATCGTCACATTGCCGGAAAGGTCTTCTTCCTTTGTATAACGCACTCCATCTATTTCGATATAAAGAATGTCTCCGCACCTTTCGCACGTTCCTCCGGCATACTTATGTCCCAGCGCCGGAATGACTGTCTGTTCCTCCAGCACCTCACCACACTTCGAGCAATGCCTTCCCTCTGTCACACCGTCTCTGGTACAAGTAGCTGCAACTGCTTCATCAATAACCACCTCATGGATGTGGGATTCTTCTCCTGTTTTCTGAATCGTAAAATCTTTTCGGATTTTTCCATAGAACAGTCCTTTTCCGGAAATAACAGCTGTCGCCGTTCCGGCATTGACATTCTTTTCATAGGAAATCGTATAATCAATACCCTGCTCCAGCACCGTGTCTTTTCGGTAAGATACTGTCACTTCCGGCTTACAGGCATTTCCATCATAGATAAAGGCGTCTTTTGACAAGCTGACATCCATATCCGAAATGTCCCGACTTCCTTTGCCACCGACACGCAGCATAAAAGTCTGCTTAATGCGTGGATTGTACTTCGGATATACACTCAATTTCGTGATTCCTTCCGCCAAAATCTCAAAATGGTCGTATGGTGCATTATTGCTCGCCTTTTCCGGTGCTGCTGCCACTTCTTCATTTGTGGATTCCATTACCATATCCTGATAATCCGGGTCTCCATCACTCGCCTGAATCCAACAGTATAACAAGGATCCTACCGGGTTGCTCGTCGGAAAAACCGGCGAATAACTGGAGATAGAACTTGTGCTGTTTTGCCAATACAATTTCATATTTGTCGGCGGAGTAATACGTATCGTATCGCCGCACACGGAACATTTTCCGGTGCTTTTTCCCTCGGAATCTGCCTCTCCATAAACATAATCATGTGCTTTTTTCGCCACGACTTCTTCTATCGTATTCTGGCAAATGGCACAATAATATTGTTTTTTTCCTTCTTTCGTACATGTAGATTCCGTATACGATGTCATTTTTCTCGGATGATTACATTTTACTGTGATTTCTTTTTGCGCTACGATCGTGTCCCCGGATTTTGCCGTAATGGTAACCGTTCCATTGGTAATTCCTGTCACCTGACCATCCTGCGTCACCGTCGCCACCGCCGGATCCGATGAAGTATAGGTAACATCTTCCATTGACCACACATTACGAATTGCATTGTTTCTTCGAAGTTTCACACGCGGCGTCACCGTCGTCGTTCCATTTGTAAAAATCTGGTCATCCCCGTCCAGATACGTTTCCTGTATATAGTCATTTGATACTTCGATCTTCTGCATCACATCTTCCGGTGCTTCCATTATTGTCTCATCCAAATCCGATTCTGTGGAAAACTCTCCTGCCATTGTTGCCGGATACGGAGCAGCCTCTGAATAAAAACCGCCAAAACCAACATAGGTATACTTCGGGTTGATCATACTTTTATAATGACCGGTTTCCTCACTGAAATCCTGTTTTACCCAATATTGTTTTTCACTGTACCAAAGCAGAATTCCTTCAATCATATCCTTTACATAATAATAAGCAAGATCTTCGGAAGAAGAACTTATCCCATTACTGCCAATGGAAAAAGTATCCTTTTCATTCAAACGGTCATGTCCGGAATCCATAAACCGGAATGCAATTCCCGCTTCTGCCGCACGGATACGTGCAATATACTCCAGATCACTCGACCATTTCAAGGGAACATAATCCGATGGCTGAAGATATCTGCCGGAATTTCTCGGATCTCGTATATTTCCTGCTTCACATGCTTCTTTTCGAATTTCATTGATCTTAGCAAGGGCTTCCTTCGCCTGTGCAAAATAGGAACCATATACACCAAGCATTGTACAGCCTTCCGATGCCTCTGTCACATTTGTTTCCAATACCGTCTGCGTTTTTGCTCCTGCCACATTTGCCGGCACAATAAGTGCAAATGCCAGCAATCCGGCAAGAATCCTCTTCTTAATTATTTTCTTTTTCATTTTCATCACTCCATTCATATGTACTAGTTCTGTTCCTTGTCCCCCAGCACCTGCATGATGTCTTCTAAAAACTCTGTCTGGTCACGCCATCTTTGAATGTCTCTGGCAACAACAACAGCAATTCCAAAAACCATCGCAAGGATCACGATCCCTGCTTCCTCTATTGAAAATTTTTCTTTCCATGGTACCACTTCAAAATATGCCGTCGCCGCCAGCAGCACAAGCGGTATGGAAATTATTTCTACTTGTTTTTTCAGATTTTCAATGTCTCTCTTCTTTTGAACCAGAAAATGACAGAAATCCTCGTTTTCTTTCTGCTGCTCATAGTTTTTCTGAATCCTTGCCTTCCAATCCGAATACTCCGTCACATAGAGGATTCCATCGTCTTTCGCATCCTGTTTTCTCATCTTTTTATAAATATTGTATTCTGCCAGATAGTCAAATCCATACGCGTTATTCTTTGCTTCCATGCGCTTCTGATAAATTTTATTTACTATTTTACTAAAAATGGCAAATAGAATTACTCCCACTGCACATACCACACAAAAAATCAAAACCTTGAAAAGTGCGGCGCGGTAAATGCCAATCAAAAAACCGGCAACGCCCCCCACGGCACACCATACATATTTTGAATTTTTATACGATTTAATCTTATTTAAAGTATCTTGATTCATAGACACCTCCTTTATTCCCACGTCTTCCACACATCCGGCTGATATCCCAATGTCGCCTGTCGGCCATTGCGAACGATCGGAATTTTTAAAATCTGCGGATTTTCAAGTATCTTATCCAATTTATCCTCTTCCGCAATATACGTCACCAACGCAAGAGCATCCCGGTCCTTACATTCTTTGTTAATCATACCTTCCAATCCGCCATTGACGGCTGCCACCGATCGGAATTCGCCTTTGCTTAGTGTCTTTTCCCGCAGATCAATGTATTGAAACCGGATTCCCCGTTCCTTGAAAAAACGCTGTGCTTTTTTTGTGTCGTTGTCTTTTTTTGCTGCCAAAGATTTGGATGTTCATACCTACCTCCTATATCGGATTATTTCACGATAACAATAACTGTCTTCGTTATTCCATAACACTTTACTTTTATTTTTGTCTGCCCCTTCTTCATGCCTTTTAGCATTCCCTTTTTGGTAACTGCTGCAATCTTTTTATTCGCGGAAGCAAACACAACTTTCGTTGTTGGACGGACTTTAACAATAATACGAGCCTTTTTCCCTTTTTTGACCTTTATCATCTTTTTCGCCACTTTAAATGTTGGTTTCTTTACAACAATCCTGCACGTGCTCTGATAACCATCTGCACTCGCAGTAATCAAAGCAGTTCCTGCTTTTTTTGCTGTTACCCGGCCATTTTCATCTACAACTGCCACTTTTTCATTGTCAGATGTATATTTCACTACACTTTCTGTATCAGCACTAAGCTGTATGATTTTTTTCCCTTTTGTATACAATGTGACAGATGTCTTGTTCAATGTAAATGCCCGCGGTTCACTAGTTGGCGGCAATGGTGTTACCGTTGGTGGCGTTGGAAGTATTACAGGTGTGGCATCGGGTGTTGAATTTGGTACTTCTGTCGCAGCCGGAGTTGGAACCGTCGGCGTCGGCACCTGCGTTGGTGTTGTTGTCGGCGCTACGGTTGGGGTTACTGTCGGAATCGGCTGTTGCGCGCCCACCAAAAGCACTCGCGATATACTCTTGCCGGTTTTCGAATGGGTCAGCGTCAATGTCAGTTCACCCTTACAGTTCTCCCAGTCGTATATACATACAATCACCTGATTATATTGGCTTTGCCCCTCGTTAATACACTCCTCATCCCAACTGCAGAAAGCCGCTTCCTCTAAATCAACCGCTTCCCCGTTTTCCTTCGTCAATGCCAAATCGTAATCATAAAAAAGTTCCTCAAACGTTGGCTTATAAACTGTACCATCTGCCTTTTTAAATTCAACCGGATAATAATATTCTTTTCCCTGCTGACTGATCACAGATTTTTTATCTGCATCTCCAATCCAATAAAAGTCATCTGCGTCCTCATTTTCCAGTTTTCCAATAATCCAGGAATATATTTCTTCGGTTTTCTTTTTATTTAATTGAAAATTTGTATACTGCGTGCCCTCAATTGTAAAATTCCCACTCGAAGAGGCCTTTGCCTGTATGTAACAATGATTCTCCACAAATCTCGCCATATATTCTGAGCCATTTACGTTTAATTTTGTTAGACCATAGACTTCTCCTTTTATCTCAAGTGTAGTATCATTTCCAACCAAAACGGAGCCACATGTTTGATCCTCGCCGGATACCGTTACACCGGTAAAATTGTTTGCAACACTCGGATTCGTTGACATTTGTCTGAGATCAAGCACCGCATTTTTCTCGCAAAAGACGTTATTTACGTTAAAATCCGCCTCCTTAGGGAGCGTGATCCGCGACTTTTCTGCCATCGTAAGATTATTGATACCGGAAAATGACAAGGTATCAATATGAGCCCCCGCTTTCACATTGACATTCAACTCACCTATCAGATCCGTCTTGTCAAAATCCGTTACATTACTATCTTTTCCCAGTGTAACATTTACATTTCCTGTCAATGTATGACCATCGGCACCCGCTGCATGAATCTCCGTGTCTACCAATTTGGAATCCAGTTCTATATCCACTTTGTCTTGTTCGGAATCGCGATAATAATCTCCTGCATAAATTGCAGCTATCTTAGTCTGGGATATGGGATTGACCACTTTAATCGTTGTGTGGCTTCCCATCTTTCCTTCCTCTCCCTGGTACGCGCCACCGCTGATCAATGGCCTCACATCGTCCTGCAATGTACTGGTTCCTACTCTCGTATCTACC
>OLIX01003027.1_pt1 | contig 11444 bp, 10 predicted proteins | sample 1601331 | NCBI WGS metagenome assembly OLIX01 (sample SAMEA2452120, study PRJEB22498) | human gut metagenome | biome: human feces; feature: human gut; material: feces | place: Australia | collected 2012 | reverse complement strand
GAACAGGACCAAGATACTGTCCGTCCATTGAAGATAAAGTGGTAAAATTTGCAGATAAAAACCGGCATCAGATTTTCATTGAACCGGAAGGACTTAGTACAAACGAAATGTATGTGGGAGGAATGTCCTCTTCCCTGCCGGAGGATGTTCAGCATGAAATGTACCGGACACTTCCGGGACTGGAACATGTTAAAATTGTAAGAAATGCATATGCGATAGAGTATGACTGTATTGATGCAAACAATTTGTATGCGTCTCTTGAGTTTAAGGCAATGAAAGGTTTGTTCAGCGGCGGCCAGTTTAATGGAAGCTCCGGATATGAAGAGGCTGCCTGTCAGGGATTGATTGCCGGAATCAATGCTGCAATGGAAATTAAGGGAAGAGATCCTCTGATTCTTGACCGATCGGAAGCGTATATCGGAGTTTTGATTGATGATCTTGTCACAAAGAAAAACCGCGAACCTTACCGCATGATGACTTCACGAGCGGAATATCGTTTACTTTTGCGCCAGGACAATGCTGATTTACGCCTGACCAAAAAAGGATATGAAATTGGTCTGATTTCACAGGAACGGTATGACTGGGTTTGCAAAAAAGAGGAACTGATTAAAAAGGAAATTGAGCGCGTGAATGAAGTTAAGCTCGGGGCGAATGCGAGAGTACAGAATGTTCTGGAACAATATGGAAGTATTCCACTTCATACCGGTACAACGCTTTCTGATTTGATTCGCAGACCGGAGCTTGATTATGATAAACTGGCAGAAATTGATACAGACCGGCCGGATTTACCTGCGGAGGTAACAGAGCAGGTGAATATTCTGATCAAATATGATGGGTATATCAGCAGACAGATTAAGCAGGTAGAGAAGTTCAAAAAGCTGGAGAAGAAAAAACTTCCGGAGAAATTTGACTATAATGAAATTTCGGGACTTCGAATCGAGGCACAACAGAAGCTGAATGAGTTCCAGCCGTTGAATATCGGTCAGGCATCACGTATTTCGGGTGTCACACCAGCCGATATCTCTGTTCTTCTGGTCTATCTGGAACAGTTAAAATATTCAAATCCAGATTTATTTTTTAAGTTAAACCCTGATGAACACAAAGAAAAACAAGAATAATGGAGGATTCTATGGAATATAATACAGACCATTTTCTGTCTATGCTTGCAAAAATGAATATTTCATTATCAGACAAGCAGTTGCAGCAATTTATGACTTATTATGAAATGCTCATCGAAAAAAATAAGGTGATGAATCTGACTGCCATTACCGATTTTGATGAAGTCGTCGAGAAACATTTTGTAGATAGTGTTTCTCTGATACAGGTTGTGGATCTTCATCAGCGGTTAAAAGTTATAGATCTTGGAACTGGTGCGGGGTTTCCGGGAATCCCATTAAAAATTGTTTTTCCGGAATTAAATGTGGTGCTGGCTGATTCTTTAAATAAGAGACTTGGTTTTTTGAATGAAGTGATTGATGCGTTAGGACTGACAGAGATCTATACGGTTCATGGCCGCGCAGAAGATCTGGCACGCATGCCCGAATATAGAGAACAGTTTGATCTGTGTGTTTCACGTGCGGTTGCCAATTTATCCACACTTGCAGAATATTGTCTTCCATTCGTCCGGTTGGGTGGAAAGTTTATTTCTTATAAATCGGGAGAGTGTGAAAATGAAGTGGCAGCTGCAAAATCAGCTATTTTTCTTCTCGGAGGAAAAGTTGAAGATGTGTATAAGTTTTCTATTGGAGAGGCGCAGCGGGCATTCATTTCTTTAATAAAGGCAAACGGTACATCAAAAAAATATCCAAGAAAAGCCGGAATGCCCTCCAAAAATCCTTTGTAATTTATGCTTTTTTCCACTGCTTTGAGCGGAAAAAAGATGTTATCCACATTTATGGATGAGTTATAAAAAATGGACTGTACCTTTGAGGTACAGTCCATTTCCAATTAATTGGATAACTTGTTTTCGATAATTTGGTAAACCTTTTCCGGATTCTCCAGTTGTGGATACAATTTGCAATTGGAAACATAGGTGATGTCTATGTTAGAATTCAGTTTACGATATTCCTGTGCTGTTTTGTAGTTTGCTTTTATATCGCTGCTGATAATAAAAGAAACCGGTTTTGTGATTTTTTTCACAGCATGCCGAAGGTCAATATTCATATAATTGCCAAGAAGACTTGAGTATAAGTATTTTCCATTACTGTTGTCCATATGGGCTGCTTCATAGTAGGCATCTTTCGTTTTGGAAGAAATCAGCTGAGGTCTGCAGTAATAGATAAAACGGAACTGACGGTCAATACGCTTCGGGTTCATGAGCAAATTATAGATAAAGGTTCCGACCAGAGGAAGATTTATGATCGTTTGCTTTAGTTTACTTTGCTGATCCGGCATGGCATCCATGGAATGGAAGGAAACCGGATTAATAAAAATCATTTTGTCAATGATGGAGGCATCCAGTTGATTTGCCATAATTACAAATGAGGAGGAGAGGTTTGAAGCTACAACTGATGTTTTGGATTTTATAATATCTTTGATAAAAGCAGTGATCAGCTGGACATACATATAGTTGGTATAACTCAGCCCTGGTTTGTCGGAGAGACCGCAGCCCAGAAGATCCATGGTATATACCGTATGTTTCTTTTGAAGTCTTTTTGAAATTTTTGACCACTCAACAGATGAACTAGCGGAATTTGTGTCATGAATAAGAAGAACAGGATCTCCTGTTCCAGTTTTTGTGTAAAAAACATTTCCCTGTTTCCAGGAATAATAGGATCCGTTTTTGGTTGGGAGCATATTCTTTTTTGTGGAAGTGGAGGCAACAAACTGATTGTATGCATACATTCCTGCCAGTGTTGCAACACTCAAAAAAAGAAATTTTTTTGTGCCTTTTTTCATGGAAATCCTCCTTGTATTTAAAATTTGTTTGATTTTAAATATATTATAGACATTTTTGGGTCTTTTTACAAACAATATTTATTTCTTTATTTTCTTTACCCGTAAAATGATTTATAATATTATTGATATTGAAAATACAAAACAGAACATACGTTTGAGGAATAAGATGGTAAAAGATTATCTGGAAAAAATCCGTCAGGAGTATATAGAACACAAAGTTTCTCTGGAAGAGCAGATTTCTTCATATGAAAATAAAGTAAAAGAGAATACAAAGTTTCTTCAGGTTTTAGAGAAGGAAACAAATCCCGGGTATGAAGCGTTCAGCCCGAGAGAATTTAATTCTTTTCATAAAGAAAAGATGGAAGAACTTCGGGCAGATCAAAAAAGGATATCAAATGAAATTATGTGTCTGAGAGATCAGATGCAGGAATATGAATTTCGAATTGCAGATATTACCAGCGTTATCAAGGAAGAAACGGAGATTGAAAGAAAGATTCATGAGGCTGCGGATATAGATTCTTATGATACCAGGCTGGCATTACTTCGTTCTGTTGAAACAGAGCGTCAGAGAATAGCGCGAGAATTACATGATTCTACCACACAGAATCTGACTGCAATTGTACATAAAACGGAATTATGCTCAAAAATTATAGAATCAGATCCGGTAAAATGTAAATTAGAGCTATTTTCCATTGGTCAGACACTCCGTAAAATAATTGAGGATACCAGAGGGTTAATCTATGATTTAAGACCCATGTCTTTTGATGACATTGGATTTGACGTTACGGTTGAAAGAGCATTGGATCGATTTCAGAGATTCCATAGAATAGAATGTGGATATTATACGGAAGGTACATCATATCCGATTAACAGTGTTGTTCAGATTACATTGCTTCGGGTGATTCAGGAGGCATGTAATAATGCAGTTAAGCATGCACAGGCATCTTATCTGGAGGTAAAAGTTTCTTATTTAGAAAAGAAGATTGTGTTAGTTATTAAAGATGACGGTAAGGGATTTGATGTAAATGCAGTTCCCGATGAGACAAGGGATGATAATTCCGGATTCGGATTGTCTATGATGAAAGAAAGGGTCTATCTGTTATCAGGAACAATTTCTATAGAATCTGCACCTGGAAAGGGATGTTCTATTATTGTGTCAATTCCAAAAATGAAGGAGGACTTATAAAAATGGCAATTAAAATTATGATCGCAGATGATCATTCCATGATCAGAGAGGGATTAAAAAGTTTACTGGAATTGGAAGGAGATATACAGGTAGTTGCAGAAGCAGAAGATGGTGTTGACTGTCTGGAAAAGTTAAAAATTTGTACACCGGATGTATTATTGCTTGATATTAATATGCCGAGAAAAAATGGTCTGGAAGTATTGCAGACGCTTAAATCTTCAAAGTCAAAGGTAAAGGTTTTGGTTCTCACCGTTCATAATGAAGTGGAATATCTGATGAAAGCGGTCGATATAGGGGTGGATGGCTATATTTTAAAAGATTCTGAATCCGCAGAATTGAAAAAAGCTATATTTTCCATCGTAGAAGGAGAAAATTATATTCAGCCAAGTCTTATTCCATCATTAAATTCCAAGATGATTGAAAAGAACAGGGATGAAGGAAAGATAGAGAGCCTCACAAAGCGTGAATTGGAAGTTTTGAAGCTTTTGGCAGTTGGAATGTATAATAAGGAAGTTGCTGAAAAGTTAAATATCAGTGAGAGAACCGTTAAGAACCATGTATCTAACATTTTTAAGAAGATAGAAGTAACAGATCGGACGCAGGCTGCAGTGTTTGCTATTCGCAATAATATAATTGAATTGTAAAAAGAATGGAAAACGAGAGAGTTTCGTTTAAAAAAGGATAACAAAATGTTTCACGTGAAACATTTTATTATCCTTTCTTATTTTCATAAGTAGAATTTGCTGGAGAGCAGTTTAAATATAAGTTTGCCCGGTGAATTTATGATATGCATGATTTTGATCCGGTTTTACAAATTAATGAACGAATGATAAACTACCGGAACAATAAGAACATAATATGAATGAAAGTTTTGGGAATACTTTCTTATTAAGCCCATCGGTAAAAAAATAAATTTCATAGTTGTCCCATTTATTACCTTCTTTTCCCTACATATCCAGTTCATCCCGATTTTTAAAGTAACATCACTAATCATATCTTTTAAATTTTTATTTAAGAGATCAAGCAGTTACTGAATAAAATAATGTTCCGTTTATCATCAGATCAGTGGTGAGGACAATTTTATCATCGTTTCGGAATAAATATAATTATCTTTTTATCTGTCAAATGGTGCAGAGGGTAAGTTGCTACAATGTATTCATACTTCTGATATTTCATAGGTTTCGCTAATCTCCTGAATAGTCGTATCTTATATACCCTGTAAATGTGTCTGCATTATTTCCAAGATTTTGTAATTCTTTTGTAAAATCTTTCTGATATGGGTGTACCCAGGGATGTGCCGGAGATATGTTTGGTACTTATCAGTATCGTTTCCTTGAAAATTTTTCCATGAAATTATGTGATTAAAAGGTCATAAGGTATGATTGATGCATGTTTGCATGCAATTTGATGGATACCGTAATGACCCGCACCACAATTGAGAAAGTAGCAATTTACTATGCAAGCATGTAAATTAACGGATTATGAGATGCGGTCAGATTATGAAAATGCGAAGCATGTATTAATCTGATTAATCTTAAATGAGGGACAAAATGTCTTTTTGACCCTCATATCATTATATCTATATCCATATAAATAGATATAGATATAGTCACGTCGTGAGAGTACCGGTGTCAAAGCCTATTGGATTCTCGAAAATATGTAACAAACGTGCAAATATGTTATGAGAGTATCAGTGTCAAAACCCATATCCATGTATGGTTACTTTTGGTGTTTTATTTTTGTACCATAGAAAGGAGTGAATAAAAAGCGTAAATTAATATATTTCTGGGAAAGCTATAACTGTCAAATTTAACATCCTATTTTTCACAGACAGGTGCTACAAATATTATTTCTTTGTCTATAGTTTCTTTTATTATGTGTAGAAAGAGAATGTATCTTTTCTTTCGTCTTATAGAACTGAATATTTTCTTTCTTTCGTTGAAATTAATAAGAAACAGAGTATTATTCATCGTATAGAAAAAATTGTCTTTTAAGTAACACTATGTATATCAATCCAAAAGAAGATATAAAAAGATTTCCAATCTACGCATTTAAGCTGCGATTCAGTTTATAATAAAAAGAATAAAAAATAAAAATGTTTCACGTGAAACATTTCACAAAAAAAGCTCAAAGAAAAACATAAAAATCTGCAAAATAACAACATAATTACTATTCGAGATTAATCGATTTTATGTTATACTGTAATAGAAAATAAGAGGAAGATGTGTATGATATATAAAAGTATATTATTGATTTTGGGATATCTATACGGAACAATGTTAACTGCAACGTTCGTTGTAAAACATTCCACAGGAAATGATGTAAGTAAAATAGGATCTGGAAATCCCGGGATGGCAAATGTCATGGAACATATCGGGAAAAAGGAAGGTGTTTTGGTATTAGCCGGCGATATATTAAAAGTTATTGTAGCCGGTATTCTTGGTCGCCTGTTATTTCCAGATAAAACATGGCATGATATTTTTTTATATACAGGATTTGGAGCAATTTTTGGACATAATTATCCACTGTGGAGAAAAGGAAAAGGTGGAAAAGGTGTTACAGTTACCTGTACGTGGTTGATACTTACATTTGGAGTTCTGGGAGCAATCTGTTGCATAATAGGAGGCATGGTAGTGCTACTTACCGGATGGCTTCCGCTGGGCGCGGTTGTCATACCTGCGCTTGCAATTCCAACGGTATATTTTATACATGGAAACTCCATAGAACTTGTATGTGTACTGATTGCAACTGTCCTTATGCTGATCCGGCATCGCAAAGGAATTTACAGAATAATACATGGAGAAGAACCTTTGCATTTAAAATTAAAAAGATAAATAAAAATACACTCTGATAAAATACAGAGAATAAGAAAGAAAAGAGGAAAATATGGGAAGAATTATTGCAATTGCAAATCAAAAGGGTGGGGTCGGTAAAACAACGACATCGATAAATCTTGCAGCGAGCATTGCTGAAATGGGCAAACGTGTACTTGCTATTGATTTAGATCCGCAGGGAAACATGACGAGTGGACTTGGCGTGGATAAAAACGAGGTTGAGAATACGGTATATGAGCTGATGCTGGATGAATGTTCCATCAATGAGAGTATTCAGGATACCGTTGTAAAAGGTCTGCGTCTGATTCCATCCAATGTAAATCTGGCAGGTGCGGAAATAGAATTATTAGGAATAAATGACAAAGAATATATATTAAAAACAGCTGTTGACTATATCCGTGATGATTATGATTTCATTGTGATTGACTGTCCGCCATCTTTAAATATGCTGACGGTAAATGCCATGACAACTGCAGATACGGTTCTTGTCCCGATTCAGTGTGAGTATTATGCACTGGAAGGACTGAGCCAGTTGATACATACCATTAATCTTGTACAGGAGAGATTAAATCCCAATCTGCAGATGGAAGGCGTTGTATTTACCATGTATGATGTCCGGACGAAATTGTCAAATCAGGTTGTAGAAAATGTAAAAGAAAATCTGGATACAAAAATTTATGAGACTATGATTCCGAGAAATATTCGGTTGGCAGAGGCACCATCTTATGGAATTCCGATCAATATGTACGATAGCAAATCTGCGGGGGCAGAGAGTTACCGCAAGCTTGCAAAGGAAATCGTGGGTCGTAAAGATTTGTAAAAAGAAAGGGAGTAACAATGGCAGTTAAAAAAGGATTGGGAAAAGGTTTGGATTCTCTGATTACAGACAAGGTGAATACAAAACCGGCAGCTTCAAAAAATAATCCAACACCAAAGAGTGAGCACGCGGCAGATGCTATCATGATGAATATCACAAAGGTAGAACCGAACAGAGAGCAGCCGAGAAAAAAATTCGATGAGGATGCATTGCTTGAACTGGCAGAATCCATAAAACAGTATGGAGTATTGCAGCCACTTCTGGTGCAGGAGAGGGAGGATTATTATGAGATTGTCGCCGGGGAGCGCCGGTGGAGAGCCGCGAAAATAGCCGGAATCAAAGAAATTCCTGTGATTATCAAGAAACTTACCAGACAGGAAATTATGGAGATTTCCCTGATAGAAAATATTCAGAGGGAAGATTTAAATCCAATTGAAGAAGCACTGGCTTTTAAGCGGCTTCTGACAGAATTTAATCTAAAGCAGGATGAGGTAGCAGAGCGGGTTTCCAAGAGCAGAACAGCGGTCACAAATGCCATGCGGCTGTTGAAACTGAATGAAAAAGTACAGCAGATGGTCATTGATGAGATGCTGACAACAGGACATGCACGCGCACTTCTGGGAATTGAAGATCAGGAACAGCAGTATATCATTGCGCAGAAAATTTTTGATGAAAAATTGAGTGTGCGGGATACGGAGAAACTGGTAAAAAGTCTCCAGAATGAAAAAAAGAAGAAAAAAGAAGAAAAAGAGAAGATTGACCCGAAACTGGAAGCCGTGTATCATGATTTAGAAGAGCAGATGAAAGGCATTCTTGGAACAAAGGTATGTATTAACCATAAGGATGCGAAGAAAGGGAAACTTGAGATTGAATATTATTCCCAGGATGAACTTGACCGGATTATTGACATGATTCGGACGATACAAAAATAAATGTAGAAAAATAGGGATAAAAGCCTATTTAAAATTTTAACAGAATGTAAGAAAATAGAAACAGGAGAAAAATATGATATCAGAATACTTAGGATTTGATTCCGATTATATTATTTTAGGATTAGCAGCTTTTTGTGTTATTTTATTTATACTTACCGTTGTGAATATGGCAAAGACAAGTAAACTGCGTAAAAAGTATGAAGCATTCATGATGGGAAAAGATGCAAAATCATTGGAAGAAACTTTGGTAACCCGTTTGTCTCAGGTCGATAAACTGATATCTGCAAATGAAGCAAACGAGAAAAATATCAGAAAAATGTTTGACAATATGAAATTCACATTTCAGAAGGTCGGACTGGTAAAATACGATGCTTTTAATGAGATGGGTGGAAAGCTTAGTTTTTCCCTTGCAATGTTGAATGAGTCAGATAATGGATTCGTTCTCAATGCAGTACACAGCAGAGAGGGCTGCTATACTTACATAAAAGAGATTATAGACGGAAATTCAATTATTACATTAGCAGAAGAAGAGCAGGAAGCTTTAAAGATGGCAAAAGAATCTACCGGCAGCAATCCTGCAAAATAATGGGAGTGTAACATGAGGGTAAAATCAGTAAGCGAGTTGTGTGGAAATGAAATATTAGCAGAACCAGTTCTTACAGATGAAAAAATGATATTAATTTCAAGAGGAAGCAGGCTCAAGAAGGAATATGTTCCTTTGATCCGTTCACTTGGGATTGACACCCTTATGGTAGAAGATCCGTATGAAAATTATGAAATGCCATCGCGGATTATTGATTATTCTGTTTTCGGTAAGTTTGTGGAACGCGTACAGCGGGTGATGGAAAACCATATCTATCATAAGAATAAGTCGCTGCGCGAATTTGAAGTAATCGCAAATGAAGTTGTAAAAGAAGTAAGCAAAATACCGGAAAATATAATTATTGATATCAATGCCCGGATTGTAAATTTATATGAACATACTGTCATGGTAACACTTGTGAGTGTATTTGTGGCAAGATTGTTGCATCTGGATCAGGTGAGGCAATATAATATTGCAGTTGGGGCACTGCTCCATGATCTCGGACTCCGTTATATCACAACAGGATATGTGAACCGGGATTGGGAAAAGGAAGATCCCATAGAAGCATTTGAGTACAAAAAACATACCATTTTAGGATATTCCGCTTTGGATGAGGAAAGCTGGATCCCGGAAGTATCAAAAAAGATGGTTTTATTTCATCATGAAAGACTTGATGGAAGCGGGTTTCCGATGCGCCGCAGAGATTTTGCAATGGAATGCAGGATTATTCAGGCATGCGATGCATTTGACAGTTATATTACGGGCATGGAGTGCATACGGATTCCCCTGCAGGATGCAATCGGAAAGATACAGGAAGGAATCATACACAAGTATGACCGGAAAGTGGTGGAAACCCTGCTATCTAAGATTGCCTATTATCCGGTAGGAACGGTAGTGAAGATGAGTAATCAGGCAGAGGGAATTGTCGTTTTGCAGACAGAGGATCCGAAGTGTCCGGTTGTTCTGGATTTTCATTCCGGGGAGTCAGAAAAAAAATATAATTTAATGTTACAAAAGGATATTTCCATTCTTCAAATAATATGATAGAATGTAGTAATGTATGGAGAAAGGAGAACCGCGAAGTGCACAAATTCCTTAGGGCGATTGGATTTTCAGATATTACAAAAAAAGATCTTGAAATGATACTGGATGAAGTAATTACCCGTCCGGAGATTATGAAAATTACAAAAGATTCTGAGGGAAACGAGTTTGCGGAACTGTCAGGTTCATTTGCGGCAAATGCCGGAATTACGGTTCGGGGTACTTATCAGGAAGATGACAGTTTTCATATGGATTATTACTATCCGTATGTGTTTGGTACCAGTATTACGACGAATGAGCAGATTGATGTAGAAAAACATGCCGAGAAAGAGTCCTATGCAGGAGTATGTGACGAGGTTAATCTTGGAGTTACACTGATTTTTTATATACAGAATGTAGCGGATTATCTGGCAGAGACAAACCGACACCTTTCCAAAATACATTATGGGGCAATGCTTGCAGGACTTTCCACCGAGGGAAAAATACTCTGTCCCGTTGTGGAGAGAAAAAAAAATGATGTACCGGCTATCCAGAAAAATGACCGGCATAATCAGCTGATCGCACAGGCAAGAGAAGGCGATGAAGATGCAATCGAAAGCCTTACGCTGGAGGATATGGATACTTATGCACTGCTGTCCCAGAGAGTGATGAAGGAAGATATTTTCAGTATCGTGAAGTCAACGTTTATGCCGTTTGGGATTGAGAGTGACCAGTATACGGTATTGGGAGAAATCATTGACTGTGTCACGATGGAAAATAAACTTACACACGGAAAATTGTATGGAATGAAGTTGTTGTGCAATAACATCCAGTTCGATGTGTGTATCAATGAAAAAGATTTATTGGGTGAACCTGCGATAGGCAGACGTTTTCGTGGAAATGTCTGGATGCAGGGAAACCTTTGCCTTGAATAAATTGTCAGGAACTGCCGGTAATCGGCATTTGTTCTCTTAGTTAAATGGATATAACGACAGCCTCCTAAGCTGTAATTGTGGGTTCGATTCCCGCAGGGAACACTTCAGAATTTTAAAAGAGTCCGTTCAGATTAGATAAATCAATCTATTCTGGACGGGCTTTTTACGTGAATTGAAGAAATGTGATAAGGAGAACCTCTTCGCAGAGATTCTCCTTGATTTTAAACGGTAGGTTTTGT
>OLIX01003018.1_pt1 | contig 11480 bp, 10 predicted proteins | sample 1601331 | NCBI WGS metagenome assembly OLIX01 (sample SAMEA2452120, study PRJEB22498) | human gut metagenome | biome: human feces; feature: human gut; material: feces | place: Australia | collected 2012 | reverse complement strand
TTGTTGTTTTCGCTCGAATCCCTCGCTCAAACTGGCTAAAGCCAAAAGCATATAAAATGATGGTTCGGATGACGTCATCCGAACCCCTCTAATTAGCAAAAAAGTTCGGACCCGCATAGGTCATCCGAACACTTTTCACCCATTTTTGGAAGCCCTGGACGTGCATTCGAACCCCATGGCACGGAGCCTGAACAAATTTGGAGCCCCCCGACAGCATCCGAACCGTTCGGATGCTCTTTTGGATGCCTACTTTGCCCCAAATACACTCTTCTGTAGTCTAAAACATGAGTTATGGAAAAAAATTATTACAATTTTGATGAATAAAGCTTACTATGCTATAGTTTCTTTAAAGAAACTCTTTATTAAAATCATTCAAATATAAAAAGATCGGAGAACACATGAACAATGAAATTATCAGATTTGTAAATGGCGATTTACAACTAGATGTTACAGTATCACCTGATAACGAAACGGTTTGGCTTAATCGTAATCAAATAGCACAATTATTTGGCAGAGATATTAAAACAATTGGCAAACATATTAATAATGCTCTGAAAGAAGAATTATCGAATGAAGTGGTTGTCGCAAAATTTGCGACAACCAGTCAACATGGAGCTATTGAAGGAAAAAGCCAGACTCACATGGTCGAATACTATAATCTCGATATGATTATTTCTGTCGGCTATCGTGTAAAGTCTAAAAATGGTATTATTTTCCGTAAATGGGCTACCTCTATATTAAAGGATTACATGATGAAGGGATATGCAATAAATGAGAAAAGAATTGAAGTATTAAACAAGACTGTATCCATTCAATCTAGGATGCTTGCTTCTACTTTAGATATTGAAGAAAAAGAAGTATTGAATGTGATTGAAGCTTATTCAAATGCACTATCATTACTTGATGATTATGACCATGGAACCATCCCTAAACCTGATGGCATTGCTTCTATTTATCGTTTAAGTTATGAAGAATGTCGTGAATTGATTGATTCTATGAAATATGGCAACTTTTCAGATGTATTTGGTGTTGAAAAAGAGGAAGCAAAACTCAATGGAATCTTAGCGGCTATCTACCAAAATGTTTTTGGGACTGAATTGTATCCAAGTATCGAAGAAAAAGCTGCAAACCTTCTTTACTTCTTAATAAAAGACCATCCATTTGTAGATGGTTGTAAACGCATAGGTGCTTCTATATTCCTTGAATTTTTAAATAAGAATAAACATCTCATTATCGATGGAAAGCAAATTATTTCAGACAGTGCACTTGTTGCCATTACTTTAATGATTGCAGAATCCAGACCTGAAGAAAAAGAAACAATGGTCAAACTAGTAATGAATTTCTTAAAAATGTAAGTTATTAAAAAATAAGTGAAGTAAGAATCATTTTCAGCAGATTGCTTCACTTATTTCAATTTTAGTGAAATGAATTATTAATTTAATTGAATTTAGTTAAGTTTTTCGTTATAATTTAATTAAATTAGAAAAGTAGAAAGGAGAAAATATGTTAAGCGTTGAATTAAATGATTTAATTAAACAAATTATTAGTACGAAAGCTGAATCCCAAACAATTGAAGTGAAAGCTGCTCATGGCGGAACGCCAAAGCGCTTATATGACACGCTTTCAAGCTTTTCCAATCAAGATGGTGGTGGAATTATTGTATTTGGGCTTGATGAAGCACAAGATTTTAAACCTGTTGGGGTATACGATTTACAAGATCTTCAAAAGAAAGTAACAGAACAATGTAATCAAATGAGTCCTCAGGTTCGCGCTATTTTCACCATTACGGAATATGAAGGTGTTAATATCTGCAGTGCAGAAATACCCGCTGTTGATATAACAAATCGTCCTTGTTATTATGCAGGAGCAGGAAAAGTAAAAGGATCTTATGTCCGTGTTGGTGATGCAGATTTGCCAATGACAGACTATGAAATTTATAATTTTGAATCTTTTAAAGCCCATGTTCATGACGATGAAAGACCAATTGAACGTGCTACTTTGTCTTTATTAAGAGAAACTGATATTAATAATTTTATTCTACAAATGAAGATAAATCGTCCTGGTTTTTCAAAATTATCTGAAGATCAAATCTATGAATTGTTATCCATTACACGCAATACCATTCCTACATTGGCTTCTGTTTTAAACTTTGGAATTTATCCACAAGGATTACTTCCCCAATTAGCTATTACTGCAATTGTTGTTCCTGGTAAGACAATTGGTGATATTACAGAGGACGGAATTCGTTTCTTAGATAACAAAAGGATTGAAGGCACTTTATCCGAAATGCTAGATGAAGCTATAGCCTTTTGCAAAAGAAACATGAAAGTTCAAACCATCATTAATCCAAATAGCGGAAAAAGAGAAGATCGAGTGGAATATCCAATGAATGCCATAAGAGAAACGATTCTAAATGCTTTAATTCATCGCGATTATAGTATTTATACAGAGGGGACGCCCATTCAAATTTGTTTCTTCACCGACCGTTTAGAAATTCACAGTCCTGGAAGTCTATATGGAAGAATGACCGTAAATGATCTAGGAAAAGCTAGACCGGATCTTAGAAATCCTGCACTTGCAACAATGTCTGAATTCTTATTGAAAACAGAAAACAGATATTCCGGAATCCCAACAATTCGTAGAGAAATGAAAGAATATGGATTGCCTGCCCCTGTATTTGAAAATAAAAGAAATGAGTTCGTTGTTACGTTATACAGCAAGCAAAAAGCTGAAACTAAGGGTACTGATGAGAATAATGATTTAATTTCTTTTTGTAAAACACCGAAGTCAAGAAAAGAAATTGCTGAACATTTGGGCATACAAACAATCGCTTTTGTTACAAAAGAATACATCCAACCCTTAGTTGATGCAGGAAAACTAACACTAACAATTCCAGACAAGCCTAAAAGTAAAAATCAAAAATACTATTCCAAATAAAATCGTGTTCTCCTTTTTACATACCAGTTAACCACTGGATATGTAGAAAGGAGTTTTTTATGCGTAAATGTAAAGTAATCGCAGTCACAAACCAAAAAGGTGGCGTTGGTAAAACAACGACTACTGAGAATGTGGCCATTGGATTAGTACGACAGGGATTTGATGTATTGATTGTTGATTTTGATCCCCAGGGTGATCTGACAAGTTGCTTAGGTTGGAAAAACAATGATGCTTTAGAACATTCTGTATCTTCTATGCTGGACGATTATATCAATGACAATGACATTGATTATGATGCATTGATCTTACATCACGAAGAAGATGTGGATCTGATTCCGGCAAACATTGAATTGGCTGATTTTGAAATGCGTTTAGTCAGTGTCATTAACCGGGAACAGACATTAAGTAATTGTATTGAACCATTAAGAGATAAATACGATTACATCATGATTGATTGTCCACCTTCTCTTGGTATGCTTACCGTCAATGCGTTGTCTGCTGCAGATGAAGTACTAATACCAGTACAAACTCAGTATTTACCAGCTAAAGGAATGACGAAATTGTTACAGACGGTCAATAAAGTGCAGCGTAAGATTAATAGTAATTTGAAGATTACTGGAATTGTAATGACACTTGCGGATTTAAATACCAACATTACTAAAAGTACCATTGATACGATTCGTGAAAGCTTTGGAAAGAACATTCGTGTATTTGATACGATCATTCCAAAAGCTACGAAAGCCAGTGAAGCATCTATTTCCGGTAAAAGTATCTATGCGTATGCCAAAGATTCAAAAGTAGCTGTCGCCTATGATAATCTGACAAAAGAATTGGTAAAAAATCCAAAAATAAGACATAAAGATGAAATAAGTCTTTAGGAGAAGTAGAATGAAAAACAATCATGTGGAATTATTTGGAACTTTGACAAGAGATATTGAAGTATCCAAGAATGGAAAAGGAAATACTTTTGTAAAGTTCTCTTTAGCTTGTTTACGAGATGGAAAGAAACCATGGACAGATTATATTAACTGTATTGCCTTTGGTGATATGGCAAATGATATCTGTAAACATGGTGATAAAGATACAGGATTTTGTATTGTAGGCAATCTTCGTACAAGCTCTTATGAAAAAGATGGTAAAAAACAGTATTCAACCAATGTCGTTGTTGAGTCTTTTGAATTGTTAAATGACTAGAATTAAACGATGTCCCTATTGTCATGGTGCAGCACATTTATTGATTGATTGGGACAGTAAACGAATCAATGGCTATTATGGTCAATATGTTACATGTACTTTGTGTTCTGCAAGGACACAAACCAAACAAAATGCAGATCAAGCCATTGATGAATGGAATCATCAAACAATGAAAAATACAATACAACTCACTCTATTTTAAGGAGGTGGCACATTTGCCAAAACTAGATTTAGGATTGCCTAGCTATGACTCTTTGTTTTCTACAGAAGAAGAAAGACAAGAAGCCAATAGTGAAAAAGTAATGACAATCCCTATAGATAAGATTACAGATTTTAAAGAACATCCCTTCCATGTCACGATGGATGAAGATATGGCAAAGCTTATTGATTCGATTAAGGAAAACGATATGCTGATGCCTGCATTAGTTCGTCCGAAAAAAGATGGATCGTATGAAATGATTTCTGGTCACAGACGTAAATTTGCCTTGTCACAGCTAGGAAGAAAAGAAATGAATGTAATTATCCGAGATTTGGATGATGACCAGGCAACGATCTTAATGGTTGATTCCAATATTCAACGAGAAAACATTTATCCTAGCGAACGTGGTTATGCCTATAAAATGCGATTAGAAGCCATGAAGCATCAAGGAAAAGCTGTTGATATAAATTATGATGATATTTCTATCGAATACAGTAAAAATACAACTTGTGCCCAACTTGGGCACAAGCCACTGAATAAGAAATCAGTAGAAATTTTGGCAGATCAATTAGGTGAAAGTAAGAATCAAGTAAAAAGATTTATTCGTTTAACCTATTTAATTGAACCATTACAGGAAATGGTGGATGGACGACATGAAAATGAAATCAAGATTGCATTTAATCCGGCTGTTGAGCTTTCATATTTAACAGAATCCGAACAGTACGATTTAGCCAATGCAATTGTTGAAAATCAAAGAACACCGTCACTTGCTCAATGTCAGGAATTCAAGCGGTTGAGTCATGATGGCGAGCTAACTACAGAATTCATTGAAGATACTTTATCTGAAGAAAAACCGAACCAAAGAGAAAAGCTATCTTTTCAAATGAAGGAAATCGATAAATATTTTCCCAAGGACTTCACACCAGGCAAGAAAAAGGATCTTATGATTCACTTGTTGGAAAATTGGGCAAAGAAAAGATCACGAGAACAAGAACGGTAGTTGAATATGCAACTGCTTTTTTTCTACTTGTGATTGTTTCCAAACTGTTGGAGGGGCAGTTTGTCTTTGCACCAAGACGTGTGACTGTGACCTCCCCTAAAACCCCTCCTACCTACCGAAGCAATCTTTATTACCTACCGAAAAAGAAAAAATGTTGTTATTTAGTAAGTAGAAATATTTGTATCTAGGTAATGATTTGTAAAAGTATGTATTTTAAAGATAAAGATATTTATCAAGAAATATAATTGGAGGTTAGATCAATGAAAAGACAATTAATTGCGTTATGTATTTCAAGCTTACTTGTTGGTACATTCATCGTTTTTAACATGAATCAGGATGTATCTGTTCCAACAGTGGAAAAGTTTACGGAAGATACTTCTTTAAGTGTTAGTAAACATGAAGCTATAGTTAGTGAACATGAAAATGTTGACAAGGATGAGAAAACAGGTGCTGGAGATACAATGAAGAAACCCGAATCCAAGGAAGAAAAGCAGAAAGAAAAAGTTACGGGCAAAAGTGAATTCAAAACAACAAGTGTTTCTTCGGAAGGTAAGGCACAAAATTCCAAGAAAGAAAGTTCTACTAAGAGTTCTTCTAAAGCAGATCAAAAAGTTTCAACTTCAAACAGTTCCAATGCATCAGATAAATCGAGCAATGATGTTGTAAGTCAACCTGTTGAAAAGTCTAGTAAGTCCAAACAAGAACCTGTAGTAGAACCTACGCCTGCTCCAGAACTAGCAAGACCAGGTTATGCTTGTCCTGGTGGTGTCAATCCAGATGTAAGTTGTGATGTGATTTTGGATACCAACTTTTACTTTGAAATCTATGGTTCACAGTCTGAAGCTGATGCTGCAGGAATGTATTACTTGGATGAAGTAATGTACATTGGTGAGATTGAAATCACAAACTATTCTGTACAGCCTGTGTATCGAAATGATCATAGTATTGCCTATTATGGTTTGAATCTTTGGAGTAATGGTAATTTGGTTCAATAAGATTTTCATCACATTTTTCTCCCAATCTAATTCATTTTCTCCCAAAATTAGTATATAATTGGGAGAAAGAGCACATACTTTGGGAGTAAACGAAAGGAGAAGTAAATGAGAAATTTTAATTATAGTTATCTTAAAAATCGTACATGGGACAATGAAATATTAACTTATGTAGCCAAAATCCATGAATTCAAAGGGAAACAGGAACTATATATCCGACAAAAGCCCGTTGAATTAGAACGTCTGATTGAAGTTGCTAAAGTTCAAAGTACAGAAAGTTCGAACCGTATCGAAGGAATTATAACAACTAGATCTCGCCTTCAACAATTAGTCGAAGATAAAACAACACCTAGAAATCGTGATGAAAAAGAAATCTTAGGATATCGTAATGTTTTGAACTTAATTCATGAAAATTATCAATACATTCCGTTAAAGTCAAATTATATATTGCAGTTGCATAGAGATTTACTTCAATATACAGAATTATCCTATGGTGGAAAATATAAAACCTCACCAAATGAAATCGATGCGGTTTTACCAAATGGAGAAAAAAGAGTATTATTCAAACCATTAGAGCCATATGAAACACCTGATGCTATTGAGCAGATTTGCAATAGCTATCAGAAAGCATTAGATCAAGAAATTATTGATTCACTTATATTAATTCCCTGTGTAATTCTAGATTTTCTTTGTGTTCATCCTTTCAATGATGGAAATGGAAGAATGAGTCGATTGCTAACATTGCTTCTTTTATACCGTAATGATTATGTAGTCGGTAAATATATTAGTATTGAAAAAGAAATTGCGGATACAAAAGAATCATATTATCAAGCTTTGGAACAATCAGATTTAGGATGGCATGAAGGAACAAATGATCCAAAGCCATTTATTAAATATATGCTTGGCATTATTTTAAAGTGCTACCGAGAATTTGAAGATAGATTAACCATCAGCGAAAAAAGTGGAATCAAAAGCAGTTCATATGATATCGTAAAAACATATGTAAACAATACGATAGGAACTTTTACAAAAAGAGACGCTATGGAAAATTGTCCAAGTTTAGGCAGTTCTTCTGTGGAATCAGCACTTAAAAAATTAGTTGAAGATGGTACTATTATTCGTAAAGGTAAAGGCCGTACATCACATTATATACGAAAAGACGCAATTGAATAAATTACAATACAATCTAAAAACATATGACGAGTCATTTTATGCTCGTCTTTTTTGTTGCAACAATTTAAACGAAAGGAAAATGAGATATGAAAAAAATATTAAAGAAAGCAAGTAAGTTTTTCTTAACGACACTTGTGATATTGAATTCAATGACAAATACGCTTTCTGTACATGCTCAAGAAACGGATCCTAATGAGGATTACAGTGAGGCAACGGAAACAGTCACGGAACTTGGTACAGTTGAAGATGTGTTTCCTGAAGCATATGAAGATATGTATACAAACCCGTATGCTAGATTAACACCAGGATTCGCATCTGAAAGATTGGCTAGAATCAATGGAATGGGAGTTTATGGGTATGACTACATTCGAAAATTAACAGTAGATGGAAATGTCGTGTTCTGCATTGAACCAGATACACTGTTTGATTTAAACCATGATTATCCTGTTAACACAACAAAATGGGATGATTTGTCAGAAAATCAAAGACAAGCTATATGGGAAATCAATTATTATGGCTATTCTTATCCAGGACATGAAACAGACAATTATTATGTGGCTACACAACTATTGATTTGGCAAGTGGTATCTGGATGGTATGATCCATTTCTTCCTGATGGTGTAACTCCGTTAGATGTATCTGGTGAAATCAATACAATCAATTCTTTAAGAAGTCAGCCACAGGGAAGACCTTCTTTTAACAACCAAACAATCAAAATGGGCTTAAATACTCCAGTTACTTTAACAGATACAAAAGGAACATTAGGCAATTACTCTATTACGAATGCCAATGGTATCAATGCGTCTGTAAACGGCAATAATTTAACCGTTTCTATTACTTCGGAAAATTATGATAAAACGATTACTTTCGGCCGTACTAAGACAGCAAGAGATGTTCATATCATCTATGGTGCTGGTTCTGATCAAAAAGTCATCTATATGGCTACTCGTAGTGATCCAACACCAAATTTCAAATTAAATTTTGATTTGATGTATGCTGATATCGAAGTTGAAAAACAAGACACTGAAACAGGCAATAAGACACAAGGTGATGCCACATTTAATGGAGCAACCTTTGCGATTAAAGATACAAGTGGCAATACACTTGAAACCATTACAACAAATGGATCAAAGGCAAAATCTAAAAAGTATCCTGTTGGAACAACATTGAATGTATGTGAAGTTACTTCTCCAGAAGGCTATCTTACAAACAACAATTGTAATTCTGTAACTTTGGATTATTCAGGTGATAATACACCTTCAACATTTAACACAACTATCAAGGATCAGATCATTAAAGGACGTATTGAAATTGCGAAAACTGTTGATAAAGATAAATATGGTTTATTCCAATCAAATGTTCAAAAACCAGGCAAAGGATTCAAGTTTGATATTATCCTAAAATCAAGTGGCAAAGTTGTATCCACATTAACAACAGATGAAGATGGTCGAGCAATCAGTAATTATCTTCCATATGGAACTTATATAGTTAAGGAACATGAAACAACTGGCTATGATTCTTTAAAACCTTTTGAAGTGAAGATTGATAAAGATCAAAAAACATATTTCTATAACATCTATAACGATACAATCAAAGCCGAATTAACCATCTATAAAACGGACAGTGAAACAGGTAAACGTATCCCTGCTGCTGGTGTTGAATTCAAGATCAAAGGTGCTGATGGAATCTATGTAACGCAGGAAATTTCGTATCCTAAAAAATATACAACAGATGTATTTAAAACCGATGAAGATGGATCTGTGCATTTACCTGCTCCATTAAAATTTGGTGAATATAAATTAGTTGAAATCAAAGCACCTCATGGCTATGTATTAAAAGATACAGAAATTCCTATCAATGTGGATGGTTCTAGTACAGAAATCTTCATGACCTTTGACAACAAAACTCAAAAAGGACAAGTCTATGTTGAAAAGAGCGGTGAAATGTTATCTGGTGTTGAAGAATCTGAAACAGATTATGGAACACTTTATACACCAGTCTATAAAGAAAAATATCTATCTGGTGTTACGTATGAAATCACAGCTCGTGAAGATATTGTTACTCCAGAAGGAACAGTATGGTTTCACAAAGGAGATGTAGTTGATACATTTACAACAGGTGATGGTATTACAACTTCTTCATTACTTCAGTTAGGTAAATATTCCATCAAAGAAACTGCAACGCAAACAGGATTTGTATTAGATGAAAATAGCTATGATTTTGATATTGAATATGCAGGTCAAATGATCGATGTAGTGGAAATCAAACAGGCTTATGTCAACGAAAGACAAAAGTTGGATTTACAGATTACTAAAACATTTGAAGATGAAGACAAAGAAGCTTACAAAGATGTTGTCTTTGGCATCTATTCTAAAAATGATATTACAGTCGATGATAAAGTCATCATTCCAGAGGATGGATTAGTTGGTACATTAACTATTGATGAAAATGGTAAAAATGTAGAACAGTTAGATCTTCCTACTGGGGATTATTACGTAAAAGAACTTGAAACAAATGTTGGCTTCAAATTAGATGAAGAAGAACATGATTTTACATTCAACTATGATGAAGATACAACTAAAGCCACAGTCATTGTTCCTATGGAATTGCGCAATGAAAAACGTAGATTAGAATTAGATGTCAACAAAGTAGATAAAGAACATCGTGATCATTTCTTAAATGGAGCTATCTTTGAAGTCTATGATAAGACAGCTAAATCTTATGTCACTACCCTTGCATCAGGTCAGTTAATGATCGTTGGTAATGATGCCAATGAAGAATATGAAATCTCTAAGAATGAAGATTTTACAAAGATCATCAAAACTGTTAAAACTGATGAAAATAAACAAATCATCTTAGATATTGAAGATGGTACGTATTATTCTCGTAAAGTTGGAGATGACAAGGTTAGTAAACATGTCATTAAAGATGGAAAAGCCGTATTAGTTGATGCCATCTATGGTCATGAATATGAATTCAAGGAAATCAAAGCTCCTACTTCTTATCAGTTAGCGGATAAATCCAAAGCTTACAAAGTAGAAGCAGATAAAGATACAGATACGATCATTTATTATTTTGAAAATGCACGTATCGTTGTTCCAAATACAGGGGTATAAATAGTATGAAATATAAGAGAATAAAAATAGCTGCACTGACAATTGTTGCAGCCAGTTTATTAGGTGGCATTCTATATAGTGAGTTTGGAACAAAAAAATCTTATGATTATACGGATTACTATATAGAATCTAAACCAAGTAAAACAACAAAAGAAAATAAAGATGATAAGGAAGCTTCTGAAAAGGAGCTTTCTTTATCTTTACTTCAAAAAACGAACAATGATATTGTAGGCATTCTAGAATTTGATAATCGCGTTATTTATGAACCTGTCGTACAGGCTCCAGATAATGATTATTATGTGCGTAAAAACATCAAGAAAGAATATGCCAACGCAGGTATTCCTTTTGTATCCGCAGATGGAAACATCGAAGCCAAAAATGTGGTAATCTATGGACATTCTAGTAAATGGAGCAACATTATTTTCACTCCATTAATGAGCTATATAAACCAAAGCTACTATAAAGAACATCCTACATTTCGATTTATTACAGAAAATGAAATAAGAACGTATCAAATTTTTAGAGTCATGAATGTTGATCTTAATAACTTAAACGATTCTTTAGAATTTACTCAATCCAGCTGGGATTCAGATACTGCATTCAATGCCTTTATTTCTGATTCCATTAATCGTGGATTATATAAAACAGGTATCTCAGTCAATACAGAGGATAAGCTGATGACTTTAGTGACTTGCGATACCAGAAATGACAACAAGAGGACAGTCATACTGGCAAAACGAGTGGACTGATTCAAAAAGTCTATAAATTCATGAAATGTTAATAATTGTATGATATCATTGAATTAGATAAATCCGAATTGAGATTTCATATATTCCAAGGGATTTAATAACTGTTATATTTTATTATCA
>OLIX01003013.1_pt1 | contig 11495 bp, 9 predicted proteins | sample 1601331 | NCBI WGS metagenome assembly OLIX01 (sample SAMEA2452120, study PRJEB22498) | human gut metagenome | biome: human feces; feature: human gut; material: feces | place: Australia | collected 2012 | reverse complement strand
AACTACAACAACTTTTTTGCCGGCTTTGATTGGCGTATCATAGTCATCACGGAATGCTTTCATCAGGTTATTTCTGGTTAAGAATTCGTTTGCAGAGAATACTCCCATTGCCTGCTCGCCAGGGATTCCCATAAATCTTGGAAGTCCTGCACCGGAACCGATAAATACAGCTTCGAATCCTTCTTTTTCCATTAATTCATCAATGGTAACTGCTTTACCAATGACAACGTTGGTCTCAATCTTAACGCCTAAAGCTTTTACATTTTCTACTTCTGCTGCAACTACTTTTGACTTTGGAAGACGGAATTCCGGAATACCGTAGATTAATACTCCACCGGCTTCATGTAAAGCTTCAAAAATAGTAACATCATAGCCAAGCTTTGCCAAATCACCGGCACAGGTAAGACCTGCAGGGCCGGAACCGATAACTGCTACTTTATGTCCATTTAATTTTTCTGCTTTCTTAGGCTTGATTCCATGCTCTCTTGCCCAGTCAGCTACGAAACGCTCTAATTTACCGATTGCAACCGGCTCACCCTTGATACCACGGATACATTTTCCTTCACACTGACTCTCCTGTGGGCATACACGGCCACATACAGCAGGAAGTGCAGATGATTCACTGATAATATGATAAGCTTCTTCGAAGTTGCCTTCTTTCACCTGTGCAATAAATGCCGGAATATTAATGGAAACCGGACATCCTTTCATACACTGTGCATTTTTACAGTTTAAGCAGCGTTTTGCTTCTGCTACTGCTTCTTCTTCATTATAGCCAAGACAAACTTCTTCAAAGTTTGCTGCACGTACCTCTGGCTCCTGTTCACGTACAGGTACTCTTGTTAATCCTTCCATTATTTGTCACCTCCGCACTGACCGCATCCACCATGATGGGTACTGCCTTCCTGCAATTTTAACATTGCACGGCCTTCTTCTGTCTTATACTGAAGCTGTCTCTTCATTGCCTGGTCGAAATCTACCTGATGTCCGTCAAATTCCGGTCCATCCACGCATGCGAATTTTACTTCGCCGCCAACCATAAGACGACATGCTCCACACATTCCGGTTCCGTCTACCATAATCGGATTCATGGATACAACAGTTGGAATGCCAAGCTCCTTGGTCAGTTTACAAACGAATTTCATCATAATCATTGGTCCGATGGCAACACAATGATCGTAACGAACACCTTTATCCCATAATTCCTGTAACTGGTTGGTTCCCATTCCATGGAAGCCATAAGTACCATCATCGGTTGTTACATAAAGATTAGTTGCAACTTTACGCATTTCTTCTACCAGAATTAATAAATCCTTGGTCTTAGAACCCATGATAACATCACAGTCTACCCCATGCTCATGTAACCATTTTACCTGTGGGTAAACCGGTGCTGTTCCAACACCTCCGGCGATAAATACGATTTTCTTTTTCTTTAACTCTTCTATATCTTCCTCAATAAGGTCGGATGGACAGCCCAGTGGTCCAACAAAATCCTGGAATGTATCTCCTTCCTCTAAATATGCCATACGCTCTGTAGATGCTCCAACTGTCTGGAATACAATTGTTACAGTTCCGGCTTTCTCATCATAATCACAGATGGTAAGTGGTATACGCTCACCTTCTTCATCGATTTTCACGATTACAAATTGTCCTGGCTTTGCAGACTTTGCTACCCGCTCTGCTTTGACATCCATAAGATAAATCTTATCTGCCAGCTTTTCCTTTTTTATAATAGGATACATACTATACCTCCATACTTTGTTTACATCAACTTGTGGAATTCCAGACCACTAGATTTAATCATATAGGAAAAGTGTCAGAAAATCAACATTTTCCGACACTTGTTTCTTAAAAAAAATTTACCAATTTCTATTTTTACTGTGCTGACATTAAAATTCTGTCATTGTCAAGACGCTTTCCTGCCTGGATGCGGAACTGCTCCAAAAGGCTGTCTACCGTCATTTTCTTCTTCTCTTCATCCTTTAAATCAAGGACAATATTTCCGGAATCCATCATCAGAATCCGGTTGCCAAGCTCTAGTGCCTGATGCATATTATGGGTTACCATAAGACAGGTAATATGATGCTCTGCAATAATTTTTTTCGTCAGTTCCAATACTTTCTCTGCGGTTGCAGGGTCAAGTGCTGCCGTATGCTCATCCAAAAGAAGAATCTTCGGGGTCACCATCGTTGCCATCAGAAGGGTAAGTGCCTGCCTCTGACCGCCGGATAACAATCCCACCGGCTGCTTCATTCTGTCTTCCAGCCCCATATCAAGCTGGGATAACAGTTCTCTGAATTTTTCCTTATCGGATTTACGGATTCTGCTGAAAAATGCATTTTCTTTTCCGGATGCACGAAGATACGCCAGTGCCATATTTTCTTCAATGGTCATATGTGGTGCTGTTCCCTTTAACGGGTCCTGAAAGAGATGACCAATGACTTTACTGCGCAAAAATTCTTTCTTATATGTAATATCCTCTCCATCTAGAACAATCTGTCCTTCATCTACATAGAACGCACCTGTAATCGCATTAAATGTAGTTGATTTTCCTGCCCCATTACTTCCTACGATTGTAGCAAAATCTCCATCTTCAAGAACCAGGTTCAAATCACACAATGCTTTCTTTTCATTTACGGTTCCCGGATTAAATGTCTTAGATACATGCTTCATTTCTAACATTATCGGTCACCTCCCATTTCCTTTGTATTTGCTTCCGCCAGACGCATATTGTCTTTTAATTTCTTCTGTGCTGCGCTCTTCTGTCTGACAAACGCTACCTTCTTCTTTAAGAACGGGAATGCAATTGCAATTGCTACGATAATTGCAGAAACCAGTTTCAATGCCTCTGCCGGAACATTCAGTCTTAATGCAACGGCTACTAAGAAACGATAGAGACAGCTTCCTAATACAACGCCTAATACTCTGCGGAACATGGAGCCTTTTCCGATAATGGATTCTCCGATAATCAGGCTGGCAAGTGCGATGGTTACCATACCGGTTCCAAGGTTGATATCGCAGGATTTCTGGTACTGTGCTAATACACCGCCGGATAATGCAGTCATTGCATTGGCTACACAAAGACCTACGGTAATCGTAAAGGATGGATTAATGCTGGAGGCTTTTACCATGTCAGCATTATCACCGGTTGCCCGGATGGAAAGACCTAATCTGGTATTTAAAAATGCGGATAAAATCACGCCGATTACCAGTACGATTAATGCTGCCACAATCAGTTTATACCAGCCACCACCAATGGCATTTTTTGCCATGGTAAATATGGTATTGCAGTTAAACAGGTTCACCTGGGAAGCAAATCCCATGACTGCAATATTAATGGTATAGAGCCCCGTATTTACAATGATTCCTGCCAGAATTGATTCAATTCCAAGCTTTGTCTGCAGAAATGCTGTGATAAATCCGGAACATACACCGGCTAACATTGCTGCTGCCAGTGCCAGAATCGGATGACCCTGTATCGTTACCATGGCACATACGGCACAGCCTAAGGTAAAACAGCCATCGGTTGACAAATCTGCAATATTTAATATGGAAAATGAAACAAACAATGCCAGTGCAACCAGGGCGTATATACACCCTAGCTCTAATGCACTTTGTAAAATGGATATTGTAAATATGGAGCCCATTCTTTAATCCCCCTGACTATCTTATCATACTATCGTTTTATCTTTTTATTCAAACTCTTCTGCGGTCTGAATCTCTACTACTTTTTCACACATACCGTCAAATACGCTGTAATCAATTCCAAGCTGGTTTGCCACATCTGTATTTACAGTTGCGATTCCGTTGCTCATGGTCTGTACTGCTGTTGTTGCAGGATCTTTCCCATTTACTAAAATATCTACTACAATATCTGCTGTTGCAGTACCAAGGTCAACATAGTTTACACCGAATCCACAGAAAGCTCCGTTTAATGCGAAGGAGTCAGCTCCTGCATAATGCGGAATGCCTGCTTCTACAAATTTCTCATAAATTGCAAGTTCTGCTGTCATTACGGTGTTATCGGTTGGTGTAAATACGGCATCTACACCGGCTGCAACTAATGCATCTGCTGCAAGAGAAATTTCATCATTGGTTGTTCCTGTTTTTTCTACATATTCAACGCCTTTTTTATCAAGATAATCTTTTGCGTCCTGAATTGGAACAGTGGAAGAATCCTGACTCTTATTATATAAAAGACCTACTTTTTTAATGTCTTTATTTGCTGCAAACATTAAGTCCATTACTGCTTCTGTATTTAATGCATCCGATGTTCCGGTGATATTGGAACCAGGTTTATCCATACTTTCAACAAGTCCTGCGGTAACCGGATCACTGACTGCAGAGAATACAACCGGAATCTGATTTTCTTCTGTTGCTGCCTGCATAATCATTGCGGTTGGTGTTGCGATTGGAATAATCACATCTACATCTTCTGCAACCAGGTCTGTTGCAATCTGGTTTAAGGTAGAAGAATCTGCCTGACCATTGTAAGTATAATCTTTATAATCAAAAGTAACACCGAGCTCTTTTGCTTTTGCATCCAGCTCTGCTTCTACTGCTTTCTCAATCTGATTTAAAGAAGCATCATCTACATACTGTACGATACCTACTTTATAAACTTTACCATCTGCTGCAGCCTTCTCTGTTGTTGCTGCATCATTGGATGCACTGTTGCTTCCGCATCCTGCCATTGCTGCTACTGCCATAGCCATTGTTAATACTGCTGCCATCATTTTCTTCTTCATAATTACTACCTCTTCTTTCTTATATGATTTATTGTTGTTCATAAGAGAAAGCGCTTTTACTGTTTTCCAACAGTAAAAAACCGCCTCAAGCTTATGCTTGAGACGGTAATAAAATCTTATTATCGCGGTACCACTCATATTGACGAATTGTCCACTCATTCATGTACGAATCATACATGCCGGATTGGTAACGGGTTCGGTTCCCGGTGACGCCTACTGTTAATTCAGGCCACCCTCGAAAGTCCATTCAGCAAAATCTTCCATACTGCAATTCCACCACCTGCAGCTCTCTTTGATTTCCAATCAAGCTTACTACTCTTTCTCAACGGTTTCTCTTATTGAAGTTAGAATAATACTTTTCTTTCACATTGTCAACACTTTTTTATGAGAAATATACCAGTTCATCTTCCGGCTTCTCTGCCGGCTCGATGGATACCGGATAAAGGACAGGTCCTTTTCCTCTGTATTCCTTGGCAAATTCCACATGAACTTCTGCGGTAATATTTATCCATGATTTGTGACCGATTTCTTCCGACTTCGGATATTTGCATTTAAATCCTAAGAACTGGACATCCTCTACACAACAGGTCATGGCAAAACGTCCCGGCACGAACATGCCCTTCCTGCTCATCTTTTCCGGATTATATACCAACGCAAGGAATTTGATTTTCTTGCCATCGTATTTCTTCGGATTATCCTGTGCATCCATATACCAGATTGCATAATCTGCATCCGTAATATCAATGACATCTGCATTGATGTCAAATGGCAGTTCTTCATCGGCACTCTCATCAATTGTTCCATCGGCACGCTCGTATACAATCTGTGCCGGACGGTTCTGTGCTTTTACGGCACGGCGGAACTTGCCCTTTGGTGTATTGTCATCACAACGGTTAAAGATTACTACATCTGCCTTAAACAACTGCTCCATAATCATGGCACGCATATTAGCAAGATACATTTCAAATGTAGTGGCATCTACGGTTGCCAAGGACTGTACGATTACCCAGCCATCCGGCATCTTTGTTTCAAGCAAAGTAGCGATATCCCAGGTACCGTTATACTCAATAAAAATCTGCTCCGGTTTGTATGTTTCCTGAATCTTCTGCAAGGTTTCTGTTGTAAAATCTTCCTGCTCCTCAATCATTGCAACCTTCGCATTAATGGTATTTAATTTTGCTTCATCATATTCTTCATCACCGTCTTCACAGACAATAATTACCGTACGGTTGTCCCCGCCGAAATCATTTTCAAAGAGTGTTTCTTTGATTAATGTGGTCTTACCGCTGTCCATAAATCCGGTAAATAAATATACTGGAATCTCCTGCATGGTTTCCCCTTTCCTATCTGACGGGCATTATGCAATGCCGAATAATTCTTCAATCTTGTGTTCATCAATCTTAGAACCAATGACACAGAGTCTTCCGGTGTAATCCGGCTCTCCATCTCTTAATTCATACTCGCCCGGAACCATATCAAAGTAAATCCAGGAACCATTGACATCCTCTACCATTCCTTTTGCGCGGAGAATCATGCCATACTCTTCGCTCTCGGATAAGGTCTTTAATACCTCTTCAATCTTCTCACGGGTAAATTTATGCGGAGTCTCTTTGCCCCAGCTTGTAAATACCTCATCTGCATGATGGTGATGATGATGTTCGTGGTCATGGTCATGGCATCCGCAGGTGCAGTTCTCGCCATGCTCATGATGATGTTCATGCTCCTCATGGTCGTGGTCGTGATCGTGATGGTGTTCATGCTCCTCGTGGTCATGGTCATGATGGTGGTGATGCTCATGCTCTTCGTGGTCGTGATCGTGTTCATGTTCTTCGTGGTCATGGTCATGATGGTGCTCATGTTCTTCCTCTTCTGCTTTATGATGTGCCTCTGCAAGAAGTTTCATCTCAAGAGAGTCCTGTCCTTCCATAACTTTGAGAATCTGCTCACCTTTGATGGCATCCCAAGGAGTTGTAATGATTGCAGCCTTGCCATTTAATTCCTGCATCTGTTTTACGCAAAGCTCTAACTGCTCCGGTGTTGTGCTCTGGGTTCTGCTTAATACGATTGTTGTTGCAAATTCAATCTGGTTATTGAAGAATTCGCCAAAGGCTTTCATCTGTTTGGATGCTTTCTTTGCATTTACAACTGTAACCAGTGCATTTAATTTCACATCCTGCTCTTTTTCTACATCAATAACAGATTTCATTACGTCAGAAAGTTTACCAACTCCTGACGGCTCGATTAAGATACGGTCCGGATGGAATTTAGTAATTACTTCATTTAAGTTCTTTCCAAAGTCTCCTACTAGGGAACAGCAGATACATCCTGAGTTCATCTCGGTAATCTCAATGCCGGAATCCTTTAAGAATCCGCCGTCGATACCGACTTCACCAAATTCATTTTCAATCAGTACCAGCTTCTCACCAACAAAAGCCTCTTCTATCATTTTCTTGATAAATGTGGTCTTTCCAGCTCCTAAGAAGCCTGAAATAATATCAATTTTTGTCATTTTAACATCCTTCTTTCTAATAATTAAAGTGTATTTCACACTGAATTGATTTGTCTACCTATTGCAATATAGCAGAAAAAGTAAAATTTCTCAAGCAAACCGCGTGAACTTCATACAAATTTTATAAATAGCTTTTCTCAATATCAATGGGTATGATAAAGCCCTGCATAAATTCCATTCCGTGCAAGCAGCTCCTCATGGGTGCCCTCTTCTTCGATTCCCTGCTCAGTCAGCACCAGAATACGCCCTGCATTTTCTATCGTAGAAAGCCTGTGGGCAATTACAAATGTTGTCCGGTTCTTCGCCAGCTTCTCTAGTGATTCCTGTACCACCTTTTCACTTTCGTTATCCAGTGCTGAGGTTGCTTCATCAAAAATAAGAATCGGCGGATTCTTTAAAAATACCCGGGCAATGGAGAGCCGCTGTTTCTGACCGCCGGAAAGTTTTACACCCCGCTGTCCGATATCTGTATCATAACCATCCGGCAGTGATAAAATAAATTCATGGGCATTGGCATTCTTTGCTGCCTCAATGACTTCTTGCCTTGTCGCATCCGGTTTACCATAAGCAATATTTTCAAAAATGGTTCCGGCAAACAAATAAACATCCTGCTGGACAATGCCAATGTGGTCTCTTAAACTTTTTAATTTATAGTGGCGGATATCACAGCCATCAATTAAAATTCTGCCCTCTGACACATCATAAAATCTTGGTATCAGGCTGCAAAGGGTTGTCTTTCCGGCACCTGAAGTTCCCACCAGTGCCACATAGCTTCCAGCCGGAACTTTCAGATTTATATGCCTTAAAACGCGGCTTAAATGTTCTTCATACCGGAAGGAAACATCCTGAAATTCTACTTCTCCCCGCACATTTTCCATGACAATGGCATTTTCCTCATCCGAAATATCCGGTTCAATGGAAAGAATCTCCATAAACCGTTCAAAGCCGGAATATCCATTCTGGAACTGCTCGGTAAAATCAATCAGCGTCTTAACCGGCTCGGTAAATACATTGATATATAAAAGGAACGTAATCAAATCCGTAATACTCACACTGCCACCCGGAATCCACAGTGCTCCGGCAATCACCACTACTACGGTAATCAACGTGGTAAATGCAGTCAGTCCCGCCTGATAACCACCCATAAAGAGATAGCTGTTCTTCTTGGCATCTAAGAAGCCTTTGTTTCCGCGGCTGAATTTTTCCTGTTCGACTTCTTCATTAGCAAAGGATTTTACTACGCGGATACCGGAAAGGTTGTCCTCTATCTGGCTATTGATATCCGCTATCTTAATACGGTTCTGCCGGAATGCCTTTTTCATACGCTTATTAAAGAAATATGCATACGCTATCATAAACGGTACCAGTGCAAATGCCGCCACTGTAAGCTTCGGACTGATTCCCATCATAATAACAAATGCACCAATTATCTTAATCAGGGAAATCACAATATTTTCCGGTCCATGGTGCAGCAGTTCGCTGATATCAAAAAGGTCCGTGGTAATTCTCGCCATCAGTTGTCCGACCTTCTGATTATCATAAAATGCAAAGGACAGTTTCTGATAATGAGCAAATATTTCTGCCCGCATATCATATTCTATTTTGGCACCCATTACATGACCATTATTAGAAATATAATAATTGCTGTAACACTGAATGGCTACCAACGCCACCATAAACAAAGCAAGCTTTCCGATTGTCTTTACTGCATCCTGCTCCGGCAGATATACCACTGTTGATGTAATATACCGTACAATCAGCGGAATCACCAGTGCCGCCACTGCTGCTAACAGTGCAAAAAACATATCGATAAAAAATACGCCAAGATATGGTTTATAATAAGAAATCATTTTCTTTAAATTCTGCTTCATCTGTCTATCCCTCTTGCCTTTACCAGCTTATTTTTCATCACAACTGTCCATCTTATACTGTTTCTTTTGCAAATGCAAGTTTCTTTATGCTACAATGACTTTTATAAACGTGGCGGATTGACACTATATAATCCTTGTTAAAATAATCCTGTTATCCAAAGGATATTTGTTTTGGATATAAAATACCGTAGTTCTAAGCTGCATGTTTTGCTTTTGCCTGTAAAAACCGTCTTTCCAATGTTTGACAGTCTATCTGTACCGTCCGTCGAAGTGCGGATGCCTAAGAAGGGCTGTTAGGGGCACTTGGAATTTCGTCCGGCAACAGGCAACGCCGGCACAAGGACGTGCCGGCGAGGCGCATATGAACACGGATGTGAATTTGCGCCGGTTGCCAGACAAAAGATTATCCTGCCGAAATTCTTAGTGCCCCTTGCAGGCTTTATCCGCATCCGTACCCGACGAACAGTCCTGCGATTGTGTCAAAGCAACGGAAAGACAGTCTGACAGCAAGAAAAACATGCATCTAAGAACTGCTGGCATTTTACATCAGATAAAGCAATATGCACTTCGAAATCCTGATAAATTTACAATCCATACATTTTTACAATCATCAGAAAAAAATAAAGACACTTTATCTCAATCAATCCCTTGAAATAAAATGCCATCCATGTAATAACTTTATCGACCAATCGATTTAAATACATTAGAAGAAAATGTTGATTTCTTCAAAAAATGCAGGTAGGATAGAAGAAAAGGAGTAGGAGGACGGGCAGTATGGAAAAAATCATTTTTCTGGATGTTGACGGAACCTTGGTGGATTATGAAAATCATTTGCCGGAATCAGCAGTTCTTGCGGTGCGGAAGGCAAGAGAAAACGGACACAGAGTGTATATCTGCACAGGAAGAAGTAAAGCAGAAGTCTATGGGAATATCTGGGAAATCGGACTAGATGGAATGATAGGCGGAAACGGAAGTTATGTGGAAGATCATGGATATGTGGTTATGCACCAGATGATTACGCCGGAGCAGTGCCGCCATATTGTGGACTGGTTAAAGGAGCGCGGACTGGAATTTTATCTGGAAAGTAATGCAGGACTGTTTGCAAGTGCCGGATTTGAAGAGGCTGGAGAACCTGTGATTCAGGAATATTCCAGGCGGAAAGGCAAAGAGGGCGCAGATAAAATAAAGGTACGGGATGCATTTCCGGAAATGATTTTTGATGGAGAGCTATACCGGGACGATGTAAATAAAGTAAGCTTTATCTTAAATCAGTATCAGGATTATAAAGATGCCGTGACCGAATTTTCGGATTTGCAGGCTGGAACCTGGGGCGGAGCCGGCGAAATTGCATTATTTGGAGATTTGGGTGTAAAAAATATCACCAAGGGCAATGCCATTGCGCATCTGTTAGAATATCTTCATGCAGATGTGGCAGATACCATAGCTTTTGGGGATGCCAAAGTGGATATTCCTATGTTAGAATACTGTGGCTATGGTGTTGCCATGGGAAGCGGCGGAGACGAGATAAAGGCTATGGCAGATTATGTCACCGGGGATGTGGATAAGAATGGATTGTATGATGCGTTTGAAAAATTGGGGCTGCTATGAAGAAAAATATTGGTATATTTTTAGTGATGTGTATCATGTTGACTGCATGTAAAAATGATAAGTTTCCTTATGATGATGAACTGGATGATTCGGAAAAGAATGAAATAAGTACAGAGTATGACTCGTTAATTGACAGAAAAATTGCCAATACAAAAGATGAAAAAATAAATATCGGCTATGATGAAGCACTTTCTGAGTATGAAGGGTATCTTGATAATGTAAAATTATTTGAGGAAGACTATAAAAATCAGGATTACGATGGAGATGGAAAAACAGATCGTATTTTCCAGTATTTCAGAAATGATAATAAGAAAGTATATACGATTTGCTTTGGAAATGGTGACCACCTTGAACTGGGAGCATTTGATGATACATTTCTCGGTCTTGAAGTATGGGGAGCGGATATTACCGGAGACGGGAAAAATGAGATTGTCTTTTGTGGAGAGCATACAGGAAATACATGGATACAGAGTGGAAGTGAAATTGCAATCTGGAGAAAAGATGGCAGTGAGTACACAAGAATGAATCTGCCGGGAAAACAAACCGGAATACAATATTCTGCAGGATATGATATTTATATTGAAAAGACAGAACAGGAAGATATAATTTTAGTTACCTGTCCTGAATTGGGCTTGGAAGAGGAATATGTTCTACCTGAAAATCAAAGAGAAGAATTTGATAGTTGTTATAAAGACTTAAAAGTTGGAGAAAGTGGAGGCATGTGCCACAAAGTGGTAGATTTTTGAAAAAATGACCTCA
>OLIX01003001.1_pt1 | contig 11563 bp, 8 predicted proteins | sample 1601331 | NCBI WGS metagenome assembly OLIX01 (sample SAMEA2452120, study PRJEB22498) | human gut metagenome | biome: human feces; feature: human gut; material: feces | place: Australia | collected 2012 | reverse complement strand
AATAGGCCCCCGGATACGCACTCCGGCGGCCATGGAATGGCCGCCTCCGCCGAAAGTGAGGTCGGCGTAAGTGCCCGCAGGTTCGACAGCGAGCAGTCCCACAGACTCTTCCAGCAGTACGGGAGTATGGTATTGCGACATAATAGTTATTTGCAAAGGTCTATTTGGGTGTAAAGTTAGGGATTTTTCAAAAAAGAATGCCTATATTTGTAAATATAATCGGCAATAATTTCCCGTCTCATTCTAAGTCGTTTACGAGAGCGCAAAAGTTACGAGGGTTAAAATCAGGGTTAAAACACGATCTTTTTCAGCCACTCAAACTATCTAACAATCATGCCAATACACGCCGACAACAATAATAACTCGTTCCCCAATAGGGCGCACTATTATACCCGCTATTCGACAGGGTCGCTGGGTAGGTTCCAATAGTACCGTCGATTCTTTCACGTCAGCGAAGGCTCGTCCATACAACGACAAAAGGGACGATTTCCAAGCGTTTCCATATTCTATCGGGCAAGTAGTTCGCCGGAGGCTTCCAAGACCTAAAATCGATCTCTCCAAGAGTTTCCCGTTTTCACGCCGCGACATCGCGCCAAACGTAGGCATAGGCTGGCTGGCAGATAACGGTCAATCTCCAACAACACACCGCGCCGCGGCCCGAAATAATATACTTTCGTATTTAGAGCTTCGCCTACAAGGCCGAAAACAGCGATTTTCAAGAGGCGTTTCCTTCGGGCGGGTAAATACTCCTTCGAAACGGCAGGAGCGTAGAAATCGTCATCTACAACATCATGGTGGAGAACGCCACGAGAGCTGGCCGAGGGCGCGTATTATAGAACGTCGAGGAGCCTGACGGAGCGCGGCTCGAAATAATATACGACGTTCCTCCTATTAGGCAAGGACGAGATTATCAAGGAGCCCTTATTACAGCATACGGCGTTTCTATATACAACGATTTCATTACAGCAGTCTCTATATTTACATTACAACGTTTACAGCATTTACAGCGAGAGGCATTACCCGGCTTTATTCAGCGGGTAATTTCCCCTCGTTTTTTAACTTATATCATAAGTCAATATTCATCACGTCTCTGACGGTTATTCAACCTAATCAAATCTATCAAGTGCCACTTTATCGCCTCGGTAAATTCAATACGGTAATCCGGGTATAAATAATCCTTTTCCCGCTCGTGATGCCTCCGCAGCCACTTTCTAAAATCGCGTTGAGCCCCTTTCGACAACAGCCCGGTATAGCCGTCCAATTCAGTATGAGATAGGCTCGCCAATCCCAGAATCACGAAATAATCGGTCAGTTCCTTCAAGCTCCCCCGTTTAGGCCGAAACGACGGCCGACGGCCTATATTATCAAAGGCAAAAGCCTGACAATTCCGCCAAAAGAAATTCACAATCCGGGTATATTCTTCAAGCAGTCCACCGAGCGTTCCTACCTTCAACCGGGAGAGTACCTTCCGTCGCCCGCCTTTCAACGTAAATTCAACCCGAAGGGCGTTTTTCTCCGGGTAGAGGTCCGGATTCCGTATAAGTACGTTCCGATTATCTTTATTTATTTCAGCGATTTTATCATAAATTTTAGCAGTGAAAAATCCTGAAACAAACTTTCGGCATGTAGGACGCGAATCGTTCAACTCGTAGCATTTCGACTTAAATGCACGGATTCGGTGTATCATTTCGACACATTCCATATCAAACGGGACATTCAGCCCTATTTCGATCACGGAAATTTCAAAGGTTCTCAACGTATCGAACGAGATGCCAAGTCGTTTGGCCACTTTCCGCCAAGCCTTCTCCAAATCCGTTTTAGTCAGATCATCCAGCGAAGTCGCGCCATAGTACCACTTACGGATACTACCGTAAATTTTCATAAAGTCCTCGTAAAATTCGATTATCAGATCATGCGCATCATCCCCGGATTTTCCGTTCTCTAACACTAATTTATTATACCATTTACCGTTTATCCAATACGATTTTTCAACAAAAGTTCCATAACACAAGTGATGGTAAACTTCCTTATCACAACATTTCAAAGTAATATTATCGACCATATTTTTTCAATTTCAAAAGTTCGTCTTTACAATACCTCTTCGACCGTCCGTAGCGCATAGGCGTAATCAAACCCTTTTTCTCCCAACGATAGAGCGTCGTGCGGCTGATTTTCATCGAGTTTTCAACCTCTTTCGCAGTCAGCAACTCCGCTCCGAGGAGGGCCTTCGTAAGGTAATTAATAATCCAATCCCGATTCTGGGCTATCCCCACTTTAATCAGCGTTTGGAGCATCTTCGGAGATACAATAATTTCACACTCGGCTTTTACTTTAATAGCGTTCATAAATCTATTAATTAATTTAACTTTTAATATTTCAAAAGAGCACTTTTCGGCCCCTTTCTACTCTATATAACTTCGTGGATAAATAAACCTCGAACACATTTTTTAATTAACAGATAATAAGACATTTACAAGACAGTCTAAAATGAACATCCTACACGGATTTCGCAGTTCAATTTTTTAATACAACAAAAAAACCGCCCCGGTCAGGGGCGGTCTACATAACCTACACAAACAAATTCTATTCAGCTAACGCGGCTTTAATTATTTCGAATCCGCCGTCTTTACAATTCTTTTCTGACAGACACGCATTTCGGCTACTCAGTTCAACGCAGGTGGCATTCTCCAATTCCGGGACAAGATCAAACCACCGGGCCTTATTCTTACTTCCTCGGTATACAAATACAACATCTTTCGCAATCAGATATTTTACCAGTCGTTTCGTATATTCCTGAGAAGGAAGCAAACCCATTTTCTCCGGGAACGGCTTATATTTTCTCGAATGATAAGCCATTAGCTGAACCGCCGCTATCTTCGTTTCAGCTCCGGGAACAGCTTCCCGGATTATCCGTGTTTTCTTCGCCCAATACCAGTCCTGTTCGTCATTAAACGGCTTATATTCCGGACCGGAATAAAAAATCGCACGATCTTCGAGTAGCATCGCTTGGGTCTGCGCCCGAATAACGAAGCGTTTTTCTTCATCGCTCATCTTTTCATGGGCTTCGATATTCGACGACACCTTATATCCCGGATTCGACATTAGCAGTACGACCCGCGCACCAAGAACATCGCCGATAAACGGATAAGGCAATATTTCGGTATGCAGCTGATGATCGGGGTTTTTCGTTCGCTTATTAAATTCTTCGATAAACGGGATGTCATCGGCATACGCATTCAACTTTTCCAATCGCATATAGCCGTTCTTCTCGATTTTTTCGGCCACTTCCCGCCACGGGTTTTCTTTCAACAAGGTTTCTTTCGTTTCCATAATAAAAGGTTTAATAGTTAGGTTCCCAAAGATAAGATATTCTCGCCCTTTTTCAATATCGAGGGCGGTGACGATTTCATCCATTTTTTCTTCGCCCCGGTAGTCGATCCCGACCGTCCACGCGCTATTCGTCCCGCCGTCCCAACGAAACACCTCTTCCAGCCGCTCGCGGAGTTCGGCAGTAAGCAGGGCCGTCAGTCGGCTTTCGGAGAGGCAGACCCTTTCCAATAGAAAATTATTCAACACGGAGGTCGCCTCACCCGTCCGCAGGTAGCTGATATAGTACGCCAACGAGTGGGGAATCCTGTCGGCATAGTCGGGGTGGTTCTCTTTATAGCGGGCCAACACGACCTCCAAATCCCCGCCGTAATGGATATACAAGGCGAGGTTCAGCAACTTTTTCTCCCAGCTAACCCGCCCGAACTCGAAACACAGATCGTCCCAATAAGCCCGGCGGGCGACAAGATCGTCATAGATTTCCCGCTTTTCAGCAACCGGCATCGCCGGGTCGCCGAGGGATTTCGAGGCCGGGGTGGCTTCATCCCGGTATTTTTTAACGACAAGATCGTCGGCGCTGACAGAGCCGTCCTCCATCCACCACCGCAACCATTCCGATTTTTCGGCGTCCTCCAACTTTTCAAAATCGCCGCTCTTTAATCCGTTTCTCGACAGATAGTGTTGAAATTCTCGCTCCAATCTCGCCATCCGGCTCCCTTCGGCGGCGGCATACAGGAATTTCGGGGGCAGGTCCTCAATCCACATCGTCGAGCGGATCGCCTCCCGAAACCGTATCGCCTCGATCATATTCAGCAGGGGAAATTCCCCGCGGAAGGGGATCAGCCGCGACGGAATTTCCCGGTCTACAAGCTGGCTGGCCATACCACCCGCCACGGAGCACATCTGGTCTCTCGTTGAAAGTTCACTTTTTTCCATATACCGTTATTTCGGTTACAAACTCTTTACGGCAAAATTATCAGTCGCTTCCGCCAACCCCCGGCGCAAGGGCGGATTATTTTCGCACAATCGTCTACGTTCCCGCCATTCAACAACAAAAGGCGTAGAGCCGCAAACTTATTATATTCGGAAAGGCTCTGGTAAACCCGCGTACTATAATAAGCAACAGCCCTACGCCCCAAGGGACGTAGGAACACCGCGCCTCTTCCGTACAAAATTTACCAGATTTTATCCGAAGAAAAAGGCGTTCGTCCTATATCGTCAACAAAAATAACAATCGACCTCGGAAAAAACAAACAAAAAAGGCTTCGACCTAAATCGAAGCCTATATCTTTTCTATAACAAAAATCGCTATCTATAATGGCTCGTAACCATGTACCTCTATCAGCTCTCCTTCTCCATTCATGCACATATAATCACCTAATCGCATTTCATTATCACCAAAATAAGGACTTACATTCCTATCGCAGCACAAAATTTTTAATTTTTTATTACAACTGACATCTATATTTTCTAAATTATTATCCACACACCAAGTCCCAACAAGTTCCATATTATTGTAAACATCAAGTTTTTCCAAATGATTAGCGCGGCAATCAAGATATTTAAGTTTCAGATTTTTAGTTATATCAAGTTCTTTTAACGCATTAGCCCAGCAATGGAGAACTTTTAGTTCTAAATTATTCGATAGATCAAGAGAAGACAGTTTATTATTATGACAAGATAGTTTCGCCAATTTACGATTATTCATTAAATCTAAACTTAATAACTTATTTTCATCACAAAATAGCCACCAAAGTTTAAGATTCTGGGTTATATTTAAGGTCTCGATATTATTTTGAGTTATATCCAATCGCGTCAAATTTTTACAACCACTTACATCAATATCCGAGATTTTATTATTTTTTATATCTAATTCAACCAATTTATTATTATTCGTTAAATTTAGCGAAGTCAAATTATTACCATAGCAACTAAGATAACGTAATTTCCGATTCTTTGAGGTGTCAATAGAATTTAGGGCATTCATAGCACAAAAAAGACTTATCAAATTGGGATTTAGAGACGTGTCAAGTGAAACCAAGTTATTTCCGTCGGCAATTAAATACTGGAGTAACGGATTTTTGCTTACATCGAGTTTCCGCAGTCGATTCCAAAAGCAACTGAGTTGCACCAGTTCGGGATTCTTCGTCAGATTTAACGAAGCCAATTTATTATCGGCACAATCCAATCGGAATAGCTTTTTATTTCGACGGACATTCAACGTTTTTAATACGTTATTCTGACAGTTAAGTTTATAGAGTTCAATATTTTTCGATACATCCAATCTCTCAATCACATTATGATCGCACCAACATATTCTCAACAATTTATTTCCCGATAAATCTAAATAAATTAGCCGATTATGCTGGCAGTCTAAATAAGTTAATTTTTTCAACTGACTAATATCCAAATCGCAAAGGTTATTGAAAGAACAAGTCAGTTCTACAAGGTTTTCAAACGCTTCAATTCCTTTTAAGGACGAGATTTTCTCATCTTTACAGAAAATTCGAGTTACCTCCAACGCTTCAACGACAGAAATTTCACCATCACCGTCTTTATCGAAATTTTCGACTAAATATCGCTTAAAATTCGGGTCGGGAATTTCAACAACCTTATACAAATCAGCAGGTTTATTCATATCTTTCCATCATTTTAGTAACCACATTTTTCACCTCTTCCCGGAACCATGCGGGGCGCAACACCTCCACGTCCGCGCCGTTCGAGAGCAGTTCCATCCGAAAATCGTAAGTCGGTGCCAACCGGTATTCGAACACCGAATATTCCGCGGTCCGCTCGGTTTCACGCTGGGTAGGGTGCAGGGGCAGGGCCCGGACGTAGTTTGCCTGCTTCCCCAAGACGCGGATTTCGACCCGTTCGGCCTTCCGGTCCCGTTCTCGGATAATTCCGAAGGCGTCGGCATAGAATTCGGCACAATCGAAATCCGAGGGGATTTCAGCCGCTTTCGCCGTCGAGGCCATACCACGTACCCGGTCGAGCGCGAACGCGTAAATTCCACCCATTTCCACGCTATTGGCGATCAGGTACCAACGCCTCCGGAACGCCTTCAATCCGTAAGGCTCGACCTCGTAACGATTTTCTCGTTTTTCATCGTAGGTATGGCGGTAGACGATCTCCAAGCATCGGTTCTCCTCCATCGCTCGGAGTACGGCAGTCAGATAGGTGTAGCCCGAGGGGATCGGCTCCAACGCGATCCGTCGGCGCAGGCGTTTACTATTTACCAAGAGGTCGTTCACGGCGAAGGTTTCCAACAGCCAGCGTCGCAGATCGTCGCGCACCAGGTCGTCGCCGCATTCGACGTAGTATTCGTTCGTCCGGCGGTCGCAGGCGATATTCACGTCGAACAACTCTTCAACGGCTTTCCGGTGGTTCTCAAAGGTCTTTCGGGGCAGTTCCTCGCCGCCCGACATTTCGTTCCGCTGCCAACGGACGCGGATTTCATCAAGGGTGATACGGCCCGCGGAGTAGATCACGTCCAAGAGCCACAGATAACGGCGAAACAAGGTCGCGGTGTTATTCGTCAAGGCATTCATCGTTCAAAGGTTTTTCACAAAGATAAAAAAGGCTTCCGCCAAAACTCGGCGGAAGCTCTCGTTTTTTTATCAGGCACCCAGTTTTTTCATCGCTTCGATCAGCTCCGTTCGTTCGGTATTCGTATAGACCCGGTGTACCATATCGAGGCTTTTATCCCCCAAAAGTTTCGCTACCATATAGAGCGGGGTGCCCGCGTTCGCCAAGTGGGAAGCGAAGGTATGCCGACCGACGTGGAACGAGAGGCGTTTCCCGATTCCGGCTTTCTCGGCCAACATTTTCAGTTTCCGGTTTATACAACCATTCGATAGACGCGGAAAAACATGCTCGCCCGTACAGACTCGTTCCGGTACTTGGCAAGCAGGACCTTCGGCCATTTCGACATTAATGGAATTTCAACCAACTCTTTCGTTTTACATTGAAGCTTAGAGATATAGGTCACGCCTTTAATATTTTTCAAGTGCGTCCACTTCAGGTCCAATACGTCGCTGAACCGCAAGCCCGTTTCACAACTGAAAATAAACAGTTCTCGTGTCAGTTTCATCGCCGGATCGCCTTTATCCGGCAGGGCCTTTTGCAGGAACGCGTCGTATTCATCCTTTGTCAGAAAAACCGTCCGGGGTTTCGAGCGGTTTAGGAATTTCAATCCCTTCCCGAACGGATCGTCGATCGGATAGCCCAGCCGTCCGGCCCATTTCACCACCGAGCGCAGGCGGTTCAATTTCGTATTAATCGTATTATCCGCATTCCGGCGGACCGTCCGCAAATACTTTTTATACTCCTGAATAAAGAGAATATCGAGCTGGTCGATCGTCCGTTTCTTACTCCGTTTCGAAAATTTCGCCATATCTTTTTTGAGGTCCAATATACCTATAATCGTTCGCTCGCAGCGGTTATCCGTCCGCAGTTTATCTACATAGGCATCGAAGATTTCATCGAGGGTGGCGTTCGTCTTTTCACTCGGAGCCGTCCGCGCCTTTCCGGTGAGTATTTCCCGGATTCGCTCCAGGTCCACGGTTTCACCCAACATCTCGCACTGGAACAGATAGCGTTCGTATTCGGTTTCCTTCCCGTTCAGATAGCTGTTAATTACGCTTTTTTCGGGGCAGTTTCCGACAACACGTCCGGATTTCTTATCCCAGCAAGCCGGGGCAATCGAATAGGGAGTCGCAAATTTCGTTTGGCGGCCGTCGAGATATACACGCAGGTCGATACGTTTTTCCAAACCTTTCCTTGAAAGGTCATCACGCAGAATAGGTCTAATCGTTTTTTTCATAACTATTCGTTTTACGATTTTGCTTTTTAATAGTGGCTGGTTCCAAGAAAAATCGAGGAAATTTTTCCCGCAAGGACTAATTTAGGCTCAAAATACTGATTGACAAAGAGTTCTTTCAGTAAAAATTCTCGAAAAATTTTACAACGTCCTCCAATCGTCATCCAGCCGAGATTCGGCAACAAACCATTTTAACAAGAAATTCACCGGAAAAATCAACCCGAAAAAAGGGGGCTAAAAAAAGCCCTTCAAAAACAACAAGGGTTAAAATTAGGGTTAAAAATTCGACACAAAGCGAAACAAGGTGAAAGACCTACCCTTCGCCAAAACGCGTTCTAACGACGATTAACTTTCAACAAGGTGCATCTTATAGCAAAAAAACCGTATATTTGTGGATATAATTTTCCGAACATTCCATGCCCAAAATCGACATCGGCGCCGTACTCAGGCAGAAAGCCCCGCGGCTGGCTCGCTGGATTCCCCGTCCGGTCGTGAACTGGCTGCGCCGCACGATCCACGAGTCGGAAATCAACCATATCCTCGAACACTACTGGTCGCTGCCTCCGCAGGAGTTCATCCGCGCCTGTTTCCGCGAATGGCAGGTCACCTATTCGATCGAAGGACTCGACAAGCTCGCCCCCGGAGGCCGTTACCTCTTCGCCTCGAACCATCCGTTCGGGGGCATGGACGGCATGATGCTCGCCGACAAGCTGATCGACCGTTTCGGCGACGCGCGGGTGGTGGTCAACGACCTGCTGATGTACCTCGAACCGCTGCGCCCGCTGTGGATTCCGGTGAACAAGCACGGCGCGCAGAGCGCCTCCTACGCCCGGAAGTTCGACGAAGAGTTCTTCGGCGATCTGCCGGTCCTGACCTTTCCCGCGGGTCTCTGCTCGCGCCCCAACGGCGGCGAGGTGACCGACCCCGAGTGGAAAATCAGCTTCCTGAAAAAGGCCTACGCCTCGCAGCGGCAGATCGTTCCGGTCTTCGTCGAAGGGCGTCTGTCGAAGTTCTTCTACCGCGTCTACCGAATCCGCAAGGCGCTGGGCGTCAAGTTTAACATCGAGATGCTGTGGCTGCCCGACGAAATGTTTTCGCAGAAGTGCCGCCATTTCCGCATCGTCGTCGGCGACCCGATTCCCGTGGCCGAACTCCAGCGTTTCGGGTCGCTGCACGAACAGGCGCTGGAAGTACGTAAAAAAGCGTATTTTTTGGAAAAAACGCTCGCCGGCCCGAATCAAAACCGCTAATTTTGGTATTTTTGCCCTGTCATGCAACAGAAAGAGAATACAGTACCCATCATCGAACCGGTCGCCCGGGAACTGCTGCTCGCAGAACTGACGCCCGCCCGCAAGATGCGCAACACCCACCGGGCAGGCAATGAAATCTACATCTTTTCGGCCGCCGAATGCCCCTCGCTCATGCGCGAGGTGGGCCGCCTGCGCGAAGCGGCCTTCCGCGGCGCCGGCGGCGGCACGGGGCAGGAGGTGGACATCGACGAGGAAGACCTCGCGGGCGACGGCTACTACCAGCTGATCGTCTGGGACCCCTCGGCGCAGGAGATCGTCGGCGGTTACCGCTTCATCGTCTGCACCACGCCCAACCCCCGCCATCTCTCGACCGAACACTATTTCCGTTTCAGCGAGCGTTTCCGCCGGAAGTTCCTGCCCCGGACCATCGAACTGGGGCGTTCGTTCGTGCAGCCCGCCTACCAGGCCCGCGGCAACGCCAAGAGCATCTATGCGCTGGACAACCTCTGGGACGGACTGGGCGCGCTGATCGTATTGAACCCCAAGGCCAAATACCTTTTCGGCAAAGTCACCATGTACACGACCTACAAGGCCGTGGCCCGCAACGCGCTGATCTGGTTCCTGCGCCGCTATTTCCCCGACCGCGACCATCTGGTGGAGGGCATCCATCCCCTGAAGCTCGACCTCGACGACCCCTACTACGAGGAGCTCTTCTCGGGCGAGACCTACATGGAGAACTACCACATCCTGATCCAGAAGATCCGCGAGTTCAACGAAAACATCCCGCCGCTGATCAACGCCTATATGAATCTCTCGCCGACGATGCGCGTGTTCGACACGGTGATGAACCCCGACTTCGGCGGCGTGGAGGAGACCGGTATCCTGGTCACGATCCGCGACATCTATCCCGAAAAACGCCTGCGCTACACCCGCTGGCTGGGGTGGCGGGCCAATCTGAAACACCGCCGCGAGGAGTTCAGCGAACGCCTGCGCGAACATTTCGAACGCATCAAGAAAAAGCGGAACGCCTGAAAACGCCCTGTTTCCCTCACGGCCGTCCGGACAATCGGGCGGCCTGAATTTTGCATGCCGTGCAGTAAACCGCACATTTCCGCATTTAACGATACGAACGACTCAACTAAAAAACACCTCGCATGAAACGATTATTTCGTCTTCTTCTGATCCTGGGCCTCGCGGCCGGAACCTGGTCCTGTGCGGACGACGGAACTCCGTCGGTCAGCATCAACGGCGGAACCGATTTTCTGTCGCTCGACCACCTCGCCCGCAGCGGCAAGATCACCGTCAATGCTCCGGCGCCCTGGAGCGTGACGCTGGCGCCGGAAAACTACGGTCAGGACGAAAAACCCGACTGGCTGACCCTCTCCGCAGAAGAAGGACCGGCAGGGTACTCCGAGATCGACGTGACCTTTGCCGAGAATCCGGGTCCTGCCCGCAGTGCGTCGCTTCTTTTCTCCTGCGACGGAAAGACCTTGGCTTTCACCGTCTCGCAAAGTGCGGGCGGCACGGGATTCGACGCCCCGGACTACTATTTCTACATTTCGGTCGGAACCATGCCGACCCTCTATTCGGGCCTGCACCTGCTTTCGCACGACAAACCGAGCTACGTCTCCTACGAACGCGCAAGCACCTTCGACGCCGCCGAATTTCCCGACCGGGCCTTCGTGTACCCCGTCGCCGACCCCACGGGCCATGCCACCAACGAGGAATTACGGGCCATGAGCGAAGCGATGAAACGCCGCATCCTGGAGATCAACGCCGAGGACCCCACAGCGGTCTTCGGGCTATGGGTCGACGACCTGCGGTGCCGCCTGGGCTACGACTGGTTCGTGGCGCAGGGCATCGACTCGGCACGCGTGAAGGTGACGATGCTCTCCAACGGCACGGCGACCTACAACAATTTCCACAACTACTTCGGCGATGCCGCCACGGCCGAGCAGAACTGGAACGACTACGCCGCCGAAGTCGAAGCCCTCGACTGGAACCACGGCGGCCGTTATCCCGAGACCCGCGCGCCGGAGGAGTTCGCCTCCTACACCTGGCCCTACTACCTCTCGACGCGCCCCGATTACCGGCTGATGCTGCAAAACAGCAGCCTGGTGCAGTATTATACCAACAAGAATATCGGGGTGTCCTACCTGCGTGC
>OLIX01002998.1_pt1 | contig 11576 bp, 7 predicted proteins | sample 1601331 | NCBI WGS metagenome assembly OLIX01 (sample SAMEA2452120, study PRJEB22498) | human gut metagenome | biome: human feces; feature: human gut; material: feces | place: Australia | collected 2012 | reverse complement strand
ATTTTCGGCTCGGAAAAGGCCCTCTGCTCAGAGGATCCTTAACAATATAGAGGCGGACTTTGATAATGGTGTATCGCGACTTTTTAATTTATATGATGTTGCTCACAGTGATCCACCAGCCAAAAAATTACACTTCAAACGCATCGAGGCGACGAACCTCATCGAGAAGGTCGCGGTACGTTGTGACTTGATGGTATCTAACATTCCCAGCCGCCTTAACTTCATTGAAGAGTTTCTTTGCGCACTCGATTTTAGCTTTTTCAATGTCACGGAGTTGCATCGTGTCCATCGATCCCTTAGTTTCTGCAACAAAGAAAACATGCTTAATTTCACCGCGACGGAAAGCGATTGCCCAGTCGGGAGCGTAATTTCCCACAGGCGTTGGAATGTGGAAGGTTCGTGGGAGCTTTGCATAGACGACGACTTCAACAGCAGCTTCGAGTTCTTTTGCAAAGGATGTTTCTACTTGTCCGTCAGTAACGACATAGTCCATTACATGTTTTTTTGCGGGAAGACTAGATGCAGGGATCTTACTCTTTTCCATCGTGAAAATCGTTGTGTCATAGGTATTCGATGTAGCATGATAACGAATGTGCTCAACAATCATTGTCGCTTTTGTTTCTCGAATAATTGTTTTCACTTTGGCGATAAACTCTTCTGGATTCGCAGCGTAAAGGGAGAATTTATTGGGCTCTATTCCGCCGAGAATCTTTGCTGCAGATTTCCGCGTGATGTTAGCTCCTTTTGCAATTTCGCCAACAAGATCATATTTCACCCGCGACGATAGACTGATAAAAAATTCTTGGCCTATTTGGGTTTTAATTTTTTCAAATTCGTCGGCCTCCCGTTGTCTGCCGGTTATCGTCTGGTATACAAGGTGAGAGACGCTCAAATTTTCATTAATTGCGCGAATGGCATTCTCAATTAGCTCTTGGCTGTCGTAAGAAACAGTGTAGGAGAATTTAGGACAGATCTTTTCCCACAGAGCCTTGAATTCGGCGCATTCCATGTTCTTCCGGTTTACCTGATTGACGGCAATAGGCGCACTTCCATCAATTACAATGTCTTGGAATGAGACATTTGTGTCGTAGATGCTGTTCAAAAGTTTATGAATGGTGGCGGCAAAGGGGCGTAAGGCATTAAGTTCTTCGTTTGGCTGGAATTCCTCAAGTTTATGGTTTTCCTGATCTTGTTTGTACTTCTCGGTCAAAGAGCCATTTCCGTCAATATATTGATAAAACCTGAGATAGGTGAGTAATTGTTTGGCCTCAGTTTGTGTCAGCGTGTGCTCGGTAGCGCCCAGCACCAAGGTCTTTCCAACAAAGAATTCTTCGGTCACGGTTGTAGGCCGATCACGAAGTACGACTTTCGTTTCGTTTTGAAGAGCTTTAACAAATTCTGAGTAGTTTTCGTTGGCTACTACTGTCAGAAGGTTTATTTCGTGAACACGCTCACCAAGCAAGTTCACGTCTTGACGATGCCCTGTCTCGTCCACGCAGAGCCGGAGTCCGCGGCCGACCTCCTGACGCTTTTTAATTGCCGAATGAGTGTTCCGTAGAGTGCAGATCTGGAAGATGTTAGGATTGTCCCAACCTTCTTGGAGTGCAGAGTGCGAAAATATGAATCGAGTTGGTTCATTGAAGCTGAGGAGACGCTCTTTATCTTTCAAAATAAGGTCATAGGCATCCTTGTCGTCGGAACCATCTCCCTTCTTAATCTTACTGTCGATAAAGTGGTGGTTTTTATCCTGCGAGAAGTAGCCACGGTGTACTTCTTCAGGGCTGAAACGTTTGAGGTAAGCAGCATATTTGGCATCCCATGGGAGATCTAGATTAAGATCTAATAAGATGCTATCTACTGCGCTTTCATATTCCTCTTCAAACCATCGTTCAAATTTGGCCTTTTGGGGATTTCCGACTCGATCATAAGATCTATAGTTTGCTACTTCGTCAATGAAGAACAGAGAAAGTGTCTTGATGCCTTTACGGAAAAGTATTTTTTCCTTTTCGAGGTGAGATCGAATAGTTTCTGCAATCTGTACGCGTTGGATGACGTCCCGCGTTTGATCGCCAATTACTTCCCCCGCAGTTAGTTCTATGCCATTGGTAAAAGTAATTCTGTTTCTGGAAGCGTCGATATCGTTAACGACGAAATTCTGATATTCCGGTAGTTCGTTCGAAAGAGCATACAGACTGTCTCCGACGCGAAGGCGAGAACGTTTTTGACCAATGCTTCCAGTACGACGAATATCATGCCGAACATAAGCAAACGTATTTTCCTTCGTCGATTGAATTTGCTCGAGCGTAATAAAGCAATTGACGCCTAGGATATTCTTTACCTCAAATCCCTTCACTTCAATTCGTTTTACAAGGCGTTGGCGGAAGGCGTCGATTGGATCGAGAGCATAGACAAGGTTGTGCTCGGTTTTGTGCGTTGCTGAATAGTTGATTACAAATAGTGGCTTGAAACGCTTCATGCCCGTCTGGGTGGCATCACCTTCAAGCTTCTGCGATTCGTCGAGAATAAGAATAGGGCGAGTGTCTGCGATTACGTCGATCGGCCGGCGGCTTTCGAATTCGTCGCGTTCTGAGTTGATGGTCTTCGCATCCTTTTGTGTACCATCGGGCTTTAAGGAGGCAGCAAAGGCCTGCATGTTGATGATCATCACAGAAAGTGCACTCGAATCTGCAAACGACGCAATGTCGCGCAATTGTTTGCTGTTATACACGAAGTATCGTGCTTTTTTTCCGTATTGGTCCATAAAGTGGTCCTGAAGGACCTGGAAACTCTTAGCAACACCTTCGCGAATAGCCACAGACGGAACAATAACAATGAACTTGTTCCAGCCAAATCGTTTGTTTAGCTCGAACATTGTCTTTATGTAAACGTAAGTCTTTCCTGTACCAGTCTCCATCTCAACGTCTAGAACACATGCTCCAAGTTCAGATTTGACAAGATCGGAAGATAGTTTTATTTCATTACGGCGCTGGACCACTCTAAGGTTCTCAAGAAGCTGTTTGTCCGTAATTGTAACTTGAGCATTTTTTTCGCCAAGGCTTGTGATACCTAATTCCCCAAAATCCTGTGTATAAGAAATGGACGAGTGAAGCCCTTGTCCTGCAAAGACGTCGATAACCGCATTGACAGCGTCAGTCTGGTATTGTTGAATACTGAATTGGAACTTCATGGCTAAATCACTTTGCATTGGGTGTTCGGAGAATACATTTTGAAAATTTGTTCAAAATTATCAACAACACAGTCGCTCGAGAAGCTGTTATCGCGGAACACCGCAAATCGAGGTTGTTTCCTTGCAATAGCCTCAATTACTTTCTCCGTGATATTTGCTTCGAAGCAGGCAAGGATATAACCTTCTGCTACGTTATAAACTCTTCGGCCTTCTATTGTGCAATGGTCAATTAAGCTGTCAAGAGTTGCGCCAAGAGACAGCATTACTTGGAATAGAAGGTCTTCGGAGGTGCGACCTTCTCGAACGTTGTCCGCTAGCTCGAATAGATCCTTTTGCACGAGCTCTTCAGGTGTTAAAGCAATATCTTTAAGATTGTTTTCCTCAATTCTAAATACGCGGAATCCAGAGTCTCCTGCCCACATGGGAAGGCGTAAAGTTGCCTCACGTATGCGCTTTATTCCGATTTCGCAGATATTGGAAAAGCCAGAATTTTTGCCATTTTCATTGGTCGATACGAGTTCTGGTAATTGAACGAGAAGGAATCGGCGGTTACCGGAGTCTTCGGCATTCAATTGCATTACGGCGTCGGCTGTTGTCGCCGATCCAGAGAAAAAGTCCATGACAATAGCTTCAGGATCGTTGTAGGTCACCGACTTTACAAGAAACTTGATAAGTTTTGTTGGCTTTGCATAGTCGAAAAAAGAACTGCCTAATAGATCGATCTGCTCTGCTGTAGCATCTTCGTTAGTTCCTACATCATAGTTTGAGAGTGTAAGGAGGTTGTGAATTTTCTTAATCTCTCCTCCTTTTTTGACATGATTTGGGCGGAAGGGAATCTTACTGATTGTGATTCGATCACCAGACGCGATGATTTCATCGAGTTTTGTTTGGGAATATCGCCACTCTCCGCGCAGAGTGAAAGTATTTACGTTCACGCCGTTCTGAATTAAGACATCATTAAGAAGATGGGTGATGATTTTTCCCTCCGACATATCTTGAGCGTGCACGACGCCATCCTTCATTGAAAAGGCTACGCTTTTTGCCGGGAAGGTAAGATCCTTCACGCCATTACCAGCATTGTTCAAAGGGAATTTTTTTCCAGCTTCTGTAAGATCAACTGAGAGCGGACCTGCTAACTGGCGGTTCTTTGAATAGGCAAGAACGAAATCTGTCTTTGTTCCAAGGTTGGCATTAAGGAAGGATGGCTTCTTTTTCTTTTCCCAAATTAGATTTGCTATGAAGTTTTGTTCCCCGAAAATTTCGTCACAAATTTTTTTTTAGGTTCGCTTGTTCATGGTCGTCAATCGTAATGAAGATAACGCCGTTATCAGAAAGAAAATCACGTGCAATCTTGAGGCGTGGATAAATCATATTGAGCTAGTCTGTGTGAAAGCGCCCGTTTGTGATGGTATTTACTTCGTATGACTCTGCGAGTTTTCTACCTTGTTCATCAACAAGGCCAGCACGGAGTTTCTCTTCTGTAATGCTTTGTGCGAAGTTGTCTTTATATATAAAATCGTTTCCTGTATTGTAGGGAGGGTCAATAAATATTACTCGGACACTGCCAAGATAGGCTTCTCGCAGGCACTTCAGAGCTTCTAGATTATCCCCTTCGATATAAACGTTTTTTGTGTTATCAAAATCGACGCTTTCTTCGCGTACGGGCCGTAGAACAGAATTGGTTGGTGCGTTTGCAATTGCGATGGCTTTCTTTTTATCTGGCCAAGTGAAGGAGTAACGATCTTTGCTTTCATCAGCTGTGTTCTCGCCTAGAACTTTTTTAAGTTTCTCAAGATCTATGCATTGTTTGACGATCCCTCCGATGATGCTTTCAGTCATGCAGTCTGGAAACAGTTCCGCCAGCTTTTCCATTCTGTCGGCACTCAAGTCTCGGGTCGATGTCGGGATTTTTTCTCCAAAAGTCATAATATCCTTCCTTATTCAATCAATGCTAAGTTGCCGTTTGAGTTTGTTAATTTCTTGATGTAGTTTAAATTTTTGACGAGGTTGTTTTTCTGTGTGAAGAGTTTTTTCCAGCCTTTCAATTTCTTTCTTTTGCTTTTCGTTTAGCTCATGTGCTCTCAGAGCGTTGGATAGCGTTTCTTTTGTAAGTTCATAATCTTGGTCTAGAATAACGCCGGATATTTGTCTTATGAAATTCAACCAAACAGCGTCAAGATCTGATCCTTCAAGGTTAATAAGATGTGCGTCATTCCAAGTTGTTTCCAACCGCCAGGGTGACGAGAGGAGCTTGTCGTGCAGAACAACCAAACGCGCTTCTTCTTCAAAAGAGAGGTATAGCACGACTTTTTGATGAATCAGACGAAGAATAAGGTTCGCTGCTCGTTCGTCATAGTTGCGCACTTTCAGCGAAACCTTAAGAACGTAAATTCCTTTCACTTCAGCTCCTGGTGCAAGTGCGGGGATCGTCTGAGGAGAAATCTGATGAACGAGTTCGAGGCGACTGAAGTTCGTTCCAATCAGACGACACTCTTCGGAGGTTAGATTGAATTTTTGAATGAGCGTCATCTTTGGAAGCTGCTTTCGAATTTCCGTTGTGGATGGAAGTCCCAACATCACACCTCCTTCTTTACTATGAAGAAGCTAATCAATTCGAAATCACTTAATGTATTTGGCTTAAGTGTGAAGTCGGGCTCTGTGTCTCCTTCAAGAAATGCATCAAGGCTAGTTTTTTCACGTCCCTCGCTAATTGCACGTACTGCGATGTTTAGAAGCTTAGAATAGGTATCCATCTGACTTCCATCATGAGTTTCTTCGTTAAAGGCCTTACAGAGCGCCTCGTTCGGGGTGAACTTACCTTTGGCGAGATGTCGTAGACGGTCAAGGAGCCCCTTTGGTTCGAGATGATTGTTGACTACTTCACCCGACGTCGCCACGTAAACCATGTAGAAGGGGTGAAGGTGGTTGCGATCGTTGATAGGGGATTCCCCTTTAACGCTTCGCAGCAGGAAGATAACACCTTCAGGCGCTTTATCCTCGCTTCGTAGTACTGCATGAAGTCCGTGAGGCGCACGTTCGATTTCAGGATGGCTCTTCATATAAGCTAATAACTCCATTCGGAACTCGTTGAAGCCGAGATCTATGATTGAGATGCCGGCATTCATGTCCTCGATATCCAAAATTTCGTTCTGTAAACGCTTGAGTTGTTCTTCCCTGAAATGTAAATCGTTTTTCTCTTCGGTAGAGAGCGGATTGTTGTCTCCTGTCGACGCAAGAACTGAGACCTTCATGCGAGCCTCGACACGAGTCTTGAGCTTGATGTATTCATCTAGTGCTATGTCGGGCCAATAGTTCACTAGCTCAATTACCGAATTTTCAGAGCAAAGGCGGTCCACTCTGCCAAAACGTTGAATGATGCGTACTGGATTCCAATGAATGTCGAAATTGATGATGAAGTCGCAGTCCTGCAAGTTCTGTCCTTCGCTGATGCAGTCGGTGCCTATGAGAATGTCGATTTCGCCCTCAATATCTGGGCAAAGCTTGTTTTTCTTTTTTGATTTTGGGGAAAAGAGCGTGAGAACGGTGTCGAAGTCGAGTTTCTTTTTCGTTTTGAGTGTCGTTCTTGCTTCTATCTGGCCGGTAACCAAGGCAGTGTGAAGACCATAGTTACTCTCAATGAAAGGCGCGATGTGCGAGTAAAGGTACTCGGCCGTATCCGCAAAAGCCGTAAAAATCAGAACCTTCTGGTTGCCAGGATTGATCGGCCGCGTGATCTTTTGGACAATGTCATCTTTGAGCTGTAGAAGCTTGCCGTCATGTGTGGGTGAGATCGTTCGAACTCGTCCAAGCAGCCGATCAATAACTTCTAGGTCTCGTTCGAGATAGTCTTTCCACTGGACGGTATCCATGTCATTGAGGTCAATCCTGAAAGTCTTCGTTTCAACGGAATTGATTTCTTCGAGATCATCAAGCTCGTTGGTGTCAAATGACGTTGTCTGATCTAACGTTTCGTATCCGAAAGTTTGGGTATGTCGTTGGATGCAGTCTATCTTCTCAATAATTTGCTTTCGGACGTGCTCAAGCGTAACTGCAAAAGAATGAACGGAGCTTTCGAGCCGCTTCAAGAGATTAACGCTCATGAGCCCACGTATTCCAAGCTCTCGTCCCTGAAGGCTCAGGCCCTGGACGCCGCCCATTGCGGCGTATCTGCCCACGCATGAAGGAAGTATGAAAGCCGAAGGCGTATAAACAGCTAAGTTCAGTTCTCGAATAAGTCCGAAAATTTCCTTATAAGTCGGAGCGCCCGGTTCTTTAGTGAGAGGAGGACGTCTTGACACTGGTGGTAAGCGTGTTGGGAAATCTCCAATGTCGGCCGTATCGTAGTAGCGCTCGATTTGTCTCCGGCTGCGTGCAATCGTGACGGCATCGAGAACTTCAAAGAAATCATAGGGAAGCGAAGCTTGAAGAGCTTTCGCCGTACGCTCCTCTGTCGGTAGCTTTGTCCATTCGTTATAGGCTTTTTGCGATTGACGGAAGATTTTGTCAATTCCTCTCTTCAGTCCTAGACGCTCGCTCATCTCTGTAATGTTACCTTCGCAGGCAAGTTGAAGCTGATTTCGGAGGTCGGAGAACCGATTGTTGACGGGGGTGGCTGAAAGCATCAGAACTTTTGTTCTGACACCGTCACGAATAATGGCATTCATTAGCCGTTCGTATCGGTTTTCAAAATCTGCGGTCGTTGAGTAACCGTTTCTGAAGTTGTGAGATTCGTCTATGACGACAAGATCGTAGTTTCCCCATTTCACAAGCGCGAGATCTATTCCGTTTGAAAATCCTTTTCTTCGGGATAAATCTGAATGATAGAAGACGTCATAATTCAAACGGTCTGATGCTAGCGTATTTGTTTCATAGTTGTTTTTCCAGAAAGTCCAATTTTTACTGAGCTTTTTCGGACATAAAACAAGAACTCGTTGGTTTCGACTTTCGTAATACTTTATCACCGCCAGTGCGGTATACGTTTTGCCTAATCCGACACTGTCGGCCAGAATGCAACCATTGAATTTTTCAAGTTTTTGAATAATGGCGAAGGCGGCGTCTTTCTGGAAATTGAAAAGAGTCTGCCAGACAGCACTTTTTCTAAAACCAGTGCCTTCGTTTGGTAATTCATCGTTGGAAATATTTTTAAGAAACCTGCTGAAGATATTTGAAAGCGTGACGAAGTAGAGAAATTCCGGTGCGTTTTCTTTGTAAAGTGTTTCAATATTCTCAAGTACCAAGGCGGTTACGTCTTTTGCTTTCGTCAGATCGGACCAGACGGAATTAAATTGAGCTAAGGCAGACGTAGCAATGGGTGCTGATAGTTGCATGATCTGGGTGGCGTAGGCGGCTCCCTTCTCTAATCCGAGTGCGGTCGTTGAAAACTCGTTTACAGGGAAGAATTGAATTGAATCTTCCCCACGATTTATGAGAATTTCGCCTGGCATCGCCCCTTCGCCAAGGCATGTTTTGAATGTGCAGGCTCTGCGGATCCACTCTGCGCATTCTCGAGCTATGGCTTTTTGAGTTAACTGATTCCTCAATTTAATCTCAAAAGGTGTGCCAAAGAGGGCCTGTTCTCTGCTGTGCTGAGGAATGAAAAACTCTTTCAGTGCTTTCTTTGTTTTGTCCGTGGCAAAAGTAGGAGACGTAAAGAGAAAGCGCAACTCCTTGATTTTTCCAAATTCTTTTCGCAATGCCTCAAAGGCAAAAATGGAAAAAAGAGTTCCCGCGATTGAAAGACGGTCTCCTGCAACTAGTTCATCACGCAGCCCAGTAAACAACTTTTTGTTGATGTTGTCGTAGAAGATAGGGAGTGCCACAGTAAGTATCCTAAAGTAAAACAACAGCTTGCTCAAAGTTTGAGATAAGCCGCTTTGATCATCTGTGCCATTAGTACACGGCGCGCTTTCAGGAATTCTGAATAAGTCATAGTATCCAGGTTTGCTGGGATCGCGTTTGTATTGCATGACTTGGAAAACGTTTCTGCGCCGATTTGCTTGCGGTACTCCGCAACGTATTCGGACGGTGACCTGTCCGAAATTTCGATATTCGACTGATAATCGATGAAGACAAAGTTAGCGACTTGATTGCGGTCGACATTCTTGGTGATGCCAATTGAATTTAGGTAGTTCTTTGGGAAGATGTGGTGCTTGTCGTAGGCGCGCTTTGAGCCAGATGAGCCAACTGACAGCAGAGTTGAAACTGTACTAGTACCGAGGCAGACTTGGGCGCCAAGTACTATTTGAGAGGCGACGAAGGCGCACCACGTCGGAGCCTGTGTCGACGAAGTTTTCAGCTCTTCTGGTAGTGTGACGTCAAAATAACTATCCGTGAAGCGCGTTGCAATAAAACCGTCAATGTACTCTAGGAAATCCTCTGGATTCTTGCAATTTTTGAGTTCGGCTAGTTGCCCTTCAAACATTGTCTCAGATGAACCACTGTAGGTCGCATTGACTGTGACTGTAAATATGTACCGCGTGAGTGCACGGCGTAATTTGCTAGCTGGAACCCCAAACTTGTACTTACCAAGAAGGTACAGCGCGTAGCTGTAAATAACCGCGTTGTCGGAAGAGATCAGCGTTTCGTTGATGTAGCCGGCAGCCGGGAAAAAATTCAAGAACTCGTGCCAGTTGTTCAGGTTCATGACCTTGCCCATGGCGTCACGGAAATTCTTTAGATTCTCTTCCTGCTTATTCTTCGTTGTTTTTCCAGTTGTCAGATCTCTGCCGCGCATGAGCATATAGGCGTACTTCAAGCGTGCTCGACCAAATCCGAGTGCGACCGCAGCGCGAATTAGATGTGATGGTTCCGGTTTGATGATGTGGTTGTATGCTGATTTATCCTTTGGCACTCGTGCTGATTCACAGAACTGAGAAATCTTCCAGTGAATATCGTTATCGTAGACAGCAAGTAGCGTCTCAATGAAGTTTTTCTCAAGCAGTTTCTGGGCGCCAGAATTGACACGTACAAAAATTTCAGCAACATCTTCTTCTGAGGCAGTGCGGTCGATCGAAACGACGGGAAGGTTATAGTTTTTCAGGCTGAGGAGCCTATTAATATTGTTGTAGATGACAGCCTGCTCTTCCGTTGTCAGCAACGCAAGGCCTTTCTTTTCATGCGAAGCATTAACAGCAGCATAGTAAGCTTGGCAGAACATGAAGGTGCCGGTTGTCGGATTGTCCGAGGCAAGTTTAAAAACCTCTGAGATGTCGCTCACCCATTCAGGATCTTTTTCCGTGGCGCTGGTCCAGACTTCAAATCGTCCGATTTGCTTCTCGTCATCAGTTTTAGCAATTGGGTTGAAGCTAATGCGGATACGACGATCCCTATAGTCTTTATCCTTGACAAGGATGCCGTCCATAGCTGACATTAGTGCTGTCAGACGTTGTTGCCCATCGATCAGAAGGCTTCGTACTGAGCGAGAGCCAGCTTTACCGATAACAGAGGATCGGGATTTGGCGTCGTAATCATCGGGGAAATCCCAGAGCATGACGTAGCCTACTGGAAATCCTTTATTCATCGAGTCGAGCAGATTGCGTACCTTCGCATCTTCCCAAACAAATGGACGCTGCAGATCTGGAAGCGCGATTTCTCCGGATTCGATCTTCTGAAGAAGTTCTGCTATGTGACTTGAATAAGTCGAAAACATTGAGTAGTCCATATTGATGAGTTGGATTGGCTCGAAATTCTGTTGGATGAAATTCAAAGTTTTTTGGCTAAGCCGCTAGGTTCTGAAGCAATAAGCATTCAATCATTGCAGCAATAGAGCTGGAACCAGTTTTTAGACTAGTATATGGAGTATAGGAAATTTTTTGTTCAATGTTTTTTTAATACTGTTGTGAGCTCGGTTTGGTGATTCAAGTAAAGCTGAGGGATTCCCGTTGGCTGGTTGACGAGCTGAACATTGTGTGGCTGGGTTTGGAGGCTCGGCCCTTTGCGCCCGCCCCCTCCCGAAGAGGAGCGAGATCTGTCGGATTTGTTAAGACAATCGTCAGAGAGATCACTTTTGGGCTGCATCGATTTGAGTTGCTTTGCTTGAGATCCGGGCACCTTGCGTATCTCGCTCTTATCGCTCTTTGCCGTATGCAGATCTCCAGAGCGAATTCCGGTTCGGTGCCGGTAAAGCTTTCCGGAGAATACTCAAACCGGAAGTGTCCCTCGGTCTTTGCCCGATATTCCTTGCAGAGATTTGCCCCCAGTTCCGCCAGCTTGATAATGTCTTCCTTGCTCTTTTTGAACACCTGTTCCCGCTGTGCCACGGAAGTGGAATTATAGAGGTGCACAATGGCATGTTTTGCACCCTTCAGGGCTTCAAATGTCTTGGCAATGATGTGTTCCCGTGCCTGTGTCAATACCTGAATGGTGACATCGTCCGGAATCATATTGTTTT
>OLIX01002983.1_pt1 | contig 11619 bp, 6 predicted proteins | sample 1601331 | NCBI WGS metagenome assembly OLIX01 (sample SAMEA2452120, study PRJEB22498) | human gut metagenome | biome: human feces; feature: human gut; material: feces | place: Australia | collected 2012 | reverse complement strand
CTAAGATCTCAATCTCAGTAGCCTGTATCTCCACGCTTTGCCCCTTGCCTTGGGATTGTGTCAAGATACCGTTTACGCTGATACTAGCTCCCGTGGTAATCGGTTTCAAGAACTCATCACCCAATTTATCTACATCCACAACGATCTGAACATTATTTATTGTAGAACCGTCATTCAAGGCGATAAAATTCACCTGTTTGCTACCACGGCGGGTGCGAACCCATCCTTTCACGTTCACGGTAGTACCGAAAGCTTCGCTTTTCAGCACGTCTACAATTTTTGTTCGTTTAATTGTTTCCATCTGTATCGTTTTTTTTTATTCGAAAGCTCCCATCCTAAGAGCGTTCACTTCCCTTTCATTTAAGTAACGCCATTTACCGCGGCCTAAGTTCTTCTTAGTCAAACCGGCGAAATAAACACGATCCAATTTCGTCACATGATATCCCAACGATTCGAAAATACGGCGCACGATACGGTTACGGCCGGAATGGATCTCGATACCCACTTGGCTCTTATCGTCCTCGCTAGCATAGCTGATAGCGTCCGCATGGATCTCCCCATCCTCAAGCTCAAGGCCGTTGGCGATTTTCTCCATATCCTCGATAGCCACGTTCTTATCCAACCACACATGGTAGATCTTCTTCTTCTTGAAAGATGGGTGAGTCAATTTAGAAGCTAAATCACCATCGTTCGTCAATAACAAGACACCTGTCGTATTGCGGTCCAAGCGGCCTACCGGATAAATACGTTCTTGGCAAGCGTTCTTCACCAAATCCATTACTGTACGACGTGCCTGCGGATCATCCGAGGTAGTCACAGTGTCTTTCGGCTTATTCAGCAAGATATAAATCTTACGTTCAATGCTCACCATCTGATCATGGAACTTCACTTCGTCAGCACGTTTGATCTTAGTTCCGAGTTCTGTAACCACTACTCCATTTACTGAAACCACACCTGCCGTGATGAATTCATCCGCCTCACGACGAGAGCAGACACCTGCATTAGCCAGGAACTTGTTCAAACGGATCGGTTCATTAGGATCCGTAAACTGTTCCTTATATTCTATCTGTTTCTTACGGCTGTACTTTGCATTCGGATCATAATCCGGTGTACGACGCTGCTGGGGACGACCATATCCGCCTCTTCCGCCATCCGGATTGAAGCGTGGACGCTGCGGGCGGTCGCCATAAGAAGAACCTCCATAAGAAGAGCCACCATAAGAACGTTGTGGACGATCACCACCATCACCGCTATTATAGCGAGGACGATAAGGACGGTCACCACCACTGTTGTTTCCATAAAAAGGACGTTGCGGACGATCGCCGCCTTCACGATTATAGGACGGACGATCACCATACGAGCGTTGCGGACGATCGCCACCCTCACGATTGTAAGACGGGCGGTCGCCATAAGAACGTTGTGGACGTTCACCACCTTCAGCATTAGGGTTAAAGCGCGGGCGATACGGGCGATCACTGCTGTAAGCACGCTGTGGGCGTTCGCCACTCTCGCTGTTAAAACGCGGACGATAGGGTCGGTCACCACCTTCACGGTTGTAAGACGGACGGCTGTAATTGTTTTCTCTTTCAAATCTGTTGCCTGAATTCTCCTCACTGGAAGAATCGTCACGCCAATTTTCGTTTTCTGTACTCATTGTTTTATTCGAATAAAATTAAACGTTGGCCTCACGGCCATTCTATTATCACTCTTATACCTTATATTATATATGTATACTATATTAACAATCGCCGGATTTAAAATGTTGGCTTCATTATACAGCTAAATTTAATATTTCCAGCTTAGATTCCTGTATATGTATGAGGAGTAATTGCACGCAATTCTTTCTTTATTTCCTCATCTACATTCAAACCTTCAATAAATTCCTTTATAGAAGCTTCCGTAATAGCCTGATTAGTGCGGGTTAAGGCCTTCAACGCCTCGTACGGATGCGGATATGCTTCACGGCGCAGAATTGTCTGAATAGCCTCAGCTACCACACTCCAGCAATTATCCAGATCGCGATAGATAGCCGTTTCGTTCAGCAACAATTTACGCAAACCTTTCAATGAGCTCTGAATGGCAATTACGATATGTCCGAACGGAACGCCTACGTTACGCAATACGGTAGAATCCGTCAGGTCACGTTGTAAGCGGGACACAGGCAGTTTCACCGACAAATGTTCCAGAATGGCACTTGCCACACCCAGATTACCTTCCGCATTTTCAAAGTCAATCGGATTCACTTTGTGCGGCATGGCGCTGGAACCTACTTCACCGGCTTTAATCTTCTGCTTGAAATATTCCATGGAAATATATTGCCAGAAGTCGCGGTTCATATCGATCATTACCGTATTTATGCGCTTCATAGCATCGAATACAGCAGACAGATTATCATAATTAGAAATCTGCGTAGTATATTCTTCACGTTCCAAACCCAGTTTTTCAGCAACAAACCGGTTACCAAATGCTTTCCAGTCGAACTCCGGATAAGCCACATGATGCGCATTGTAATTTCCGGTAGCACCACCGAACTTGGCAGTAAGCGGACAAGACTTCAAAGTAGCCAGCTGGCGTTCAAGACGATATACAAATACCATCACCTCTTTTCCCAAACGAGTAGGCGAAGCCGGCTGACCGTGTGTCTTGGCAAGCATAGGAATAGCCGTCCATTCTTCCGCATACGTACGAAGTTGCGCAATCAGTTCCTCTATTTGTGGATAATAAACCTGTTCCAAAGCCTCTTTGATAGACAAAGGAACGGAAGTATTATTGATATCCTGTGAAGTCAGTCCGAAATGAATAAACTCTTTGTAGTCATCCATTCCACCCATTTTATCAAACTCTTCTTTCAGGAAATATTCTACGGCTTTTACATCATGGTTCGTTACGCTCTCAATATCTTTGATACGCTGCGCGTCAGCTTCAGAGAAGTTACGATAGATATTTCTTAATGTTTCAAATACGTTTTTGTCTACGCCTTTTAATTGCGGCAAAGGCAATTCGCACAAGGTGATGAAGTATTCCACTTCCACTTGCACACGGTATTTTATCAAGGCAAATTCCGAGAAGTAAGCTGCCAAAGCATCTGTTTTTCCTCTGTATCGACCATCAATCGGAGAGATAGCAGTAAGTAAATCAAGTTCCATACGTGTATATTAGATAATTATCGAGCCGCAAAATTAGCTTTTTTTTCTGAGTAATAAGCCATAAAGGGGAAAGAAAGTTAGGTAAGGAAGTTAACAGATAAAAAAATAGCCTTACAATAACTTGTAAGACCACTCATTATAGAAATCGGATGTGGGCGCTGAGGGATTCGAACCCCCGACCCTCTGGGTGTAAACCAGATGCTCTGAACCAGCTGAGCTAAGCGCCCTTTTGTTCGAAAGTGTGCGGTTTTTAGTGTGGGCGCTGAGGGATTCGAACCCCCGACCCTCTGGGTGTAAACCAGATGCTCTGAACCAGCTGAGCTAAGCGCCCGTACACTTTCGTTTCAAAAGCGATGCAAAGGTACAGCTTATTTTGAGATTACCAAAATAATTGCGAACTATTTTCTAAGAAAAACATACAGAAAGATATATACTTATTGAAATTCAGCAATTTAACAAAGAACTTTTTTTTCATCAAAGAATCATCCTTATAACTCATGTTTTCTCTTCCCGGTTTACGGGAGGATATAACTTCCCGGTGGAAGTACCTTTTCTTTGCCAGCAGGCAATACCACTACAGCAGTAGTACCCGGAGGAACGACTACATGTATATTCACGATACGGTCTTGTTTCTTTATATCTACCCGTATATCGCCGTAAAGAGTAGGTACCACTGCCGATGCCTCGTTTAACATACCAAGCTGCGGAGCTACCCGAAAATGCTTGAAGCCAGGCTTCAGAGGTTCTATTCCGCATAACTTTTGACTCAATATAGTCAACGGACCACCGCTCCACGCATGGTTGATAGTACCACCCCCGAAACCTTCGGCACCTATTCCCCACCCCTCGAATAAGGTAGTATAAGGATATGCCATCATTTTAGTATACCGGCTACGCATACGCTCCAATGCAAAGTTCGGTTCCCCCATCACAAAGAGAGCTTCCATGATATACTTTTCCATATAGGGACTGGCATGATATTCCTTCTTGAAAACCTTCAGCAAAGCCTTATATTTTCCCACCGGAGCCAATCCACTCACAACGGCCATAGCCTGAGAGCGGTCATCAGTTTCACCTTTATACGATCTGGAACGATAAGCGGTACCCGTCCAATAACGATTATCAAAAGCAGCGGCAATACGCTTCATCATTTCGTCTACCCGATTGGCATCGTTTTGTTTATATAAATAAAGTGCGAATTCTTTCTCAGCCTTAAGAGCCAAATAATACCAACAAGTAGTAAGAACTTCCAGGTCAACGTCAGTCCCCCAGTCGCCCCAATTCCAGTCACCGGGACGGGGAATAGGAAATCCCTGCGCGTCCACCTCCCACACTTCATGCAGGTATTTTTTCATTCCCTCATAAATGTGAGGAACAAATGAATAATCACCACTATAAAATGCCTGTGTATAAAATCCATACCATCCGACAGAGGCGAGCATTTGCAGAGGCAACTCTTTACACCAGTTAGCCGATGGAACCGGAGAGGCAATAATCCCATCCGGCCGTTGCCAATTCATCAGTTCATAAATGCCTTTGACAGCCAATTGCCAGCCACGCGGGTCGAGCGCATAGAAAGCTTCACCCAGCTCGTTCACTTCATCTCCCCACCACTGCGCACGTTCGCGATCAGGGCAATCCATATAATTGTCGCGCATGGTAATATATAAGGTACGGGCACTCCGTTTCCAGAGCTCGGTAAAGAAAGCATCATCACAGGTGAAAGTCCCCTTTATGTCTGCATTATAACCCGTTTCCCGATATTTAAGCCCCAATACTTCCACTCCGGCAGGAATCACATACAGCATTTCATGTCCGTTCATCCATCCAAAACTTTCATAGTTCTGTTCACCTTCGCGAGTAATATATTCCGCCCGCACATTGTTTGCACTGCCACCTGTATAATTATCAGTCAGCATACCAATCTTCAATCCGGCAGGAGCTTTCACATGCAAGTAAGGAGTAATCTGGCAATTATATGGCAGACGGCAACGAATAGTATCCCCGGTTTCATTCTTCACCACCTCCGGGTATTCCCTTAATCCGCTATCCTTCCACATCGGAATGGGACGAGGCACCAATTTTCCAAACGGCATTTCATTCGGAAAGCCAATTTCGATGGCCGGGCCTAACTTACCCCCAAAAGAAGGTTGATTCCAGCCTGCCAACTCTTTGCGTGCATCGAAGCGGATATTACTTTCGGACAAACGATAATTAGGGAATGGCGCTTCTGTATTCTGATAAGCCTGATACACACTGCACTGCCAATTCTTATCACTGACAATAGTCACCCCCGATGTCCGGGCACTAAAAAGCAGAGCAGCAGTCCCACTGTTTACATGACTGAACCCATTCTTTCCAAAATGCCACACTAACAAGGCAATAACATTGTTTCCTTTCTTCAGATAAGGAGCCATATCCACCCGGTCATAATAAGTAGCTCCGGGAGCCGGACCACGCTTCAGTCCACCTTCAAAAACTACCAGTTCTCCATTAATCCACAACCAGTATTTAGAGTCCACGGCAATGTTGGCAATCATCTCACCGGGAACACTGGGAAGCTCGATTGTTTTACGGAAACAAAGCCAAGTGTTCGGAGTACTTTGAGAATGTTCACTGCCAATCCATCTGGACTGGGGAAGAAAATCGTCTGCTGCTTTTAATTGTCCAGCCAACATACAAACTAAAACAATAAAGGAAAGGGGGATTTTTTTCATGGTTCAAGATCGTATTTTGATTTAACAGATAACTGAATTCACATCACTTCATCGTTCCGGCATTACCTTTCTGATCACCTTCGCCGGATTTCCTACCGCCACACTATCATCGGGTATGTTTTTCGTCACCACACTTCCGGCGCCAATAATACAGCGATCACCAATTGTTACGCCGGGACAAATAACAGCACCACCGCCAATCCAGCAATCCTCTCCTATCGTCACCGGATAGGCATATTCCTTCGGAGTACGGCGTTCTACATAATCCATCGGATGTTGTGGAGTATAAATCTGCACACAAGGTCCCACCAATGTATGGGCACCAATCGTGATATAACCTCCGTCCAGAAAAGTACAATTTGCATTCACAAATACGTGTTCACCCAGACGTATACCATCCCCATGATCGCAATGGAAAGGCGGGCACACAACGGATGTCTCCGGTATTCCCGGTATCAGGTCTTGCAACAATCCTCTGTAAGCCTCATCGTAAGTACTCAATTGCCGCATCCTTGCCAACAACTTCTTGGCATATTCAAACTTTACCTGTACTTCCGGGGCAGACATATCCGCCAGTTGCGAACTACGCATTTTCTCTACTTCATTCATATATTTCAATTACCAGATTATACTCTCAAAAGCGTAATTATTCACCCTTTCACTATTACACTCTCCACAAAAATAGATATTTATTCCAAACAGCCAACCATATTGATAAAAAGAAACAGTAAATATTTTCAAAAAAATCGCAGCTATACTATCTGGCATGCAAAAAATATTCGTATATTTATTGCAATTTAAACAGAAACAAGCATTCGCAATAAAACTATTTTAAAGACAAACAGATAAGTTCCCACGCTTTTTTCTTTTATCAAGAAGAAAGAATCATAATAATACTGCTCTGAGAACTGGCAGTACAGTGTATTACCTTCAAATTTTGTATTATGAAAATGACAAAACTAATTTATTTATTTGCTGTACCATTACTAGTGGCTTCATGTATTAGCGAAGAAGTACCTATTACAGATGCATCTGATCACTTCTTCAAAGTTTCCACTGCCAACCCAGACATTCAGCAAATTGTTTTCCTGCTAAAACAGAAAAATGATTCAGTGGAATTTACCTCTAAGTTCATTAATGCTTATGGCTACCCAATGTGGGAGAATGCTCGATCTTTCTGTGAAAACAAGCGTAAAGTATACGCAATTCCTGTGAAGAATTTAAATTCTGACAAAGAAATTGAAGCAATCTGGTATTTTTCGATTGGCAGGACACGCACCCATTACCACATCTATACCCGTAAAATGGCAGATGTCATAACTCGCCAAATAGGAAATGAAGTTGAGCAAACTTGGATGTTTGATTACTTTACTCAATATACTCTGCATAAGAAACCAGTAAGTGGACTTACTTTTATAAACAATAAGGCGAACATAAATACACGAAGTTGGGATTGGGATTCGGAAGAAAATTGCGAACTTATCTATACTGCTGAATGTGGTCCCTATGAATATGACACTTATTACTGCTGGACTGAGGAAAGATTGCGTGAAGATCGTGACACTGATGAATTAATTGATGGAGGTGGCAATGGCGAGGGAGGAGATTTAGACTGGGGTGACGGAGGCAGCAACAACTCCAGCAAGAAGGACACCCCTAGAGCCAAGGCAATATTCCGTAACTCTAACATGACAGAAGAAAATTGGATAATAATAGAGAATATGCTTGATAAGATTGTAGAAGACTGTATGGGAGAAGCATTATATAATGAATTAGCAAATTTGCTCAATGGAAAAACCTTAAGCATTCAATTTGGAGCAAGTACGACGGGTTCTTTCGGTTACCAAGGAGAATCAACAGGAATATGTCTTGGCAGGCAGATGGAAAGCAATCAGCTTTTTCATGAAATGATGCATGCTTACCGAGCTTATCAAGAAACCACTGCGTCATACAAAGAATCAACTCTGAATGGAGAAATAGAAGCATGGTACGCACAATATCTTTACACGAGCAACTTACCAGAATATAAAGACAGTAAGTGGGAAGACAGGGACAATACAGACCCCCGTCGCAGAAGAATAAAAAGTTTAACGAATTACATTGATAATAAAGGGAATTTACTTCCCGGAGTGAATCGTACCGATTTAGAAAATAAAATAAAAGATGATATCATCCCTACTTTCCATAAGTATCACTACACAGCGGATAAATACCCCTTCGAATATAACCGACCGGGATTAGAGAATTTTAAATGTATAAATAAGCTAACAATAAATTGCTGATTATGAAAACTATATTCTTTTTTATATGCATATCACTTTGTACTACATATATATATGCACAGACAAATTATTATGCTGTAACTAAAACATTCAATGAAAATGGTTACACCTACCAATGCGATGTGGCAGCGTCAAAGACAGTCACACTCTATAACAAGAGTAACAAATTACTCTTTACTACTCAAAGTTACAAAAATACAGGAGAAACTTTCTCACAAACAGATGAAGGTATCGTTTTACTCCAATATGACGCATGGACACGAGCAGAGCGCCTTTCCATTGTAAATGCTGCATTTTCTGCTAGTGAAAAACAAAGAGTAAAAGGCCACGAGCTCATAATAACAATGTGCATAAATTCAGATACCGGCAAGGTTGATGAGGTCGAATTTTCTTTCATGAACTTCGGGACTTATGCCACAATCCCTATCTCTGTTTACCGTAAAATCGAAACAGATTTAAAAGAAAAGGTCTGGTATATCCCTACTGAAGAGGGCAAAAAATTAAATTATATATACTATTGGTGGGCACAAGAGCCCCAATAATAAGCCTTATAGTCAGTGGTAGCGCCAGAAAAAAAGATAAAAAAGGAGGACACTCTTTCTGATAGAGCATCCTCCTTTTTATTTCCTCTTCAGTTACTTATATTCCTGCCAATTCTTGATAGCAATATCTTCCAACTTCAGTTCGCAGAATGCTTCGATGAAAGCACTTGCCAGACGAGCATTCGTAATCAACGGAATATTATGGTCGATAGCACCACGACGGATACGGTAACCATTCGTCAGTTCACGTTTCGTATGATTCTTCGGAATATTGACAATCAAATCGAACTTGTGTTCGGCAATCATCTTCATCACGTTGTTCTCTGCGTCAGGACGTTCATCGGGCCAGTAAACAGCTTCAGTGCCCACTCCATGAGCATTCAGGAAAGCGGCTGTACCTGCCGTTGCATAAATCTTATATCCTTTATTGAAGAGCATGCGGCTGGACTCCAGCAAATCGACTTTCGATTTCATGGCACCGGAAGAGAACATCACTCCCTTTTGAGGAATCTGGAAGCCGGTAGCAATCATGGCGCTCAGCAATGCTTCGGAGAAATCATCACCGATACAGCCTACTTCACCGGTAGAAGACATATCCACACCCAGTACCGGGTCTGCCTTGTGCAGACGGGAGAAAGAGAACTGAGAAGCTTTCACACCAATCCAGTCGATATCGAATGCCGACTTGTCAGGACGAGTATAAGGAGCATCCAGCATGATGCGGGTAGCAGTTTCAATAAAGTTACGCTTCAGCACCTTAGACACGAACGGGAAACTACGTGAAGCACGAAGGTTACATTCGATTACCTTCACCTCATTGTTACGTGCCAGGAACTGAATATTGAACGGACCGGAGATATTGAGTTCCTTTGCAATCTGACGGCTGATTTTCTTGATACGACGTGCCGTAGCAAAGTAAATCTTCTGTGCAGGGAATACCAATGTAGCGTCACCGGAGTGTACACCGGCAAACTCCACATGCTCGGAAATAGCATATTCCACTACTTCACCATTCTGGGCAACAGCATCAAATTCTATTTCTTTTGTATTCTGCAAGAACTGAGAAATTACCACCGGATATTCTTTAGATACTTCAGCGGCCATTTTCAGGAAGTTCTCCAATTCTTCTTCATCGTAGCATACGTTCATCGCAGCACCCGAAAGTACATAAGACGGACGAACCAGTACCGGATAACCCACTTTCTCTACGAAACCTTTCACATCTTCCAGACTGGTAAGCTCTTGCCAAGCCGGCTGGTCGATACCCAGTTGGTCGAGCATAGCAGAGAACTTATTACGGTTTTCAGCACGGTCAATAGAAAGAGGAGAAGTTCCCAGGATGGGCACTGACTGACGATGCAGTTTCATTGCCAGGTTGTTCGGGATCTGTCCGCCTACAGATACGATTACGCCGCGCGGCTGTTCCAGGTCAATAACATCGAGTACACGCTCAAAAGACAGCTCATCGAAGTAAAGACGATCACACATATCATAGTCAGTAGATACGGTTTCAGGGTTATAGTTAATCATGATGGACTTGTAACCCAGCTTACGTGCAGTCTGCACGGCATTTACCGAACACCAGTCGAACTCTACGGAAGACCCGATACGGTAAGCACCGGAACCCAGTACAACCACTGACTTTTCATTCTTGTAATAGTTTACGTCATAACCCTCAACGGCGTACGTCATGTACAGGTAATTAGTCAGTTCAGGATGCTCGGAAGCAATCGTATTGATACGTTTTACAGCCGGCAGGATGCCCAACTCTTTACGACGTGCACGCACCATCAGATTTTCTTTCTCCATATTGCCTTGCGGTTCGAGTACGAAACGCGCAATCTGGAAGTCAGAGAAGCCCAGCACTTTTGCCTGACGCAATACGTCGGCCGGAATATCTTCCACCTTATTATATTGGGAAAGCTTCAACTTATAGTCAACAATGTTCTTCAACTTGCCAAGGAACCAGGGATCAATCTTGGTCAGGTCAAAGATGCGGTCTATCGTATAGCCATTCTCCAAAGCTTCAGCAATAGCAAATACACGCAAGTCGGTAGGACGTGAGAGCTCACGATCCAGATCATCGAAGTGCAGGTCGTTGCCTACAAATCCGTGCATACCCTGACCGATCATACGCAAACCTTTCTGGATGATTTCTTCGAAAGAACGTCCGATAGACATGATTTCACCTACAGACTTCATGCTGGAACCGATTTCACGGGATACACCTACGAACTTCGTCAAGTCCCAACGAGGAATCTTACAAATCAGATAATCCAGTTGCGGAGCTACATATGCTGAATACGGAGTACCCATTTCGCCAATCTGATCGAGCGTATAGCCCAATGCGATCTTAGCGGCTACGAATGCCAACGGATAACCCGTAGCCTTAGAAGCCAAAGCAGAAGAACGCGACAGACGGGCATTCACCTCAATCACACGGTAGTCATTAGTTTCCGCATTAAATGCATACTGAATGTTACATTCGCCCACAATGCCCAGATGACGGATACACTTCGTAGAAAGATCTTGCAACATCTTCACCTGCTCGTCAGTCAGCGAACAAGTCGGAGCCACTACAATAGACTCTCCCGTATGGATACCCAGCGGGTCGAAATTTTCCATGCTTGCCACCGTGAAGCAGTGGTCGTTAGCATCGCGGATTACTTCGAACTCAATTTCTTTCCAACCTTTCAGAGACTCTTCTACAAGAATTTGTTTAGAGAAAGCGAAAGAGCTTTCGGCCAACTTCAGGAACTCTTCTTTATCCTGGCAGATGCCGCTACCCAAACCGCCCAGTGCATAAGCGGAACGAACCATAACCGGAAAACCGATGCGTTCAGCAGCAGCAATTGCATCTTCCATACTTTCTACAGCCTGGCTGACGGGAGTTTTCATATTGATCTCGTCCAGCTTCTTCACGAAGAGGTCA
>OLIX01002977.1_pt1 | contig 11637 bp, 14 predicted proteins | sample 1601331 | NCBI WGS metagenome assembly OLIX01 (sample SAMEA2452120, study PRJEB22498) | human gut metagenome | biome: human feces; feature: human gut; material: feces | place: Australia | collected 2012 | reverse complement strand
GTCTTGTGTTCGTATTGATTTTGTGGTATAATTTTATTGCAAGATAATTTGCAAATAATTTATTGAGGTGAATTTAATGGAAAAAAATAATTTCCCGTTTACTTATTGGGTAATTAGCTGTGACTATGGAAAGCTGTTTTTTGATGATTATGAAATTGCTGTGAAATTTGCTAATGCCTGTTTTAACTCTAACATATCATATCAATTTATTTCTGGCGTTATTTTTGATGATGAATAATAAAATTAAGCCCTTGAAAAGGGCTTTTTTTTTTTAGTAAGGGAGGGATTGGATGCTTAAATTTAAATATATAGATGAAGTTTATACACCTTATGGATTGACCAAATATAAAATTGACCAAATCGAAGCTAAAAAGGAATATCAGAGACTGAGAAAAATAGCTTTATTAAGGCTTAAAAGATTATATGATTCTGGATATTCTGATACAGAGATTTATAGAAGATTTTCTTTTGCTTTTCCCGCATATAGTAAAATAAATAGTACTAGACGTTTAGCATATGAATTATCAGAAGTGCATTTTTTTTTAAATTTACAATTGAGTACTGTATCGGGACAACATAAGTTTGAAGAGAAAGCTTTAAAAAAATTGCATGAAAATGGATATGATTTTGTAACGAAAGATAATTTGAAAGATTTCGGAAATTTTATGGAATGGGTACGTTCTTCTTTTACAGGGCTTTTGTATGGTTCCTCTCGAGTTGCTGATTTATACGGGGAATTGATAGCAAAGGGAATTAGTACAAAAGAATTAGCAGATGATTTTAGAAAATGGAAAAATGACAGAAATAAAACAGATAGATTTAATTATTGGCTAACTAATGTAGATGAATTACGAAAAAGCAATCAAAAGAAAGGTAGTAAAAATACATTAGAAAATTATCGTAAAACGATTGATAGAAGATTAAAGACAAAAAAGAGGAATAAATAATGATATGTGATGAAAAAATATATACACTGGATGAATTTAAGAGTGTAGTTAGTTTTATAGATTTTGAAAAATTACCAAAACCTAAAGGAAATCAAAGTAAAATAAACTGTGAATATTGCAAAAATTTTGCTACGTTCGATATAGAAACAACAAGAATTAAAAAAATAGAACAATCTATAATGTATTTATGGCAATTTTGTTTTGCTGGTAAATATACTATTTTAGGGCGCACATGGAGTGAATTTATAGATTTAATAAATTTTTTATCAATAAAAATAGGTGATTTACATTTTATAATTTATGTCCATAATCTGAGTTATGAATTCAGTTTTCTTAAAGGTATATTTAAATTTAAAAGTGAAGATGTTTTTGCAATTGAAAAAAGAAAAATTTTAAAATGCAAATTGGGGAATATTGAATTTAGGTGTAGTGCTTTATTATCTAACATGAAATTGGAAACATTTACACAAGAGATGAAAGTGTTTCACGTGAAACTTGTTGATACTATTGATTATGATGTTGAACGTTATCCATATACCATATTGGATGAAGAAGTTATAAAATATTCATGTTTTGACATTTGGGGGCTATATGAAGCACTTATACAAAAAATGGAATTGTGTAATGATACTTTATATACAATTCCCTTAACTTCTACTGGCTATGTTAGACGTGATGTTAAAACCGCAATGAGTAGTATTAGTTATAGAAACGTTAGACCCATTTTTCCTAATGAAAAAACTTATTTATTGTTGCGACAAGCATTTAGAGGGGGAGACACACATGCTAATAGACTTTATGCAGGTAAAATATTAACAAATGTAAAATCATATGACCGTATTAGTTCATATCCTGATGTTTTAATAAATTGTAAATTTCCAGTTTCAAAGTTTGAAGAAGAAAAATGTTATGATATTGACTATTTATCAGAATTGATAGAAATACATAAAAAAGCGGTATTGATGAAAGTTGTTTTTTATAATATTGAAATTAAAGGGGCTGAAATTGGATGTCCTTATATTCCATATGATAAATGCACATATACTAATAATGAAATTAGAGATAACGGACGTATATTAACAGCCGATGAATTAGAAATAACGATAACAGATGTTGACTGGAAGATAATTATAAATGAATATAATTTTGAACACATTGAAATTTTAGAGTTATATTCTGCACGTTATGCATATTTACCTTATAAATTGATTAGCGTGTTATTAAAATATTATCAAAATAAAACAGAATTAAAACATGTTAAAGGATATGAATTATTATATGCTTTAAACAAAGCATTATTAAATGCAATTTACGGTTTAATGGCACAAAATCCTGTTAAATATCCGATAGTTTATAATGAGAATGACAGGATATTTGAAGAAAATAAAAAAATTATTATACATGATGAATTATTAAAAGCACAAAATAAATCTTTTGTTGCTTATCAATGGGGGGTATGGTGTACAGCATGGGCACGTTATAGGTTGCATGAATTGATATATATAGCAGGTGAAAAATTTATTTATTGTGATACTGATAGTGTAAAAGTGGTAGGGGATATTGATTCACAAGTAAAAAAATATAATATGAAAAGAATTAAAGATAGTAAAGATTCAGAAGCATATGCGAAATCCCCAGAAGGAATTATATATTATATGGGTGCTTATGAACTCGATGGAGAATATAAAAAATTCATAACATTAGGTGCTAAAAAGTATGCATATGTGGATAAAAAAGATAAATTACATGTAACAGTATCAGGGGTTTCAAAAGAGGATGGAGCTAAAGAATTGAAAAAGATTGAAAATTTTAAACCGGGATTTACATTTTCAAAGGCTGGTGGGTTGGAAGCGGTTTATAATGATAATATAAATAAATATTATATTACAAGTGATGGAATAAAAATACATGTTACTGATAATGTAGTTTTAAGACCATCAACTTATACATTGGGTATTACAGCAGAATATGATTACATATTATCACATTATCAGAGTTTGTATCATAATCCAATTGATAAATTATTTGCAAAATAATAGTTGACATTTTATTGAATATCTGATATAATAAATACGGAACTAGTCCATACTTCACATTCCTTTTCTCACCTGATGAGTGCTGGATGGTAACCAGCCGAAACTCGCCCAATTATCGGGCGAGTCGTGGGAAACCACTAATAAAATAAAGGTGTGATATAATGAAAAGTGTAAGAGTTTACCCCAAAGAACTAGAAAATGACAAAAAATTTATTTATGCCACTCTAAATAGTGCAAGTGGTGGTCGATTATCTGATGTAGACCCTAGAAACGAACTACAATGTGATGCTTTTGTTCTGGGAGAATCTACTGATATTACAACCGGAGAAGTACGAAATCTTTTAGCACTGAAAATCCGCGGTGAAGGTATTGTATATACAGTATCTAACACATTTATCACTCGTTTTCTGGATTGTGTGGACACATTGGAAACTCTTGATTTTAAATTTAGAGTGCCACATGATAAAAACAAAGCTGGACGTGAATATATTTCTTTTGAACTGATTTATGAGGTGGAATAATGAAAGCACTGAAAATTACATACGTTACTGCTAACAAAGAAAATGAAGATATTATTGTACCTAAGCCTATGAGATTTAATGAATCTTTTGAAACATTGGACAAATTGTTGAAGAATTATGGCGTTAGGGGATTGGCTGTAGACTTTCAAGAAATTGATGCAGAATATAAAGAAAATTGAATTAAGGCGGGATTATCCCCGCCTTTTTTTTTTATGAGGTGTGATATGATTTATACAAGTGATGGTTGGATAGATTATAATTATATAATTAAATTAAATAATATAATCAATATATTAGTTGGTGGACGGGGAATTGGGAAAACATACGGATTATTAGAAAATTTATTTTATTTAAATTCAAATGGGAAAATTTTTTATTTGAGACGAACGCAGGAAGAAATAGAAACATGCTGTAATAATGAATTAAATCCCTTTAATGAATTAAATGAAAAATATAATAGAAATATACACTTCGAGAAAGAAAAAAAGTTATATAAAATTGTGGAAAATGAAAATATTTTAGGTATGGCGGGTTCATTATCAAGTGTTGGTAAAATTCGCGGTATGAGCGGATACGATTTTACAAATTTAATTTTTGATGAATGTATAAAGCCATTAAATGCAAGACGAATAATGAAAGACGAAGGCTATGAATTTCTAAATCTATATGAAACTTTAAATCGAAATCGAGAAATTATAGGAAAAAAGCCATTAAAAGCATTTTTACTTTCTAATAGTAATTTTATGGGAAACGATTTATTTTTAACTTTTAATTTAATTAGTGTAGCTACAAATATTAAAAAGAAAAATAATTATCCGGGAATATATCAAAAAAATGGATTATTATATGTTGATTTTGGAAATTCTTCAATTATTAGCGATAAGAAAAAAAATTCTGTAATTTATAAAGTTAGTAATAATTTAGAATATAACAATATGGCATTGTCAAATGATTTTGTTTTTGAAAATTATACATCACATATCAAAAAAGTATCATTACGTGAATATAAACCTGTATGTACAATATATAATTTCACGATTTATGAACATAAATCTAAAAATGAATTTTTTGTTTCTCATCATTATTCAGGTTCACCTATAAAATATGGGGCTGATTATATGAGTATTGAAAAATTTAAAAAAGATATGGGATGGATTTATTTATACTACTTAAACGATGTTGTTTATTTTGAAAATTATGAACTTGAAATATTGTTGACAAAACTTTTTAAATGATGTATAATTGATATAGGCGAATATGGCACAATGACAGCCCCGGAAGGGTGTGCACGCGCATGTCAGGCGCAAAACATATTCGCCTATATTTTTTAATGAGGTGAAAAAAAATGAATATTAACAAAGAAGAATTTCTATCTCTTGTTAAAGCTGGATTTTCAAGAGATGAAATTAAGACATTTTATGGCGATTGGGGAGAATCATTGACTTTTTATGACACAAACGGAGCAGCAGCCAATGGAGCAGCCAATGGAGCAGCCAATGGAGCAGCCGACAGAGCAGATGAAAAATACACTCAAATTCTGGAGCGTATTTCAGCGATTGAAAATCAATTTTTCAACACAAATAGAAATATGGAAAATTATAATCCTATCAGTGAGATCGTCTATCCAAACGGGAGTGAATCATAATGAATAACATGGATTTTTCGCAAGCGTCTATGCTACTTAATGCTATTGTTTCACAGGCTACCGGTGAAACCCCGCTAACTGCAATTACAACGCCGCAAGATTTGGTATCAGTTGCACAAACAGTATTGAAAAGTGGATATGACACGGTATTCAACGCTGTATCACAAGTGTGGAGTGATACTATTTTTTCAGGCCGTCCCTATAAATCTCCATATAATGATATGGAAATCACTTTGAGTGAATATGGAAATGCAATTAGAAAGATTACCCCGATTGCCGCTAAAATGATTGATGATATGCAATTTACATGGCCGGTTTCCTATGATGCATTTGGACATAGCGAAAACTCGTTGGGAAACGGTGAAAGTGTAGATATGTACAAAATCAATAAACAGGAAGTACTTCAAACTAATTTCTACGGAACTGCCGTGTATGAACAAGATTATACAATTTTTAGAAATCAGCTAAAACAAGCTTTTGAAAATTATAATGAATTTACAAATTTTAACATGTTGAATATGTTACAAAGAGCAAATGATAGAGAAGTGTATAAAGAAAATATTGCAAGATGTATGCAGTTGAATTTTATTGCATCCATTATTGATGAAAATAAAACTGAAAGGGTAGTACATCTATTGACTGAATATAATACACTAACAGGATTGACTTTGACAGATGAAAATGTTTATGCACCTGAAAATTTCGCCCCATTCATTCGTTGGGTATATGCTAAAATCAATACTATTTGCGGACTTATGAGTAGTCAAAGTGTATATTTTCAAACCTTGATTAACGGAAAAAATACTATGCATCATTCGCCACGACGCTATTTGAGGATTGCTATTATTTCGGAAGTATTAAATCAAATTAAATCCATGGTAAATCCTGTTAACTATAATAATTCCACATTTAGTATTGGTAATTTTACAGAGATTTCATATTGGCAAAGTATAGAAAAACCATATGATATTAACATTACACCAGTTTACACACATACAGACGGTAGTGTAAAAACAGGTGATTCTGTTACTAATAAAAAAATTATCGGCATTATCCATGATAAAGACGCTCTTGCATATGCAGAAGTCGACCCATGGACAGCAAGAACACCACTAAATATTAAAGGTGGTTATTGGAATGAATCATACCATGCGAAGTACAAAACAATCCAAGATATGACAGAAAAAGCATGTGTACTTTTGCTTGATTAAAAAGAAAGGAAATTAGCGGACTTTTTATGTCCGCTAATTTTATAGGTGGTTATGGATATAATTTTATATAATTTTACAAAAAGAGAAAACTCTACTAAAACTCCATCAAATGGAAAGTATGTATCAGGAAAATTAAATAATAATTGTAGTATTATAAACCCCACAATTGATTTTAGCGAAAATAATTTGTATAATTATAATTATGCTTATATATCTAAATTTAAAAGATATTATTATATTGTGGATTGGGTATATAAAACTGGATACTGGGAAGCTAGTCTTCAATGTGATGTATTAGCATCATTTAAAAGTCAAATTGGAAACAGTTCACAATATATTATACGCTCAAGTGCTGAATATGATACAACAATTTCTGATACACTTTATCCAGCTAAAGCGGATATTGATACAGGCGTAAAAGTAGTAGACGCATGGAATAATATTTCTGGTATCATATCATCTTATTTTATTGTGGGTATTGTTGGCGATAGTAGCAATGCTAATACCGGAATTGTAACATATTACCAGATGACTGAATCACAATTTACAACTTTTTCAAATATGGTATTTGGAACAACTGAATATTTAGGAAGCGATTTCGGTTCTACTATGACTTTGGATTTGCTAAAAACACAGGTGAATCCTTTTCAATATATTGTTTCAGTATACCGTTTTCCATTTAAAAGTAATTTTGCAAATCCAGTTTCAACTATAAAAATAGGATGGTGGAATATTGAGTTACAGTGTGAAGTTATTTCAACAATTAGTTCTGTTCATACAGATAAATTCGTTATAGATATTCCAAAACATCCTCAATCAGGTAGAGGTAAATATTTATCATTATCTCCATATACAAAATACTTATTATATGTTCCGTTTTTTGGAACTAAAGAAATACCACCGGAATTTGTTTATAATATAGATAAATTATATATTTTAGTGGAAACAGATATTATCGCCAATAAATCATATTTATACTTAACGGCGGGGGAATGGGACAGATTTTCATTTATGCAGTACGCAGGTCAAATCGGGCAATCTGTAATAATTGGTCAGTCAACAACTAATTATTTAGGTGCCGCCACTTCTGTATTAGGAACTGTAAATAGTATTGTAAAAGGAAATTTTATGGGTGCTATTAGTTCAATAGGGAATACTATTGAAAATTTATGTCCCACACTTATTACTAATGGAGAAAATACTGGATATGCAGAGTTAACGCAACCAGTAAAACTTTTATATTCGTTCACTAAAATTTGTGACGAAGATATAGCAAATAACGGAAAACCTTTAATGAAAGTGAAAAGAATAAATACTATTTCTGGATATATTAAATGCGAAAATAGTGACATTAGCATAAATGGTACTAATACTGAAAACGCTTTAATTAAAGATTATTTAAATGGGGGTTTCTTTTATGAATAATGCGCCATATTTTTTTAATCAAATAAACGCTCATCAAATGTTACAAATACCCGGAACTATTCACACTAAAAATACTAATATTGTTAGATATTTTCAAAAATATCTATTACAAAGTGTATTTAGTGTATATACTTTTACGATACCTAAAAAATGGCCTATAAATTATTTTTTATACACTCTCTTTTTAAATGGATGTATTGGAGTATTCAAAACAAATAATCAAGGTGTAATTTGTCAATATGGCAATTTAAGTGGAGAATACGATATATATTATCAGCCAACAAAATTTTTATTTAATAATCCCTTAATTAAAAATAATGAATTTTTAATAGGATATAATGGAGAAATCATTTATTTTCAGCCTGATTATTCTGGAATTGGGGATATTATTTCTTTCTATGCCGATTTATTAGGTGTTACCGTTGAAGCCGGTGCTAATAATATTGTCAATTCTAAATTAGCTTTTTTATTTAGTGCAAAAAATAAAGCGGCGGCTGAAACAATTAAAAAAATATTAGATGAAGTTTACAGTGGACAACCCGCTGTAGAATACAATCAATCTCTTTTTGATTCAACAAGCGGAAAACCCCTAGTTTATGAATTTAATCAAAACTTACAAAACAATTTTATTGCACCACAACAATTTGAATTATATAATAATATTTTAAATATGTTTTATAGCGAAATTGGAATACCCAATGCAAACACAAATAAAAGGGAACGAATGATTGTTGACGAAGTAAATTCTAATAATTTTGCAACTAGAAGTAAAGCCGAAGTCTGGTTTAATATTATATCAGATTGTATGGATAAAGTACGAAAAATGTTTAATCTTTCATTAAATGATTTAAATATATCATGGAAAGAAGGGGTAAAATAATGTATATTTCATTAGTTGGATTATATAATTTCCGAAATGATATATTTGATGATATTATACTACCAGAAAAAATTGAAAAAAATATTTTAATATATCATATATTAAATTATGCAGGTGAATTTGAATTGTTATATTCTAATCCTGATTTTTTTAAATTCATAATCACTAATTGGTTTAAAACTAATTACTATAAATTTGAAAAATTAGTAAATACTATGTATTTGGAATATAATCCAATAGAAAATTATGATAGAACAGAAACTCATTCACGAATAAATAGTAAAAAAAGTATTGGAGAAAGTAATGGTACAACTAGCGGAAGTGGCAATAATGAAATAAAAGTTGCAGGATTTGAAAGTAATAAATATGTTTCAAAAGAAAACACCACACAAAATGAAAATACCAAAACAAATAGTGAAAGTACAGCTTCTGAAAATGAAAATGAAAATATTGAATCAAGAATACATGGAAATATTGGTGTGACTACAAGCCAACAAATGATACAAGCGGAACGGCAACTTTCAAATTTTAATATATACAATATAATTGCAATTGATTTTTCAAATGAATTTTGTATTTTAGTGTATTAAGTTGATATTGAGGGGGTGTAATTTAATGCCTATATGGTCTGATTTTCCATATACTGATTTTCATTCACAAAATATAGATTTTATTTTAAAATTAGCTCAGAAATTAAACTCACAAATTGATGCTGGTTTCGGGGATGTTGTAAATCAATGGATAGAAAAACATTATAATGAATTGTTTTTTAACGCAACTTACAACCCCGAAACTGAGACAATTACATTTAGTAAAACTGAAAAACAACCCATAATCCATCATGAATGATATATCAAATAAAGCAATTTGCCCATTTTATGGTAATAGTGGTAAAAAATCTATAAATTGCAAAGAAGAAGATACAAATTTTGACATTTTAATTAGATTCAACGATATAAACGGAAATATAAATTATTTCAATAAATATTGCGCTTCATTTTATTATTCAACATGTCCCATTTTTAAAATTTTAATGGAGGTGTATCATGGACGTTTCTCACTTTGATTTATTCGGTACCACTATAAATATTAAAGATGAATATGCAAGAAATAAATTAAATACAACATTAGGAAATATTACATATCTGAACCAAATCGGCAGAATATTTTGTGATAATATAAAAAGTAATAACTCAACACCTTATTTATGGCAAGGTGGAACTATTACTAATGATGGTTATGCAGTTGTTGCCGCGCGTACAGCTGATGAAACAAAAGTTGATTTATATAAAATCAATTTGACTAATGGAAATAAAACCAAATACACATATAATCAAAATATGGGCCATGCAAATAGTATTGCATTTAATCCAGATAACGGTGTTTTGATTGTATCTGATACAGAATATTCAAATACATATCATGAAATTTCATATCCTTCTATGTCGTATGTTTCTTCACACAATAATAGTGAAAATACAACATGGATTTGGTATAATCGAGAAGAAAAAACATATTATGCAGGTACAAGTAATTTTGTTTGTAAATTAGATAATGAATTTAACACAATTAAAAAAACAAATGTAATCAAACCAATTAGTGCAACTGGTCAAACCGGAATGGTTGTAAATAATATTTATTATCACTTAAATTATAATCCAAACATTATTTTAATGTATGATTTTGACACCGGAGAATTTATTAAATGTTTGGCTTTTTCTGATTTAATCAATAATATGTTTAATATTGGTGAACCTGAATGGATAGATTATTATAATAATAAATTTTATTGCGGTTGTACCGAAAACGGAGTTGATACTAGTAAAAATCCCACAATCCATAGAATTTGTTACTTTGATACAAAATCTAATATCAAAGAAGGGGTGAACTCATCTTTCCAAGGTAATGATAGTCCCGTAGTTTATGTTAGTGGAGATTTTATTTTCAATCCAGATGGAAGCAATGACAGACCTTTTTATACAATCAGAGAAGCCTCCCTTTTAGCTATGACTAAATCAAATGTAGGCGTAGAAATTATTGCAACAAAACCCTATAATGAAAATTACGACATAATTCTTAAAGGAATGACATATTATGCTTTAAATACAATTACAGCACATCCCACAATAACCATGAATGGAAATATAGAAATCGGACGTGGTACTACAGTACGAATGAAACAAATTATTTTTGCTAATCATTGTACATTTGTAACATCTTCAAATGCAATGGTTCATATTGATACATCAAATGCTAATGTATTTCCTCAAGGAGTAAATATGACACTAGAACCCGGAACCATTTTAACTGTAACAACAAAACCACTAAATGATATTTTTAAATCTGGAAATATACTTTCGTTTCAAGGGTGTACAGTGAATTGTACGAATACTGATTATCCTATTAGCTATAATATAGTTGATAACTGCCCAACATTTACTAATCAAAATTTTGTAAAAAATTTCCCAATATTAGCTGGAAAAATTAGTAATAATAATCCCAATTTCACTTGTCAATGGTTCCCCATTCAATTTTACATCAAATGGGGCAATGAAACTTTCACTATTATTCGCAATGTTTCCAATGCATCGGCAGGATTTGAATGTACGGGTAGTAATGATAAGTCAGGAAATTTAGAAATTAAACAACTTTCAATGCAAATTTCAAATACAGGTATTACAGATTTTACAGCTAAACTATTTACATCATTTTCAAATGGAAATGCTGATGACACAGAAGCATTGATTATATATTAGCGTTTCACGTGAAACATAAATAGCCGGTATGGTAATTCCATACCGGCTATTTATAATACACTAAATAATAATCCTAATCTAATTTTTTTTCTTCCTTATGTAATATGATACATAACAATAATTCGTAGTATCCCATCTAGGCGTTAATACTTTATAGCCAACACCAAACTTTCCGCTATATGGTAAAATACTCCCCCTTGTTTTACGAGATACATA
>OLIX01002964.1_pt1 | contig 11700 bp, 10 predicted proteins | sample 1601331 | NCBI WGS metagenome assembly OLIX01 (sample SAMEA2452120, study PRJEB22498) | human gut metagenome | biome: human feces; feature: human gut; material: feces | place: Australia | collected 2012 | reverse complement strand
TACTTTGTGTATTATCGAGCATTTTGGCAACGCAGATGCCGTGCCGCAGCCGCCGGAGCGGTGCTTAAGCCGTAAGGCGGGAATTATGCGGTGTTGCCTTAGGGCAGCGGGAGGATCGTATCATCCTTCTCGGTGTAGTTGCCTCCGCCCATGCGGGCGCGCACGAAGGGCACGCCGTCACGCAGATAGAACGTGTTGTGCTCCAGCAGGATCATTCCTTACTTTAGAAATCTCGGCGTTACGCTGGGCAACCTGAAAGCGGTTCATATCCAAGCATTTTATCAGGAACAGTTGGAGCGTGTGAAGCCCAATACGGTCATTCACTATCATGCGGTTATCCACCGCGCCTTGAAATACGCAGTGAAAACGGACCTGATCGATGTGAACCCTGCCGACAAGGTAGACCGCCCGAAGAAAAACGAATTTACCGGGAACTTTTACAGCAAGGACGAAATGAACGCGCTGTTCGACGCTGTGCGCGGCAGTAAAATTGAGGTGGCAGTTATGTTGACTGCCTTTTATGGTCTGCGCCGCAGCGAGGTTGTAGGGCTGAAATGGGCTGCTGTAGACTTTGAGCAGAACACCATTGAAATCTGCCACACGGTCACAACGGTTCGGCTGGACGGAAAAGAAGTTCTTGTAGAATCCAATGGCACAAAAACCAAATCCAGCAAGCGCACCTTGCCACTTGTACCGGTTTTCCGGGAACGGCTGCTGGCCTTGCAGGAGGAACAGAAAGAAAACCGCAAGCTGTGCGGTAGGTGCTACAACAAAAAATACGCAGACTACATCTGCGTAGACGCAATGGGCAATCTGCTTAAGCCGGATTATCTCTCCAATTCGTTCCAGATTATCTTGCAAAATTATCATCTGCGGCGCATCCGCTTTCACGATTTGCGCCACCCGTATGTCAAGCACACGACAAAAAAATATAATTCTGAAAAGCAGAAAACCCAAACTACCAATCTTAGTGCTGATAGTCTGGGTTTTCTGTTTTTGCTTTTTATTCTACGACTTTGCTCGTAGTATAGGTGGGATTATCTCCATCATTTCCTTCAAAGACTACTTCTGTTGTAGCACCGCATTCTTCACAATGGAGATATAGTTTTTTCACCATTCCATCTTCATCTGAATCATCACCATCAATGCTTAATTTCTTACTTTGGCAAACTGAGCAATGGTATTGAGAAAGTGGATCGAAAACTTTCTGAAGGATGTTTTCATAAACGCCAACAAGAGAAATACAAAGCGTAACACAGGTTGAGGCTTCGTAGTATGTAGCACTACGCGAATGTGTAATCTTATTGGCGTAATCCCAGGTGGATTCTGTTAGTTTCTTAATAATACTTCTGTAATCTGCGTTTTCCGATCCTTTCAAATAGAACTGAATAAATAGTTCACATTTTCTCTTGAAATTCGATGCTTGGGGCTGCTCCCCATCACCAGCCATTGCAGGGTCATAAATGTGGTTGCCGAGTTCAATCAATGTTTCTCTGCACTGAACACCTATCGCTTGAAAATCTTCAATCTCCTTAGCGGTATCAATTAGCGCAGCGACACTTTTGAGCTTTCGGAAAAGTTGAGGAGCAATTTCTGCATCGAGCGTCACACCATTTACAAAATCCTCTGGACTATATTCACCCTGGGCTGCGCTCATTCTCTGCATTAAGCCCATGTGGAAAGAATACACTTCATCTGCTCCAAAATAATATGCACTTTGGGGATAGAGATTCATCGGAATCCCGTCGCCCTCCACTACCCACCAATCTCCATCAGTATCGGTTTTGACATTCCAGACGCGCACATCAACACCCAAATCATTGAAGTGTTGCTCTGTTTTTGCGCTCAATACTGTGCATTTTCCTTGAGATTGCCATTCTACATAGCTTTTCACATCTTCAAATGTTCGATTTCCCATTTTTGTTCCCCCTGGTACAGCTTTCATAGTAAATAGAATTTAACTATATTGTACCACTTGTCGTTTGACTATAAAAGCGCCAAAGAGCAGAAAACCCAAGCCACTAAGATGGATTTGATAGCCTGGGTTTTCCGTTTTTGTATCTTCAATTATTCAAAGAGGTCATGGACCTTGTAAACAATCTCAATGCGGTTGTCGGGGAATACATACACCTTTTCGATCAGCAGATCGGTCAGCTCCGAGGTTAGCACATTCGCTTCCGTAACCGAGTGAGCAATCTCCTGTCGGCTGCTTTGGCGGGCCTGTTCTTCCCGCTTCAGCTTTGCCTGGGCGGTGACAGCAGCATAAGCCCTGCCCCAAAAGCCGGATAATAGTGCGGTCTTGCGGACACGAATGAGAAAAAATGCAGGAAACAGAAAAATGAAGTAGTGATTTTTCGGGTTCCACTTTACAAACAAGGAGAACCCGAAATGAAGAAAAAAACTGTAAGCAAGGACCCTTTGGCAGAAAAGATTGAAGAAATTCTAACGCCCTATCCGGACCCGATGAGCCGCAATGATTTCCGCATTGCATGCCATATCGGAACACGCACTTCGCTTTATCTCCTGCAAAGCGGGCTTGTTCCCTGCAAAAACAACGGAAAGAAAACACGCTGCTATAAAATCGCCAAGAAAGATGTTGCCGAGTATCTCTACCGCCGAGAGTCCGACCCGATGCGCTACACTCCGCCCAGCGGGTGGTATTACAACTACCCCAAACACAAGAAACCTGCCGCATCGTTAGAGCGCAAGCTGAACTATACGGGCGAAGAACGGCTGCTAGCCAAGGAATGGTACGAGCAGCAACTGGCAAATTACCCGGATGTACTGACCGTTGCGCAAGTCTGCGAGGTGACAGGCTACCAACGCCACACCATTCTGAAATGGTGCAGCAAGGGCTTGCTGAAAACCATCTTGCAGACACCCAAGTATATGATTCCCAAAGTATGGCTGCTGGAATTTGTGACATCCGATTTTTTCAACGAGATCAGCCGAAAATGTGGAAAACACTATGCCGCCATCAAGGAAATCGGTAATTCAAGCAAAAGCAGATGATATACTCATTCATCATAATGTGTTCCGTTCAATTTTCCAGTCGCTGACTGGAAAATCAGGTGGTTGAGATATACAAGACATTTTTCCATTAAAGGATATAGAAGGATATAGTCGGAAAAATCTCTGCACCGTCCTTTATCCGTGCAGAGGATAGATGATAACCCATAGTAGTGCGGTCAACTCAATTTGCCAGACAGCGTCTGGTAAATTTAAGAATCCCAATATAGCGGGTACAATATTTTTCGGATTAGCATTCAAGATCCAATGCAAAAGTGACTGTGGTGCAAAGTGAATCTCTGCGCCACAGTCACTTTTGCATTAAGCAAATCAACATAAGCCATAAATCAATGATTTAGTTCAGCCCGGACAATGACCGCATAACAAGGTCAATATCCTTGTTTTCCAACTCCTGAATGATATGAAGATAGGTCTTTTGGGTGGTTGTCATACTGGAGTGTCCCAGTCGCCGGGCAACACTCGCAATAGATACGCCGGTAAAAAGTAGCAGGGATGCGTGGGTGTGGCGCAGACCGTGGATAGAAATGACCGGGATATTGCACCTCTCGCAGTGGCGGCTCAAAACATCATTGACGGTGGAGTTGTAGACCTTGCCATCCACAAAAATAGGTTGATTCTCCGGCAGTCCTTTTACAAGCTCGGAAAAGCGGATAACAGACTGCCAATCAATTTGAATTTTACGAACCGATGACTTGTTCTTTGTCGGCTGAAACCCACCGGCGCCCTTGTAATCCCATGTCTTACTGATGGAAAGGGTCTGATGATAGAAATCAAAGTCCTTGGGGGTCAGTGCCAGTGCCTCCGAAAAGCGCATTCCGGTCTTGGCCACCAAAAGAATGAAATAATCCCAGTTCACTTCATCCTTTAATTCAAGCGAGGCAAGGAGCGTGTGCAGTTCAAATTGGTTAAGGTACTTTATTTTCTTTGTAGATGGTGCCTTGCCTTTAATAATCGCTTTCCGCGTGGGGTCACGGTCAATCAGCCCCTCGTCCACTGCGTCTAAAACAGCTCCTTTGAGTTGGTGGTGAAAGTCCATTGTCGTCTGCCGCTCATGGTATTCGGCATAATCATTCAGCAACTGCTGATACGCAATGCGATTCAAATCGCAAATTTTCAAATCCGGGATAAGTTTTTCAAGCCATTTTTGCGTCATCAGGTACTTGTCCATTGTAACCTGTCTTATCGCCCCTTTCTTGTATACAGTAATCCACTTTGCATAATATTCACAGAACTTATCTGTGCGTTGTGCTTCGTTAAGCATATTGCACCTCCGTTGTATGTGTGAATATGGCTTACGCTGATGAAGGGTGATAAGGTGGTCGAGCTTTGCGAAGTATAAGCCAATTTGTTTTTGTTCTGCCATTGATGTTGGTAAAACTAATTGAGTGGCTTTCAAAATTTCCGTGTTTATGCTAGGCATAGTTTGACCAACAGCCCGTGCGCAAATGTCGTTTTTTATACTCTCAGTTTCTAACCGCGTATGCAGAAATTGAGGTAAAACATCTATTTCGGGTCGTACTCTCAGAACACGCCCGGAGAACAGCCAATTCCTTTGAAATGGCGTAACTAGGGCATTTATATCAACTGAACCAACACGAGAAAATACAATATCACCGTTATTCAGTGTATATGCAGATAGCCGTTTGTAGTCAACTTCAGAAACTTGTGGCAGACCGCTTGCGTTCTGTGGCAGGGAACCTGTTTTGAAATGCTCCGTTGTAATAATCGGGACACCTTCGCTCACATAATCATCAGCGTGAAGTATACTGCCAAAAGGCCCTGTCTTAATTTCCGAAATCTCCCCCAACTTTCGCTGTTCCCAAGCGTATGTATTTTATGGCATAAGCCACAATTTTTTGTGGAAACCTTAGTTATCTGTGTTATAATAGAAATAACTACTTACGCTTTTCCCGAGAAAGGGTATTTTCTAAAGCAAAAGGAGCTTGACCGATGAACAAACAACAGCTTGCGCAGAAGATTTGGGCTTCTGCTAACCAGATGCGCTCCAAAATCGAGGCCAGTGAGTACAAAGACTTTATCCTTGGTTTCATTTTTTATAAATATCTGTCCGATAAAGAAATCGAATTTCTGAAAGACAACGATTATGACGATGAGCTGCTGAAAACCGTAACCGAGGACGACCCCGAAACCGTCAAATGGGTGCAGGAAAACATCGGCTATTTTATCTCCTACAAAGATTTCTTCTCCACCTGGCTCGGCATGGGCAAGGATTTTGATGTTTCCAATGTGCGTGACGCGCTGTCGGCGTTCAGCCGGCTGATTTCCCCCACGCACAAGCGTGTGTTTGAGAAAATCTTCAACACACTGGAAACCGGTCTTTCCAAACTGGGCGACAGCTCCGGCACCCAGACCAAAGCCATCAGCGGCTTGCTGAACCTGATTAAGGATATTCCGATGGACGGCAAGCAGGGCTATGATGTGCTGGGCTTCATCTATGAATATCTGATCAGTATGTTTGCCGCCAATGCCGGCAAAAAGGCGGGCGAGTTCTATACGCCCCACGAGGTTTCGCTGCTGATGTCTGAAATCGTGGCAAGCCACCTGCAGGGCAAGAACGAAATCAAAATCTATGACCCGACCAGCGGTTCCGGCTCGCTGCTGATCAACATCGGCAAAAGCGTTTCCAAGTATATGGCTGACGCAAACAATGTAAAATACTACGCGCAGGAGCTGAAAGAGAACACCTACAACCTGACCCGTATGAATCTGGTAATGCGCGGCATCAAGCCGGACAACATCGTTACCCGCAACGGCGATACGCTGGAGGAGGACTGGCCCTACTTTGATGATGCCGACCCCATCAACTCCTATGACCCGCTGTATGTTGATGCCGTAGTATCGAACCCGCCGTATTCGCAGGCATGGGATCCCACCAACAAGGAAGGCGATGCCCGCTATGCCCGCTTTGGTCTGGCACCCAAGGGTAAGGCGGACTATGCCTTTTTGCTGCACGACCTTTACCATATCAAGCCCGACGGCATTATGACCATCGTTTTGCCCCACGGTGTTCTGTTCCGCGGCGGTGAGGAAGGCACGATCCGCAAAAATCTGATTGAGAACAACCACATTGACGCCATCATCGGTCTGCCCGCCAACATTTTCTTTGGTACGGGCATTCCCACCATCATTATGGTGTTGCGCCAAAAGCGCGAGCGCGAGGATGTACTTATCATTGACGCCTCCAAGGGGTACACCAAGGAGGGCAAAAACAACAAGCTCCGCGCCTCCGACATCAAGCGCATTGCTGATACCTTTGTAAAGCGTGAGAGCATCCCCAAATTTTCCCGCACGGTCAGCCGTGAGGAAATCCGCGCCAACGACTACAACTTAAACATTCCCCGCTATGTGGACTCCTCTGAGGCGGCGGAGCATTGGGATGTATACGCCTCTATGTTTGGCGGCATCCCCGCAGCAGAGCTGGACGAGCTTTCCGCGTACTGGGCGGCGTTCCCTGCGCTGCGCGGTGAATTGTTTGCTGAAAACGGAACGCCCTATGCGGCGCTGACCGTTGAGGACATCAAGTCGGCTATCAAAAACAGCCGCGATGTAACCGCCTTTGAGGACGCCTATCGTTCCGCCTTTGCTGCGCTGCCCGCCTATATGAAGGATGTCTTGTTGAACGGCATGGACAAAATTGAGATTGCCAAGACGGAAACCACCCTCAGCGAGGATATTTTTGCGCGCCTTGCCGACATTCCGCTGATTGACAAGTACGAGGCCTATCAGCTGCTGGACGACCACTGGAACACGATTGCCGTTGACCTTGAAATGATCCAGACCGAGGGGTTCGGTGCAGCCAAAAAGGTAGACCCCCATCTTGTCACCAAAAAGAAGGGCAACGAGGAGCAGGAAGTGCAGGACGGCTGGGTCGGGCACATTCTGCCCTTTGATCTGCTGCAAAAAACACTGTTGAAAGATAAGGCTGGCGCGCTCCACGCGCTGGAAAATCAGCTTGCCGAGCTGCCAACCGAATATGAAGCCCTGCTGGATGAATTTACCGAGGACGACAAGGACGCTTATAAAGAGTGCTTTACCGAAGAAGGCGATGCTTTTGTGCCGAAGGAGATTGCCAAAAAGGTCAAAGAACTGCGGCGCGACCGCACCCCCGAGGCACAAAATGCCTGCCGCATTTTCAGCCGTGTAGAGGAACTGACCAGGCAGGAAAAGGCACTGAAAGCCAAAATCAAATCTGACGCAGCATCGCTGGAAGCCATGACTAAAAAGACCATTGAGGGGCTGACCGATGCGCAGGTGTTGGAGCTGCTGGAGCAAAAATGGATTGCGCCCTTTACGAACGAGCTTGCCAAACTGCCCGATGCCATGGTGGACAGCCTTGTCAGCAAGATTCAGACCCTGCAAAATAAATATAGCACAACCTTCTTTGATGTGGAAAGCGAAATCCGCGCCACCGAAAAGCAGCTGGCCGCGATGATGGACGACCTTACCGGCAGTGAGTACGACCTGAAAGGCCTGAGCGAGTTCAAGACGCTCTTGTTGGGTGACTGATATGGCAAAACAGAACAAACCTGCCATCCGATTCAAGGGATTTACTGACGCTTGGGAACAGCGGAAGTTGGGGGACTGCTTTACCGAACGCTGTGAAAGTATGCCCGATGGTGAGTTGATTTCAGTTACTATAAATGACGGTATCAAGAAGTTTTCGGAACTCGGACGGCACGACAATTCCAATGATGATAAGTCAAAATATAAGAAAGTCTGCGCTGGCGATATTGCGTACAACTCAATGCGTATGTGGCAAGGAGCAAGTGGATGTTCACCGTATGAGGGAATTGTCAGCCCCGCTTATACCGTACTTACGCCAAATTCAGGTATAAACTCCAAGTGTATGGCTTACCAGTTCAAGTTACCTGCGACCATCCACACTTTCAAAATCAATTCACAGGGTATAACATCTGATAACTGGAATTTGAAATTTCCCGCATTAAGCGAAATCGAGATTTATGTATCCCCTTACGAGCAGGAACAAGCAAAAATAGCAGCTTATTTCGCGAATCTCGACCACCTTATCACCCTTCATCAGCGTAAGTATGACAAGCTGCAAGTTTTGAAGAAAGCCATGCTTGAAAAAATGTTTCCGAAAAATGGCAGCAGCGTCCCCGAAATTCGATTCAAGGGATTTACTGACGCTTGGGAACAGCGGAAGTTGGGGGAAGTTGTCGAACGCATCACACGCAAAAACGAAAATCTCGAATCAACTTTGCCACTGACAATCTCCGCGCAGTATGGTCTAATTAACCAGAATGAGTTCTTCGATAAGCGTATAGCAAGCAAGGATGTAAGCGGTTATTTTCTTGTTAGGAATGGTGAATTTGCTTACAATAAAAGTACATCTTCCGATGCTCCTTGGGGTGCAATTAAGCGTCTTGACCGTTACGAAAGTGGCGTATTATCAACGCTTTACATTGTTTTCAAAATTTTGGATGAGAGAAAGACCAGTTCTGATTATATAGTCACCTATTATAACACCGACTTGTGGCACAAGGGTATTCAGGCCATTGCAGCCGAAGGTGCGCGGAACCACGGCTTATTGAATGTTGCGCCAGCGGACTTCTTCGAAACAAACCTAACGATGCCGAAGAATTATGCCGAACAGCAGCAAATTGGCTCTTTTTTTCAGCAGCTCGACCACCTTATCACCCTTCATCAGCGTAAGTCTTATATTTATGGGATGTCCAATTTTATATGATTTCCAAAGTATGGTTACTGGAATTTGTGACGTCCGACTTTCTCAACGAAAGCGGCTGGGAATGTGGAAAGCACTATGCCGAACTTCTAAAGAACCTGTTTACAGGCAGCAAGTAACCAGTCCTTACGCGAGTGTCAGACCATACCAACGCGATGTGACGCGTGCGCTAGTAGCAAAGGGCTTCACCCATCTATGCCTCCGCCTGTGCCCTGCCGGGGTGGGGTTGTTAAATGATACCGGCTTTTACAGCTTTTTGCTGCAGATAGTTACAGAAGGCGCTGCAAGACACAAGCATAAACAGCGCATCCTCCGGCTCTACGGTTTTGCTCTCGTTCAGGATGGCATGACGGATGCCGTCCTGGTCGCTGGTATAACCGTAGATTTTTTCAAAACCCGCTGCGAGGGCGGAATGGATGTCGATGCCGCCGTTATTAAGTACCTTTAATGCTGCGCCTAGGGTAGCTTTCGGATTGTCGGCAAGGATCTGGCACATGGATTCTACTGCGGAAATGGATTCCTTCACACAGTTGCGGTAGTCGGGATCGGTTTTGTCGGAGTATTTCTCAAGGGCGGTCTGAATATGGATTCTGGCCCCGGAAAACGGCCTGCCTAATGCAAGCGCAGATTCGATGGATTGAATTTCCGTTTCGTTTGTGATGGGAGAAATCTGCTTGCCGATGATGCGATAGCCGACGTTATCTTTTTCAAATACATCATTGAGCATTTTGGAAAAGTATTTTACCTGCGCATAGGGGTCATTTATAATTTGTTCGCAAAAATCTAAAATATCGTACCATGCGGTTGTGGATGACAAAATTAAACGCTTGACTTCGCCTGTCAGATTTTGGCCATAGGAAAGATGTGATAGATCTCTCCTTAAATACCGACTCCAAACCCGAATGCAAAGTTCTCTTTCACTTCCGTTTATATAGTCTATAAGGTCAGAGTCTGATACAACATAGCTACTAAACCATTGATAAAAACTATTCCAAATGTCCATCCGTGTATCTTCATTCAGACAATCTGTCTGAATCGGCACTTCTATCGGCTTAATCCCCATTCTTTGAGAAAAAGACAAATATGGCATAAGAACGCATCCTTTCATACATATATTTTATTATTCTACTGTTTTATGGAGCAAAAATAAACGATAATATTAAATTGACGTTTACTCCATTTCTAGACCGCAGATTAAGTTTCCGGCCACATAATCTTCCACTCAAAATACTCAGCCTGCGTGATCTCTCCTGCATACAACTTCTTCTGAACCGCAGCCCAATCCTTCAGAAAATCATCCAGAATCGTATCATCAAACCACATGGCCACCGGGGAACGCGGCGGCCAGTTATCGTTGTCATCATAGTGCAGCGCAAGGTTTGGGTTGGCATTATACCGCGCTGTGCCGCGCTCGGTGGGAACCAGCTTGATAACGCCGGGTTGCTCCTCGTCCAGCCAGAAAAGCTGCTCCAGAATATCATTTGCCGGACCGTTTCCGCCATCGGAAAGTGCCAACGGGGAAACACGCAAAGCCTCTGCTATTTGATTTAGCAGGGGCTTTTTTGGTACGCGGTAACCCATTTCGTATTGTGCAATGCGGTTTGCACTGAGGTCGACCAACTCGCCCAACTCTTTCTGGGTCATGCGGCGGTGCTGGCGGATGCGCTTGATTTTCTCTCCGATGTTCATTTCAGTTCACTCTCTTTGCAGGATTTTCCTTATTGTACCACACCATAACATAAAAGCGCAAGAAAAAAGTAACAATTTTGCGAAAACTATTGACATTCGCATAAAAGCGCAGTATCCTATATTTACATCGCAAATATGCGAAAGTTGAAATTCAAGGATGGTGATCGAATGGATTGTAAAGAAATCAGAGAAATGTACAAGCTCATGTTTGCGGAGTACCCGGACATTGTAACGGTCAAGGATCTGCAAGCCATGCTGGGCATCAGCCGCCATGCGGCCTATGACCTGCTGGGGGAGGGCGAAATCAGCTGCATCCGGCTGGGAAACGCCTACAAAATCCCCAAAATCAATGTGATCAATTATGTTCTGAAAAGTCCGTGCGGTCAGACCCGCGTGAGCGCGTAGGAGCTGCCTTGATTCTGGCAAGAGCACCGCCCCGTCTCAAATAGATTCGGCACCTTGAAAACTGCATATCCGACAAGCAAGGTACATTCACCACATTGCCGTCAACTTACGAGTACGGCAGCGCAGACAGAGTACGCGCCATGACTGCCACCGGGCACGAGCGATTCAGTCTCTGGTAAACACCCCGTGGCGGAGTGGAGCGCAATGACAGATGTGGTCGTAAAGATACTTCCGTCCAGTCATAGTTCACACAATGAGGGCGGCAGGCAGAGAACCTGGCTGGGGTAAAAATACCCATGATGCCGTTGCAGCCGAACGGCAGCCTTGCGAGTCGTCCCCGCAGCTGGGGCAAGGTGGGCAAATGCAGCTGCAAATCGAAAAGTTATCCCGAAAGTATGCGAAACCGATTCACGTTTTCCAGTCTAATAAAAGTAGGGAATCAGAACCGTATACTTTCGGGGAATTTAATTGGAAGTGAATCAGATTTGATTCACTTTCCAGAGCGTAAGGCATAAAAGTGAATCAGTTCTGATTCACTCGCAGTAACCGCCCAAATCCGCCCTGTGTGGGGCAGATGCCACACGCAGCACACGGATACGAAACAGCCAACGCACCCGCCGTTTGGCGCGTTTGTGGGGCTGTGGGGCGGCGTGAGCCGTACAACTTAACACTAGAGAATAAAACTTACTACACACAAAATTACGATAGTATGAGATAATAGATATATACCAAAACAGAAAGGACGATGCGAATGAATTATGAAAAACTTCCGAAAACAATCTCTGCTGAAGAACTCCTCTCCACGCCGCTGCCGCCGGTCAAGTGGATCATTCCCGGTCTGCTCCCAGCCG
>OLIX01002943.1_pt1 | contig 11782 bp, 10 predicted proteins | sample 1601331 | NCBI WGS metagenome assembly OLIX01 (sample SAMEA2452120, study PRJEB22498) | human gut metagenome | biome: human feces; feature: human gut; material: feces | place: Australia | collected 2012 | reverse complement strand
CGCCGTAAATCTTTGTCTTACCGATGACAATACCCTCAGAAAGTCCTGTTTTCTCCTGAGTCTTTGCAATTTTCTCCTCATACTCAGGGAAATTGAGAGGATTTCCTGTTGTAAGCTCTGTAAACCATGGCTCAAATGCTTCCTTGTCGGAAACCATTCTGATTCTGTTTTTAGCACGCACACGGAAATAATAATTACACTCATAGCAGACGTATTTGTGCTGTTTTACAACTGATTTGAGCACAGTCTTGCCACACTTGGGACAAACGATTGTCTCAGGGGCATCCTCTTTTGTTTCCTGTGCTACACCGGCATTTTTGCCATCTGCGGCTGTTTTTTCGCTCTCAGCGTTCTTGGCTAAAGTCTCTTCAGCCTCTATATTTTTATCTTTCTTCTTGAATAACTTCATCATGTCTCCTTATGCAATTAACCTATTGCAAATGTAAGCTCCGCCATACAGGCAACCTTGCCATTTACCCTGGCAACAGCCTTGCCCACACCGATAGGACCCTTAACCTTTATAATCTCAGTGGTCAACTCCAGCGTATCTCCCGGAACCACCTTCTGCTTGAACTTGGCATTATTGATGCCTGCAAAATATGCAGTCTTGCCCTTCCACTCATCCTGACAAAGAATGGCAACTGCACCTGTCTGCGCCAAAGCCTCAATAATAAGCACTCCCGGCATCACCGGATTTCCCGGAAAATGTCCCATAAAATGCGGCTCATTCATAGTCACATTCTTCTTAGCCACACACTTTACGCCCGGCTCCAGTTCCTCAACCGTATCAATGAGAAGAAACGGACTGCGGTGCGGCAGAATATCCATAATCTGCTGCGTATTCATAATTGACATATACATCTATCCTTTCTCAATTTACTCCAAACTATCTACATGCTTCGCGCTCAACAAAGTGGAGCCGGGAAGCACACAGTGTGTTCTGAATGAAAAATATGAACTGTCACGGCGTTCCATCCGCTCCAATAGCATGAAATGCTAACACCATATCACAGCCTGTCCGTGCAAAATGCCGTGACTGACTTCATATTTTTTATGAGGAATATACTGTGTCCTCCACCGGACCTCACAGCCTACATTCGCGAAGCCCCTAAAAAGCAGAAGCAATTTATCTACATGCTTCGCGCTCAATAACGTGGAGCCGGAAAGCACATAGTGTGTTCTGAATGAAAAATATGAACTGTCACGGCGTTCCATCCACTCCAATAGCATGAAGCACTAACACCATATCACAGCCTGTCCGTGCAAAATGCCGTGACTAATTTCATATTTTTTATAAGGAATATACTGTGTGCTTCACCGGACCTCACAGCCTAAATGCGCGAAGCCCCTAAAAAGCAGAAGCTATTTATTTATAAGCCTTGAGCAGAATACTTGCATTATGTCCACCGAATCCCAGTGAATTGCTAAGTGCATACTCAACAGGCTCCTCATAGCTGTTCTTGCAGTAATTGAGGTCAATCTCCTCATCAGGAGTCTCATAGCCAACAGTCTTATGTATAAATCCATCCTGAATTTCCTTCACACATGTTATAAACTCAACAGCTCCCGCTGCTCCGAGCAGATGTCCTATCATAGACTTTGTTGAATTGATTTTAAGATTTGCAGCCTCATCACCGAACGCAAGCTTGATTGCTCTTGTCTCAAAGAGATCATTGTGATGTGTGCCTGTTCCGTGAGCATTGATGTATTTTACATCTGCCGGTGTGACACCTGCATCGCTCATGGCATTGGTCATGGCTCTTGCTGCACCTGCGCCATCCTCCTGCGGAGATGTGATATGGTATGCATCTGATGAGCAGCCGTATCCGACTACCTCTGCATAAATCTTTGCACCTCTTGCCTTTGCATGCTCAAGTTCTTCAAGGATAACTACTCCTGCGCCCTCACCCATTACAAAGCCGCTTCTGTTTTTGTCAAACGGAAGTGAGCACTTTGCCGGATCATCTACTGTAGAAAGCGCTGTAAGTGCTGTAAATCCTGCGATTCCGATAGGACATACACTGCCCTCTGTACCACCGGCTACCATCACGTCAGCCTCACCGTACTGGATGCTTCTGTATGCCTCACCGATTGTGTTTGTTCCTGTAGCACAGGCTGTTACATCATTGATACTCTTTCCCTTGAGACCGAACTGGATAGAAACATTTCCTGCTGCCATGTTACAGATCATAAGCGGAACAAGCAGAGGATTGACTCTGTTTGGTCCCTTTTCATAAAGCTTTTGTGTCTCGCGCTCCATAGCCTGAAGACTTCCGATACCTGAACCGATGGCACAACCAACCATGTATGGATCTTCCTTTTCGATGTCAAGTCCACTGTCATCAATTGCCTGCTTTGCAGCAGCTACAGCGTACTGTGAGAATGGCTCCATTCTCTTTGCAGCCTTTCTGTCCATAAAATCCTGTGGGTTAAAGTCCTTAAGCTCTGCTGCAATGTGACATTTATAATCTGTTGTGTCAAATTTTGTGATGTGGTCAAATCCGATTTTTCCGGCCTTTACCGATGTCCAGAAATCGTCCACATTATTTCCGATTGGTGTTACTGCTCCAAGTCCTGTTACAACTACTCTTCTACTCATATTGCCATTCCTCCGTCAACAGACAGCACCTGGCCTGTGATGTAGCCTGCTGCATCTGATGCTAAAAATAATACTGCGTTTGCGATATCCTTTGTGTTTCCCGGTCTGCCAAGCGGAATCTGTGATAAAAGATTCTCCTTTGCCGCATCGGCAAGCACATCTGTCATCTCTGTCTCTACAAAGCCCGGTGCCACTGCGTTTGCTGTGATTCCCCGGCTGGCAAGCTCTCTGGCTACAGCCTTTGTGAGTCCTATAACTCCTGCCTTGCTGGCGCTGTAGTTGGCCTGTCCTGCATTTCCGAGTATGCCGGAAACTGATGAAATATTGATAATTCTTCCTGATTTCTGCTTCAAGAAATAGCGTGACATATGACGGATTGTGTTGAACGCACCCTTAAGGTTTGTGTTGAGCACTGCGTCATAGTCTGCCTCGCTCATCTTCATGATGAGACCGTCTCTTGTGATTCCTGCGTTGTTTACGAGGATATCTATGTGCTTGTACTCCTTGATGAGCGCTGTTATCATATTCTGGCACTCGTCAAAATCAGATACATTGCACTGATAAGAAACTGCATCACCGCCCGCTGCCTTTATCTCTGCAACAACGGCATCTGCCTTTTCCTTTGAACCATTATAATTTACTATTACAAAGGCGTGTGCTGCGGCAAGTGTAAGAGCTATCTGTCTTCCAATTCCACGGCTTGCGCCTGTAACCAGGGCATTTTTACCTGTTAACATACTTTTCAAAATCCTCCAGTTTGTCTATGTTTACGACTTTTACGTCTCTATTTATCTTTCTCATAAATCCGCTGAGTGATCGTCCCGGTCCGATTTCCACGAACTCATCTGCACCGTCTGCGATAAGGCGCTCGATGGTCTGCTGCCAGCGTACTGACGATGAAACCTGCTGTGTCAGATAATCCTTGACATCTGCCGGTGACTTCACATAGTCTGCTGTGACGTTTGTGATATATGGCACCTTGATATCGTGGATTTCTACACTCTCAAGTGCATCTGCAAGCTTTTCGCCTGCGCCCTTAAGCATAGCTGAATGGAAAGGTCCGCTGACCTTGAGCGGTACGCATCTCTTGGCGCCTGCCTCGCTGCATACTGCTGCGGCGGCATCTACTGCTGCCTTTTCTCCTGTGATAACAATCTGTCCCGGGCAGTTATAGTTGGCTACCGATACCACTGAATTTGTCTCATCTGCTGTCTTTTTGCAGATATCCTCAATGACCTGCGGATCAAGTCCTAAAACCGCTGTCATGGCTCCACCTGTAGGAACTGCCTCCTGCATGTAGATTCCTCTTTTTCTGACAACTGCGAATGCATCTGCCATAGTCATGGCTCCTGATGCGATGAGAGCACCATATTCCCCAAGGCTTAATCCAGCTGTGACATCAGGTGTGATACCTTTGTCAATGATTGCCTGATATATAGCTGCCTCAACTGCAAGCATACATATCTGTGTGTACTCTGTAATATTCAGCTTGTCATTTTCCTCAAAGCAAAGTGCCGGAATATTCAAGCCTGTCTGTTCACTGGCAAGGTCGATTACTGCCTTTGCATTTGGCATTGTATCGTAAAACTCCTTACCCATTCCTATATACTGTGAGCCCTGTCCGGGAAACATAAATACTCTCTTACTCATTTTCGGTTTCTCCTTATTTCTGACAGGATACCGTAAGCCACTCTTTCCAGGCGGCCCGGTATCCTTAAATTTGCATGTAAAAGTGAATACTGTCTATTTGTTCAGTCCCACTACATCCTCAATGATTTCTTTGCAGGTTTCCTCTTTCTTTACGAGGCCTGCGCTCTGACCTGCCATGACGCTGCCATATACGGTATCTCCGTCTACAACGGCTTTTCTGAGTGCGCCAAGTGTCATTTTTTCGAGCTCTTCAAATGGAGCTCCTTCCTTTTCCAGCTTGAGGTATTGTCTAGTCATCTTGTTTCTGAGTACTCTGATCGGATGACCTGTGCTCATTCCTGTAACCTCGGAATCTATATCCTTGGCCTTAATGACCTTCTGCTTATAGTTTTCATGTACTATCGATTCTTTTGCGGTGACAAAGCGTGTGCCCATCTGGACTGCCTCTGCACCGAGTGCAAATGCTGCATTGAAGCCTCTGTTGTCTGCAATTCCGCCTGCTGCAATAACAGGGATGCTCACTGCATCAACAACCTGTGGCACAAGTGTCATGGTAGTCTGTGCTCCGATATGTCCGCCTGACTCCATTCCCTCGGCGATTACCGCACTTGCCCCGCCTCTCTCCATGAGCTTTGCGAGTGCTACGCTTGCAACTACAGGGATTACGATGACGCCTGCTTCTTTCCACATATCCATGTACTTTGCAGGATTTCCTGCGCCGGTGGTGACTACCTTTACCTTTTCCTCGGCGATGATTTTTGCTATCTCATCGGCCTCCGGATTCATAAGCATGAGGTTGACTCCGAACGGCTTATCTGTCTCCTTCTTTGCAGCGACTATCTGTTCCTTTACCCATGAAGCCGGGGCTCCGCCTGCTCCGATGATGCCAAGTCCGCCTGCATTGGACACAGCGCTGGCAAGCTCATGGGTTGCTACCCATGCCATGCCACCCTGAATGACCGGATATTTGATTCCAAGAAGCTTTGTTATTCTTGTTTCCATGTCTTTTAAGCCTCTACACCTTTGTTCTTAAGATACTCAATGATGTCGTTTACTGTTGCGATTTTCTCTAAATCCTCTGAAGGAATTTCTACTCCGTACTCCTCCTCGAGTGCCATTACAAGCTCGAAAAGATCTAATGAATCTGCCTCAAGATCCTCCTTGAAGTTTGACTCTAATTTGATATCATCCTCGTCGATTCCTAACTGATCTGCTACGATTTCCTTGATTTTCTCCAACATATTTCTGTTCTCCTTTTTCTGTGTTTATTTTCGGTTTTGTGTGCTGGTATATTTGCACTAGTTTGCATGTCAAATATTTTCATTATCAAATCATTTGACAGTGAAAGTATATCACATTTTAAATAGTTGTCAAGTCAAAGTATTTTTATTTTTCATTTTTTATATGGTACTGGAGCAGGTGGGCAGAAAATTACCCATCCAAAACGTCTCCTACCAGCAGCCAAGAGGCTGTAAGAATTGTAAGTCAGGTTTTCTATGCCTGACGCAGCCGGCTTTTACGCGCCGTCCTTAGCGCGGCAACGCCTCGCCCGTGCTTCCATGCACGTGCGCTGCTGTGTACCTATTACAATTCCAACAGCCTCTAAGCAGCTTCGTACAAACTCATTGGATGGGCAATTTTCTGCCCGCCTGCTCCCTTACACTGTGACAATAATATACACTAAAAAACAGACTGTAATTATGAGTGGTCAGCTCAATTTTACAGTCTGCTCTATATTAATCTCTCAAACACCCAACCGGCACAACCCGAACTCCTGACTCCGTGGTATATGCCATGGTTGCATTTGCGCAAATCACAATCAGTGCCGATGGTTCTTTATATACATCACGTGGATGTTTTTCTTTTTCCAATGCTTTCTCATTATATTTTAAGATAATATCCTTGAATCGCAGCAAGGATTTTTCCGCTTCCGGAATCTTGTTCACTCCGGTTTTTATTTCAATAAGCGCATAACGGCCGTCCTCCAACTGATAGACTGCATCTGCTTCTACGCCCATATCATCTGTATAATGCATCACTCTGGCATTGTGCTTTTCAGCAAATACAAGTAAATCTCTAAGCACCATATTTTCAAATACATGCCCAAATAGATCCAAATCGTTGATAAAATAGTCCGGATTAACACCAAGCGCAGCCAATCCTATAGAGGGATCAACAAATATATGCTTTTTGGCAGCTCTGATAGCTGTTTTCGAACGCAAATGCGGTGTCCAGGCATCTATATCCTTTACAACATACAATAGCTCCAGAGCATCTATATATGAAGAAAGCGTTACATCTGTAACATTCTGTGTGGCTTTTACATCTGAAAATATATTCTTGCGTTTTGCTGTAGTAGCCATATTTCTGGCATACGACCAAAGCAGTGTCCTTGCCCATTCCGGATTTCTGTTTACTCCATCAATCGCTGATATGTCCTTCTGATAAATCTGCCTATAATAATCCTTAGCTATTTCAAGCTTTGCACTGTCCTTTGAAAGTGCCATGCATCTCGGCCATCCACCTCTACAGACCGCAAAAAACAAATCCTCAAGCTTTATATCTGTGGTAAGTCCATCAATATCATATGCTTCATCTTCTAATAATTTAAACAACGATATGCTTCCGTTTGATTCTCCTGTCTCAAACAAAGTCATAGGGTACATCGTAACCTCTGTTATTCGTCCTGTACCTGTATGGGGTGTATTAATCTTCTTACTTGATGAGCCTGTCAGATAAAACTCTCCTACACTCTCCGGATTGTCATCGCACGCTTTTCTTATTGTTCCCCATATCTTTGGGGCATCCTGCCACTCGTCAAACAGTATTGGCTTAGGATTCTTTAAAAAGAGCTTAGGTGCAGTTTCTGCTACTGCAAGATACCCCTCTCTCTTGTCTTCATCCTGAAATTCAATAACAGTTTTACATCGTTCTCTTGCTGTTCTTGTCTTTCCACATCCTTTTGGTCCTGTGATGCTCACTGCATTAAATGCCTCTGTTTTTCTATCTATCACATCATCAACAATTCTGCTTATATATTCCATAAATATCTGCTCCCTTCATGGTTATTATACCATTTAATTCACAGATTATACAAGGTTATTTTATGTTTTTCGAGTGTTTTGTTTTGTATTTTTCTAATGTTTTATTTTATATTTTTCGAGTGTTTTATTTTACTTTTTTCGAATACTAAAAAGAGCAGGACAAGTATTTCTACCTATTCTGCTCTTTTTTACATATTTTAATTATTTAAATATAGATTATCTACCGGCTGTTCGCCATCTGCTTCACATAGTCGAGCGCCTTCTTAACCGGTGGGATTGATATCACTATGATTGTGATAATTTCCTCTACTGCAAGGTATGAGCCGTTGTAGGTCACTGAATATATGAGCGCATCTATCATCTTGTTTCCTATCGTGACAGGTGCGTATGCTGCAAAGAACAAAACTCCCGACAGCACTGCAAAGAAAAATCTACTGGGCTGCTTCGCCTCCGGTGGTACCACCGGTAGCTCCACCTGTGCCTCCGGTTGAACCGCTGCCTCCGGCTCCACCTGCACCTCCGGTTGAACCACTGCCTCCAGCTCCACCTGCACCTCCGGTTGAACCACTGTCTCCGGCTCCACCTGTGTCTCCGGCTGAACCACTGTCTCCAGCTCCACCTGTGCCTCCGGCTGAACCACTGTCTCCGGCTCCACCTGATGGATTTTCTGATGGTGTAGTAGGTGTTTTTTCATGATTTCCACCAGCAGCATCTGTCTTATTCGTGTCTGTTGTTGTCTTATCCGGTGTGGTGGTTCCTGCATCAGGTGTGGTCACAGTCTGATCTGTAGGATTATTCTGCGTCTGGTCATCGGCAGGTGTATCCTGGCTGTCCTGATAATCATCCGATATTTGGGCATATGGCAGGAAATCTATTGGTGTAAGGTCAGCATGTATCTGATCCATGTAGTTCTTCCATATTTCTGCCGGGTAAGAGCTTCCTGTCAGTTTTTTGACTGTCTCAGGCATATCGCAGCCTACCCATACACATGTGGTGTAGTATCTGGTAAAGCCACAGAACCAGCCGTCCTTCTTATCGTTTGTGGTTCCGGTTTTGCCGGCGCAAGGCATGCCATTGTCCAGATTAGCGCTACGTCCGGTTCCTGATTTCATAACATCTGTCATGACATCTGTCATCATACGTGATGCTGTCTCTGTATATATGACTGTGTCCTTCTGCGATGATGTATATATGATATTGTTGTCAGAATCCACAATCGACTTTATACAGGTCGGATTCCTGTACATTCCATCGTTCTCAAGTGTTGAATATGCAGATGCCATCTCCAGTGTGGATACACCTGTTGTAAAACCTCCAAGTGCTGTTGCTGTGACATAGTCATCCTTTACGATATTGGTAAAATTCATATCCTTGAGATACTGTAAGCCTACCTTTGGTGTGAGCTCATCATATAGCTGCCATGCTACAGTATTCAGTGACTTTTGAACGGCAAACCTGATAGTCACATCACCGTAGTATGAATCACCCGAGTTAGACGGTCCTCCATCAAACTTGTGGTCATTTACGACGGTATCCGGTGTCTTACCACGCTCAAATGATGGTGTATACACAATGAGTGGCTTGATTGAGCTTCCCGGCTGGCGATGGCTTTGGAAAGCACGGTTTAGCGTATGACTGACCGCATCCTGGCTTCGTCCACCAACTATTGCAACCACCTCGCCAGTGTCGTTGTCTATACAGGTTGCAGCACTCTGCAGCTTAAATGTGCCATCATCGGTCGTGTCTGTGAAGTCCAAAAGCGTCAGGTCAATTGAATCCTGAAGCTGCTGCTGCATAGTCAGATCAATTGATGTATAAATCTTGTAACCGTCTGAGTAAAGCTTTTTCTGACAATATGAATACATCTCATCATACGAAGCATCATACTCCTTTTCTTCATCGTCTGAGTCAAAGTAATACTTGAACTTGAAGCCCTCATTCTCCATGAGCGCCCTCGTAGCGCAGTAATATGCATAGGTATCCACATAATTGTACTTGACCGTGTCATCCTTCTCAGGCATATTGAGGGTAATCTCCTCGTTTATGGCGGCCTCATATTCCTGCTGTGTGATTTTGCCATCTTCCTTTAGATTTTTCAATATGAGATTGCGACGTGTCAATGTATGATCCTTATTGTTTATCGGGTCATAGTATGTCGGGCTGTTCGGAATCGCACACAAAAATGCAGTCTGCGACAAATCAAGATCCGAAAGCTCACAGTTAAAATAGCCATGGCACGCTGCCTGAATACCATAATATCCGTTCATAAAATAGACATTATTCAGGTAGAACTCCATAATATCGTTCTTTGAATATTTCTTTTCAAGCGCCATCGCTATGAACATTTCCTTGACTTTTCGCTGCCAGTTCTTGTTCGTATCCAGGTAAATATTTCGGGCGAGCTGCATCGTGATGGTACTGCCACCCTGGGTAATTCTCTTGTTTTTTATAATTGACTTTGCGGCACGCACTATTGCCTTTATGTCCACACCATTGTGCTTATAGAACTTCTTGTCCTCGATGCTGACCATACAGTTTACGAAGTTCTGCGGTATATCCTCATACTTCACATAGTCAGCCTTTTTGGTAGTGGCCGTCTCGGATATCTCATCACCGTTTGTATCGTAGAGTGTACTCGTGCGCGCCGGTAAAAATGTGTTTTTGTCAGATTTCTGCACGAGCTCTACCGCCTCTGAGTGAAGCTTCGCAACCTTGTCTGCATAGCCTCCAAAGTAATAAAAGCATAATCCACCGAGAATCAGTACCATCAGAAAAATCTGAAGCTTTATGAAAAACCAGAAAACGCGATGCTGCTTTTTCTTCTTTTTCTTTTTCTGTTTTGCCATTTCTAAACGTTACCTCCAAACTATCGGTATACCATTGTATATCGGCATACTTTATAGATAATTGACAACTATATCCAATATGTACTGTCTATTATACTACAATGCCTCTACGTCAGATAATTAATAATTGATTAATTTTCTATTATACCTTTATAGCACAAAAGGAAGCTAATTGCTCCCTTTATCAAACTATTTTACATCTTTATTACTGTTGTAGTCAAGTAAATAGTTTTTTACAATGCTTTTCGCTATCTCTAGCCAAGCTGATCAGCCAGAAATTCTGCTGCTGCACCCGCCAGCTTTTCGGCAATCTCAGACTTATCGGCTTTTTCATCGTAAGCACATAGTATAACGGCTCCCGCACTATCACCATCATGCACTATTACTGCTATTGCCTGCGCTTCACAGTCAGCTTTATCGTCCTTCACCACAGGTATCAGGGTATCGTCTTTTTTACTGTACAATGCACTTTTTCTCTTATCCATAATATTCTCGAGCTCTTTTGACAAAGCCTTGCCTATATAATTTTTGTGGTTTTTGCCGGCTGCCGCTATTATCTCATCCCTATCCGCCACACATACCGTGGCACCGGTTACCTTTGACAGGCTCTGTGCATATGCCTGTGATATATTCTTCAGGCTTCCCACCTGCGAATATTTCTTTAGCACTATCGTCTCGTCCGCATCCATATATATTTCCAGTGGGCTTCCCTCTTTTATATGCAGCATCCTGCGAAGCTCCTTTGGTATGACTATTCTGCCGAGGGAATCTACTCTTCTGGTCAATCCTGTGATTTTCACTTTATTGTCCTCCGGTTACTTTTTTGCATTTGCATTCATGCTTTGGAGGTAGTATATGGGAATTTGAATAAAATATACATTCGGTATGCACTGATACAGTGCTCTTTCATAATAGCTTTTATAATGTCACTGTATGTTTTGAATTTGATAAGGTATCTATATCCATCAGCTCACGCTCATCTGCGATATCCACATATACACAGTCATACTTCTTTGCCACACTTCTGCCACCCTTATCACCCTCCAGTGATAAAAGCTGCGGGATGAGCGATGAATGAAATACACACGGATTGCCTACAGCATCTCCACAGCGAAGCGAAAAAGCCAATCGCATATTCCATTTATTTTCAAGTACTTTGTCTATTAATTTAATCACGCTTTGACTTTTTAAATATGGCTGGTCAGCTACTGCAAACATGTAGTAGTCCTCTGGTTCGGCTGTATTATGTAACGAGCCACTGTTTTTTTCCGGCTTTTTCTGCCACACACTGCTTTGCCACATCTGCATACCGGTATTTTTCTGCTCCTGCACCGCCATAATTCCTGCTTTTATGGTGTAGGATATGCCTTTTTCGCTGTCCGGACTTAAGACTGCATGGCAATCAGGGATAGATGAGCAGTAGTCCAGTATTTCCCGGTAACGTGTAACGACGATTATATCTATGACCGGGTTATTCGATTCTGCATTTTTTAATTTATTATATCTATCTTTAATTTCTACCAAACGTTCAAGCAGATGCCTGTACATAGGTTTTCCATCCAGCTCATAAAACAGCTTGTTACTTCCAAAACGGCGGCTGTTTCCAGCCGCCATGTATATGATATGAATCATTTCACTCTAAG
>OLIX01002938.1_pt1 | contig 11822 bp, 8 predicted proteins | sample 1601331 | NCBI WGS metagenome assembly OLIX01 (sample SAMEA2452120, study PRJEB22498) | human gut metagenome | biome: human feces; feature: human gut; material: feces | place: Australia | collected 2012 | reverse complement strand
AAGTTCCTCAGGAAGAAGGTCATTAACACCGGATTCTACAGGACAAAAGAGAAATTCAGACAGGCCGTCAAGGATTTCTTCGACAATATCGGAAACTATAAAGAAGAGTTGGAGTCACTTCTAACTCTCAAATTTCGTTTGTGTAATTCGCAAACCATTTCTTTTTAACTATATATTATCAATATGATACCTAAGCAAGTGTTTTCTATCACCTCAAACTGTATTCTCAGACTATGCCCATAAAGGCATTTCAGTTGGAAGTTTAGTTTTCAACCATTATTAACGGCTGTTTATCTATCATTACAGAGTTTTGGCTCTATTTTAATTACAGGTTTTCACATTAGTAGTTCGATGCCGACTCCTCATATTTAACAAGGTTACTCTTACTCGAATTTTTGTGCTATATCTGTCAATATCTTATCGTCTTTTCAGACATCTTTTCAAAATTACATTCCTATTTCTCAATTGCAAATATAACAAATCTGTATTAATATGATAATAATTTTTAGTTAAAAAAGTATAATCCCATACATTTTATAAGACATGGAATTAGTGTAAAAACAATACCTTTTAACCATTTTATGTAACAAATAGAGTAGCAAAATTAGAAAAAAAAACAGAGAAAAAAGAATTAGAAGTACAGAATTTAGAATTTAGAATTAAAAATTAAAGAATTTCTCTCATACCTAATTAATATAAGGGGCGGCTATGTATTATTAAGAATTATGACAAATTAATTTTTGCAATAAAAATGAGATAATGGCTGACACCCTGATTTTGGATGACGCTCTCAGAATGAAGTATTTGAAAATTAAAATCCGCCGGACGCAAAAACGGGCAGTTTTAGTGTGCAAGCGTAAACGAATGGCTTACAGGGCATTACGGCGTATAACAGTGATATGTGCAAACTTTTTTGTCCGAATTAGGACAAAATCGCGTTTATTTCAACAAAAAAACAGGGTGGTTTAAGGCACGAAAACGGCCTGTTTCTTGATAAAAAGTGGCCGAGTTATTTTCCAAAAGCATGCCTTTTAGATGATAATGTAAATATAGTTTACCGCAGAAAGGCATAACACGCCTCAGAAAATTCTATTTTGAAAGAAAATCCGTACAAAAACACGATGACACAATGAGTGGTTAAGTGGCGCAAATGGCAACATAATGAAAATCGCAGGAATAGAAAACACATTAAAGCATGAACGCCGAAGAAGAAGTAGCACCACTTCGGGTGCTCGCCACACGACTAAGGGAAAAGTCCGGGAGTGGCAAAGCGTTGCCACACCCGGTTACGGAAGTACAGCCCTACGGGCTGCAAAGACGCTCAACTATAACGAAAAGACGCGACGGCATAAAGAATACGACAAGAAATAAAAACTATAACTGACGAAGCCGAAACGATGATGAGAGCGCGGAGAAAGCTATGCCAAAGAGTAACGAAAACCACACGTAAGTAATTATATAACTGACGAATGGCGGAAACGATGATGAAGGAGCGGAGAAAGCTATGCCAAAGAGTAACGAAAGCTACACGTAAGTAATTATATAACTGACGAATGGCGGAAGTAAAGCCTGGTATACACACTCATAGCCCGGAGGGCTGCACTTTCGTAACCGGGGGTGAAGCACCCCCGGACTAAATACGCTTAAGAGGAATCACCCGAAGTGGTGATACTTTCTATCAAGGATAAAGGCACTAATAGTCATATCAAAAAACTTCAGAAGAAGTAGCACCACTTCGGGTGCTCGCCACACGACTAAGGGAAAAGTCCGGGAGTGGCAAAGCGTTGCCACACCCGGTTACGGAAGTACAGCCCTACGGGCTGCAAAGACGCTCAACTATAACGAAAAGACGCGACGGCATAAAGAATACGACAAGAAATAAAAACTATAACTGACGAAGCCGAAACGATGATGAGAGTGCGGAGAAAGCTATGCCAAAGAGTAACGAAAGCTACACGTAAGTAATTATATAACTGACGAATGGCCGAAACGATGATGAAGGAGTGGAGAAAGCTATGCCAAAGAGTAACGAAAACCACACTTAAGTAATTATATAACTGACGAATGGCGGAAACGATGATGAAGGAGTGGAGAAAGCTATGCCAAAGAGTAACGAAAACCACACTTAAGTAATTATATAACTGACGAATGGCGGAAGTAAAGCCTGGTATACACACTCATAGCCCGGAGGGCTGCACTTTCGTAACCGGGGGTGAAGCACCCCCGGACTAAATACGCTTAAGAGGAATCACCCGAAGTGGTGATACTTTTAACTAATAATGAAGTTAGAAGAATACTTACATTTATCAGGAATGAAAAATTCGGGTAATTATAACGCTTTTTCATTATGGCAGAATAAAAAACCGATATAAATACTTTATACATGAACCAAGCCTGTATGAGAAAAGGCATATCTATAACCAAGGTATAAACAGACTAGCCACATTAGCCGCAGCATGATAAGATATGACATATTTTAACTTGCACGGATAAAAAATATAGGGCTTTTTATTTTGCTTTACGGTTGTTTTTAGTAACTTTGCCAAAGTTTAACCTGAATAAAAAACATATTTTACTTATAAATTTTTTCACCATGGCTTATACACGCATAACTGCTGCCGAAGCTGCGGCAATGATTAAGAACGGAGAGAACATAGGTCTTAGCGGCTTTACCCCCGCGGGCACTGCCAAGGCCGTAACCAAAGAACTGGCCAAGATAGCTCAGGCTGAGCACGAGGCCGGCAGGGAGTTTAAAGTAGGTATATTCACCGGAGCGTCGACGGGACAGAGCACCGACGGCGACCTGGCCAACGCACAGGCTATAAAATACCGCGCGCCATACACCACCAACTCTGACTTCCGCAAGCATGTTAACGCCGGAGAGATAGCATATAACGACATTCATCTGAGCCAGATGGCGCAGGAGATTCGCTACGGATTTATGGGCGAGGTAGACTGGGCCATTCTTGAGGTGTGCGACATCGAAGAGGGCGAAGACGTGTGCAAGGCTTATCTGACGGCAGCCGGAGGCATCAGCCCCACCGTGGCGCGCCTGGCAAAGCATGTGGTGCTGGAGCTTAATTCGTTCCACAGCCCCGAGGCCAAACATCTGCACGACGTGTATGAGCCGCTTGATCCGCCTTACCGTCAGCCTATACCCATCATCCATGCCAACGACCGCATAGGCACCACTTATGTGGAGATTGACGCCAAGAAGATTGTGGGCGTGGTTGAATGTAACATTCCTGACGAGGCAAGGGCATTCAAGGATGCCGACCCGATAACCGACCAGATTGGCCACAACGTGGCTGCATTCCTTATCAATGACATGAAGAGGGGCATCATACCGCAGTCGTTCCTGCCGCTGCAGAGCGGCGTGGGCAGCACGGCAAACGCCATACTGGGCGCGCTGGGACACGACAAGAGTGTGCCCGACTTCAACATATACACCGAGGTGCTGCAGGACAGCGTTGTGGGCATGATGCTCGAGGGACGCATTAAGGACGCGTCAACCTGTTCGCTTACGGTGTCGAACGAATGTCTGAAGCAGATTTACGACAACATAGACTATTTCAAGCAGCACCTGACGCTGCGCCCGAGCGAGATTTCCAACTCGCCTGAGGTTATCAGACGTCTTGGCGTGATAGCCATCAACACTGCCATTGAGGTTGACATCTACGGCAACGCAAACTCTACTCACATCAGCGGAACCAAGATGATGAACGGTATTGGCGGCAGCGGCGACTTTGAGCGCAATGCCTACATCAGCATCTTTACTTGTCCGTCGACCGCCAAGGGCGGACTGATAAGCTCTATAGTTCCTATGGTGAGCCATCATGATCACTCAGAACATGACGTTAACGTTATTGTTACGGAGCAGGGTGTGGCCGACTTGAGAGGCAAGAGTCCGATAGAGCGCGCTCATCTCATAATAGAAAACTGCGCTCACCCCGACTACCGTCCGCTGCTGCGCGACTACCTTAAGATAGCCAAGATGGGCCAGACCCGCCACTGCCTGACTGCTGCCTTCGCCATGCACGACACACTGATGCGCAAAGGCGACATGCATCTGACGGATTTTGCGGAGTATGTTAAGTAGATTATTCTAGGAGTTATATTAATAGGAGTTAAGGAGTTAGAGGGAGTTAAGGAGTTAAGACATGTGTCTTGAGGGTATAATTTAGGAGTTAAGGAGTTAGAGGGAGTTAAGGAGTTAAGACATGTGCTTTGAGGGTATAATTTAGGAGTTAAGAAGCCTGAGGGGGTTAAGATATTTGTCTTGTGGCTATAATCCCAACTTGTATTGGTCTCATGAGTCCCATTTCTCCCACAATCCTCATTTTTCCCATCACTCCCATCCCATAAGATAAGGGCTGAGGCGAAATGCCTCAGCCCTTATCTTATGAATTTAATGGGACCAATAAGCCTAATGAGACCTATAATCCTCAAGACATTTGTCTTAACTCCTTAACTCCCTCTAACTCCTTAACTCCTAAAAATTAACTCCTAAAAAATAACTCCTAAAAATTAGATAAACTTCACCTTCTCCTCATTCCTCGGCTTAGCCTCGGGCGACTCGTCGGGATAGCCGAACGCTATGCAGTAGAGGAGCTGATAGCCCTTGCTGAAGTTAAGTTTCTTTAGATATTCGGCTGCCTCGGGGCTGCGCATAAAGCGGGCGGGACCGCCTAAGCAGCATGTGCCTATGCCCATCGACTGGGCTGCCAGAATCATATTGCCGCCTAACAGACCGCAGTCAATCTGTGAGCAGTCGTAAGACGGGTCGTTGGCTATGAACACCACGGTGGGCGCGTTGCGGAACATATTCTTGAACGACGGGTCGGCGGCAGCCTCGGGGTTAGACTTCTTGTATATGGCAGTGATGCCGTTGATAAATTCGGGATTGTCTACCACACGCACCTCCCACGACTGCTTATTCATGCCGTTGGGCGCGTTGATGCCGCACTTCAGTATTATGTTCATCGTGTCGCGGTTAACGGGTTGCGGCTTATACTTGCGTATGCTGCGGCGCTCCATTATCGTTGATATCACGGCCTCAGAACGGCTTACAGTAGTGTCGGCAGCCGAAGCGGCTGACTTTTGCGACGCGTTGGAAGTGCAGCCGAAGGCGGCACACAGGCATGCGATGCCCAAGAAAATACTTAATGGTTTCATAGCGGTTCGGTTTTAATTTGTTTCTAATCAGATTATATCACGGCCCGGCACCCCATAAAAAGGCTGCGTAGCCGATGACAAAGCTAACGAAATATTTTTATAAATCATAGTGCGCGCCACGTTTTTTCATGTTTTATAACTAATGCCGCCATGAGTCAAAATATCCACAAAAATATGTTTTAAAGAGTTTAATGACAATAAGTTGCACGATTGTGCCGAAATTTTTACTAACTTTGCGCCCTAATAACAAAGCAAAATCAGTATTGATGAAAAAAATACTTATAACTGGCGCAAGCGGATTCATTGGCAGCTTCATCGTCGAGGAGGCTCTCAAAAGGGGATTCGAGACATGGGCGGCCGTGAGAAAGAGCAGTTCAAAGAAGTATCTTACAGACAGCAGGATACATTTTATTGAGCTTGACCTCGGCAACCTCGACAAGCTGGAGCAGCAGCTCAGCGGGCATCAGTTTGACTATGTGGCGCATGCAGCAGGCGTTACCAAATGTCTGCACAGCAGCGACTTCTTCAAGGTGAACACCGAAGGCACGGTTAACCTTGCCACGGCACTGCGCAGACAGAACGCCGGACTGAGGCGCTTTGTCTATCTGAGCAGTCTGAGCGTTATGGGACCGGCGCGCGAGCAGGAGCCTCACACGGAGATAACGGCAGACGACGAGCCGCGCCCAGACACGGCCTACGGCAAGAGCAAGCTGGAGAGCGAGCAGCAGCTGGCCGCTATAAAGGACTTCCCGTTTATAGTGCTGCGCCCCACGGGCGTCTACGGTCCGCGCGAAAAAGACTACTTCATGATGGCGCAGAGCATCAAGCAGCACGTCGACTTTGCCGTAGGATACAGGCCGCAACACATCACGTTCATATACGTGATGGACGTTGTGCAGGCCGTGTTCCTTGCCCTCGACCACGGCACCGTTGGCGCGAAGTATTTTATCAGCGACGGCAAGGTCTACTCGTCGCGCACGTTCAGCGACCTGATACGCAAGGAGCTTGGCAACCCGTGGCTGCTGCGCATAAAGGCTCCGCTATGGGTGTTGCGCACCGTAACGTCGCTCGGCGAATGGGCAGGCCGCATTACCGGCAAGATTTCTGCCCTTAACAACGATAAATATAACATAATGAAGCAACGCAACTGGATGTGCGACATCACTCCGGCTGAAAATGAACTTGGATATAAGCCGAAATATGACCTGCAACACGGCGTTGAAATAACAATGAAATGGTATAAGGATAATGGGTGGATTTAAAGGAGAATAAGGAGATGGGCCTATAGGACAGATGGGGCTAATGAAACCCATGGGAGTAATGAGAGTTATGAGAGTTATGGGACTCATGAGGCTTATGGGACTCATGGGAACCATGAGACCAATGATTGCCACATCTTGCCAGTCTTGCCAGTCTTGCATTGGTCTCATTAGTCCCATAACTCCCATCACTCCCATCCCCCTCATAATCCCCATCCCCCACCATTAACAACCTTTTAAAATGATCAAATTCATCAAGCAGCTTTTCGCCATTGAAAAGCAACCAAAGAAAGGGCTGCTGGCCCTCGAATGGGTGGTTATGACATATCTTGTGCTGACACTGCTCATCGTATTCTTCACATACACCAAGGCTGCCAACCCCGATGCCATGATATGGGGACGCATACGCATAGCCGTGATAACCGTGGCGCTGTGGGGCGTCTACCGCATGATTCCGTGCCGCTTCACCCGACTGGCGCGTGTGGTGGTGCAGATGGCACTGCTCAGCTGGTGGTATCCCGACACCTACGAGATTAACCGCATGCTGCCAAACCTCGACCATGTGTTTGCCGCGTGGGAACAGACCATATTCGGATGTCAGCCCGCACTGCTGTTCTGCCAGGCCATGCCGTGGCCAATAGTCAGCGAGCTTATGGACATGGGCTACGCTTCATATTATCCTATGATTGTGCTCGTGGTGCTTTATTACTTCGCCTTCCGCTACAACGAGTTCGAACGGGCGTCGTTCGTCGTGCTGACATCATTCATTATATATTATGTGGTGTTCATCCTCGTGCCCGTAACAGGCCCTACGTTCTATTACAAGGCAGCCGGACTTACCAACATAGCCAACGGCATATTCCCCAACGTGCACGACTATTTCAACTATTATCAGGACTGCCTGCCGAGTCCGGGCTATGAGAACGGCATATTCTATCATCTCGTTGAAGACGCCAAGGCGGCGGGCGAAAGGCCAACGGCAGCCTTTCCGAGCAGTCATGTGGGCGTAAGCACCGTGCTGATGCTGCTCGTATGGCACAGCGGCAACCGGCGTCTGCTGTACGTTCTGCTGCCGTTCTACGTGTTCCTGTGCCTTGCCACGGTCTACATCCAGGCTCATTATGCCATAGACGCATTGGCCGGACTGGTTTCCGGCGTGCTGCTTTACGTGGTGCTGATGGCAGTATCAAGGAGAATGACCGTAAGAGAATTGCAATAAGAATGGCCATAACGGGCTGACATATCGCGAAGAAAAGATATGTCGGCCCTGATTTTTTAACGGCAGAAAAACTTCTTTAACTAACATAACTTCTGCAAGTTGCATAAAATAACTATTTTTGCAACCATGACAATATTCAGAATAACATTGACAAGACTTAAAATAACCGTGACAGGACTGAGAATATTCATAACGGCACTTATGGCGCTGATGCTTGCGGCAACGGCGACGGCACAGAACAAGAATGACGACAACCCCGAAGACAACGAGGTTGACATGGACAACCCTACGTTTGTGCCTATGGTGAAGGTGGGCAAAGTGCTCATCGACGGCGACAGCATACAGTATGTTGAGCTTAACAACGTGTATGTGTATCCGCAGCCGGTGTTCAAGAACGCCAAGCAGCGCGCCGCCTACAACCGTCTGGTGTATAACGTAAAGAAGGTGCTGCCCATAGCCAAAGAGGTTAACAGGGTTATCATCGAGACTTACGAATATCTGCAGACGCTGCCCAACAAGAAGGCGCGCGACGAGCACATGAAACGCGTTGAGGCAGACATAAGTAAGAGATACACGCCGAGAATGAAGAAGTTGTCTTACTCACAAGGCAAGCTGCTGATAAAGCTCGTCTACCGCGAGTGCAACTCATCGGCCTACGACCTTATCCGCTCGTTCATAAGTCCGATAAGGGCCGGCTTCTATCAGGCCTTCGCCTGGGCCTTCGGCGCCAGTCTGACAAAGAAATATGACCCCGAAAAGACTGACCGACTCACAGAACGTGTTGTGCTGATGGTTGAGTCGGGGCAGCTGTGATTAAAAAAGGTGATGATGGGAGCTATGGGAGTTATGGGAAGGATGGGACTTATGTGGGAGATGGGACTAATAAGACTAATGAGACCAATGCAAGACTGGCAAGGTGTGGCAATCATCAACGGTTATTGGTCCTATTAGTCCCATAAGTCCCATCCTTCCCATAACTCCCATAGCTCCCATCCTCCTCATCACCCCCATAATCCTCTAAAAAACACTCCCCGGCACATTCTCCTGTGAGGATGTGCCGGGGAGCATCATATTATAATATTCTTTCTAAGGTTTCTCTGAATACAGCACCTGAATAACAGTCTGGCCTACAGCCAAAAGAGTATTCTTGTCGATATTTTCCATCGTATCGCTTATTGTGTGCCATGTCGGACCGAAGCTGCTCTGCTGACAGTCTGAGTAATAGGGGACGATGTCTATCGTTGGAATCTTGGCGACATCGTTCACCGGCACATGGTCGTCGGTAACCATAACGCCGTCGGTTGTCGGGAAATAGCTTCCGAAACCTACTGTCTCGGCTGCCGCCCACACCTTGTCCACTATGCCCTGGGCATACTGCTTAGACAAACCTTCCTGAGCAAACTTTGAACCTTGACCGCCAACCATGTCGAGCAATATGCCGAAACGTGCCTCATAGCCCTGCTTGTGGGGATTGGCAGCCCAATGCTGTGCGCCCAAAGCCCATGAGTCGCCGTTATCAGGAACTGAACTCCACTGCGGAACGCCACGGTCCTCAGCATCAAAACAGACAAAGTCTACTCCGAGGTTGAGCTTTGTTGTGTCGCTTGTCAGCAGACGCGCTATCTCAAGCATCACAGCCACTCCGCTCGCTCCGTCGTTTGCACCCATAACAGGCTTGCGCCAGTTGGTTGAATCCGGGTCGTTGTCGGCCCATGGACGACTGTCCCAGTGGGCGCATACAAGGATGCGCGTTGTAAGCTCCGGACGGTAGCTCGCAATGATGTTGGTACACTTCAGCGCCTCGCCGTCGAATCCGGTGAGCGTTACGTTCTGCGGTATCACCGTGAGGCCGTACTGACGGAACTTGTTAATGATCCACTCGCCGCACTTGTCGTGAGCCTCACTGTTCATTGTGCGCGGCCCGAAGTCGCACTGAGCCTTGCAGAAAGCATAGGCAGAGTCGGCACTGAACGAAGGCCCAACAGGCTGCGCAGCAGCCGCGTCGTCGTCAGCGGCAGCCTTCTTGTTGCCTCCGCAAGACGCCATGGCGATAATCAACGCCAGCATAAGAATCTTGGTTATTGTTTTCATCTTAATGTTATCGCCGCGTACATACCGCAGCGAAAAGTTTTTTAATAGAACCTTTAATTTAAAGAAACAACCTCAATAATAATCCGTTTCTGAGGCCGACGGGCTACAGATTGTTCTGCACCTGGGCCATAACCCTGAGCCAGTTGCCGCCCCATATACGGGCGATGTCGCGCTCGTTATACTTGCGGCGAAGCAGATGCAGGGTGAAGTTGATAAGCTCCGACGAGTCGGCAAGACCTCTTATTCCGCCGTCGCCGTCGAAGTCGGTGCCCAGTCCTACGTGCTCTATGCCCATGATGTCTATCGCATGCTCAAGATGAGCCATGGCATCCATCACCGTTGCCTCCTGACTGTCGTTGCGCAGGAATCCGTGATAGAGCGTTATGTGGGCCACTCCGCCGTGCTTTGCCAATGCTCTCATCTGGTCGTCAGTGAGGTTACGCGGCACGTCGCACAGTGCCTTGCAGTTGCTGTGACTGCAAACTATCGGCTTGCTGCTTATGCTCAGCGCGTCGTAGAAGCTCTTTTCGCCGGCATGACTGAGGTCGACCATTATGCCGCAGCGGTTCATCTCCTTGATAACCTGCTCGCCGAAACGGCTCACTCCGCCGTGAGTGTTGCATCCGCGGGCACTGTCGCATATATCGTTGTCGCCGTTATGACACAGCGTGATGTACACAACGCCTCGCCTTGCGAAATATCTAACGTTGGCAACATCGTGGTTAAGCGCCAGTCCGTTCTCAATGCCGAGCATTATAGAGTGGCGCCCGTTGCGCTTGTCCTCATACAAGTCGGACGGCGTGCGGGCTATACTTATGTAGCGGCTGTTGGCGTTTACTATCTCCTCTATCTTGTCGAAGATGAGGTCGGCGTACTGAAGCGGACCGTCAACCTTGAAAGGCACCTTCGACGAGAACGTCTCGCCGAGCTTTGGCTGGGGCAGATATGCCACCATTATAACGGCGTCCTGACGTCCTTCGGTCATCTTGTGCATGTCGACAAGTATGCGCGGGTCGCGCTGCTCGAAGTGTATGCCCTGCGGAAAGAACATCGGCGTGTCGCAGTGAGTGTCGAGCGTGAGTATGCGGCGGTGAAGATCTTTTGCCACATAGAAGTCGCGCGCCCTGTCCACGAGCCATTTAAACAGCTTCAGTCCGCTCTCTCCAAGCCATTCGGGATGCCATTGAACGCCCATGAAAGGCTTAAACTCGCTGCTCTCTATTGCCTCAATAACGCCGTCGGGTGCCGTTGCGCATACGTTGAAACGTCTGCCCGAAGCCCTCACTGCCTGATGATGCAGCGAATTGACGGCTATCTTGTCGGTGTTATATATCGAGTAGAGCATCGAGCCGCTGTCTATCCTCACAGTGTGAGTAGGCTCACTGCGGTCGGCGTCCTGACTGTGCTTTATCAGGCTGTGGCAGTCGTGCGGCGATGCCATGTCAGAGCCGTGAGCCATGGCATAGCTCTCGGCGATGTCCTGGTCCACCTCTCCGTCTAACGCCGTCACCAACGTCTGTATGCCTCGGCATATCCCGAGCATGGGTATCTGCCGGTTATACGCCAGCCTGACGGTAAGCAGTTCGGCCTTGTCGCGCGTGCGGTTGATGCCGTGCAGACGCGGCGAAGGCTCCTCGCCGGCCCACAGCGGATTGATGTCGCCGCCTCCGGTAAGCACCAGTCCGTCTATCTTGTCGAGCGTGTTGATTATTACATCCTTGTCGGCAACGGGCGGAATGATTACCGGCGTGCCGCCTGCCCTTACCACCGACATATAATACTGCTCGCAAAGACGCGCGTCGCCGTCGGCAAAATTACCCGTGAGGCCAATCACGGGCTGGCGTGTGGCCTCAGGATAGCGCGAGTAGATGTCGTCGAGGCAGCTCTGAAGATCAAATGATTTCATAGCCTATGCCCCGCTCCTATCTGTTTTCTCCCTGCGGAACGGGCACTTCTCTCTTGATGCTCTGTTCCAGGGAGATAAGTGTTTCGGTTGCAACTACGCCCGGTATGCCCTGCATCTGGTTGTTGAGCAGATCCATGAGCTGCTCGTTGTCGCGTGCGTAGAGCTTTACGAG
>OLIX01002934.1_pt1 | contig 11842 bp, 9 predicted proteins | sample 1601331 | NCBI WGS metagenome assembly OLIX01 (sample SAMEA2452120, study PRJEB22498) | human gut metagenome | biome: human feces; feature: human gut; material: feces | place: Australia | collected 2012 | reverse complement strand
CAGCAGAACTGTACAATATCAACGGTTGGGGGCTGAACTATTTTTCGATTAACGAAAAAGGGCATGTTGCTGTAACACCTAAAACGGATGGACCTTCGATCGATCTGAAAGAATTGATGGAGGAGTTACAGGTTCGTGATGTGGAAGCCCCGGTACTTTTGCGATTCCCGGATATCCTGGATAATCGGATCGAGAAAATTTCTAATTGTTTTCAGGCTGCTGCTCGGGAATATGGCTATTCGGCTAAGAATTTCATTATCTATCCGATCAAGGTCAATCAAATGCGTCCTGTCGTTGAAGAGATTGTCAGTCATGGGAATAAATTCAATATCGGTTTGGAAGCAGGCTCGAAGCCAGAGTTGCATGCGGTACTTTCGATCGATATCGATGATGAGGCCATGATCATTTGTAATGGATATAAAGATGAAAGTTATATCGAACTGGCTTTGCTGGCTCAAAAAATGGGGAAACGGATTTTTTTGGTGGTGGAGAAATTGATGGAGCTGAAAACCATCGCTCGTTTGGCTAAGAAAATGAATGTGAAACCGAATATCGGAATCCGGATCAAGCTGGCTAGTTCAGGGAGTGGTAAATGGGAAGAATCAGGAGGAGATGTAAGTAAGTTCGGGGTAAATTCCAGTGAACTTTTGGACGCTCTCGATATTCTTGAAAAAAATAAGATGGCCGATTCTCTTCAGCTGATTCATTTTCATATAGGCAGTCAGGTGACCAATATCCGTCGTATAAAGACAGCTCTGAAAGAAGCTTCTCAGTTTTATGTGGAGTTGAAACGGATGGGATATAACATTAATTTTGTAGACATAGGAGGCGGATTGGGAGTAGATTATGACGGTACCCGTTCAGCGACATCGAATAGTATGAATTATTCTATTCAGGAATATGTCAATGATGCCGTTTCTTCTATTGTCGATGCTTGCGAAAAGAATGAATTGCCGCAGCCGAATATCATTACCGAGTCGGGACGTTCCTTGACGGCCCATCATTCGGTATTGGTTTTTGAAGCCTTGGCCAGTACCAGTCTTCCGGCTTTCGATGAAAATGAAGATTTGGCAGAAGATGCTCACGAGCTGGTGAAGGAACTATATGATTTGTGGGAAAATCTCAATCAGCCCCGTTTGTTGGAAACTTGGCACGATGCTTTGCAATGCCGTGAAGATGCTTTGAACTTATTTAATCTGGGCCTGATCGATTTGCGTACCCGTGCACAGGTAGAACGGCTTTTCTGGTCCGTTGCCCGTGAAGTATACGAGATGGCCGAAGCGACAAAACATGCTCCCGACGAGTTAAAAAAGATTGCGAAGATGTTACCGGATAAATATTTTTGTAATTTCTCACTTTTCCAATCCTTACCCGATTCCTGGGCGATCGACCAGATTTTTCCCATTATGCCGATTTCCCGGTTGAACGAACAGCCTACAAAGTCGGCTACAATTCAGGATATTACCTGTGATTCAGATGGGAAAATCAATAATTTTATTTCTACCCGTAATTTTTCCTATCACCTGCCGGTACATGAATTGAGCAATAAAGAACCCTATTATTTCGGAGTATTCCTGGTTGGAGCTTATCAGGAAATTTTAGGGGATTTGCATAATTTGTTCGGTGATACCAATGCTGTGCATATCAAAGTGAAAAACGGTGAATATGTGATCGATAAAATTATTGAAGGAGAAACAGTTGCTGACGTTCTCGAGTATGTGCAATTTACTCCTAAACGGATGGCTCGTACCGTTGAAGTATGGGCGACGACTTCTGTCAAAAAAGGGATCATTTCTCCTGAGGAGGGAAGGGAATTCTTATCCAATTACCGCTCCGGTTTGTATGGATATACTTATTTAGAATAATAATAAGCCGCTTTCCAGCGGCTTTTTAATTAAATCGTAATATGAAGACAGAAAAAGAGAAAATGCAGGCAGGGGAGACTTATTATGCTTTCGATCCGGAGTTAATGAAGTTGCACCGTGACTGTTTGAAATGGGTGGAAGAATATAACCGGACTTATTTCCGGGATTATACTCAAGGAGGTGAATTACTTCGTAAATTTTTACCGAATGCCCATCCTTCTTTAGTGATACAGGCTCCTTTTTGGTGTGATTTCGGATTCAATATTTACGGAGGTGAGAATGGTTTTATTAATTATAACTGTACGATTCTCGATACGGCCCGGATTTATTTGGGGAAAAATATACTGATCGGCCCGAATGTACAATTATATGCTCCGATGCACCCGATCGATTATCGGGAACGCGCAACAGGAGCCGAACATGGCGAGCCCATTACAATCGGCGATGATTGTTGGATAGGAGGAGGAGCTGTGATTTGTCCCGGGGTGACGATCGGGGACCGTTGTATCGTTGCAGCAGGGGCTGTAGTAACTAAAGATGTGCCCGACGATTCAATGGTAGGAGGAAGTCCTGCCCGAATCATTCGGAAATTGGCCTGATAAAGGGGAAGTCTGGTTTGGAAGGGGAGCATTTACTAAACATGAAGATAAGGATTCGCTTTGTTGTAATCTTCTTTTTTTTCCGAAGTTCGCTTCATAATAGGTATATAATAGCAGGATGGTTATGATAATAATCACAATCCATAAATCTTTATGTTTTCTTTTTCCCTTAAACTGAAATCTCATATTTCTTAATTTTTATTTCCAATTAAAACGGACGTTTTTTGGGTGGTCGTTTGGGAAAAATTTTGGAACTTTTATGAATCTCTTAATAAGAGTTGATAGTCAGATGATTATAAAGTATAAAACAAAAAAAACACCCCTGAAAAGAGGTGGTATAATATAATGAATTTAAACGTCCGTTTTTATATACTCAAAACTACTTCATACTCTATGAGTTTAATTCTGATTCATGCCCCAAATATAAACACTTTTTTTGAGATTACAACAATATTCGGTAGTTTGATACAATAATTTTTCTATTTTATTTGCCAGCAGGCCCTCCAAGGTCTTTTTTTGTCAAATATTCCTTAATTAATTTGTGGTATATAACGGTATATTGCAAAGATGAGACTTGTCATTAAACCAGGCGGTCGTTTCACATACCTCTATACCATCAAGGGGTAGCGCGCAGATGATGGAACGACCTTAACAGTATCCTGTCCATGCCGGTGTACACCCGGATATTGTATCCCGGGTCAAAGCGCTCACCGCTGGAGGACACCAGGAAGTTCTTCGGGCGGCCGGAATGCACGCTGGAGCAGGTGTACAGGGCATTGTCACTACCAGCCACGGAGTTCAGCGAGATACAGGCAGATATGTATAAGCGCAGCCAGAAGCTTTGGAAGCGTAATACGCAGGTTGTGTACTATAACCCGACGAACTACTTCTTTGAGCGGGAGGAGGAATGCGGACTGGTGCGGTTTGGCCACTGCAAAGAGGGCCGTCCGCTGCCCCTTGTACAGCCGGGGCTGTTCATGGACCATGACGGCTTCCCGCCGGCGATGTGCATCGAGCCGGGGTACACGGCGGAGACCAGCACACTCAAGCCGATGGAACAGATACTGAAAGACAAGTTCGGTCTGTCGGACATACGATGTGATACTTTACAGCAGCACCACAGTCAGAACACTTCAGCCTCTACCTTGCTCGCCCGAAGGCGAGCAAGGTAGAGGACTGAAGATTCTACACGAATTGCACTTCTATTGTGAATCTTCAAAAAATTATATCTATCACTCCACGATGATCGTCATGGCATCTCGCAAAACGTGAGAGTATCCGGGATTCGTCAATCGAACCGACACCTTATAGACGCCCGGTTTCGCATCATTCTCTAACGGGTACAGCAAAACTCCGCCTCCACGGATTGTCAAGTCTTTCTTGAAAATCGCCGCAGCCTCCTCTCCCTGATTCGAAGTCACCGACTCCACGCTGAATAAAATCTGCTGAGTCCCCTCGTATCCTTGTAACGCCAAACTCACCCAAGGAGCCTTATTCTCAATCCGGACAGCATCCAATTCCGGATCTAACGTCTTGCGAATATACATCGTGTCCGGGTCGTAAGATGCGTTCTCTGTCAACAGGTAGCCGACCGTTGTCTGATGGCAGGCTCCGACCGACAGGCCCACTGCCAATATCATCCATATCATTATTTGTTTCATCTTCATGTACTTTTTTGAATTATTGTTCATACCCCAATGCGAAATTATATTCCAATGCGTGCACTATACAATTGTCCGGCTCGATATCTCCCGAGGCAATGGCAAAAATAGGCTGACTGTTCATAAAACTGATGTGTATCGGCTTAGGCGCATTCTCTACCACTCCATTCTTCGACTGCTTCATGATAAACACCCATATTTGCGTACCTGCCAAGGTAGTCAAGTAGCTGCCTCCCGTTCCCGGGCTTCCGTAAGTTGTCGGTTCTCCGTAAGGAATGTCCTTCCGATAGAGTTTCCCGTCGATCACATGTCTCAACAACATTTCACGACACCACTCCGGATCAAGGTCAGACACCCGTTTGTGACCGAATTCCAACAAATGCCGACGAATCGAATGATTCGTGATACCGAAAAACGTAATCTCCTTGTGTGCCGGGTCTTTCCCCTCGAAAAGTCGCACCATCTCCTCTCCCGCATGGCGAACCAACAGAATCGTAGAATCCCAATCGTAGGAGTTTGATGCCATATACTGCATCAAATTCCCATGATAACGTCCGTTACTAATCCCTGTGTCGATATAATTGTCTTTTGTACACCCCACATGTAATAACGAGCCCAAAAACCATATTGTATATAACATTTTTCTCATAATATTCTTCTTTTAATTCGAACGACGATTCCAATACCTGTTTTGGCGAATCAAATCATTATTGGAGAAACAGTCCGCTCCCAACATCAGATACAAAGCGCCATCTTGAATATCTCTATCCGTGAGCTTATCGTAAGCCTCGGAAATCTCCTTCCTGATATAATCATGCGTATCATCCCCTCTCAGGAAACACCAACCGTTACGCATAATGTCAAAATAACGGTGATATTCAGCCACTAGCTCCTTCTCCCGCTCTCTGAAAATAGCCAGCTGGATATTCCCGCTCAGCCCTTTCTCCACATCATCGGAGTTCGGGAAAGCGTGCATATCATCCCCATAAGCCCGGCGACGGATCTCGTTCAAATCGTCTACGGCATCCGTCTTTCCCTGACGGGCCCGACATTCTGCACGGAGCAAATAAATCTCGCCTAATCTCCAAATCACCTTATACTGGTTGATTCCGGCAAACTGAAGTTCCGGGGTGTACGCAAGCTTAATGTAATGTGCATACCGGAACTTATACAAAAATGCCCGTTTCAGCTTTTGGTTGTCCTCCGCTGCTACGATGGAATCTCCCGGTTTATGCTCCGTTGCAGCATAAACCTCCGCATTGCTCTTATAAATCAGGAACAATGAATCCGCATCAATATTCCAAAAATAGGCATCCCTACGCAAATCTTCGGGAGCATACATCATTCTCACCGTACTCTTGTAATATCCGTCTGAATACTGATTGTTAATCGGATGCGCACTTCCCAGAGCTATCGGGAAGGTGATCGGCAAATCAGTGCGCAAACCCTCTTGTGAGTCATAGTAAATCTCCCAGATCGACTCGGCGCTTCCTCCTTTCATCACGCTTGTACAAACGGTCTCAGGATCCGCAGCCAACGAGTAACTGCCTACCTTCCCCTCTATGAGCATAGTGCAATACTCCTCGGCCTTCGCCCAACACTCTTTCTTGCCTTCCACGCCGGCCCTCCACGCGTAGAGATGAGCCAACAAAGCAGCCGCGGCACCCTTGCTGCCATACTGTTTCATACGGGATTCTTTTGAAGTAGCCACCAAATCCTCGTATGTCGGCAAATCCATCGCCTTCAGTCCCCATTTTTCCGCCTCATCCAACACACTGCTTATCGGGCTCTGAGGAAACTTAGAGAACTCTATTGTAGAGCCTGTAATCGGCACCTGCCCGTAATTCATCGCCAAGTAGAAATAAGCCACCGCCTTGGCGAAATATGCCTGCTGAATATAGGGTTTCAACTTCTCCGGGTCTCCTTTGAAACGGTGTGTATTCTCCAGAATCAAATTCGCCTGATAAATCGTGTAATAATAATATTTCCACGTTCCTACATTCGACAATGTCAACCCCTTGCGCAAAGATCTGTCGTAATCCAATATCTCTCCGGCTCTGGAAATATCGCCACCGGTAAACTCACCCACAGCCTGCCTCAAATAGACTTGCAAGCCGGTCAGCACAGCCTCCAGCTCCTTCTCGTTTTTGTAATAATTAGAATAGGTGGTTGCATTCTCCGGCTGGATATTTATAAAATCCGCACAAGAAGTCCCCCAAAACAAAACTGTCAAACCAAATATGTAAATATATCTTCTCATGTCCGTTAAAAATTAAGAGTTAATCCCAACGTATACTTTCTGGGTAATGGATAAGTATCGCCATTATCACGTCCCGTGTAAATATTCACCACTTCCGGATTTCCGCCCGAGTAGTTGCTCAAATAGAACAGGTTTTCTGCTGTCAGGAAGAAACGTACTCCCGAGAGCCCTGCCTTCTTGGATATCCTGTCCGGAAGATTATATCCCAAGGTTATTTGCTTCAAGGCAAGGTGGTGCACCTTCTCGATAGCCGAGTCCGTATTCATACTGAGAGAATTTCCCCATGCCGGAGCATTCGGTTTCTTGTTCACCCCGTCCCATGGTCTCAACTTGCGGTAATCGAACAACTTCGTCAAATGGCCATCCTCTGACTGTCTGCTGAACCCCAGACCCATCCGGTTGTTAATCATTTTTCTCCCGATTGTGAAATTCACCAGTACGTTCAGGTCGAAGTTCTTCCACATCAATTCGTTCACCCATCCTCCATGAGCCAAAGGAAGCGGCGAACCCGCATAATATGAATCCGGATTCCCGTCGCCATCCAAGTCAAGCAGACGATAATCACCGACAGCGCCGCTGATTCCATTTGTCGCCACACCGTTGAAGTATATTTCCTGTCCGTCAATCTTGTACAAGCGAGGTACCTCAGCATCCGAGTTGTAATATCCCCGGTGCGCCCACACGTACAAACCGTTCAAAGGTCTGCCGACTACCAGTAGCGTCCCGTCACCGTCCACTACATCTTTCCCCGAATACGACTTTTCAAAACGATTCCAGTTTCTTGCCATATTGAATTTCATTCGCCAGCTCACAGCACTCTCCCGCAAGATATCTGCCTGCAACTCCAGCTCAAGCCCCTCGTTGGAAATTTCCATCGCATTTTCCACCTGCGCACCGAACGCATACAAACTGCCCGGAATCGGAATATCATAAATCAGCGAACTGGTATATTTGTAATAGTAATCCAATTTCACATTCAAACGATAATTGAACATATCCATATCCAAACCCAGGTCATACTGCCTTGTCTTTTCCCAGGTAAGATAAGGCGATACAGGCTTGTCAGTCGTTATACCCGTCTTCCCGAAAAAGCTCTTGTCCATAATGTTCATCAATCCGTGAGCGAGGTAAGCACTTGTAAATGTCTGTCCGGATTTTCCATAACTACCGCGAATCTTACCCCAATTCAGCCAGCCTCCGGTCAAGCGTTTGATGAATGGTTCCTCCGAAAACGACCAGCCGACAGCCACCGACGGGAAATTTGCCCAACGGTTTCCCTCACCGAACGTAGAACTACCGTCACGACGGAATGTAAACTCCAGCAAATAACGCTGTTTGTAATTATATCCCAAACGGCCGAAATAACTCACCATCCGCTTCTCGGTAAAATCCGAAGAGTAATAGCGCGTTGCAGCATAGTCCGGAAACTCCGGTGTTCCGTGATTCACCACCGGCGGGACCTTCTGCGGGTTATAATAGTACACATCATCGCTCACTCCCCGCAACCCATAGCCGTACATCGAAAATGCCTGTTCCTTGTTTGTATTGACACCCAAAAGTACATCAATATTATGCACATCATTCACACTTGCGTTATAATGCAACAACTCCTCCGAAGAAAGCATCACCTGTCGACCGATATTTCCTTCCGACTTACTTTCGTTATGATATTCGTCAAACACACCGGGAGTATACTTATTCAGGTTCGACTGCGAGTAGTCGATATTCCCTGATGCCGAGAATGTCAATCCTTTAAGAAACTCATACTCAAGGAAAGCCGTCACCATTGCACGATAATCGTCCGTGCGATCCTTGATTCCCAGGACAGACTTTTTCCACTCTGCCTCCAGTTCCTTCGTGGCAGGCAACACGGTAAGCTGCTGTGACGGATTCACAGACAATCCCTCGTAGCGGGTATGCTTGGATGAAGCCGATGACGAGGAGCGATTCATTGTCCGGTCCACATAAGAGAGATACACACGCGTATCCATCCTCAATTTCGGTGTGAATTGTGCTGTCAGGTTCGATATCAGGTTCGCCCGTTTGTATCCGCTGTTAATCATGATTCCCTGCTCGTCATAATATCCGAGTCCCACCATATAACGGAAACGCTCCGTACCTCCTACAGCCTGCACATTTGCATTGACCACCTTGCTCCTGCGAAAAGCATACTTCCACCAGTTTGTACTATTATTGTAATAAGGGTCCAGACTATCCTGCAATGAATGTATCATGCTCGGCGAACCCCAGTAACCATTCCCCCAAAACTGGTCGTAGATACCGTTTCCATTGTTATACACATCCTCGTACGAAGTAGGGACGTGATACTTCCCTGTCGCCCAATCGTAATAATTATTCTTGATATTCCTCCGGAATTTAAGTTCCAACCATCTCTCCATGCGTCCGCCCGTCTGCTCGGGATATTCCATCAATTGTGAAATCGAGTAGGAAGCATTTGCCGAAAACTTGGCCTCACCGACCTTTCCCTTCTTCGTTGTAACAAGAATCACCCCATTGCCCGCACGGCTACCGTAAATCGATGCCGCCGCCGCATCTTTCAACACCTGTACCGATTCAATCATGCTCGGGTCCAGGTCAGCCAGCGTATTCGTACCGGTCACCGGTGAAACAAACGAATACATCGGCACTCCATCCACCACCCACAACGGCTGTCCGTCACTCGCACCATCCACCAACAGAGAGTTGAACCCCCGCACCGCAATCACCGCAGCACTACCCGGAGCTCCCGACTGCTGCACAATATTCACACCCGCCAATCTTCCCTGCAACATGTCTGCGATGCTCGCTGCCGGCAATTCTTTCATTTCTTCCGCTGTCACCGTCGAGATTGCACTCACCATCTCCCGCTTATTCTGCGTACCGTAAGCCCGGACAACCACTTCATCCAAATCGGATACATCTTCCGTCAAGGTAATACGCAACGTATCTCTCGCCGTCTTTTCAGAAAATTCCACCCGCCGTTTCTTAAAACCGACAGATGAAAATTCCAACGTCCCTTTCAACAAAGGCAAATCCCATGCGAACCAACCTTTCTCATTTGTAGCCGTACCAATAGTAGTGCCGACAACCCTTACCGTTACCCCCGGCAAAGGCTGTTTGGCCGCATCATATACGAAGCCTCTCACCCGAACAAACTTCTTCTCGGGTTCCTGGTACGAGGTTGCCTTTATAATTACCAAATTATCGTCAAAAGAAAACGACATTCCCAAGCGAGGCAACAAGTCTTTGAGCACCGCCTCTAATCCTTGATTCTCTGCACTGATACTCACGTTCTTCCAAGTCACCACTTCCCTGTGATTATAGAGAAAACTATAACCCGTTTGCCTTTCCAATTCCTGAAAAACCTTCTCCAATGTCACGTTTTTCAGCTCTATTGAAACTTTCGATTGGCGAGCGCTCACTGCTGCCTGCACCTGCACCAAGCTACAAACCAATAAAATAAAAACGACTTTCATCTTCATCATCCACTTAGGGACAAGAATTCGCCCTCCGGCTCTTGTCTGATTTGACTTTTTTTTCATACTTTTGTACATTAGAATTTTACCTTGCACGTCGGTCAAGATTGCCACACCATGCCGCGTGCTTTAACTAAAAAGCTGTTCCACTCCCGTGCGAACGGCTTTTTTTGCTTTATTGTTATAAAAACATTATTCCCTTTTATATCAAATACTACATCTCCGGTCTGCTCGAATTTATCCAGCAACATACGGGCATCCTCATACCGTCTCACTTTTCCAGTGAACTCTACCTGTTTCGCACTTTCATTCACGTAGAACACGTTCAATCCATACCAGACAGACAACGTCTCCATAATCTCTTCCAATGTCGTTTGCCGGAATTTGTAATACCCGTCTTTCCACGAAACATACGATTCGGTATCCACCATCCTCACATCCATCACCCGATTATTCTTGTCATATACAAACTGCTCTCCCGGCACAATCTGAAAACTCTTGCCGGCACATGCCACCTCCACACTCCCCTCGACGAGCGTCGTCGCCACCGTTTCCAACCTCTCGTAAGCCTTCACGTTAAAAGAAGTCCCCAACACCTTCACATCCATCGCTCCTGCATGTACCCAAAACTCACGGGCGCTATCTTTCGCCACCTCAAACCATGCCTCTCCTTTTAAGAAAACTTCCCTTCTGTCTTTCCCGAACCTCTCCGGATAACGCATTTCCGAACCGGAGTTCAAGAACACCTTTGTCCCATCCGCCAAAACAAGCTGAAACCTCTCACGCACAGGAACCGTCAACGTATTGTAGACAATCTTCTCCGAAGCCTCCTTGCTTTTGATTTTCGAGTATACCAATGTTCCCCGTTCATTCCTAACCTGCAACATCGTACCCCCAAAAATCAACCTGTTCGTATCCCGCTTCAACGGCACGCTTTCACCATCTCCCAGCGTCAACACCACTTGCCCGATTCCCGGTTCCACCGTTTTTTCGCCCTCCCAGACTCCATTCTCTTCCGGCTTCATCCATAACATTATCCCGACACCCAATATCAACAACACCCCTGCCACACTCGCCCCAAACGACCACGGACGGCAAGTTCCTCAACCTCTGCAAGAAGGTCGGCGAAGAATATCCCGACATCGTGACCGACGAGTGGTACATTGACATCACCACGGCGAAGCTCATCGACGAGAAGCGCCGCCGCGACTTCAAAGTCTTCATTCTCCCGAACCTCTACGGCGACATCATCACCGACGAGGCAGCTGAGTTCCAGGGCGGCGTCGGCACAGCCGGCAGCGCAAACATCGGCAAGCGTTACGCGATGTTCGAGGCTATCCACGGCTCGGCTCCGAGAATGGTTCGCGAGGGCAGAGCACAGTACGCAGACCCCTGCTCGATGCTCAGAGCGAGCGTGATGCTCCTCTCCCACATCGGCGAGCAGGAAAAAGCCGATCTGCTCGAGAGAGCGCTCGACATCTGCATGTACGAGGACAAGAAGCTCAAAATCACAGGTCGCGAGGACGGCTGCACCTGCAGCGAATTCGGCGACTATGTCATGGAGACAGTCAGAAAGATCAGCGAGTAAAAAAATATATAAAGTCAAGCCGCAGTGATTTGTTTTGCTGCGGCTGTTTTGTTTTGCCGCGATGTGGGGATACGGAGAGATAAATCGAATTTGTCGCAAAAACTATTTAAGCTCCCCTGCAGGGGGAGCTGGCTCGGCGTAAGCCGAGACTGAGAGGGTGTTTTGCTTCGCTCAAAGCAACAAATATATGCGGTAGGGGCGGATATTATTTTACCGCAAAATTTGTAGTGACTTATTGTCTTGTATTTTGTGCCGCTCGCGCGGCACAAAATCTTTGAAAAGGCTTGTTTTACCGACCGCTCGTAGGGACAGCCCTCGCGGCTGTCCGCTATCGGCGCAGCCGATACAACAATTTTGATTTGTTTATAATTGTCTTACTACCTTCGCGTCCCA
>OLIX01002920.1_pt1 | contig 11894 bp, 9 predicted proteins | sample 1601331 | NCBI WGS metagenome assembly OLIX01 (sample SAMEA2452120, study PRJEB22498) | human gut metagenome | biome: human feces; feature: human gut; material: feces | place: Australia | collected 2012 | reverse complement strand
CTCCATTCTCCACTCTCAATTCTCAATCTTCTAAATAAGCTTTAGAACATCTTCTACTATCTGGTCTTCTGTAAGATGATTGTCATGTAACAGCTGATTTACGTCATATCTGTCGTAAAGAGCCTTGCGGACACCAAAGCATATCGTCTTCATTTCCGAAGGTCCATAATAACGGCTGATACGCTCACCGAAACCTCCGTCTATACATCCGTCTTCTATCGTGATAACTAGTTTATGATCTTTCTTTAGATTTTCAAGCATCTCCTCGTCTATACCTGAAACGAAACGCGGATTGATCAGTGTTGCGTTTATGCCCTTGTCTGACAGCATATCAACAACCTTCTCTCCCTTCTGATAAAAGTCGCCAAGAGCAATAACAGCAACAGTGTCGCCCTTCTTGTTCATCTTAAACTTATTCAGCTGACTGTAATCTGTGTCATAATTTTCATCACTATGTGCCACAAGAGCCTCAGGTATACGTATTGCAACAGGATATTTGGTCTGTTCTATAGCCCAATCTTCCATCGCAACAAACTCCTCATAGGTGGTAGGAGCAAGATAAACGAGATTAGGAATGTGGCTCAACATCGGTATGTCGAAGAAACAGATGTGTGTTATGTCGTTCATTCCATAGACTGAAGCACCTACAACATTGATTACAGCTGCATTTCCGTTCACACAAAGATCTTGGGCGATTTGGTCGTATGTACGCTGAATAAATGTGGCATAAGTTGTATAAACAGGACGTACACCACCTTTTGCCATACCAGAACTCAATGCCACAGCTTCTTCCTCAGCAATGCCGACATCAATATACTGTCGTCCCATCTGTTTTCTTATCTCAGGAGTAAATCCGGCTCCTCCCGGAACTGCGGAAACAACGGCAACCAAATGCGGATCATTTTTTGCCTTTTCAGAAAGATACTTGCCGATAAGCGGCGGAAAATACTCTTCATCATCTCCTGCCGAAGGTTTCACCTTGCCGGTTTTGAGGTCAAAAGGCATGCTCCAGTGGAATTTCTCTTTGTTCTCAACAGCAGGGGCATAGCCATGTCCTTTTTCTGTATGAATATGCACAACAACAGGGCATGTTGCGTCTTTTACCTGTTTAAATGCAGCAATCAGAGAAACTATATCGTTGCCGTCTTCAACATACATATAGTCAAGTCCCATCGACTTAAAGAAGTTAAGCTCCGCCTTTCCTCCAGTCTCACGCAGCAGTTTTAGGTTGCCATACAGTCCTCCGTGATTCTCGGCAATAGACATCTCATTGTCGTTTACCACAATTATCATATTTGTTCCTATCTCAGCAGCCATATCAAAGCCTTCAAAAGCCTCACCGCCGCTCAAAGAACCGTCGCCTATAACAGCCACGATATTCTCTTTACCGCCACGTATGTCGCGTGCCTTTTGCAAACCTGTGGCCAAGGCTACCGACGTAGAAGTGTGTCCTATCTCAAAACTGTCATATTCAGGTGATTCAACAGGTGAACTATAGCCCGAAACTTCATCAAAGCGCTTATCATCAAGATAACCATAAGCACGGTCTGTAAGCATCTTGTAAGGATAAACCTGATGCGATACATCAAACACTATCTTATCTTCAGGAACGTCAAAAACGTATGCAAGAGCTATTGTTGCCTCTGTAATACCGAGATTCGGGCCGACATGACCACCATGATTGCTTACACGATTAAGTACACCTTCACGAATTTCTCCTGCAAGAATGTCGAGCTGCTCCATCGTCAACTTGCGCACATCTTGCGGACATTTAATTTTCTCCAAATACATAAATAATTTTCCTTTATCTTATTTCCATGGCAAAATTACAACAAATAAGACAAACTACAGACATACAAATTACTTAAAAAAGTAAACATTCTACTCTTTCAAGTCAATATCCCTACCCGACAAAATAAACATATACCTAAAAAATGGCCGCAAGACACAAAAAAAACGTCTGCGGCCATATATAATCTAAATTACTTATTCTCACTGCTGTCATCAGGGTCAACATACTTACCGTCTATCTTTAGAGGCTCAACATGGAGACTGATGTGCGTCGACTCGCCAAACTGTTCTCTAAGTTTTTTCTCAACTTCAGTGGCCCGTTTGTGTGCTGTATAAAGCAACATATCGCCCGGCATACGCAAATGCATCTCTATTGCGATGTTGTTACCTATACGGCGAGTGCACAGATGATGTACTCCGGTGACTCCAGGCTCACTCTCTGCTATCTTAACTATTTCATTTTCAATACTTTCAGGCAAACTCTTCTCCAATAGTTCATCAGCAGCCTGACGTATTAACGTCCATGCTGTCTTGATAATAAATACACTGACAACAACTGCTGCAATAGGATCGAGAACCGTCCATCGCGAACCAAGGAAAATGGCTCCGCCAATACCCAATGCCGTACCAATAGAAGAAAATGCGTCGCTTCTGTGATGCCAAGCATTGGCAATTACGGCTTGTGAGCCAACCTGATTACCGACCTTGACCGTTATACGATACACCCATTCTTTAAGGATGATACTAAGCAGGGCCGCTACAAAGGCAATAAATCCTGGCTGTTGAAGTTTTTCTCCCTGCCAAGCCATTATTATCTTCTCCACTCCACCATAGCAAATCATTGCTCCGACGAACAGCAAGGCCAATCCGATTATAGATGTGGCAAGAGTCTCATACTTACCATGACCATAATCATGGTCATCATCTTGAGGTTTGTTGCTCAACTTGACAAACACAAGTACAATAATGTCTGTAATCAAATCAGACAGAGAATGAACGGCATCGGCAATCATGGCTGCCGAATGTCCGAGTATTCCGAACAAGAATTTCAGCACTACGAGAAGTATATTGACCACGCTTCCAAGCACTGTCACCTTGTAAATCTTCTTCTCACGCGTTTTTTCATCCATCATTTTTACCTCTAAACCAATATTTATAAAACCAATAATTTATTTTATTATCAAAATTACATTTATAGAAAGATGCACCAATAAGCCGCAGGTTTAATCTTTTAACAGTAATTTCACAACAGCAGCAATATGCCTGACACTATCAACATCAGATTTGCCGCACGTCGTTATATCATGCCGGCACATTCATCATACCGGCATGAATGCTTAACTGTGTATTTCAACATCTATTGTTCTGCCTCTTGCTCTTTCTTGCCGAACTCAGGATCTATGTCGATAAAAGCCGTTACAAGGAAGGTTACAACGCAAAGAATAACCACAATGATGAAGAACCACAGATAACCCACAAGCTCTTGCAAATATCCGGCAACAAGTCCGGGCAACATCATCGACAGGGCCATGAGTGCAGTACACAATGCATAATGTGAGGTTTTATATTCGCCCTGACTATAATATATAAGGTAGAGCATATAAGCCGTGAAACCGAAGCCATAGCCAAACTGCTCGATAAACACGCACACATTGATAATCATAAGACTCTCCGGCATGGCGTAACTCAGATATACATACACAAGGTCGGGCAACGTTATTGCACACACCATAGGCCACAGCCACTTCTTCAGTCCATCGCGTCCGGCGGCCATTCCTCCAAGAATGCCTCCGAGTGTAAGACCTATTATTCCAACTGTACCCTGCACGAATCCATATTCCTGAGGCGAAAGGCCAAGTCCACCGTTGCTTCCGCTGTCAATAAGAAACAGTGAAGACACCTTTGCCAAAAGTCCTTCCGGCATACGATAGAAAAGCATGAAAAGGAAGGCTATCAGCACCTGTCGTGCAGGCATCTTTGTGAAGAATGTCTTTATCGACTGCACCAGTTTTGCCCATACGTCACGGGCACCGGCATTACGCAGGCCGCGGTCTGACACAGGACACGGCAGCACCAGGCTATGCCACAGCCATAAGGCTATGAACAAACCCGTAACACCATAGAACATAAGGCTCCACGAATATTTGATACTGTTGCGGAAAAGCACCTGTAAATTGCCGGCTATCATAACCAGTACACCTTGGCCGAAGATTGTAGCAAACCTGTAGAACGTACTCCTTATGCCGACAAACCACGCCTGTTTGTGCTGATCCATGCCTAACATATAGAAGCCGTCGGCAGCAATGTCGTGAGTGGCACTGCTGAACGCCATCACCCAAAAGAAGAACAGCGTGCCCTGGAGCCAAAAACTCGTAGGAATGGTAAATGCCACACCGCCAAAGGCAGCTCCGATAAGCAGCTGCATGGTGATAATCCACCAGCGCTTGGTCTTTACTATGTCTACAAACGGACTCCACAACGGCTTTATCACCCAAGGCAGATACAGCCACGAAGTGTAGAATGTTATTTCTGCGTTTGTCAGTCCGAGCTGCTTATACAAGATAAGCGAAATCGTCATAACCGCCACATAAGGCAGTCCCTCGGCAAAATATAGCGTAGGAACCCAGCTCCATGGGTTTCTGCTCAACTTCTTTCCTGAATTCATTTTTAGCAACAAACTTTATGTTAACCGTATATCTTTCTTATTTCCGCACCGCGGTAGTAATGCAGAAGAATCTCGTCATATTTATATCCGCGCTCACCCATAACGGCCGCACCGATCTGACAAAGCCCTACTCCATGGCCCCATCCGGCACCTGTCAGGACAAAACGCTGCGGCACACCATCGCTCACATCAAACTTGTCAACGACAAACGCACTGCTGTAAAGATGCGTATCACTCAGCACGCGCCTTATTTCAAGTTCCTTGCCAATGGTGAACGAACCTTTTGTGCCCACTATCTTCAATTTCCATATACGTCCGCTCTTGCCGCGGGCAACAGGCTGCAAGTCTATAATATCACCGAGGTCGAGTTTCAGATTGCCGGCTATAAGCTTTGCCAACTGCTCCTGTGTGTACTCCACCTTCCAGCGATAGAAGTCGGCCGTCTCCTGGTCGTAGTCGTTGAGCACTTGCGACAGTATGTTCTTATCGTGCGTGTTGCAGAATGCACCCTCGTTGCTTCTTATCCATTTCTCTGCCTCTTCCTCTTTGGTAAGATCAGGCAGATTGTCGCTGTTTCCTTCGTCATCTCGCAAAGCCACAAGATACGGCTGCGGCGTGTCTTCCCAACAATACTGATACTCCTCTGTTATGCCACCGCAGCACTTGCTGAAGCGTGCGTCGCATATATCATCGCCCGACATCAGTATCTGTCCGCGAGTTCCTCTCACGGCTTCTTCCACATGCTTGTTCTTAGCCTTGGTTATGCCCTGATAGCGCTGACAATGGTCATCGGCACATACGTCGAATATGGTGTGGTCGTCGCGGTCGTACCAGCGTATAAGTTCATCATCTTTCTTAATGAACGAGAAGAACCCGTTGCCTCCGCCACTCTGACGTTTGCGGCGTGCCATCTGTGCCAGCAGCCAACTGCGCGATATAACGGCATGAGCCTTAAGAAACTCCAGCGACGAAGTGGCTTTCATTTCGCTTGAAATGACACTTATCAGATAATTTTCCACGGGCAGACAGTTGATGGCGCATATTTTGTCAGCCTCAACAACAATCTTCAGCGTGCCCTGGAATGTCTGTGTCTCCTTGCGCTCCCAGTGGAAATTTATGCCAATGGTTACGTCGCTAAGCGAGAACGACGCTCCCTTGTCACATGGCGCAAATGTAAGTTCGCGATAAAGATTACCGTTCCACAGGATGCCACCTTCCGAGAACGACACTTGCTGCGGTCCGGTTATCACCTCACCCTTTGCCATATACTCACCGTTGAGCGAGAAACGTATGCTGTCGGCACTTACTATACCGACATGAACATCCGGCTCTACATGCTTGTAGCATTCTGCATTTCCATATCCGGCACACTGCCCTGCGTCCTTTATCTTTGCCACCACATCGCGCATGTCGCTGTCAGTGAGCGACACTTCACGCAATATTGCCTCGGCCTGCTCAGCAGTTATGCGCTCAAAGTCTTCTCTTCGTGGCGTTATTATCAGTCCTGCCATATCAAGTGCTCCCGGACTTACCAGCATCTTGGCGTCTCCTTCTGCCGAATAGCAGTCGGGTCTGTGCTTGCGGCGCGGGAATATTACCGACAGCCACTGTCCTGCTGACACCCAACTCACGATGTTCATCATTGGCTCTGTGTCGCCGTCGTTCATAGGCAGAGCGTTATATACTCTTCTGAAAAGGCTCTCATCTGTCTCGGCACTCTTACTTCTTATCAGCAATGCCGGACTTGCCCAACTGTTGATTACAGATATGTCGTTGTCGCTGTCGAGCGAATAAACCACCGTGATGTCGCGCACCAGTCTGGGCCATGATGCCTGCAGAGGCACTTTTCCGCTCGTTCCTGCCTGAAAATGCATGTGGTCTGGCGCTGAGGCACCGCATTTAGGACCATTGTAGAACACCATTATGTCGGGGTTCTGCTCCAGTATGCTGTGCATCTCCGTGTAATATTCAAGTATGTGCTGCGGCTGATGCCTTACTGCCGGAAGCGTAAAGTGTACTGGTAATATAGGATATGGATTTACCAATATGTCAAAATTGGCGTCAAAACGCTTTGCCGACTGTTCCTGAGGTCTGTTCTCCTTACACAGGAAACATGGGCGCTTGCTTATCGAAGCCTTGTCTATCGAAGCGCCTGTAGACACGATTCTGGCTGGATTAAACTGCACCATGAGCGGCATTCCGCCGTCACTCAGGTCGCGCGTAAGCACTTCCTGCAGGTCTCTGAAGTTATGGCGTGCCATACTCCACTTTTCTATCTGCCTGTTAAAGAATCTGTAGAGCGAGCTGTCAGCCATTGCATCTGCCTTGCCCGCCGTCATCTGCTGACGAGCCATCAGCTCCATTGTGCGCAGACGGTCTTTATATAGGTTGTTTGCATTTATCTTGTCCACAGTCAGTGCGGCGTCGCTGTTGCCTCCCCATCGCCGGCACAGATACAGTTCGGTATATATTCGTCCTATCTTATAACGGCGACTGAAAGCCAGTCCTGCGGCATAATCTTCGCCATAGCTTGTATTCGGAAAACGTATCTGTCTTAATAGAGGTGTAAAGAAAGCACGTGGCGCTCCCAGACCGTTTATTCTCAGCGCATTGTTACATCCGTTGTCATCTGTCCATTCCGCATGACTTATAAGTCCCGGCGGCAGCGTGTTAAGGTCAAAGTCGCACATACGATAACTGCCTACTATCATAGCGGCATGCTGTCTGTAAAACTCGTCTACGATGGTTTGCAGGGTGTTTTCCGACGAATACAGGTCGTCGCTGTCCAGCTGTACAGCAAAGCGTCCGCAGCGCTCGTCGTCTATAGCCACGTTCCAGCATCCGCCAATACCGAGGTCTGTGCGGTTAGGTATGATGTGTATCAGCCTTGCTCCTCCGTCATTTTTTTCAGCATATTGCTCAAGCAGGCGTGTGGTGTTGTCTGTTGAGTGGTTGTCTACGACAATGACATTAAACGGGAAACTTGTCTTTTGCGACAGCGCGCTGTCCACGGCATCGCATATTGTCTTCTCACGGTTGCGCACCGGTATAATCACCGAAGCCTCATAAGCAAAGTCCTGTTCGTCAAAGTCGGGCGTGCGGTAAAGACTGGTGTCAATCAATGCTCCTACGGCTTTAAGATGTGCCGTCACCGCCTGTTCCATCTCGATCTGTACATCACGGTTTGCAGGATTCACATAGTCAAACTGTTTAACGCCGCTTGCCCTGAGGTCGCGTTCTTCTTCTGTATATAACAGTTCGTTTATGTGGAATATGCGTCCGCAGCGGCTCAGATACAGCCACAGCTCATACCATCCGGCGTATTTATATGAAGACTCTTCAACGTCGTGTGCAAATCTGTGCAGCAGCGAACCTTTAATCATCACCAGACTGCCGAAGTCGAAGTCGTCACGCAGACTGCCTTCCTGCCAGTCAATCACCGGGTGAGCCTTGTGCTCACCGTTCTCCACTGATATACGGTCGCTGTAAACCATAGCCGCCTCAGTGTCAGTAGCCACGCGCATCATGCGCTGTATCGAATATTGCCCCATGCTCACAGGCGTGACGCCAAGGAAAACCAGAGCATAGTCGGCCATGCAGCTGTCGGCTATACTGCGCATTGCCGATGCCGACTTTAATCCGTCAACGACAATAAACGAGCAGTTTTCGGGCACGGGCGTGCTCATAGCCATTTCTTGTGTAACCATCAGGTTTATATGCCGTATCATGCGGCTGCCTTTAAGCTGACGCAGCGTGTTAGCCACAGCGTTAATGTCTGTGCAAGGCAAGAAGCAGTCTATTGTTCCTCTCATTTTTGTTTTTTCATAAATTGTTCACGCCGGACACATGCTTAGGTGCGCTGTTGCAGACTGCACACATGGCTGTTCCGGCGGTTCATATTATATTGACGTGCAAAAATACACAAAAATCCTGACAACACTGCTCTATTTTACCTAAAATAACCTCACTGCGCTGCAGTCTTAAACAATTTTACACCGCACAATAACAATGCTGCCCAACAACAGCCGCCCTGCCATCATACCGACATGCAACGCAAGATATGTTATAAGCCACATTTATTACGCGCCATTTCGGTTTACATATATTAACAGAAAGGCATTTTTCATCATTTGAATTTTAACACTTAAAAATTCTATTTTTAGACAAACGCCGTGCCCGAAAAGGCATGAAATATCACATCTCACGACATATTGTAACGCAACTTGCATACTTTCATATTGCAAAAGATATGCTTTTGTGATGTAAAAGGACGCATTTTGCATCACAAAAGCACGCCTTCTAGCCGCAAAAAAGGCATAAACATTGGGCAAAAGGACACAAAACGCATCTTCCGCAGACTAAAAAACCGCGATAGAATGATGCCTGAAATCTCTTGTTCCGACATATACTACTGAGCATCAGAACATTACACAAAAGGCTCTAAAACCGGAGCTTTTCCGACAAAACCAATCCCATGTTTCAAATAATGCCACTTTTAAACTTTTTAAGTTAACCAAATACAGCTATTTTAAACATCATTAACAATAGAAACGGAAGTATTAATCACATAAAAGCTATAATAAAAACTGTTGTTATCGTCGAATTCAATAATAAAATATATCAAACCATGTTTAAGCTTATTATTTAACATGTTTTTCTTTGTTATTTTAGCTATATTTCATAACTTTGCAAAAGTCACAAAACACAGAACAATATGGGCATATCAAAGACTAAAGTTTGTTGTTTAATAATATTTCTACTTGCTACCATTCAAGATGTTGCAGCACAGATTAACTTTGGAATAAAGGCTGGCTACCTTCGTTCAAAAACAGCAACAGAAATAATAGACAAGTGGCACAATGGATTTTGTGTCGGAGCTGTTTTATCATACGATGTAAGTAAAGAATTTGCCCTGAGATGTGATTTGTTTTATTCCACAAGAGGATACGAAGAAAATGACGGAATAGTAGATAAGAATGGTGTCATAAGAGACGTTAAGGCAAATTTTGGATATATAAATCTTCCTATATTAGTAGAATACAATGTCCTGCCATTTGCCGCCATACAGGCAGGACCACAATTTGGACTGCAGACAAACAGAACCTTGTATTATGACGACGTCAAGCAAAATGACGCTCTGTTTGGAGAAAAGCAGATATTTGACTTCAGTTTAGTTGTCGGAATAAAATTAAAGTACAAAAATCTATTTGCAGAATTGCAATATCAGCATGGCCTGACAAGCGCATACAGACACGTTGATATATTTAAGACTAAAGCCATATCAGTTAATTTAGGATATATGTTCAACTTTAAAAAATAACATTATAAAAACTTTTTTATTTAGCGACACTTTAATTGTATGTGTTTCATGCAACAATGATGATAATTTCCCAAACTATCAATCTAAGATTCAAACATTATCTGGTGTATTAACTACAGATACCCCCTCAAAACAGTAAGGATAAACAGAGTTGATATAACATTAGAATTTGGTTCTATTGATTCCACAAAACAAAGCACAACGGGGAGAAACTCTATAATAAGAAAAACACCAATTCAAATTGAAATTGAAAAAGTAGGCCCATTTAATTTACAAGGAACACCTCAACAATTAAACGGAAGTGACTTCAAGAATAAGAAACTCATTGTTCCGTCTGGAATGGGTGTACCTTCAGGAATTTATTTTGGAGACGTTTTGGAAACGAGCAAAACCATAACATTACCGGAAAATGCATATACAGAACGAGTTGTTTTCAACGAGTCTCCATGCAAAAACCATGAAACCTTAGCGAGAGGAGTAAATTGGAAGATGACAGCTTTACCCAACGGCCGAATATCAATAAACTGGTCATTCTACACATCTGTACTCAATTATAATGTAGCCGGACAAAGAATTTCCGAAGTTATCCCTATGGATGGAGCTGATGTTGTTATTCAATATTATTATGCATATATTGTAATAAAAAATTAAATATGCCAATATATAAATGCATATAAAAATAAAACAGCCACAAATGGTTAATCATTGATGTGGCTGTTTTTATGTTTTCATTATCAACTATCGCATATACAAAAGTATTAAATTATAAATAAAAACAAATGCTTAATCATAACTATCTCACTTTTTTTAGCTAACTTTGTCGGCTGTAAACAAAGATTTTTTGAGATGGAACAAAGCACTACACCGTTATTGGGATTAACACTTCACGAACTTAAAGATGTTGCCAAAGCCCTCGGAATGCCGGCTTTTGCAGGGGCACAGATGGCTAAATGGCTTTATACTCAGCACGTAAGCTCAATTGACGACATGCTGAACATCTCGAAAGCTAACCGCGAAAAGCTGAAACAGCACTACCGCATAGGCTGTATGCCTCCGTCTGACTGCCAGAAGTCTGTTGACGGAACGATAAAATATCTGTTCCCTACTGAGAGCGGAAAGTTTGTCGAGACGGTATTCATACCCGACAAAGACCGCGCCACCCTGTGCGTCTCGTCACAGGTGGGATGCAAGATGAACTGTCTGTTCTGCCAGACAGGCAAACAGGGATTTGAAGGCAGCCTTACGGCAACTGATATATTGAACCAGATATACTCGCTGCCCGAACGCGACAGACTTACCAACATCGTGTTTATGGGCCAGGGCGAGCCTATGGACAACCTTGACAACGTGCTCAGGGCTACCGAGATTCTTACTGCCGACTATGGCTACGCATGGAGCCCAAAGCGCATCACCGTGAGCAGCGTCGGTGTAAAGAACAAGCTGAAGAGGTTTATCGAGGAGAGCGAATGTCATGTGGCAATAAGCCTCCACTCGCCTATTCACGAGCAGCGCGCAATGCTCATGCCTGCTGAAAAGGGTATGCCTATTGCAGATGTCGTTGAACTGCTGCGCAACTACGACTTCAGTCATCAGCGCCGCCTGTCGTTCGAATATATCGTCTTCGGCGGACTCAATGATTCTATGGTGTATGCCAAGGAGATAATCCGACTACTCAAAGGACTCGACTGCCGCGTCAACCTCATAAGGTTTCATCAGATTCCTAACGTCGACCTTCACGGGGCCGACGACGCTACGATGGAGAAATTGCGCGACTATCTTACGTCTCACGGCGTATTCACAACAATAAGGGCAAGTCGCGGACAGGATATATTTGCTGCCTGCGGACTGCTCAGTACGGCAAGAAAGGAGAACAGGGATAAGTGACGACCTGCCTGCGGCTATTGTTTCTGACGGCCATCGTGGCCTTATGCTCATGCAGCGGCGGCCCGCAGTCGCTGTTGCCCAAGAGCGGCGGACGGCCTTACGAGGTTCTGCTCGTGGCTTCCGACAGCCGTTGCGCAGCCGTAGTAGACAGCGTCCTGACACAGGATATGCCCTCGCTCCCGCAGTCGGAGCCTATGTTCGACGTATCGCAGATAGACAGCACACGCTTCAACC
>OLIX01002911.1_pt1 | contig 11935 bp, 12 predicted proteins | sample 1601331 | NCBI WGS metagenome assembly OLIX01 (sample SAMEA2452120, study PRJEB22498) | human gut metagenome | biome: human feces; feature: human gut; material: feces | place: Australia | collected 2012 | reverse complement strand
ACTACGAAGGAATGTGGCCAATCATAAAGGTCTACCGTTCCGAGGGGGTGATATTGTATAGTGCTGCCTTTACAAATGAAATTGTGGATCGTTTTCGCTTGGAACACGAAAACGGCTTGGTAGCCGACCGAATCTGGGCGAAAGTCAGAAAGGCTGCAGCTCTCTTTGAGGAGTATGTCCAAACCGGAAAAATCGTTTGGAAACGTGTTAGACCTGCTCCAAAAATCCCCTTGACTCCGTACTATCAAGAACTCCTGTGTAGCTTCTGTCAACATGAAGCGAATACACGAGCCATTGGATTTGAGAGTCTACGGGACGAGGAGAATGTCTGCCGCAAATTCTTTGCATACCTCGATGCCAGCGGTTACCATACTTGCCAAGATATTAATTTAGTAAATGTCAACGATTTTCTGCTGTTCATCGCATCTCAACGAAAATCGAGCATGGACAGAGTGCGCAACACATTGAAACATCTGAGCGCACACTTGGTGTCCATACAAAACTGCTGCGATTTCAGCGCCGTATTGACTACTCGTCCTGCACCCCGAAAGAAGCTGCGACCTGCCTTTTCCTCAAAAGAGGTTCATACCGTCATGGATGCAGCGGCAAAAAATCCATCTTTATCGCTCCGCGATACTGCTATTTTTGCTGTTGCCGCCAGTTTGGGACTGAGAGCTGGGGACATTGTTCGCTTAACACTCTCGGACATTGACTGGATTCATCATGAAATACGCTTCGTACAGAACAAAACCGGAGTGGAACTGCACCTGCCTCTCGAAGCATCGGTAGGAAACGCCATTGCGAACTATATCCTTCACGAGCGGCCTAAAACACAGTCCCCAGCGCTCTTTGTGCGTTCCCGTATTCCGTTTGACTTTATGACTTCGACTGCTGCAGGAGACCGGCTCAGAAAATATATGAAACTCTCTGATGTTGATTATACTCCGGGTGACGGCAAAGGCTTTCACAGTTTCAGAAGGTATGTTGCCAGTTCCATGATAAACCAAGAAGTACCGATCGATATAGTGAAAGAAATCTTAGGGCATACGCAGATAGGCTCCATGAAAGCATATATGCGGATCAGCCGGGACAAGCTGGCAATGTGTGCACTCGGACTTGACGGTATCGAGGTTATTCAGGAGGCTCTGTTATGAAATATACTTTCACGGGGGCATTTGCACCTTTTATCTGCGGCTTGATTGAAAAGAAACAAGCCCTCGGCCATGACTACCACGGAAGTGCATGCATTCTTCGAACTTTTGATAAATTCTGCCGTGAGCAATTTCCGCACGAGACCTGCTTGACTGCGGAGTTAGCTATGAAATGGGCCGAACAGTCCAAGACTGAGAAAAATCTGTCCAGATTGAATAGGGTATCTGTGGTCCGGGAACTCGCTAAATACATGAATAGTGTAGGAGAACAGGCGTATCTTTTGCCGCTCCAACTCACGAAGAAAACCGGACGTCATATCCCGTACATTTATTCAAAAGAAGATTTGTCCAAGTTGTTCAAGGAAATGGATTCTCTGCAACCCAGCCTCAGATCGCCCACAAAACATCTGGTAGTATCTGTAATATTCCGAATGATTTACTGCTGCGGTCTCAGACCTGTAGAAGCCAGACGGCTCCGAAGAGAAGATGTCAACTTGTTTGATGGGACGGTGAATATCCTTGAATCGAAAGGACATAAGGACAGAATTGTTGTCCTGTCCGAAGATATGCGTGAACTGTGCAGAAATTACGACCAGCGCGTGGAAGCGATACATCCTGAGCGCAGGTACTTCTTCCAGAGTCCAAGTGTCCGAGGTGACGGAATGTACTCAATGGAGTGGATTATTCCGACATTCAGAAAGTTCCTTCAGACGGCAGGTATATCCGGATACGGTGAGATCCGTCCCAGACTTTATGACCTACGGCATACATTTGCAACACATCGGCTGTACCAGTGGGTAAAGGAAGGAAAAGATATAAATGCCTGCCTTGCGTATTTAAGTGAGTATATGGGCCATTCAAATCTCGAGAGCACGGCATATTATATTCATCTTCTTCCAACGCTATATACCGACTTGCCAGAGCTGCACCTTGATAGTTCCTTTGAGATGGAGGCGGATTTATGCGACTGAAAGATGAGAAGTTCTATAAAACAGTGAGGGATTTCCTTGACATCTACTTGATCAGGCACAAAGGCTATAGTTTAAATACACAGAAATCGTATCGAGAGGCAATAAATCTCCTTCTCCTCTATTTCAAGATGGAGCGTGGGCTTGAATATGCCAATGTTGGATTCGAGGATATCACTTACTCAAATATAACCGGTTTTCTCGAATGGCTCTCAAAATCCAGAGGATGTTCTCCGGCAACGGTGAATCTGCGTTTGATGGCAATTCGTTCTTTCACAAAATATGCAGGAATCTTAGATTCTGGCAAAATCTATATGCAAGTCGAAGTCGGCAACATCTCTATTCGGAAAACTCCGGGAACAGTTGTGGAGTTTCTGACGGTACCAGCATTGGAAACTCTTTTTGAGCAACCCAACCGCTTCAAGACGAATGGATATCGTGATTTCTGTTTTATGCGGTTGATGTACGACACCGCAGCACGTTGTCAGGAACTGGTGGATGCAAAAATTCATGATTTGATCATTCGAAAAACTCATGCAACAATCTGCCTTGCTGGAAAGGGAAATAAACTGCGAATAGTCCCAATCTCCCCATCTGTGGTTGAATTGCTCAAAACTTATCTGGATAAAGCGCATCCGACCGAGCAGAGGCAGAGTGATGACTATCTTTTCTTTACAACGCATCATGGTTGTAAAAACAGAATGTCCACCGATGCTGTTAATCTATTTATGAAAAAATATGGTGAAACGGCAAGGCGGGCTTGCCCTGAAGTACCGGAACGAGTACATCCACACCAACTTAGGCATTCCCGTGCCATGCATCTGTATCGTGCCGGTATGCCTCTTGTCCTTCTCTCTGAGTTTCTGGGCCATGCCGACGTCAACACTACCCGAATCTATGCATGGGCCGATACTGAGATGAAGCGGCAGGCAATTCAAAAGGTATCCAAGGCCACAGCAGAAGATTCTATTGAACCAATATGGGCAAACGATGAGGAGATGATAAAGCGTCTTTATGGTTTGGCTTGATTTTACCACATTTTAACCGTGTTCATAATGCGACGACCAGCTATGATCTGGTCGCCGCAAATTTATTATCCGGAGGATTTAACATGAATTACAGCAGAAAAAACACTATCTCTCAACAAAAAAACGATGGCCAATCTTACTCCCTCGGGATAACTCAATCCTCGGGATTAGATCACCATGCGGTCTACAGCCGCCAGCGTGTGGATGACTTCAGGGAGAATGATGTGGTCAGCACACAGAGCGCACGACAGCGCAAAGATGCCGTCGATCTCATTTGCCAAAAGGCAGATGTCCATGCCCATCTCATTCGCCGCCTGACTCCATTGGAATGTGAGAGATTGCAGGGCTTCCCGGACGGGTGGACGGACATCCCCGGTGCATCCGACAGCGCAAGGTATAAGGCCTTGGGCAACAGTGTGGCCATTCCCTGTGTGGACTTCGTAATGCACTGTTTGGTACAGGCGGTCCAGATGAGCGAAAATATTCGTTAGACTTGTCCGGTATGCTGCCTTTGCGCTTCTATTCTCGTTAGACTTGTCAATAGCTTATGCGCCGCAGTTGGGCTATGCTTTGCTTGCCTCGGGAGAGGCGGAAAGGAGCAGACTATGGAAGAAAAAAAGAACCTCTGCGCGCCCATCCCGCTGTCGCTGCACCAGCGGCTTCGTGCGGAGCAGGAGCAGCGGGGCCAGACCCTGTCCGACTACATCACGGACATACTCAGAGAACATTTTGAAGGAGGAGCACGAACTATGAACGCCAACAATCGCACCATCGCCTTTCAGGTACCGGAGGAACTCTTCGGTCGGCTGAAGGACTATCTGGCCAGGAACGGCCTGAAGCAGAAGGATTTCATTCTGGGTCTCATTGAGCGCGAGCTGAATGATGCCGGGAACGAAGAATAAAACGCACAGAAGCCGCAGGCGCACACCTGCGGCTTCACCTTTTGGGAGGAAAACTATGTATCTATACCCCGAAAATTTAACGGCCCGGCCTATGCTGTGGCTGTGGACGCTGCGGGATGTGGCGTGGATCGGGACAGGGCTTTTGCTGTCGGTGCTGGCGCTGACCCAGACCGGCAGCATGATCCCCTTGGTCATCACGGCGGCGCTGGCCTTTCTCTGCATTCGGCACGGAGGGATCATCATGCTGGACTTCCTGCGCTATGCTGCGGCGTTTTTCTTTTTCGGACAACAATATTATGTGTGGAGGGAATCGGCATGAGCAGGAAAAAATCTACCCGGCAGCTCATCGGCATCGATGATATTAAAAACGGCAGCGTTGTAACGACGGACGGAGAGCTGGCCTTCTACTTCGTTCATCCCAGCAATCTGAATGTCCTGCCCGAACAGGGCGTTCGGGCAAAGGTGCAGGAGCTGTTGGGCGTGCTGAAGGGTATGGCGGAGCTGGAGCTGCTGGCCCTGGACTCCAAGGAGTCCTTTCAGGATAACCGCCAGTTCTACCGGCAGCGGCTGGAGGAGGAAGATATGCCCGCCATCCGTGGGCTGCTGGTGCAGGATCGTCAGCATCTGGACAGCGTCCAGACCACCATGGCCTCCTCCCGTGAGTTCTGCTTCGTGCTGCGGCGCAGAAAGACGGACGGGACCATGAACTATGCATCCCTGGAGCAGCAGTTCCGGGACTGCGGATTTGTCGTTCAGCGTGCGGAGGGCCAGCGGCTTCTGGAGCTGCTGGCTATTTATTTTGAGCAGGACGCCACCCACGAGGTATTCTCCTTTGTAGACGGGGCGCAGTGGCTGACAGCGGAAACGGAGGTTTGAAATGCGAATTCTGAAAGTGGAGCCGGGAAAAGCTCCGTATGCGAAAGAGATGGAGGAGGGCCTGAAAGCCATCCAGCGGGAGGTAGAGGGTCTGTTCCACCCCCTCTCTATGGGAGACGGCGTTATTCTCTGTTGTAACGATGAGGGAAAACTGAACGGCATGCAGCCCAACCGACGGCTGGGAGGTGATATCATCTGCGGGCCTTTCTTTTTGGTGGGAGATGACCATGCAGGGGGCTTCTGCTCCCTGACGGAGGAGCAGATACAGCGGTATACGCAGATGTTTCAGGAGCCGGAACAGTTTACCGGGCAGGAGCCGGAACTGGAGCCGCACATAGAACTATATATGTGGTGAGGAGGAAAAATGAAGAATCCATTTTCTAAAAAGGCCCCTTCCCAACAGGAAGCGTTTCTCCGCACTTATCTGGATTGCATCGCACCGGGGATTGTGAAATTCGAGGTGGACCATTACATCTTCGGCAGCACCTACCGCTGCGTGTGGGCGCTGCGGGAATATCCGGCCAGCACCGAGGCCCAGGCGCTCCTGCGGGAGCTGGGCGAAAAAAGCGGCGTGACGCTGCGCATTTACTGCCGGCAGGTGTCCCCCGGCGAGGAGGACAGGATCATCGACAATGCCAACAAGAAAAACAAGCTGGACGGCTCGGACCCCAACAAGCTGCGGCAGGCAGTGGCGGCGGAGAGCAATCTGCGGGATGTGGCAGAGCTGGTGCATAAAATGCACCGGGAGCATGAGCCGCTGGTCCACTGTGCCGTGTATTTGGAGATGACGGCGGACAGCAAGGAACGGCTTCGTCAGCTCCAGACGGATGTACTGACGGAGCTGGTGCGCTGCAAGCTGAATGTGGACAAGCTGCTCCTGCGGCAAAAGCAGGGATTCTGCTGCGTCAGCCCTGTGGGCAGTAATGTGCTGGGCCGGGAGTTTGAGCGGGTACTCCCCGCCGGCAGCGTGGCCAATCTCTATCCCTTCAACTACTCCGGCAAGACAGATCCCAACGGCTTTTACATTGGAAAGGACAAATACGGCAGCAACATCGTGGTGGACTTTGACCGCCGGGACAGCGACAAGACCTCCGCCAATATTCTTATCTTGGGCAACAGCGGCCAGGGCAAGAGCTATCTCATCAAGCTGCTGATCTGCAATATGCTGGAAGCGGGCAAGTCGGTGATTGCTCTGGACGCTGAGCACGAGTTGGAGGAGTTGTGCGAAAACTTAGGTGGATGCTTCATTGACCTAATGGCCGGAGAAAAGCGCATCAATGTGCTGGAAGTGCGGAGCTGGAACGAGGACACCGACAAGACAGCCCCGGAGACATTTCGCAAGTCCACTCTACTGGCTCGGCACATCTCCTTTTTGAAAGACTTCTTCCGGGCGTACAAAGATTTCTCCGACCCACAGCTGGACACCATAGAGATCATGCTGTCCAAATTATATGCCCGTTGGGGCATTACGGAGGAGACGGACCTGCGCCAGCTTGCACCGGGGGACTACCCCATCCTCTCCGATCTGTATGACCTCATGCAAGAGGAGCTGGCCCAATACAAGCCGGGTGCGCTGTATACGCAGGAGCTGCTGCAGGAGGTGCTGTTGGGCCTGCATTCTCTATGTGTGGGGGCGGATGCGCCGTTCTTCAACGGACACACCAATATCTCCGGTGACCGTTTTCTGGTGTTCGGCGTAGGCGGTGTGCTGACGGCGGCCAAGAGCCTGCGGAATGCCCTGCTGTTCAATGTGCTGGCGTATATGTCGGACCGGCTGCTGACGGGCGGCAATACCGTAGCGGTGCTGGATGAGCTGTACCTGTGGCTGTCTAACCCGGTGGCCATCGAGTACATCCGCAACTGTCTGAAGCGTGTACGCAAGCGGGACTCGGCGCTGGTGATGGCCTCCCAAAACTTGGAGGACTTTGACCAGGAGGGCGTGCGGGAGATGACGAAACCGCTTTTTGCCATCCCGCCCCATCAGTTCCTGTTCAATCCCGGTTCCATCGGCAAGCGGTTCTATATGGACATGCTGCAGCTGGACGAGGCGGAGTTTGAACTCATCCAGCGGGCAAGGCGTGGCGAGTGCCTGTATAAGTGCGGCATGGAGCGATACCATCTGGAGGTGAAAGCCCCAACTCACAAGGCGGTGCTATTTGGCTCAGCTGGCGGACGGTAATGGAGGAGGTGGCTTACCATGAGCACACAACTTGTTCGGCTGGCAGCTGCCGTGCTGTCCAGTGAGAAGGGCCGCAAAACAGTCGGGTGGGTGCTGGCGGCGATTTTGTCGCCGGTGATTTTACTGACAGCGTTCTTGTGCTGTGTAGGTTCCGGCACAGCCGAGCACAACAGTGCTGTTGTATCGGCGGCGTTTTATGGGACAGAGCTGTCCGCAAGTGTTCCGGAAGAATACCGGATGCAGCTCACACAGATGCGGGGATCCTTCTCCCATTTGGATGCGGCGGTAGCCGAAGTCAATCAGAAAGCCGAGGGAAACAGACTTGATCCAATACAGGTCAAGGCTGTTTTCTTTGCCCTCTGCTTTGGAGCGGATACGCTGTCGCAGACAGACGCGGAGGCGTTCGTGGCTTGCTTCTGTGAAACGGAGACGAGGGGGCGGGAGGAGACGGGCGAAACCTATGAAGTGGCCGTACCGCTTCCTATGGAAGAAGTCTATGCGCAGTTATCCGTGTGGCGGGGCCGTGCGGTCACGGCGGAGGAACGCTCCAATGCCGTGAAGATCTATTCCATGGTCATGGGCAGCGCGGGCGGCGGTACCTATAACGGGGCCTATGAGCCGGGCGGCAATGCGCCGATGGAACTGGAGGCATCTCTGTTTACAGACCCTGCCACAAAGAACAGTGCAGACCTGGCCATCTATGCCGCCAACGCATGGAACTCCGGCTGGGGCTATGTATGGGGTACCTTCGGCCAAGTGCTGACGCCGGAGCTGCTGCAATATAAGATCTCGCAATACCCGGAGGGCGTAGGGGATGAAGCCAACTTCATCCGTTCCCATTGGCTGAACAGACGCACCGCCGACTGCGTGGGGCTCATCAAGGGGTACGGCTGGCTGAACACCGAGACCATGGAGATCCAGTACGGCAGCAATGGTATGCCCGATGTGGGTGCGGACGGTATGTACTATAACGCTGGGCGCAAAGGCAGCATTGAGACCATGCCCGACACGCCGGGACTGGCCGTGTGGAAGTCCGGGCACATCGGTGTATATATTGGAAGCGGTGAGGTCATAGAGGCCATGGACACACGGTACGGCGTGGTAAAAACGAAGCTCCAGGGCCGGGGCTGGAGCCACTGGCTGGAGGTGCCGGGGATCAAGTATGACTAAGGAGGAACGGAAATTGGAAAGTAAGAATATCACCATTGGATTTGACGCAGCCAAATTGGATGCGCTGGAGTTTGTGCTCCGCAAGCAGCGGTCTTCCGTGCAGCGGCGCATGGAGGATGTGCTGCAGCAGCTCTATGAATCGGAAGTCCCGGAAGCGGTGCGGGAGTATGTGGACAGTAAGTCTGCTCCTGCGGCCAGACCCAGGCGGCCTGCAAAAGCATCCGTAACGAAGCAGAAAGAGGGCGATGAGCATGGCACAGCATGAAGAAATCGTCCTGTGGCTGGACCGGAGGTGGAAGAAGGCCATTGAAAAGCACCTCAAGGGTGAGACGCTGCAGGAGCATTTGGAAACTGTGCTGGACGAGCTTTGTAATCAGCTTCCGCAGCGTGAGTATGAGCGCATCAGCCGTGCAATCCAGTCGGAAGCTGCCGCACAGCGTGCGGAGGAAGAAGCTGCCCGAACTTATGCCGCCTACCATGTGACGGAATGCGGCCAGGAATGGTACTTCAAAACCTCGCCCGGTGAGGAACTGTTGGCGGTCGGGAAAAAGCTGCGCGGTTATGTTACGAAGGGCAACGGCGTGGCGCCAGACAAATTCATCGGAATGTTTTTCGGCGGGCAGCCCATCACAGCAAAAGAGTTTGATGCCCTGACAGCCCCTCGCATGGAGAACACCGGAAAGGTGCGCGGCGTGTTCGATGTGAACTTCGACAAGCGGGAGTTCTCCGCTGTTCACATTATAGATGGTTGGCAGACCTGGGCAATGCGTGATGTATCGGTGGCGGTCTATCACGCCACCCGGTCGCAATTCGCATCTGGCGATGATAAGTGGCGCAAACTGTTGGATCATCTGAATGGCAAAGAGATCACCTCGGCGGGACATCTCTCTGCACGGAATTTTTCTTTCGGTGAGGAGATCATCGAATCGGATGGCAAGCTCAGCTTTTATCTGCAGGCGGACTTCGATGTGGATGCCGCCTTCGGTACATTCGTCTGCACCGATCAGAACGATGACTGGCTCAACATCTATGCCAACTACGACATCGAGAAAGACCGTCTCTGTGATACACTGGAGCTGAATCTCTGCAAAGGAGATGGCACAGAAGAGAACTGGAGCTATCACCTCAACGCCGCTGAGCAGGAGGTGTTGGCACGCAAGATGGAGGCGTTCTACCAGCAGCAGACCGGCACGAGCCTGCACGAGTACGCCCGGCAGCTTCGGGAGAGTGGATCACAGACTCCTGAAATGCAGATGTAAGCATGGCAGGCAGAGGTTTACAAGGTTTTCTCTTGACTGATTATCGGCGCACCGATATAATAAGAGCGGTGATGTATATGACGATCCAACAGATACTGCGGGAAAAGAACCTCTCCCGCTACCAGCTCTCCAAGAAAAGCGGTGTGCCTTGGGCAACGCTGGCGGACATCTGCTCCGGCAAGACAACGCTCTCCCGATGCAGTGCCGGTACACTCATGAAGCTATCCTCCACACTGGATATCCCGATGGAACAGCTCATTACGCTGACCGTGGAGAAACCACAAATGCATGGCGGCAAGCCGACTGACCGAACCTATTTGGAAAAGAATCTGCCTGCCAGTCTGGATAAAGCGCTTCGTGAGTACATTCAGGGCGAAAAGGACAAGGTGTCTTATATGGACTGTCTGTGGGGAGAATTGTATAGTGCGATTAACTCCAATCAGTGGAGCAATGCCATCACGCAGGAGCAGGCTGATTATCTTCGCGCAAAATATCTATTTTGAAAATGTCCCGGAACTACTGCCGATCCAGCGTGAATTCTACCTGACCATGCTGACCGAGCGCAAGGAGAAGATTTTGGATTACAGCTTGGAACTTCTGATGGAGCAGGAGCAGCACACTTCGCCAGTGCTGGAGATGTGAAACCGAATATTCTATTTGGAGAGTCGTGCCAATTGGTGCGGCTCTCTTTTTTCGCCTCCGATATATGTCGGCTGAGATGCCGAGTAGGAGATGCCCCGTGTCCACCCCTGTGGGCCGCTGTGTGGCCTCGTGGGAGCGCGGGAGGGTAAGGATAGCGCCCTGGCAGGTTGAGCGAGGTTTTGGGCCGATTTTCGGTGCGCCGAAATCGGGGCAGGAGAAAGCCTTTGGCGCTTTATTGCGCCATTGGCCCTTACGGCAGCCCGCAGTGCGGACTGCCACGGAGGTTTGTGCCACTTTGAAATTGACGCTGATCATGCGGAGACGAATATGCTTTGGCGCTATTTCTTGTAAAAATGCCTGTTTGCCCCGTGTTTGCAGGGCCTTTGGGAGGCTCTGACTCTCAATGGAAGGAGGTGCAGTTCAATGGATAAAAACGGAAAAAGCCGACACTCTGTCTGGCTGTCAGACGAGGTGTGGCAAGAGGTGGACGCATTCTATAAGCTGGATAACTGCCCTACTCGCAACGAGTTTGTGGAGAAGGCGCTGCGGCAGTATTGCGGTCGTCTGCACGCCGAGCGGACAAGTGCGTATCTGCCCCGTGCGCTACAGGAGATGCTGGAGGGCACACTGGGTGTGTTCGGCGACAGGCTGGGCAAGCTGCTGTTCAAGCTGGTGGTGGAGCACAACATGACCAACCATCTGCTGGGCGGCGACATAGACATGACCTGGGACGAGTACAACAAAATGCGCGGTAACAGTGTCCGGGAGGTGGCGGGTACGCATGGAAACATCTCTTTTAGGGATGTGCTTCTGTTCCACCGGGAGGAGTAACCGATGGCACGGCTGATACAGAAAAGCGGGTACATCCAAGGAGGTCGTGCGGCAAGATACATGGAGTATGTTGCCAAGCGAGACGGCGTGGAGGTCCTTCAAAGCACCGAACCGGTGACTAAAAAACAGATGCAGTTCCTCACAAAACTGCTGAAGGACTTCCCGGACGCAAAGGAGCTCTTCGAGTACGCCGACTACCTGCAGACACCCAACCGGGGTACGGCGTCTGCGTTTATTGTTGCAGCGCTGGACACGCATCTGCATGAATTGGAATCCGAGAGCGGCTATATGGCCTACATCGCCAACCGACCCCGGGCGGAAAAGCGCGGCGGTCACGGGCTATTCAGTGCAGAAGATGTCACGGATCTTAAGGCGGCAAAAAGCGAACTGGAGACTCACGCCGGAAAAGTGTGGACCTTCATTTTCTCCCTGCGGCGGGAGGATGCGGAGCGCCTGGGATACAGCAAAGCAGCCGCATGGCAGAACCTATTGAAGCAGGAGAGCCACTCCATTGCGGAGGCCATGCGTATTCCACCGGAGAAGTTTCGTTGGTATGCGGCATATCACGACGAGGGACACCATCCGCACATACACATGATGGCGTGGTCGGACGATCCCAAGGTGGGGTTTCTAACGCAGAAGGGGATCGCATCGATTCGGTCCAAGATGACGAACGAAATTTTTCGGGACGAGATGACGGAGCTTTACATTCGGAAGGATGCCGCCTACAAGGAGAGTATACAAACCGCCAAGGCATTGTTACTAGAGCGCATTCGGGCGTTGGAAACCGGTGCCGCCGATGACCCCGGGCTTGCGAAAGAGCTGCAAGAACTCTCCCAGGCACTGGCGCAGGTCGGCGGCAAACATGTCTATTCCTATCTGCCAAAATCGGTCAAGGCACAGGTGGATGCCATTGTGGAGCGGCTGGC
>OLIX01002901.1_pt1 | contig 11963 bp, 10 predicted proteins | sample 1601331 | NCBI WGS metagenome assembly OLIX01 (sample SAMEA2452120, study PRJEB22498) | human gut metagenome | biome: human feces; feature: human gut; material: feces | place: Australia | collected 2012 | reverse complement strand
ACAGCTGGGCAAGGTGCTGGCAGTGCTGTTTGCCGCGTTCTGCGCGCTGGCAAGCTTTGGCATCGGTAACCTGAGCCAGCTCAATTCCATCGCGGGCAACCTGAAAGCGGCGTTTGGCGTGCCGGAGGCCGTTACCGGCGCAGTGCTGGCGGCAGTGTCGGCGGTGATTTTGCTGGGCGGGCTGAAGCGTGTGGCTGCGGTGGCAGAAAGGCTTGTCCCCGCCATGGCGCTGCTGTACATCGTGGGTGCGCTCACCGTGGTGGGGGTGCACATCACTGCCGTCCCGGCGGCGCTTGCCACCATCGTAAAGGGCGCGTTCGGGCTGCGGGCCGCCGGTGGGGGCATCGTAGGCTATGGGCTGTCCCGGGCGGTCACTTGGGGCTTCAAGCGGGGTGCTTTTTCCAACGAAGCGGGGCTTGGCTCCTCGGTGATGGTGCACACGGCTTCCAACGTAAAAGAGCCGGTGCAGCAGGGCATGTGGGGCATCTTTGAGGTGTTCTTCGATACCTTCGTGGTCTGCACCATGACCGCCATCGTGGTTCTGTCTTCCGGCTATATCGATCTGGAGACCGGCCTTGCCGTGGCGGGTGTGGACGACGCTACGCTGGTCGCCCGTGCCTTTGGCAACGTGTTCGGCCCCTTTGGTGAAAAGTTTGTGGCTCTGGCCATGCTGCTGTTCGCCTTTACCACGGTGCTCGGCTGGTCGCAGTACGGCACCAAGGCGGTGGAATATCTGTTCGGCGAAAAGGCCACGAAAATCTACAAGGTGATCTTCGTCGTGATGATCCTTTCCGGCGCGGTCATGACGTCCTCTCTGGCGTGGGACATCTCCGACACCTTCAACGGCCTGATGATGCTGCCCAACCTGATCGGCGTGGTGGTTCTGTGCCCCATGGTCATGAAGATCACGAAGAATTATGTAAACCGTAAGATCAAGGGCATTCCGGAGGAACCGGTACTGTCCCATTTCCCCGACATTCAGGCCGAGGCAGCGGCTTCCCAGACCGACGAGGTCTAAGAAGGCGCTGACGCAATCGTCTGCGGCTGTGAGCGGATCTTTTCCGCTCACAGCTTTTTTCGATTTCGTCAGAGCTTTCCGAAAGGCACGGGGATTGAAAACAGGTGAAAATCTGCTATAATGATGACAAAAGGAGGATATCACTGTGATACTCTGCATTGCATCTGCTCCATGCAAAGCCGGATAGGACAGGGCCGCATGGAGAAGTGACTGTCCTTATGGCTTTGCATTCCGGTGAAATTCAGAATGAAGGAGCAAAGTCATCATGAAACAATATCTATCCGATCTTAAGGAAATGCGCAGCTATCTGCTGCTGTGGTTTACCCAGATGATCTCCGGGCTGGGCAGCGCCATGACCGGCTACGCGCTGGTGGTCTGGTCGTACACACGGGAAGGCTCGGCCCTCCGCACGGCGCTGCTGATGGTGTGTTCCTACGCGCCCTACGTGATTTGCAGCATTTTTGCCGGTGCGCTCAGCGACCGCTGGGACAAAAAGAAGACCATGCTGTGGTGCGACACATTGGCGGCGCTGGGGACGCTGGCGGTCTGGCTTCTGCTGAAAGCCGGGTGCCTGCAAATCTGGCACCTGTACATCGTCAACGCCATGTCCGGACTGATGAACACGGTTCAGCAGCCCGCAAGTGAGGTAGCGACCACGGCGCTCCTGCCCCGCCGGTTTTACCAGAGGGTGGGCGGACTGCGATACCTTTCTTCCTCCGTGACTTCCATCCTGACGCCCATTTTCGCCACGGCGGTGCTGGGGCTTTGGGGAATGGACGCGGTGGTTGCCATCGACCTGGCGAGCTTTCTGATCGCCTTCGTAACGCTGCTGTTCTTTATCCCCATTCCCCGGACGGACGCGTCTGGGAAGACGGACGGCGTTTTGAAAAGCGCGGCGGAGGGCATTCGCTGGTTGAAACGGAACCCCGGAATCCTGCACCTGATGCTGTTTCTGGCGGGCATCAATCTGGTGGCGTCCATGTACAATGCTGCGTTCCCGGCCATGGTGCTGTCGAAGGTTTCCGAGTGGGCTATGGGCGTGGTCAACACCGTCATCGGCATTTCCACACTGCTGGGGAGCATCCTCGCTTCCTTCATGAAGACGCCCAGAGGCCGGGTGAAGGCCATCTGGAGCTGCCTGATGCTTTCCATGTGTACGGAGAATTTCTGCCTTGCTTTCAGCGGGAGGGTCTGGGTCTGGTGCTTCGGTGCGTTTCTCGGCTGGGTGAGCATCCCGTGGATGAACGCCAATCTGGACGCCATCAACCGCCTGAGCATCCCGGCGGAAATTCAGGGGCGGGTCTTTGCCGCCCGGAACGCCTTTCAGTTCTTCACCATCCCGCTGGGATATTTTCTGGGCGGGCTGCTGGTGGACGCCGTATTTGAGCCGGTGATGGCGACCCAAAGCGGGGACAGTCTGCTGACGCGGCTGTTCGGGGCCGGGAAGGGAAGCGGCGCGGCGTTTCTGTTTGCCGTGCTGTGGCTGATGGGCATGGGCGTATGCCTGCTGTTCCGCGGCGACCCCCACATCTGGAAAATGGACGGTGAAGGGTAATACCACCAACGTCTGACAAACAATAAAATCAGCCCGGGATTGGTTCGTGCGCGTCACGCTTCCAATTCCGGGCTTTGCTCCTGCAATATGCCTTGCTGTTTTTAGGTTTCCGGGTAACGGGGTTCAGCTGTCCCCATGTGTTCCGGCGGGACAAGTCCCGACTGCGCTTTTCCTTCTTGGAAAGCTTCTCGTATGGAATGAATTTTTCCATCAATATCTCCTCCTTATGGTGCCTGGGGAGTATTCTATCAGAAAAAGGGAGGCGGGTCAAATAAACGATTTGTAAATAACGCAAAAAGGTGCTGCCACCGGGCAGCACCTTTTTGCGTTGCAGGATATCTTACTCGATCAGGCCGCTTTCTTTCAGCAGCAGCTCCACGTCCGTTCCTTTGACCTTCTTCATCACGGTGTGCAGCAGCTGCTTCTCCATGAAGGACAGCTTCACATCGGTGATGGGCTTCTTGTCGATGGCGTAGTAGCAGGCGCGCAGCAGTTCCCGGACATCGTACTTGCTGCCCCATACCTCCGGCACGCCCCGGTCAACATTCAGCAGGGTGTAAACGGACTCCATACCGGTACGCATGGAGTACTCGGTGGTGAAGATGGTGTCCCGGGGTGTCTCGGCGAACTGGCCGATGAAGGCGAAGTTCACAGCGCCGTCGGGCACGACCTTCGGGCGGTCAGACTCCTTGCGGGGCTGGAAGAAGGCGTTGATATAGGGCATGAAGCAGGTGGTGGTGTTGCAGGCATCGTGGGCCAGAGCGGCGATCCGATCCTCCGGCACGCCAATGTGGTACAGCCACTCCCGGCAGACCTCTTCACCGGTGCAGTCCCGCATGGCCTTCTTGACGTAGTTGCCTTCCCTGTTGGTGTTCAGGGAATACAGCCACACCAGAACCATGTTCTTGTCCTGAGACCTGAACTGGGGCTGACGGTTGATGGTCCAGGACAGATACCAGTTTTCGGTGCTGTCCTTGACGGTGACGATGCCGCCGGTGGTCACCTTACCGGAGCGGGGGTCACGCTTGCAGACGTTCATGATGTGCTGAATGATCTCCTCGTTGGAGGTGGCCACGGTGGCGCTCATCCAGTTGGTGGCGTCCACATCGGAGCAGAACGTATCCGGGTTGCCGAACTCGCCGTGCTTTGCCTGAGCGGCAATGGCCTTCCACATATCCCAGGATTCGCCCGCGCCGTTCTTTACCTTGGACAGGTCGGGGGCATGGGTCTGGTCGCCGTAGCAGGAGGTGTCGGTGCAGCAGCCGTTGGTGATGAACACCAGATCGTCTTCAATCAGGTCAATGGTCTGCTCCTGACCGTCCTTCACGTAGACGATCTGCTTGGCAACTTTCTTGTTGCCCACAGTCTCGATGATGACGTTCTTGACATCCATGCCGTACTCCACCTGCACGCCGTGGCTTTCCAGATACTTCACCAGCGGAAGGATCATGCTCTCATACTGATTGTACTTGGTAAAGCGCAGGGCGCTGAAATCGGGCAGACCGTCGATATGATGCACGTACCGGCACAGATACCGCTTCATTTCCAGAGCGCTGGACCAGCGCTGGAAGGCGAACATGGTCTGCCAGTAGAGCCAGAAGTTGGTGTCCCAGAAGGAATCGGGGAGAACGTCGGAGATCTTCTTGTCCTCCAGATCCTTTTCCGGGGTCAGGAACAGCTTGGAAAGCGCCATGGCGGACTCTTTATCCAGCTTGAACTGCTTGTCGGTATGGGCATCCTCGCCGCGGTTCACACTGGCGCGGCACAGGGAGTAGTTGGGGTCGTGCTTGTTGAGCCAATAATACTCGTCCAGAACGGAAACGCCCGGAGTCTCGATGGAGGGAACATCCCGGAAGGTGTCCCACATGACCTCAAAATGGTTGTCCATTTCCCGGCCGCCGCGCATATAGAAGCCCTTGGTGATGTCCCGGTAGCCGTCGCAGCTGCCGCCGGCCAGCTCCAGCTTTTCCAGCAGATGGATGCGCTCGCCCTTCATCTGGCCGTCTCTGACCAGATAGAAAGCAGCAGTCAGACCGGCAAGGCCGGTGCCGATGATATAAGCGGATTTGTTGTCTACGCCCTCCGGCTTCTCGGGATGGGCAAACGCTTCGTAAGTTCCAGCAGAATAATACATAATACTAACTCCTTTGCTAAATCGTTCATTTGCCTTTCGGTGGCCTTATTGTATGTCCGGAACCCACTTTTTACAATAAACAGAAATGCCTCCATGATGAAGATTTCATCACGGAGGCAAAAGTGCCTGAAATTTTATCAATCCGCCGGGTTTGATAAAGGTTTATCCACCCGGAACCGGTTCAGTGCGCAGGAAACGTCGTCCTGAATCACGAGGGCAAACCGATTTACCAGCGTTTCCGGGTCCTGCTTCATCTCGTCCTTGATCCAGTCCAGCATCAGACCCACGAAGGCGTAGGAATAGACCTGCGCAATAAAGGCTTTGTCCTCGGCGCGGACGACCATACCCGCCGACAGCTCGTTGATTACGCCCATCAGAAGATCGTCCGTCAGGGGCGTCAGGTATTTTTCCACCTGCTCCCGGCTGACGCAGCGGTAGACGTTCATGATAAAGGGTTTGTTCTCCCGGACGGCGTCGAAGATACGGACAAAGCCCTGCTGCCAGGTCCCGTAGGTTTTGTTGTCCGCCAGCGCCTTTTTGGCGTCCTCCATGCACACCCATTCCACCAGATCGTAGATGTCCTTGAAATGATAGTAGAAGGTCATGCGGTTGATGCCGCAGTCCTCGGTGATGTCGTTGATGGTGATTTTGTTCAGCGGCTTTTGCAGAAGCAGCTTTTTCAGGGAGTTTTCCAGTGCGTATTTGGTAAATTGAGGCATAACAGTCTCCTTTTTAACGGGGGAAGGTTGTCATTTCTTATCCCAGTCGAACCCCCGGAAGACAGGGACGCCGGTGTAGCGGTTGGCTTTCCGCTGACCCCGGAGCACTTCCAGAACGGCGTCCGCCATGGCTTCCTGCTCGCACTCGCCGGGGTAGACGGCGATGGGCGCGATCCAGCCGCAGCGCCGCTCTACGCCCTTCAGAATGTCGTCGTAGCGCATCAGGCCGCCGGTGAGCAGAATGCCGTCCACCTTGCCTTCCAGCACCGCTGCCATGCCGCCGATGGATTTGCACAGCTGGTAGATCATGGCGTTCCAGACAGTCACGGCCTTTTTGTCCCCGGCATCTACCAGCGCGTGGACTTTGGCCGCGTCGGAAGTCCCGAAGTGGCTGACGAAGCCGCCGGAACGGGAGAGCATGGAGCGCATCTGAGCGGTGGTGTGTCCCTCGTCCAGATATTGCAGCACCTCCATCACCGGGATGGAGCCGAGACGGGTGGGGGTGAAGGGGCCGTCGCCGCCCGCGCCCTCGGTGCTATCCACCATGCGCCCGGCCTTATGGGCGGTGACGGTGATGCCGCCGTCCACATGGCAGACGATCAGGTTCAGATCCTCGTAGCGCTTGCCCAGCTTTTTCGCGTGAATGGCGGCAATGCCCTTCTGGTTCAGCACATGGGTCTGGGCACGGCGGTAAAGCCCCGCAATGCCGGTCAGACGGGCATAATCCCACAGCTCGTCTACGTTGGTGGGGTTTACGGTGTACATTGGCTTGCGGTACTCGCAGCCAAGCTCGTAGGCCAGCATGACGCCCAGCTTTGCCGGGTGGTCGCTGCCGCCCTTGTCGGCGGCGGTGTCCTGTACCAGCCGCTCGTCGATCTCCATGACTCCGGCAGCCTGAGAATAGGCGCAGCCGCCCCGGCCGATGAATACATCCATGTCGGCGGGGGTCATGCCGTGGGATTGCAGAAAGTCCAGCAACACCTGCTTGCGCATGGGCATCTGGTCGTTGGTGGTGGGGTATTTCAGCAGCTCCGGGGCATCGTGGAAGATGCTCTCGGTGTAGATGTTCTTTTCGTCTTCAAAGTAGCTGACCTTGGTGGAAGTGGAGCCGGGATTGATGACCAGCATTTTTATGGGGGCGTTCATGGTGATAACCTTCTTTGCGTGAATCGGCGGCGTGAGCCGCCTTTTTTCTCTATCATACCACCTTTTTCGGAAAAAAGAAAGAGGCTGGCTTCATTTTTCCTCCGGGGAGAGTCACAGGCGCCTTGCTGACGAAGAGGGGGACGCGCCTTAAATCAAATTTAAGGAACGCGCCCTTCCGCAAACCCTGAGTGTGGTGTATAATATCTATAAAACTGACACATTCGGATGCAAAACCGGCCTATAGAATCCGGCGTTTTTCCTGTACAATACAGCGTGAAAGGAAAGAAGACTATGCTGACACTGGATAGAAGAATCGAATTGACCAACCGGCTGTGCTACCTGTTCGTGATCTTTCTTATCGGCTGCCTGACCGGCTGGATTTACGAGGAGATTTTTTACTGGTATACGGAGGGGATGCTCCGAAACCGGGGCATTCTGTACGGCCCATGGCTGCCGATTTACGGCGTCGGCGCGCTGGGCATCTACGCCATGAAGCCCTTCAAGAAGAACCCCGCCGTCCTGTTCCTGCTCAGTGCGGGGATCACCGGCGTTGTGGAGTACATTATCGGCTGGATCGCGATCCACTGCTTTGGTATGCGCCTGTGGGATTATCGGGGACTGTTCGGGAATATCAGCGGGATCATCTGCGTCCGCAGTGTGGTCAGCTTCGCCCTGCTGGGGCTGGTGTTCCACTATCTGATCGAGCCATCCACGGAGCGCGTGATGGGCAGGCTGAGCAGGAGAGCGGTTTATGGCGGGTGCTCTTTGCTTGCGGTGCTGCTCCTGACGGACTGTATTCTGAGCGCACTTTATCGGACGCCCATTACATATTGAGGAAGAAACCATGAAACAAAAGTCAAGATTCTGTACAGCCCGACGCATCCTGATTTTCTGGACGCTGTTCATCGGTCTGGGTGCCGTGGCGGGGGCGCTGGCGATGCTGCTGGACCCCAGCGGAAAGAGCCTGGGCATGGACGCTATGCTGCCTTACTTTCAGGTGCTGCCCTTTGCGGATGTGGTTTTTCAGGACTTCACCTTTTCCGGCTGGGCGCTGCTGATCGTGAATGGCCTGACGAATCTGACGGCGGCGGGGCTGCTGTTGGCGAAAAAGCATTCCGGTGTGGTGCTGGGCGGCGTATTCGGCGTGACGCTGATGCTGTGGATCTGCATTCAGTTCTATATGTTCCCACCGAATTTCATGTCCACGACTTACTTTTTCTTCGGCCTGGCGCAGGCGGCCACCGGCTATGCCGCGTGGGTGTTTGAAAAGCAGGAAGCGTTCCGGGTGGACATTTCCGACTATCCGGACATCGGCACGAACCCGGAGCGGCTGGTGGTGTTCTTTTCCCGCATGGGCTATGGGCGGAAGCTGGCCTATGAGGAAGCGAACCGCACCGGTGGGGCGGTGTACGAGATAACCTCTACCGAACGGACGGAGGGAACGCTGGGCTTCTGGTGGAGCGGCCGGTTCGGAATGCACAAATGGCCGATGCCCATTGCGCCCATCGGCGTGGACTTGTCCCGCTATGCCCACGTGACCATCTGCTCGCCCATCTGGGTGTTCGCGCTGGCCGCGCCTGTGCGCAGCTTCTGCATGGAGGCGGCGGGGAAAATCAAAGAGGCCGATTACATTCTTGTTCACCATCAGAACAGCGTCTATGAAAACGCCGCCGAAGAGATGGACGAACTGTTGGGAATCACCCATACCGCACTGCGCAGCGTGCGGTGCAGAGAAGGCACATACAAGTGCATCAAAGGAGAAAAGCGATGAAATATCCACTGGAAGAAAAACTGCCCTACATGTGGCTCGCATTGGCTGTTCTGGCGATTTTTTACGGCATTTACTTCAGCAAAATGCTGGTGCAGAAGCGCCGCGGCATCCGCACCCACCAGATCGGGCGCAGAAAAGAAAAGACTCTCCACACCATAGAGATGCTGATGGGTGTTGCGACCCTCGGCGCACCGGCGGCTCAGCTGCTGTCCATTGCGCTGGGCTGGAGCTGTCTGCCCGCAAACGCGCGCTTCACCGGCTTCTGCATCGGAATGCTGGGCGATTTGATTTTCCTAGCCTCCGTTCTGTACATGAAGGACAGCTGGCGGGCGGGCATCCCTGACAAGGACAAGACCGAACTGGTCACCACCGGCATTTACCGCTACAGCCGCAACCCGGCCTTTCTGGGCTTTGACCTGCAATATGTGGGCGTACTGCTGATGTACGGGAATCTGCTGACGCTGGCCTTTTCCCTGTTTGCAATGGTCATGCTCCACCTGCAGATCTTGCAGGAGGAACGGTATCTGACGAACGTATTTGGTGCGCCGTATCAGGCGTACCGCAGCCATGTGTGCCGCTATCTTGGACGGCGATAAGGGAGCCTCTGAATAAATCGCCTTCGGCTGAGCAGCGGATCTTTTTCCCCAGCTGTGCGGTATTATACTGAACTCCAATTAAAATCTTTAAAAAAGATTTTAATTGCCCGAAGGGCAAGGAGTTCATATGAGACTTGTTTTGTGATTTCTTTCCTTATAAATCACAAAACTGGCAGCGCCATTAGGCGATGCCTTCCTGATTAAAATCAAAGATTTTAATCAGGAAATAGTATTAATCAGAGCTTACATGAGAAGGAGACATTATGAAATTCATCAAAACAGTTATCATTACGCTGCTGGTCATGGCGATCCTGTTCACCGGCATTTTTATGGCGGGGCGCTATGGCTGGAAGGTTTTCGGCTTCCGCGCCTGCGAGGAAGCGGCCATTACATCCGTGGACGTGAGCGAAAGCGCCGTCACGATCAAGGGCTTCTATCCCGGCTCCTTCCCGGAGGGCTTCTGCGGCTGCTACACCGAGGAACTGGGCGGCAAGCTGTATGTCGGCTTCCGTTTCAGCGCGGTATTCGGCATTTTTGAAACAGGGGATTTCCATGTCGCCATCCCCGTGGAAGGAGAAATCGACGAGGTCATCCTCAAGACGGGGGCTGGAGAAACCAGCATCTGGAAAAAGGAAGCCGCCGCTCCCGATGACGGAAGCAGTCACGACACCGCCGCGACCGAAGTGCCGACAGAGGTACCGACCGAGGCACCGACTGCGGCAGCGCCGGCACTCACGCTGCCCATTCTGGACGATATTGACGAAAACGTCATCCCCGGTATCTCCGGTTCTTCTCTGCGGGCGGTGCAGGTGGCCGTCAGGCTGCTGGACTGGGGCGTGAACACCGGCCTTGGGGCGGATGAGATCGGCGAAGCGGCCGCCGCGTGGTTGGCCGCCAAGGGTGACGATCAGGCGCTGTGCGTGGAAAAACTGGAGCTGGTGGACTATGCCTATCAAGAGCTTCTGACCGACGAGGCAGACGACATGCTGGACGTTGCCGGATGCGCGGATATTCACCGTTTCTGGGGAAGCGAGCCGGTAGAGAGCATTGAAGCCATCATGCAGGCGGCGGGTCTGCGGGGCTGACGAAACAGAAAAGGAGAGGTACGATATGCTGAACATTGAACATCTGACAAAAACCTACGGGGAAAAGAAGGCTGTGGACGACCTGAACCTGCACATCCGTCCCGGTGAGATTTACGGCTTCATCGGCCACAACGGCGCGGGCAAGACCACGACGCTGAAATCCGTGGCGGGCATTTTGCAGTTTGATGCGGGAGAAATTTACATCGGCGGCGATTCCGTTCGGGAAAAGCCTATGGAATGCAAGCGGAAAATCGCCTATATCCCGGACAATCCCGACCTGTACGAGTACATGACAGGTATCAGGTATCTGAACTTCATCGCGGACATTTTCGGCGTGGATGCCGCTCTGCGGCGCGAGCGCATCCGCCGGTACGCCGACGCCTTCGAGCTGACCGGCGATCTGGCGCAGCCCATCTCGGCCTATTCGCACGGCATGAAGCAGAAGCTGGCCATTATCTCCGCCTGGCTGCACCGGCCCAGGCTGATCCTCATGGATGAGCCCTTCGTGGGCCTGGACCCCAAGGCGGCCCACCTGCTCAAGGGGATGATGCGCCAGGTCTGCGATGAGGGCGGGGCCATCTTCTTCTCCACCCATGTGCTGGAGGTGGCGGAGAAGCTCTGCGATAAGGTGGCCATCATCCAGGGCGGAAGGCTGATCCGCTCCGGCACCATGGAGGAGGTCAAGGGCGACGACTCCCTGGAGGCCGTGTTCCTGGAGCTGGAGGGCGAATCATGCTGAAGCTCTTGCTGAAAAAGCAGCTGTTTGAGATTTTCCGGTCCTATTTTTACGACGCCAAGAAGAACAAGGCCCGTTCCCGGCTGGCCACGGCCCTGTATATCGGGCTGTTCGTCCTGCTGATGGCGGGCATCCTGGGCGGCATTTTCACCCTGCTGGCGGTGAAGCTCTGCGGGCCGCTGGCGGCGGCGGGCCTGGATTGGCTCTATTTTGCGCTGATGGGCTTGATTGCCGTGCTGCTGGGGGCCTTCGGCAGCATATTCAACACCTACGCGGGGCTGTACCTGCCCAAGGATAACGACCTGCTGCTGTCCATGCCGGTTCCGGTGTCCAGCCTGGTGGCGGCCCGGCTGTCCGGGGTGTATCTGATGGGCCTGATGTACTCCGCCGTGGTGATCCTTCCGGCGGTGATCATCTATTGGGTCACCGTGGGGGTCACGGCGTCCGCCGTTCTGGGCGGACTGGTGCTGACCCTGCTGATCTCCCTGGCGGTGCTGGTGCTCTCCTGCGCTCTGGGCTGGGTGGCGGCAAAAATCAGCCAGAAGCTCCGGAACAAGAGCCTCGTCGTCGTGCTGGCCTCGCTGGTGTTCATCGGCCTGTATTACTTCGTCTATTTCAAGGCCCAGAGCGTCCTTCAGGACCTGCTGGCCAACGCCGGGACCTACGGCGCCCAGATCCGGAGCCGGGCCTATCCCCTGTACCTGTTCGGCAGCGTGGGCACGGGCAGCGGGGCGGCCATGCTGGCGGTCACGGCGGCGGTGGCGGCGCTGTGCGGCCTGATGTGGGTGCTGCTCTCCCGCAGCTTCCTGCATATCGCCACCTCCACCGGGAAAACCGCCCGCCGGACGTACCGGGAGACTGCCCTGCGCCGCCGCAGCGTGGACGGGGCGCTGCTGCACCGGGAGCTGGCGCATTTTGCCGCCAACCCCGCCTATATGCTCAACTGCGGCCTGGGGACCTTCCTGATGCCCATTTGCGCCGCCGCCGTGCTGTGGAAGGGCGGCAGCCTCTTTGCCATGCTGGACGCCCTGTTTGCGGATACCGAGGGCAGCGTCCCGGTGATGCTGTGCGTGCTGCTGTGCGGCCTGGCGTCCATGAATCTCATGACGGCCCCCTCCGTGTCCCTGGAGGGAAAGAGCCTGTGGCTCATGCAGTCGCTTCCGGTGGAGCCGTGGCAGGCCCTTCGGGCGAAGCTGCGGATGC
>OLIX01002899.1_pt1 | contig 11966 bp, 8 predicted proteins | sample 1601331 | NCBI WGS metagenome assembly OLIX01 (sample SAMEA2452120, study PRJEB22498) | human gut metagenome | biome: human feces; feature: human gut; material: feces | place: Australia | collected 2012 | reverse complement strand
GCGCGTCGTGGTGTCCGACCCGGTGACACAGCTCCAACATCAGCGCGAACGTAAACTGCGCCACGGCGGCGGTACCGTAGGTGGGGACGTTGGTCACGGGAATGCCCCGGCGGGCGCAGGCGGCACAGTCCACGGTATTGTAGCCGGTCGCCTGAACGCAGATCAGACGGATGCTGGGACAGGCATCCAGCAGCCGCTCGGTGACGGGGAGCTTGTTCACCAGCACAATCTCACTATCCGCAATGCGGGCGATGGCTTCGTCCTCGGTGTCCGTGCGGTCGTAAATGGTCAGTTTGCCGAACTGGCGAAGAGGCTCGTAGCTCAAATCGCCGGGATTTAAGGCGTAACCGTCGAGAATGACGATCTTCATGGCAATTCCTCCTTGCAAAACAGGCGTATTTTTGATAGGATAGGGAAAACGCTTTGTGTGGGGTGCGCGATGGAAATTCTGTATCAGAACGCTAATATTCTGGTCTGCATCAAGCTTTTCATCAGCAAGGCAGATAAGATCTGCCCTGATTTTTCCGGTTTTCTTATTATAGAGACGATATACGGTTTTATTTCCAGGGTTGGTTACTTTCTCTGTGTTTTCGGAAAGCTTGATCTTAGGTGTAAATTCGGTACTGTCTGCATCTTTGACAGCAGCAAGTTTGTATACACCGCCGAATGCAGGATTATCGTTGGCAGTGATCAGTCGTGTTCCGACACCCCAGGAATTAATCTTGGCATCCTGAGCCTTCAGGCTCTCAATGAGATATTCGTCCAGATCGCTGGAAGCGGAAATAACTGCATCGTCAAATCCGGCAGCAGCAAGCATCTTATATGCTTCTTTGGAAAGGTAGGCAAGATCACCACTGTCGATACGGATACCGTATTTGGTAAGCGGAATACCTTCTTCGCGCATTTCCTCAAATACACGGATTGCATTTGGAACACCGGATTTCAGGACATCATAGGTATCTACCAGTAAGGTGCAGGCATTCGGATAAAGTTTGGCATAGGTTTTGAATGCGGTATATTCATCCGGGAAGCTCATGATCCAGCTGTGTGCGTGAGTTCCAAGGACCGGTACGTCGAACATTTTGCCTGTGAGAACACAGGAAGTACCAGCACATCCACCGATGATTGCGGCACGTGCGCCAAAGATACCTGCATCCGGTCCCTGGGCACGACGCAGACCAAATTCCATGATCGCATCACCCTTTGCAGCATAGCAAACGCGGGCTGCTTTGGTAGCAATGAGGCTCTGGTGATTGATGATATTCAGGATTGCTGTCTCTACAAGCTGAGCTTCCATGATAGGTGCTACAACTTTGACAAGCGGTTCTCTTGGGAAGACAACTGTTCCCTCAGGAATTGCATAGATATCACCTGTGAAACGGAAGTTGCTTAAATATTCAAGGAAGTCCTCTTCAAAAGTATTCAGGCTTCTGAGATATTCGATATCTTCATCTGTGAATTTAAGATTCTCAATATATTCAATCATCTGTTCCAGTCCGGCAGTGATGGCAAATGCACCTCCGCATGGATTGGTACGGTAAAACATATCGAAGATAACAGTCTGGTTTGTTGGGTTCTTAAAATAGCCCTGCATCATAGTAAGTTCATAAAGGTCTGTGAGCAGAGTAAGATTATTAGCTCTCATATATAGCTCTCCTTTTGGGTTCATAATAATATCTCGGGTGTAACTGTTTATCGCAATTTACAGATATCAGGCCAGGGCTGAATAGCTTTTGACCTCAGTATCATAATATATAGTCTGGAGAAATTATTATTAAGATTTCCTGCTGCTTTGATCTCTATAGCAAGTTTCTAGTGTGCCGACAAGTTGATTCTTGAAACAATCTTGCGTCAACCTGTCGGCACACCAGTTACGAGAATTGTTATATTTAAGAAAGAGTATATCAGAAGCAGCAATAAGTTTTTATTGATTATAGCATAATTTTTCCCGGAGTACATAAAAAAACTCCGGGAAATAGGCGGTATTTTCATGTTTTTGAAGAAAAATAAAAAAAAATAAAAAAATTTCAAAAAAGGGGTTGCATTTTTTGAAAGACTATTATATAATACCAATTGTCGCGAACGAAGTAGCGAAAACAAAACATAAAGGGCTATCGCCAAACGGTAAGGCAACGGACTCTGACTCCGTCAGTTCAAGGTTCGAATCCTTGTAGCCCTGCTACATGAGGCACCTCGGTATGAGGTGCTTTTTTGTGCTATAAGAGAAACTGAAATTTTTTGGAAGTGAAAGGTAAGATTAAGATGGAAAATTCGGGTAAAAAATATCAGATAGATACAGAAGAAAATAAAATGTTCTTAGGTGAATTGCAGAAAAATCTTTTAAATTTTGGAAAAGGATTTTTATCACCGGGAGGAAGTGCTTATTTCCTTGGGGATGATGGAACACCATGGAAAGACAGAAACAGAGAAACATGGATCACATGCCGTATGGTCCATGTATATAGTATGGGAATCATGCTTGGGGATAAAGAAAGTCCAGCACTGGTCCATGGTGCTGTACATGGATTACTGGAAGAACTGAAAGATTGTGAAAATGGAGGATGGTATCCGGGAATTACACCGGATAATAAATTCCTGCCAGATAAACAGTGTTATGCTCATGCATTTGTTCTTCTGGCTGCTTCTTCTGCTTTGCTGGCAGGAGAAAAAGATGCAGAAACTCTGCTTAAAGATGCATTGGAATTATTTGATAAACGGTTCTGGGATGAAAAACAGGGACTTACTTATGATACCTGGAATACAGAATTTACAGTTCTTGATGATTATCGCGGTCTTAACGCAAATATGCATACAGTAGAAGCGTTTCTGGCAGTAGCAGATGCAATAAAAGAAGAAAAGTACAGAATACGTGCAGGAAGAATTATAGATCATGTTATTGGATGGGCAAGCGCAAATGACTGGAGAATACCTGAACATTTTACAAAGGAATGGAAAGCTGATCTTGATTGCAATAAAGAATGTCCTGCTGATCGTTTTAAACCTTATGGAGCAACACCGGGCCATGGAATTGAGTGGGCCAGATTGATCGTGCAGTGGGCATATTCTTCTTATAAAGATACCCCTGATTCTGCAGAAGTATATTTAAAAGCTGCAGAGAAACTCTACAACAGAGCAGTTGAAGATTCCTGGAATGTGGATGGAAATCCTGGAATTGTGTATACGACTGACTGGGATGGAAAACCTGTTGTTCATGACAGAATGCATTGGACATTGGCAGAGGCAATCAATACATCAGCAGTCTTATGGCATATAACTCATAAGCAGAAATATGCAAAAGATTATGAAGAGTTTATGAGATACCTGGATGATAAGGTATTGGATCATAAAAATGGTTCCTGGTTTCATCAGTTAGATGAAAATAATAATGTGATAGGAACAGTATGGCCGGGAAAATCAGATGTATATCATGCTTTTCAGTCAACCTGGATCCCATATGGAACACCATATATATCAATTGCTTCAGATGTAAAACAGTATATGGAAGTATGCCATCAATAAAGTAAGTGTTTATTTGTACCCGGCGTACAAGATTTCTGTAAAATGCAGCCAGAACCTGACGGAACAAGGTTCTGGCTGCATTTTACTTCAGGATGATAAAAAGAATGATGTGGGTAACTATTTTTTAATCTCCGGCTGGAATTCTTTTACATCTTTGGCAATCTCGCCGCTTAACAGGAGCATGCAGATCAGGTTCGGGATAGCCATCAGTGCGTTGGCGATATCGGAGAAGTTCCATACCAGAGCTCCGGGACCACCGGAAACCATGGCTGTGGCAACACCGACGATATTTCCGGTACCGATGGTGGCTGCCAGTGCGGTTGTCAGTGCGGAAAAAGGTGATACATCTCCCTGTCCGCGGCTCTTGGTGCGGGCTTCCTTGCTGAGTGTGCTTTTCAGTGCATAGCCAAGGTTACGCCATGTAAGAAATCTGGTGCGCACAGTCAGGAAGATACCGGTTCCGACCAACAGGATCAGCATCACCGGTCCCCAGACAAAGTCATCAATTCTGGTAACAATTTCTTTATAAAATACTTCGAAGATTTACAGAGCTGAATATCCGTAGCTGCTGACAATGGCATCGATTTTCTGCTGCCTCTGACACATTGGACATTTTGTAGATGAATAGGAATGATAGTCCGGTATATCTTTGGCGTTAAAAATAGAATATACAGGGAGAGAAGCCACGCTGTCTACTCTGCTGAATATGGCTGCGATACCTCTGATAGTGCCTCCGTAATACAGAATGCTCTCGATTGCTTTGGACAAAGTAGAGCCTGTGGTAATCGAACCATTGAGGATCAGTACATTTTTGCCCTTGATCATTGGCTGAAAATTATCACGGAAGATAATCTGTCCGGAATTGCTGGATTCAGGAGTAATCACGTAGATCGTCTGATGAGCATTCAGGGAAAAAATGCCGGCTTTGGTAAGTTCTTCAGAAAGATATGCGCCAATTACTTCCAGTCCGTCCATACAGATAATGGTATCAACAGGAGTAGATACTTCATAATTAGCAGCCAGTTCGTGAGCAATATTCTGTGCTTCGGCAGTTCTGGATTTCATAGTTGTAAGATCCAGATAGTGAGTGATATGTGACTGAGATGTGACGAAATGTCCGGGAATTACCTTCAGCTGAATGCGGCTGTCACCACGGGCGTAGATTTTTGTCATGTTTTCCAGATTCATAAGAATACCTCCCTCGTTGAAAAAAAACGTGTAACTGTTCAGTAGCTTTGCGGTTAGCAGACCATTGAACAGTTATAAATCAGTACACTAGAGTGTGTCTGAAAAATCATTCCCGCAATCTGCACGCCCCACTTTGCGGGATATTTCACCCGAATTCAGTTGCCGTAGCCCGCTACGGCGCCCTCATCCGGGCAAAATATACCACAAATTGTAACGCACATCTTGCAGAAAGCCTTTTTCAGACACGCTCTAATCTTGTAAAACATTGTAGCATTGTTTTGCCGAAAAATAAATAATATTGTACAAAATCAATAAAAAATTATGCGATATGTATGAAGATTGTTAATAAAATACCAAAAAACATATAACGATGATCCCCTGGTGCGTTGATGGAAGTATTATTTACGAGGGTTGCTATAGATTGGTTGTGAGTTATGGAGAATGGAATAAACAGTGATGGGTGTGGAAATGGGAAACAGAAGAGAATATTCTATAGAAGTAATATATGTGAAATGATATAATGATTTTCAGTCTATTATTGACTGTCAGAAAAAGAGAAAAGATGAGATAAAAAATGTATACAGCAGAACGAGTAGAAGAATTGGATGAAAATAGGAGCCTGATAAAAGTGACAGATTAACAGCCTGATATTTTGACTGCGAAAAGTGAATAATCATAAGAAAATCTTAAGAATTTGTCCCTTTCATATTAAGATGCTTCGATTATTCTAATAGCAGAAACACAAAATAAGAAGCCGGAGTGTCTGTAATGAGAGATTTCAGACAGGCATTTCGGATGATGAGGGAGGTGTATAAAGTGGCGAATATTCTTGTTTGTGATGACGATAAAGACATTGTAGAGGCAATCGGTATTTATCTGGAGCAGGAAGGGTATACGGTCATAAAAGCCTATGACGGTGTGGAGGCGATTAACGTATTGCGCAGTCAGCCGGTGGATCTGCTGATCATAGATATTATGATGCCGAAGCTGGATGGCATCCGGGCTACTTTGAAGATAAGGGAAGAGAATCCTCTTCCGATCATTATTCTTTCTGCGAAATCAGAGGATGCAGATAAGATCCTTGGATTAAATGTAGGGGCAGATGATTATGTAACCAAGCCCTTTAATCCCCTGGAACTGGTGGCAAGGGTGAAATCACAGCTTCGAAGATATACAAGGCTGGGAGCAGCAATACCTGTGGAGAATGCTCATATCTACGAGACAGGAGGTCTGAGCATAAACGATGACCTGAAGGAAGTCAGGGTGGACGGTGATGTGGTGAAGCTGACACCTATTGAGTACAATATCCTGTTTCTTCTGATGAAGAATCAGGGAAGGGTATTTTCCATTAATCAGATCTACGAAAACATCTGGAATGAGGAAGCAGTTGCAGCAGATAATACAGTGGCAGTGCATATCCGGCATATCAGAGAAAAAATTGAGATTAATCCAAGGGAGCCAAGATACCTGAAGGTTGTGTGGGGACTTGGGTATAAAATTGAAAAAATTTAACCGAATCAAGTAGCGAAGCGGATGATTTTATCCGCTTGACCTAAATCAAGTAACGGAGCGAATGCAAAGGAAAGGGACAAAATTATGAAGGGAAAAGGATACAGGAGCAATGTTGCCAAGGCGGTCTGGATCGTGATCGTACATCTGGCGGCTGTGGCAGCTGTGATATGTGCAGCATTTTTTGTAATGATTTATCAGACGGGGATCCGTCTGGATGACAGAGGGAAAAGTTACATTCAGTCAGAGGGATTCAGGGAGCGTCTGAATTCCAGAGGTACGGATATTCTGGAAAGTCTGTCAGCAAAAGAGGATATAAATTACCTTACAAATGCAGGTTCATCGGCAGTGATCGATCTGGCAGAATTTCAGGAAAAGGAAATCAACCGTGATTCGTTGAGTGAGCTTTCTTTTAAGAATACATCCGGCGTGGCATATTCTGTAAAAGATCTGCTGGAGTGGGCACAGGACTGGGCCGGAGTTGGAGAGAGCTATGATTATGGAAGCCTTGACGATGTAGGGCAGTTTATCCAGTGTAAGGCCTCGGATGGCAGCAGTTATTATTTTTCCTTAAGTGATTTTAAGAAACTGGCGACAGATGGGATATTAAAGGTTAATTATGATCAGGATATCATGGAAGAGTATGATGATTCCTATGAGACAAAATTTGCAGAAAAAACAGAAAAACAGAAAATAGATGCTGCCATTGAGCTGGGTTACTGGAGCGATTCAGATGACCGAAGTCTGGGAAGTATTACAGATAAAGAACATAATACAGAATATCCGGAGTTTTATTTCTGTGAGATAGAGGAATTTACAGAGAAATTCAAGCCTCAGGGTGCGGAAAGTCTTCCGGATGCAGTCAATTCCAGTACGGAATGGAATGGAAAACTTGAGGATGCCTATAGTGAACTGGCCAAGGTTCTGGACTGTATCAGAGCTGTTCAGGATGATATAAATGTCAGTGACTGTGCCATATCACTTACGTCTGTATACCATACGTCCGGAGACTATGAGGAAGGGAGTACCAATCTCACATATCTTTTCGCAGATAAAGAGAAAAAGACAATCTATACAAACAGAAAAGCATACAGCAGCTATTCACAGCTGGAGCAGAACCTTGAGACAATATTTAAAGAAAAAGCATATGCAGTTGTTTACCCGGAATTAAGTGAGTGTGTTACAAATATTCCGGGTGCAGATCTGCAGGTGTGGAATCATACCATTGATCAGAGCTTTGACACAAAGGATTTTGTATTTGCAGTTTCGGTTGATACGAAATTTTCTGTGGCAGATTCCATGGCTGATGAGGCAGAGAACTATGAGACATATTCAAAGCTTATGTTTCCGATGCTGGCAGGAGCAATCTTCGGAAGTGTGCTCTGGCTGATCGGTATGGTGTGGCTGACTGTGACAGCAGGAAGGAAACCGAAGGATGAAGAAATCCATCTGAATGGATTTGACAGATGGTATACAGAAATTGCAGCAGGAGCAGTGATCGGTATATGGCTGGCAGGAACGATCATATCGGGAACTTTGATCGCCAACTCATCATTGGGTTACAGTCATGCAGTAGTGACAGTGATTGTTACCTGTCTCATATGTGGAACTTATACAATGGCATGGTTTATGATCGGATATCTCAGCCTGGTAAGAAGAATAAAAGCAGGAACCTTATGGAAAAACAGTCTGATTAGAACAGTTCTGAAATGGATTGGAAAATGCAGTGGGAAGCTTGCCGATTTTGCCAGAGCTTTTTCCAGAAATACAGCAGAAAAAATAAAAGTTCTGCTTGTGGGAGGTGCATTTTTATTTTTGCAGTTCCTGATCATCGGCTGCGTATTCAGTGGTGCAGGAGTATTCCTGCTGGCATTGATGGCTGTAGATGTGGCTGTTATGATTTTCGCCATCAGAAAAGCAGACGGGCAGGATCGTATTATGGATGGTCTGAAGAAAATAAGCGATGGAGAACTGCAATATAAGATCAAAACAGATACACTTACCGGAAAACAGAAGGTGATGGCAGAATATATCAACAATATTGGCAGTGGTCTGGATGCTGCTGTGGAGAACAGCCTGAAAAAAGAAAGAATGCAGACAGAGCTGATCACAAATGTTTCCCATGACCTGAAAACACCTCTGACTTCCATTATCAATTATGTAGATCTGATGAAACGGGAAAATCCGACAGATCCGAAAATACAGGAATATTTACGCATCCTGGATGAGAAATCCCAGAGACTGAAGGTGCTCACAGAGGATGTGGTAGAGGCATCCAAGGCAAGTACCGGAAACATTAAGCTGGAGATGAATGATATTGATTTTGTGGAAATGGTGCAGCAGGTGATCGGAGAATTTGAAGAGAAATTCCAGGAGAAGAACCTGACTATGATGGTACATTTCACAGACGAACCGTCCATTATCTACGCAGACGGTCAGAGAATGTGGCGTGTTCTGGAAAACGTATTCGGCAATGTTGTGAAGTACGCAATGGAGGGCACCAGAGTTTACGCAGAGATCAGCAACAGAAATAAAAAAGTAACCTTTTCCCTGAAAAATATTTCAGCACAGCCTTTGAATATCTCTGCGGATGAACTGACAGAACGGTTTATCAGAGGAGATGTGGCGAGAAATACAGAAGGAAGCGGACTGGGACTTTCTATTGCAAAGAGCCTGACAGAGCTGCAGGGAGGTGAGTTTAAGCTATACCTGGATGGGGATCTGTTTAAGGTAATGATCACATTTGTAGCAAAGAATTACAGTAAATAATATAACGTAGAACAAAGATAAGGCATAGGCCAGTTTATAAAAACTGTTTTATGCCTTATACTTTTGGCTTGTTATAATAATAGAAAAGAAGTATATTAAAAAATCATAGCGACATAAGAAAAGGGGACATAAAAAATGAATTACAGTTTTAACAGCAGAGTCAGATACAGTGAGACAGGTGAGAACGGCAAACTGACATTACCGGGTGTTTTGAATTATTTTCAGGATTGCTGTACATTTCATGCGGAGTCGGTCGGGCTTGGAGGAGACGTGCTGAAGGCAAGAGACAGAGCGTGGGTTCTTTCTTCCTGGCAGGTAATTGTGGATGAATATCCTGCTATGGGAACGGAAATCAGGATCACGACAGCACCTTATGATTTCAAAGGATTCATGGGTATGCGTAATTTCACCATAGAAACAATGGATGGGAAGAAGCTTGCCTGGGCGAACTCCAACTGGACACATCTGGCCATCAGTACAGGGATTCCGGCGAGACTGACACCTGCAGATACAGACAATTACATACTCGGCGAAAAGCTGGAAATGGCTTATGCACCGAGGAAAATCAAACTTCCGGATGACATGACTTCACAGGAATCATTCACAGTGCAGAAGCATCATCTTGACACTAATCATCATGTAAACAACTGTCAGTATATCTGTATGGCAGAAGATTTCCTGCCGGAAGATTTCAAAGTATACCAGATGCGTGCAGAGTATAAGATGCAGGCAAAACTTGGAGATATAATCTGCCCGAAAGCAAAAGCAGAAACAGGAAAGGTGATTGTATCGCTTGATGATACAGACGGAAAAGCATACGCAATTATAGAATTTCAGCAAAAATAACGGTAAAAATCTTCTGAACAGGATGAATAGCAGGACAGAATTGACAAAGATATTTCGGAATTGATGTGTGGTTTTGTGAGAGATTTTTTGAATAAATTATTTACAAACAACAAGAAACAATATATAATACATTCATAAACAACAAGAAACAATATATTGTTAAAAACAAACAACACAAAACCACAAAAAGCGGAGGGTATATATATTATGAAAATTCTGGAATCTAAATTTGTACAGGGATTTATCAAAATGGCAAATGACGGTTATCTTCAGGGATGGCATGAGAGAAACGGCGGAAACTTAAGCTATCGTCTGAAACCGGAGGAAGTAGAGATGATTCGTCCCCGTCTGAATGCACCTGGAGAATGGATACCGATCGGGGTAGAGGTTCCGGGATTAGCAGGAGAGTTTTTCCTTGTAACGGGAAGCGGTAAATATTTCAGAAATATTATCGTGGATCCGGAAGTATGTCTTGCGATCATTGAACTGGATGAGACAGGAATGAATTACAGAATCCGCTGGGGCCTGGTTGAGGGCGGCAGACCTACCAGTGAGCTTCCGACTCATCTGATGAATCATGAAGTGAAGAAGAAACTGACAAACGGAAAACATCGTGTTATTTATCATGCACATACGACAAATACAATTGCTCTGACATTTGTTCTGCCACTGGATGATAAGATCTTTACAAGAGAGTTATGGGAATCTGCTACAGAGTGTCCGGTTGTATTCCCGGACGGCGTAGGTGTTGTCGGCTGGATGGTACCGGGTGGAAGAGAAATTGCCATAAAAACAGCAGAATTAATGCAGAAATATGATGTTGTTATCTGGGCACATCATGGAATGTTCTGCTCAGGTGAAGATTTTGACCTGACATTTGGTCTGCTCCATACGGTAGAAAAATCTGCAGAGATCCTGGTGAAGATTCTTTCTATGACTCCAAATAAACTTCAGACTATTACACCGGACAATTTCCGTTCACTTGCAAAAGATTTCAAGGTAAATCTGCCTGAAGAGTTTCTGTATGAGAAACAGTAAAATAATTGGAAGAGAACATTTCATATTAGAAGGAGTAGAAGGAAGTAAATCAGACTCTATACTGGGCTCTTTTGTAAAACAATTTTATATGGAACAAGAATATATACCGAAGGAAATAATTATTGACGAAGAGCTTGAAGATAGATATATATTAGAGCAATGGTTAAGTGATAAAAAAGGCAGTAAGGTAACTATTACAATACCACAAAAAGGAGAAAAGAAGGGTTTAGCTCTAATGGTAAGAAAAAATGCCATGGAATATCTAAATAAATTTTCTCATTTAAATAAACAAAAATATGAAAAGAGTATAGGTGCATTAACTCAACTAACTGAGTTACTAAAACTTGAAACAATGCCAAAACGAATAGAGGCATATGATATTTCTAATATTCAAGGTGTAGATTCAATAGGATCAATGGTTGTTTTTACAGATGGTAAAAAAGACAAAAAAGAATACAGAAGATTTAAAATCAAGACTATAGTAGGGCCTGATGATTACGGTTCAATGGCTGAAATTTTAAGCAGAAGAGTAAAACATAAAAATTTACCAGACTTAATTCTATTAGATGGAGGAAAAGGTCAGGTAAGCGCTGTCCAAAATGTATTGGATCAAAATAATCTACAAATACCTTTGTGGGGAATGTTTAAAGATGATAAACATAGAACAAAGGGATTAATATGTGCTACAAAAGAAATTGAACTTGATAGAACATCAAATTTATATAGATTTGTGGCAAGTATTCAAGAAGAAGTCCATAACTATGCCATAAGCTATCATAGAAGTTTGAGAAATAAATCTTTAACAAAATCAACTTTAGATGATATTCCTGGTGTGGGGGAAAAAAGAAAAAAAGCATTATTATCTCATTTCAAAAATATTGAAGAAATAAAAAATGCTTCAATAGAAGAATTATCAGAAATTGATGGATTAAATAAAAGAGTGGCACAAAATATTTATGATTATTTTAGAAAGGGAGAGTAAATAATTGATAGAGACAGTAAAAGACAGAGTATCCATATCTCAATTGATGAGAGATTTAAATTTAGAAGTAGTTTATATGCCAGAGAAAGAAGAATATTTTGTAGAATCTGAAGAT